>Ga0224525_1000063_pt1 | contig 57877 bp, 52 predicted proteins | sample CFST100metaG_FD_179874 | JGI IMG/M metagenome (GOLD analysis project Ga0224525, IMG submission 179874) | Peat soil microbial communities from Stordalen Mire, Sweden - C.F.S.T100 | ecosystem: Environmental > Terrestrial > Soil > Wetlands > Peat | place: Sweden: Norrbotten County, Stordalen Mire...
ACAAAAATCCTGTAGCCAAATACACTTCCTCTGCTTTTTCCTTCCCAGGAGGCCATAATTATTTAACTTGGATTTATATTTAAAAAGCTAAATTGATAATAATCTCAAAAAGATTCAGAATTATAAGATTATACATTGGGTTTCCCTTTTTGGAAGTTGAATCTGGGGATCCAGGGTGGTACTTTCTGACAATATTCCTTCCAGCTTTCACCAAACCGCAGCTCCAGTTGTGGTTCCTCATAATTAGCCACAATTAAATAAATGATCCTGACCATGGCGATTAGCCATATCACCAGGATAAAGTGACCAAAAGTTAGGATTTCCCCAAATACTATAATGTACAATGCCCACATCATAGGGTTTCGGACAATTCCAAAAATATTACGTGTCATTATTTTTTTAGGCGCTGAAGTAACGAAAAAAGTTCCTTTCCCAAATAGAAACATCAAAACTGCACACCATATTGCCAATGCTGTCCCTGACCACATAATAATTATTCCAACTATCTCAACACCAGGTATCCCAAAGCCATCTTCGGTTTTTATTTTTACCAGTTTCATTAAAAACTGGGGTATGATATAAAGCATACAAAAGGGACCAATAAATCCATATAATGCACCATCGATTACATGGATAATAATTTTATAAATACGTTTGAACATGTGTAAAAGATTTTAAATATTGAACCTATTGTCTTTCATTGGCAAGCGCATGACAAAGAAATTATTGGACGTTATTCTCTTTTGACTGATTATTTCAAATGTCAATCCATGCTCGTCGGCTATTTCCCTGAGTTTTTGGGGAGATGTAAAAAAGAGTTTTCCTTCCCGGATAAGGATCATGCCGCCCGGCTTAAGATTCCTGATGCATGTTTGCAGGAGTGATTTTTGTTTGTCATAAGTTAAATAATGCAGAACATCGCCAAAAAGGAACGCATCCTGTGGAGTGACGGGATATTCTGTGACATCGGCTTCTATAAAAGAAATATTATCGTTTTTAAGATATCCGTGTTTGGCGACAGTGATCTTACTACTATCATAATCGACCCCTGTGATTCTTCGTTCACCGGAGTTAAGCATAAGCATATAGGAGATGTAACCATAACCACATCCCAAATCAAGAATATCTCCTTTTCTGGGCAAAAGAGTACAATAGCAGTCGAAATTGTTTTCAAGGATCATTTTAATCCGAAGATACCACTCAAGGATCGGCCCTTTGAAAAGGTAATTCAGTCTCAGGTTCAATACATTATAGGCTGGAGTATTGTGTTTGGTTCTGAATTTCAGGTATTCTTCCTGATAATACCGGCGGATTTGTTTTGTTCTTTCAGAATAATTTTTTCCAAACGTTTGATTCTCCGGCAGTATTCTTGGTAAGATCTGAGTGAAAAGGCGGCCAGGTTTTCCCCAGAAAATTCCTTTGGGAAGGAAATCGCCACTTCCGAAAATCATAACAGGAAGAATATCGAGATTGAGTTTTTCAGCAATATAAAACGCACCACGGTGAAACCGCTGGATAACCCCATCTTTTGAACGATGTCCTTCAGGAAAGATCAACACTGAATAACCGTCATCAACCCGTTGTTTTATTAAAGACAGGGAATTGTCGATAGTATCGTCAACAGCAATAAATCCTGCAACCCTTGCAACCGGTCCAAAAACCCAGTTATGGAATACCCAATCGTTGGTAAGTATCACAATCTTTGGGTATAACCGGAGAAGAGCAGGCGTTTCTATAAGAGATTGGTGGTTACAGATGATGATGGCCGGTTTTTGGAAAGTTTCATTAGTTTCATTTTCGATTGAGTGAAACCGTGGAAAATTCAGGTTGATATAAAAACGGCTGAGAGCATTAAAAAACTTGTGGAAAACAATCTGTTTCCGTTTCTTTTTGAGAGGTAGCAGGGGACTTATCAGACTGCTGTAAATGACTAGCAGAAATGCAATCAGCGAAATGGGGATCCATGCTATAAAAACAGCATGTAAAATATTGCGGGCGGTCATGGGGTAACTTTTCTTTTCCTTTGGATTCAATAAAAACCATCGGGCCAGCATCGACTGATAAGAAAGAGAAATAATAACGACACTTGTTATTCCAAATACCGAGATCAGTGCTATGGAATTCAACGCCGGGTGCCTTGCAAAGAAAAGGGCCCCCACCCCGATAAGAGTTGTAGTGGAAGAGAGAAGGATCGAGACCCTGTAGGTTTTCATGTCGTCCACACCGGTTTTATATTTACCCATGAGGCCACGCATCATCAGGATGCTGTAATCCACTCCCAATCCAAAGATAAAAGAAGAGATAATAATATTGAAAATGTTGAATCTGATACCCGTGATTCCCATAAATCCAAGGGTGATCAACCAGCTGAAAAACATCGGCAAAGCCGTGATAAAGGCAAGTTCAATCCGACCGAAAGAGATTAATAGCAGAAGTGAGACAAAGATCATAGATAGGGTAACCAACAATTCGAAATCATGTTTGACATTCAAAACAAACCGGGTTGTGAGGTTTTGTCTGTCGAACACTACCAGGTTGGGATCCTCTGAAAATTCTTTGTATATGAATTGTTTTTCGGAATCCGTTACTTTGGCAATTCCGGAAATCATAATCATTTCATGGGTTTCATTGATCCAGTCGGAGAACAGAGCATAGCGCAAAGCTTTGCTCTGTTTGGAAGGTAAACGGGAAAAAGTAGTGTTTAACATGGATTTGATTCCTGAAAATGCTCTGTCATTAAACCCAATTTGTTTCCCGGATTTTTCCAATCGATTGAGGAGCAAAGATTTTCGCTCTATTGTCCAGAATTCATGCCATTTATTTAGTCGTTCCTGTTGGATCGAATCTGAAGGAAATATTGTACCAACTCCTGAGAAAGATTGAATTTTTCCTTGTCGTTTCAGTGTTTCAAGTTTCTTTTGTGTGATCCCGTTCCATTTTAAAGCATCATTGATATCCTTTCCCGTGGATACAATATAGACATTCTTCAGGTTGTTGCCGGAAATCTGATCGAGATGTTTTTCAGCATCATTAAGCTTTTCCGACATGTAATTCAATGAATTCATGTCCTTTTCAAAAGTAACTTTATTGGAGACAAAGATGCTTGCCACACCTGCAAAAGCAAGGCCGATCAACAACCACCTTTTCTTTCCAAAATCTATAGCAGCAATCCTGTCGATAAAAGTTGTTCTTGTGATTTCCTTATCCGCAGGCAACATCCGTTTCCCAAGAAACTGAGGTAAAATGACCAGTGAGCAAACCGATGCCCCGAATACGCTGATGGCCGTAAACCATCCCAGGTCATGCAGTACGGCCGAATTGAGAAAAGTCAGACAAAGAAATACCCCGATCGTTGTAAGGCCGCAAATAATGATGGTCTGAGACATATCTGATATAACCTGTTCCGCCGACTGTTTTTTTCTATAATGGTTGACTATATAAAGGGTGTAATCGATAATCAGTCCCAGGATGACTGACCCTATGCCAAGCGCTATGAATGAGACGGTTCCTTTTAAAAGAAATATGATTGCCAAAGCAAGCCCGCCGCCAAAGATTGCAGGGACAAACCCAAGTAAAGGGATCAGGAAATTCCTGAAATACCATCCGATGAATAAAAAAATGAGCACGATCGCAATACCCAGCGTCAGGATCATATCCCGCTTTATTTGACTGGCGTTGCAGACAGCCGTGGCTGCATAACCATAATATTCAATATTGACCGGGATGGATTGGTTTGCATTTTGTAAAGCAATAAATTTCTCCAGATTGGCAATCAGTTTTGAATTCTTTTTGGTCTCAGTGGATGAGTTAGCTGGTGCAATAAACATCAACAAATGCTTTTTATCCTGCGAAAAAACGCTGCCATTGTATAAGGTATATTGATCATCCTGTTTAAGTGAATAAAGCTTTTTAAATGCTAATCCGGAGATTCCAAGAGGATCTTTTACAATTCTTTGTCTGAATAACATGCCAGCTGGTAAGACCATTATCTTGAAATTGCTTTGAAGCAAAGATTCAAGTTGTTCCGGTTGCATCAGACTATCGATAGTTCTGTAATCGGCTTCTGTAAGAAACAAAGGGAGGTGTTGATCAATTATATTCTGGGCAATCTGAAAGAGTGAGTCATTAAATTGTAACAAAACCTGCCTGATATAATTAGAATCAAGCCTTGATAAAAGACTGTCACGCAATGTTCCGGCGATTGAAACCAGGTATTCAGGATTGGCTTCAGCATTGGTATCCTTAAGTGAGAGATGAACGATCAATTTATCAGCGAATTTGAAATTCCTGATCACATATTCATAACGGTTCAAAGAATCCTTGCCTGAAGTTAACCTGGTGATATTTTCTTCCAGCCTGATCTTCGAAGCGAATAAGAGTATAAATCCCAATAATATTGCCAGAAACAGAATGAAAAAATATCTATGGTTATGGAAGAAACGGTATATGGAGAGTAAAAAAGCTAACATAACGGTAAAATTAATTCAAAATTCCAAACCTCATTTCAGAAAGTAAGAAAAACCAAAAACCAGCAGTCTTACAAGACCTGATGCCCAATGCCTATTGCCTAATGCCTTGATTCAATTTTTCTGCTACCTTTGCATTTCTAAAGCACTTTACCTTACCTCTTATCGCTGATTAATACATCATTCATGCCGCAAAGGGTTTACATAACGGGAATAGGGATCGTATCCTCCATCGGGAACGATGCCGGTGCTGCTTTTACATCGCTGGTTGAAGAGAAATCAGGTATTGCAGGAATTACCCTTCTCGACACCAGCCTGAAGGATAAATTTCCCCTTGCCGAAGTGAAAATGACTACGGAAGAGTTACTCGAAAATGTGGGTTGTGGCGGGAAGAAGAATCTCACCCGTACTGCGCTGCTCGGGATGATCGCAGCACGCGAAGCGATCGGGTCAGCAGGGTTCGATAATATCAATGAATACCGCACTGGGCTTATCTCTGCCACCACAGTTGGTGGTATGGACCGGAGTGAAAATTTCTATAAAGAATTTCTTGGCGATCCTAAAAAAGGACACCTGATTGATATTGTCAACCACGATTGTGGCGACAGCACGGAACGGATCGCAGATTTTCTTGGTATAAAAGGTTTTATAACAACCATCAGCACTGCCTGTTCCTCTTCTGCCAATTCCATTATGTTCGGGGCGCAGCTGATAAAAGCAGGTTTTATTGACCGGGTAATTGCCGGCGGAACAGATTCGGTGACAAAATTTACGCTCAACGGGTTTAACACCCTGATGATCCTGGACAAGAACGTTTGCCGGCCCTTTGATGAAAACCGCGCAGGACTTACCCTTGGAGAAGGTGCCGCGTATGTTGTCCTGGAATCTGAAAAGGTAGTAAAAGACCAAAACAAAAAAATCCTGGCAGAGTTGGCAGGTTACGGAAATGCCAATGATGCCTATCATCAAACTGCATCTTCACCGGAAGGTACCGGGGCCTTTCTGGCTATGCAGAATGCATTGAAGCTTAGCGGGCTCAAGCCGGAAGAGATCGACTACGTCAATGTTCATGGAACCGGGACACAGAACAATGACCTGTCGGAAGGTATTGCCCTGCAGAAAATCTTCGGGGAGAAGATGCCACCTTTCAGTTCAACAAAATCATATACAGGTCATACCCTGGGAGCTGCCGGCGCTGTGGAAGCCGTGATCTCTGTCATGTCGATTAACCATGGCATCTTATTTCCTAACCTCCGTTTTGAAACACCCATGAAAGAGATCAGCATCGCCCCTTTCACAAAAGTGATGAGAGGCGTTGAAGTCAGGAATATCCTTTCAAATTCCTTTGGATTCGGTGGAAATAACTCGACATTGATCATTTCAAAAACGAATTGATTTTAATGAAGAACGAAAATTCTATGTTGCCACTATACATCACCGGATTAGGAAACATCTCTCCACAAAAAACCTGGGACAACAGTCATTTTCTTGATGAAGTTACAAGTGTGGAAACAAATTACCTGCGGTGCCAGGATCTGAATTACAAGGAATATATCGCCGGCGATATGGTCAGGAGGATGAGCAGGATCATCAAGATGGGTGTGACTGCAGGAAAGATCTGTCTGGATGATGCTGAATGTACGATGCCGGATGCAATCATCACCGGAACAGGACTCGGGTGTATCGAGGATACTGAAAAATTCCTGACGAACATGATCCGAAACAACGAGGAATTTCTCACCCCGACCTCCTTTATTCAGTCGACACACAATACCGTCAATGCGCAGATTGCATTGCTGCTGAAATGCCACAATTACAACTTCACCTATGTTCACCGCGGGTTTTCATTTGAAAGTGCGCTTCTCGATAGTTTCATCCGGATCAACTCCGGAGAATCGGGAACGATTCTTCTTGGCGGAATGGATGAGATGACTCTGAATACCTTTGCTATACTGCAGCGGCTTGGACAAACCAAACGGAAACCGGTCAACAATCTGGGCCTGTTGAAGGATCATTCCCGTGGCGCCATTGCCGGGGAAGGAGCTGCATTTTTTCTGCTCTCTGCAAACCCCGGAGCGAAAAACTATGCAAAAATCGAAGCTCTGGATACCTTCTACAAACCAGATACAGATAAAATCCCTGCACATATTTCAGCATTTCTTGAACGATCAGGCAAGAAGATTGACGAAATCGACCTGGTAATTATAGGAATGAGCGGAGATCCTGCAAACGATAAGGTTTACGACGATGTCCGAACCCACCTGTTCAGGGAAAAGCCCCAGGCTTGGTTCAAGCATCTCTGCGGCGAATATCAGACCGCTTCTTCTTTCGGACTCTGGCTGGCTGCGATGATCCTGAAAAACGGGCAAGTTCCTGAAACCGTCCGTCTGGAAGGAGTAAATCCCGGGAAGCTCAGGAATATACTTATATATAACCATTACAGGAACCTCGATCATTCATTGATGCTTGTAAGTTCAGTCTAGATGGTAACGTTCCGGAATACCACCATTGTTTTTTTTATCCTGCTGTTCACGCTGAACATCCTTGGAATGTTGTGGTTTCCGGTTCATTATTACAACTATATCATTCTTTTTTCGCTATATATGACGCTCTCGGTTTCAATGTCTTTTTTCATCCGTTCGGGATATCACATGAAAGCATTGTGCAATGCGGTAACTGAAGAGAAGATGGTTTCTATTACTTTTGATGACGGACCCAGCTATAAGTTAACCCCTAAGCTTCTTGACCAGTTAAAAAACCTTGGAATCCAGGCCACTTTTTTCTGCATCGGTAACAAAATGAAAGGAAATGAAGACCTTCTGAAGCGGATGAATTCGGAAGGACATCTTATCGGAACACATAGTTATTCTCATTCCAACTGGTTTGATCTTTTTTCTCCCAAACGCATGCGCAGGGAATTGGAAAACAGTGCACAAATAGTATTTGAAGCAACCGGCAAGAAGCCGCTCCTGTTTCGTCCTCCCTACGGCGTGATCAATCCTATGTTAAAACGGGCATTGCACGGAACAGGATTTCATGTGATCGGCTTCAGCAACCGTGCCTGGGACACCTCCAGCAGGAAAAAAGAGATCATTCTATCCCGGATTATGAAAAACCTGGAACCCGGAGACATTATTCTGCTGCATGATACGGTTCCGGAAAGTATAGAAGTTATCAAAGACTTGGTTGAACAAACAAAACAGGCCGGCTTCCGGATCGTCCCCCTTGACCAACTACTGAATATTCCTGCTTATGAAGCGTGAACACTATTCTATATTGTTTTTTTTTCTGTTTCTCGTTTTGTCTGTCTTCTCGCAGGGACCATTAACCGAGATGAAAGATCCTTCAGGTTTCAAACAAAAGTTTGCTGAAGCCACCCGGAAAACGCAAACCATCGAAGCCAACTTCATCCAGGAGAAAAACCTCAGCGTTCTCTCAGAAAAGATCATCACCAAAGGTAGGTTCCTTTTTAAAAAAGAGAAAAAACTGCGGTGGGAATATACCGAACCCTTCCATTTCCTGATCATCCTCAACAATGGAATCATGTTTATCCAGGACGAAGACAAAAAAAACAAGATCGACATACGGAACAATAAGATGTTGGCTGAGATCAATTCCATTATCATAGGATGTGTCCAGGGTAATTTATTCAATGATGAGAAGAAATTCCTTCCATCATTTTTTGAAAACAGCGGATCCTTCCTCGTTAAGATGAAACCGCTGGCTTCGAACCTGAAGGAATATCTCAGTGAGATATGGATCTTCTTTGATAAAAATGATCTTTCAGTCACACGGCTTGAGATGTATGAACCCTCGGGTGATTATACCAGGATCGATTTTCACGGAGAAAAAATAAATACCAGCATTCCTGATGAGAAGTTCCTTGTTCCATAAGATCCTGCTGATACTCTTCCTGTTGATAGGGCTTTCTCCTTGGATCATGGGACAGCCGAAAGGAACTATATCCGGGCAAGGCCCTTACACCACTGCCATCTTCGATTCATCCTTTGAAAAAGCTCTTTATAAAGGCAGTCTAGATATTGCAAAATATCACCTGAGCGGACTGTTTCTTCTGAAAAAAACCTCCGGGAATTCCATCCGGATAGTATTTTCCAATGAACTTGGAATGAATTTTTTAGATCTTGAATTAAAAGGAAATGAATTCATCGTTCATTCCTGTTTTCCTTCACTGGATAGAGCGTCGCTTCTGAAACTCCTCGAAAATGACTTCCGCCTTCTTCTGGTGCCGGATACAACCGTAATAAGGATGAAACGCGGACGGTCAAAAGACCCGGAACTTTTAATTTTCGGGGTGAAGACAGCAAGAGGATCTTTCCATTATACGTATGACAAAGATTCGGGGAAGATATGCAGGATACAGACTTCCCGGTCCATCATGGGCCGGACAGATCTCCGGGTATACGGTGATATGCGTCTGCAGCCTGTGAAGATCTATATCACCAACCCAACGATCCATCTTCATATCCGGATGACATTCCTGAGCAATTAAGACAGTATAATCCATGCTTTTTCCGGCATGTATTTTTTCGTAATTTTACCTGCTCAATTCTGCATTTCTTTTTGATCCTATGTTGTTGAAAAAATTTTACACGGTTATTCATCGTTCAGGAACTGAAGAAGAATTATCACAAACAGGAATACCGGCAGAAAGATACCGGTTTACGTTGGAACTGAATCCCGGTCATCCTGTTTATGAAGGACATTTTTTGGGTAATCCGGTAGTTCCTGGGGTTTGCCAGATACAGATGATCAGCGAATTACTTTCTGTCGTCAAAGGAAGTACTTTGCGATTGATGCATGCCGATAACGTAAAATTCCTTTCGTTGATGGTTCCGGGTAAGAACCGCATCATCGATGCCGATATCCGGGTGAAAACTGAAGAGAACGGGGATATCTCCGCCAATGCGACTCTGCAGGGAGGAGAAGTTGTTTTTATCAAATTCAAAGGCTTATTCAGGAAAGAATCATAAAAATCAGGAAACCGGAAAGATGACATCAGACCAGCCACATCGCACTTCAATTATTGTGAGAGGATACGAACTTGATTCGTACGGACATGTCAACAATGCCGTTTACCTTCAATACCTGGAACAGGCACGGTGGGTATTCATGAAAGACAGGGAATTGCTCGAACGTATCAATGATGAGGAATTATTCCTGGTAGTGACAGAGACCCATATACGCTACCTGCGGGAAGCTAACCTTTTTGATGAGCTGATCGTGGAAACTACGATGAAGGCAGAAAAACCTTACCTGGTTTTCAGGCAAAAGATCCTGAATGAGAAAACCGGGATTGTATTATCGAGAGCTACTGTAACAACGATTTTCGTCAATCAGCAGCGGATGCCTCTGGATATACCGCCTTTTATATTACAGAACCTTTCAACAACACCGTGAGTGGAAACGGCATGATCGATAAAAAAATCACAGACGACATCGGGATCCTCATCCTGGAGAACCCACCGCAAAACTATTTGCAGAAGCCTGAGTTCATTCCGGTTCCGGAATTAATGGAATGGGTCGAAGGAAACCATCTTAAAGCTCTGGTCATATCAGGATCAGGAAGGCATTTCTCAGGCGGCGCAAAGCTGGATTCTATTTTTGCCATGGCTGAAGCCGGTGAGTCGATGGAAGGCTGGATGGAAAAAGGGAAAGAACTGCTCGACTACCTGCAGGATCTCAACATCCCGGTTGCAGCGGCTATCAGTGGCGTGTGTTTTGGCGGAGGGCTGGAGATCGCTTTGGCTTGTCATATGCGCATATGCAGTGAGAATGCGCTGTTTGCCTTCCCGGAAACCAACCTTGGGCTGATGCCGGGACTTGGCGGAACTTTTCGTCTCGGTGAACGGATTTCACTTCAGGATTCACTGAAGATGATCCTTGGTGGAGACATGATCAATGCCGATGAAGCACTTTCCCTGAAAGTAGTGGATACCGTAGTAAAAAATGAGGAACCCTTATTATACACTTTCCATTTCCTCAGGAAGATCACGGAAGGCCGGCCGCTGAAGATTATAAACTATGTGATGCAGGCGCTGAAAAATTCAAAACGGTTATCGGCTGAGGAATCGATGCGGGAAGAGACAAGGATGTTCTGCGATCTTGCAAGGATCGAATCGGACAGAAGGAAGAACGCAAATCCATAACCCGGGCGACTCCTTCCCTTCCTTCTTCATTCTGAAGGCAGGAAGAAAGAGCGTTATGAAGAAGCATGAAACAGACCCAACATAACTTAGTATTCAATATAACCGAAGGTATCGGGCACCTGGAACTGAACCACCCACCGGCGAACCAGATGACTGCTGAATTTTTCTATGAATTTAATGAGCTGGTTGATGAGCTGAGGGTCATGAAGGGATTAAAGGCTATTGTGATCAGTAGCAGAGGAAGGCATTTCTCTTCGGGAGCCAACCTGGATGAGTTGTTGGAACAGGCGGTGATACCAGGCGAAAGGAATCACCCGGAAATAAATGAAAACTGGAATACAATCTCTGAAAAGAATTCCCGTTCTTTTTTATTTTTTGAAGAGATGGAAATCCCTGTGATTGCTGCCATCCGCGGTGTCTGTATTGGCTCTGCTTTTGAGTTTGCACTGTTCAGCCATTTTCGCTTTTGCGGTGAAGATGCAGTATTCGGGAACCCTGAAACCACGTTTAACCTCATCCCGGGACTCGGTGGAATCCGGAAAATCGCTGCTTTGTGCGGACAGGCAAAAGCGATAGAATTGTTATTGAAAGGCAACACATTCGGCGCACAGGAAGCACAGCTGAATCATCTTGTCGATAAGATCGTTCCCAGACGAAAAGTAGTTGAATTCTCTATGGCATTCGCCCGGAAGGTGATGAAGAATTACAAAAAGCAAAAAGCATCCCTGTATTTACAACAAATCTCATTAGATGACCCCTTCTATATTTGACCAAAGTCCGTATGTAAAACTTGCTGGAACAGGCAGTTATCTTCCGGGGAAATCTATTCCGATAAATGAGATCGACCGTTATCTCGGAGATATGCCGGATGCGCCACAGAAGGTCCGGCGGTGGCTTGAACGGATCCGCCCGCTGATGAAGGAAATGCTCGACATTGAGTATTACCATTTTGCCATAGATCCAGTGACCCGCCAATTCACAGAGGACAATGTGACGATGTCGGTCAAAGCCGCGCAGCAAGCTCTTTCCGACGCAAAAATGGAAGCCAGCGACATCGATCTGATTCTTTACGGCAGCGCTCACCAGGATCAGATGCCGACAGCATCGGTGAGAATCCAGGAGCAACTGGGCATTGAGCAATGCGGGGAAATCTCCGTTCATGCCAACTGCACTTCTGCCTATAAAGCGCTGCTACTCGGTTATGACCTGCTGAAAAACGGTCGCTACCACAATGCTTTGGTGATCTCATCCAGCATGTCTTCTTCCGAGTTGGTTACCGAATATTACAATCAAGCCCTGGTGACAAAGGAAGAATTGTTTCTTCGATTTTTTCTGAGTGATGGCGCTGCTGCCCTGGTTTTAAGGGCGGAAAATCGACCATCGAATGGACTTTTTATCGATCATGTTTATATGGAATCTATCGGCGGGAAAAAACCTTCAGCCATGGGAAATAAGCGTCCGGCTTACTGGATGAATCCCAAAGAGGAATTTGAAAAAGGATACCATCATCTGGCCCAGATGTTCCAGGAAGAGTTGCGAGCCAACTTTCATGATCCCGATGGTTCGGTCTTCCTGAAAGGTTTAAAACGGATGATCACAAAATACGCGATCGACCTATCGATGTTGCGCTTTTTCCAGGTGAACTTCCCTTCAAAGCACATCACCGAACTGGTGATGGAGGAGTGTGAATCACTGGGAATTCCTCGGGATACGCTCTATTCCAAAATGTCCACCATGGGATATATCGGCCCACCCATGGCATTGCTGTGCCTAGATAAGATCAAAAAAGAAGAGAAACTGAACCCCGGTGATATGTTGCTCAGCTTTGTCACGGAAGTCAGCAAATTCATGCAGGCCGGCTATGTTATCAGATATTACGAGCAGTAATTTATTCTTTTATCTTGAATTGAAAACGAAAAAAAAATATACCCTTTACCTGATCTCACCACATCAGAAGTACATCAACTATCCTGCGCATGTTGAGTTGGCGAAGATGTTCGGCAAGAAACGGCTGATGATTCCGCTGGCGCTTCCAACGGTTGCCGGACTGACCCCGGATCACTATGATATCCATATCTTTGATGAAGACATCGAAACCTTGTCTTTCAAAAAAATTCCTGATATTGTTGGAATAACGACCCTTGCCGCAACGATCACCCGTGCCTATGAACTGGCTGACCAATATCGTGCAAAAGGTGCAAAAGTCGTTTTCGGCGGGCCTTATACCTCTTTCATGACAGAAGAGGCGCTTCACCATGCCGATAGTATCGTGGTTGGCGAAGCAGAGGGGTTATGGGAAGAATGTCTCCTGGATTTCGAGAAAGGCGATATGAAGCCTGTTTACGTGACAGACGAATGCAGGCCATACAATACCCAGAAGCCTCCCCGCTGGGATCTCATCAAAACAAGGAAGATCTTCCAGGTGGCCATCCAGACCTCACGGGGATGCCCTTTCAACTGCGATTTTTGTCTTGTTTCAAAGATGTTCGGAAGGAAGATGCGTTACAGGGAGATTGAAAATGTGGTGGAAGAGATCAAGGTTGCACCGTCGAAATATATCTTTTTTGTGGATGACAACCTTACCATCAATAAAAAATATGCCAAGGAGCTGATGAAAGCAATCAAGCCGCTGGGGATCTCCTGGGGGTGCATGTGCAGCATTGATGTGGCCACCGATGATGAACTGCTTCAATTAATGGCCGAATCCGGTTGTTTCAACATCCTCATCGGTTTTGAATCCCTGAATCCTGCAAGCCTCAACGAGACCCACAAACTTCATAACAAGGCAGCTACCCTCTATGAGCCGGCCATCCGTAAGATTCATTCCCACGGCATCCATATTAACGCTTCTTTCGTGGTAGGTTTTGACAATGATACCCTTCAGGAATTTGCTAACATCTTCGATTTCTCGATGCGTACGAATATGCCCAGCGTGAACCTTCACCTGCTGGCGGCACCCCCCGGTAGTGAGATACATAAAAAATACCAGTTAGAAGGGCGGTTGGCCGATTGCAAGCCCGAACTCGGCTCGGGCCACTTCCCTACTCTTCATTACATGAACATGTCGCAGATCGAGCTTTTCGATCAATACATGGAAACCATCCGCCGGCTTTATTCCTTTGAAACAGCCCGGATCAAAGCAGAAAATCTATTTTCCGGAGGCGCGTTTATTCGCAAAGGAGGCGATATCCCTGCATTGCTTAAAGCACGGTTGTCATGGATCCTCTTCAATGAGTTTGTCCTGACGACAGATCCTGAACGAAAAAAATTATTTCGTTTTATCTTTAACCTGATCCTGAAGAAAAAGATTGCCATCGACAAAGGGTTCAGCTATCTGCTGTCGATGCTAAGTTGTCAGCGGCAGATCGCAGAACACCAGAAACACATGAAAGAATACAGAGAAATGGTGTTAGAGTATAATTCTGAACCCTGGAGTACCCATAAGAATGCATCCTGATGCGGGATGGTAAATTGTCCTTCACAGAAATCGTTTACAATGCTAAAGAATATCGGTATCATCGGCGAGGGAAAAATGGGGACTAACCTGTTATACTACCTGCTCGACATGGACTTCAACCTGACCTGGATCTGCAGTCCGGAGGCTGACCTGGAGAAACTCCGCAGGAATTTCAGCAAACGGGTGGGTAGGTCACTGGAAGCCAGGATCATTGATGAAAACCGGTTTCAAAGCATCATGGGGCGTATTAAAATTTCAAATACCTTGGAAGATATTGCATCCTGTGAACTGATCGTCGAGGCCATTACAGAAGATCTGGAAGCCAAACAGGAATTGTTCCGGTTGTTGGATACCATAGCGATTCCAGGGTGTATTTTCACTTCGAATTCTTCCTCAATAAAACCTTCTTTCCTTGTTCCATCCGAAAACCGGAAAGAAAAATTTGCCGGACTTCATTTCTTTTATCCGATTGCCTTAAAAAATATTGTTGAGGTAATCATGACACAGGAAACTACGAAGGAAACCCTGGCGCAGATTACCTCTTTCATGGAAAGCATCCATCGCAGATTCCTCCTCCTGGAAGAAAAAGACAGTTTTATCCTTAACCGTATCTTCCTCAATTTCCAGAATGAAGCCTTTCTTCTTGTGAATGAAAATAAAGCAAGCCCGCAGCAAATCGACAGGATCGTGCGTGAGCGGTTTTTTCCAACCGGGGTATTTGAGTTCTTCGATAGTGTGGGTCTTGACATAATGCTTGCGTCGGTAAAAAATTATTCAAAGGATGATCCAGCTGAAGAGAGGTTTCATCCCCTGATCGCGCAATTGCAGGAACTTGTTTCGAAAGGCAGGCTGGGAACAAAAACGAAAGGCGGCTTTTACGGGGAAGGCATTTCCGTCGATCCCGGTTACCCGGAAAACGATGGAAAGATCATTGCGAAACTTCAGGAATCGTATGCACATGCATTCCGTTGGTTCTGCCATTCATCCGGCATCCCTTCTGCAGAATTAAAAACCGCTATGGATGAATATTTTGGTGCGGAAACGCCGTCAGTATTATAAAATTCCTGTCATATTCAAGAAATTCTTTGTATTCCTGTGCCAGATTTGTTATTTTTGTACATCATAATAATTAAATCAATCAGATTCAAAAACACAACATTATGAAGAAGTTATTTTTCATGTTGATTGCCTTGTTTGTTGTGGGAGTTGTTGCTACAATGATAGCAAAACCTTCCATAAAGAATGCAGCCGATATTTTTGTTTCAAGTGACGAGGGACAGCCGCTGGCCGACAGTGTCATGAAGATCGTAAAGGTATCTTGCATGGATTGTCATGGCGATGGAGGTAATGGAATGGCCTGTTCACGTGTGAATTTCTCAAAATGGTCGTCCTATAAGCCGGATAAACAGGCAGCCAAAGCTAATGATGTTTGCAAAATCATGACAAAAGGATCTATGCCTCCGAAAAGGTACTGCGCAAACCATCCGGGTGCTGTTCCCACACAGGCACAGATTAATGCAATCTGTAAATGGGCAAAGGCGCTCAATAAATAAACTTCCTGAAGTACAAACGTCCCAAACGGAACAAATGCCTGAAAAAGTAGTAGTAACCGGGATGAATATCATTTCGTCCCTCGGTCTTGATTTGCAAACTAACTGGAATAACCTTGTTGCAGGGAAAAGCGGGGTGAAGAAGATCAGCCTGTTTGATGCATCGGGGAATATTACCCGGATTGCTGCCGAAGTTCCTTCAGAATTTGAAGAATTTTCCAGGAAATACATTAAAAAACGTGCCGGGAGCCAGATGACACGTGTCACTAAGATGTGTGTTGCCTGTGCGAAAGAAGCCGTGGAAAAAAGCGGAATCGATTTCGAACAGATGGATAAAACTCGTTGTTCCGTCATTCTCGGTGTGGTGAATACAGGCAATTCCAGTACCGAAAAGGAGACGACGCACCAGAACCGGATCTTCAAGAGCATGACGAATTCGATGTCGGCTTGGATATCGCTGGATTACCAACTGATGGGACCAAATTTTGTGGTGAATACCGCATGTGCCTCTTCCGCTTATGCGATCAGCCTTGGATATGAGATGATCCGCAACAACCAGGCCGACCTAGTGATCGTAGGTGGGGCCGATTCAATTGTGAATTTTGAAGAGATCGAAGGATTTAACTCCCTGTATGCTATTTCGGTGGAAAATAATCCTCCGGAAAAAGCCAGCAAACCTTTTTCCAAAAACCGTGACGGCTTTGTGATCGGCGAAGGCGCCGGCATTCTGATCCTTGAATCAGAGTCTTCAGCGAAAAAAAGGAATGCCACCATTCATGCTGAAATTGCAGGGTATGCCATCACCAGCGAAGGCTACAATATCATGGCGCCGATGAAAGATGGGGAAGGAATGGCCTTTACCATGGAAAAAGCACTCCAAAATGCAGGGATTTATAAGGAAGAAGTCGATTACATCAATGCACACGGTACATCTACCGAGTTGAATGACCGTTATGAAACCATGGCCATTAAAAGGGTGTTCGGTGACCGGGCATATAAAATTCCGGTTTCCTCATCCAAATCGATGATCGGTCATACCATTGGTGCGGCTGGGGCAATTGAAGGCATCATCACGATTCTGTCCATCCTCAATGGCATCCTTACGCCGACCATAAACCTCGATCAGCCCGATCCCGATCTTGACCTCGATTACGTTCCGAATCAATCAAGGGAAAAGGAAGTAAATATTGCCCTTTCAAACTCTTTCGGGTTTGGCGGACACAATGCAACTCTCGTATTCCGGAAATACAATTAATAAGTATCAATAGAAAAAGTGAGGCTGGATTCCAAAAAAAATTCTAATTTTGCACACTGATCCAAAATATACCTTATAATGGCCTTGATTACAGAAAATACAAGAAAAGAAGTAACAGAAATTGTTTATAATTTTTTTGCTGATGAATGTGAAGTGGATATCAAGGATATTCATGCTGATACGAATATCATAAATGACATCGATGGCGATTCCCTGATGTTTCTCGAACTCATCGAAATCTTTAAAAAGAAATACAACCTGGATATTGAGCTCAAGACAATCGGGAAATATTCGGTCAAACACCCGGTTCAGACCATCGGCCAGCTGATTGATATGCAGCTCCTGATCATCGAACATGAGAACAAACTGCTCGAACTTGATCAATAAAATGAAACCCCTTCCTTGTCACAGAAGAAACTAGCATTCGTCTTCCCTCCTTTCGCCAGCGATTATCCTGACGACCCTTTTATCAATCTGAACGGTTTTGATGATTGTTTCCGGAAATTTCTTTCCCGGGCTGCTGAGTTTGCCGATCCCGATCTGATCCAGTTTGCCATTCCCTCCAGGACATTTCTTGAAGATGAGCTGAAAACACAGTATATTTCCTATATACAGGCCTGTTCACTGGTTACGTGGTTCAGGGAAAAAGGGGTAGTCCCGGCCTATTGTTCCGGGCACAGCATGGGGATCTATGCCGCTTTGTTCCAATCGGAGGTAATTTCATTCCTCGACGGGCTTGTACTCATCCGGCAGGCCTTTAAAGAGATAAAAAAGGTCACCGGGAAACAGGAATTTGGCATGTGCGCCATTATCGGCCTGAACCTGGATGATCTGGAACAATTGATCAGGAAAGAAAAACTGAACCTGAAACTTGCCATCCAGAATAGTGTATGTTCATTTTCCATATCCGGTGCTGCAAAAGATATTCTAAGACTTACCGAATCCGCTCAGAAAGAAGGGGCGCTGAGTACACGTGTTTTGAATGTTTCCGTTCCTTACCATTCCGTTTTTTTAAAAGATACTTCTGCCATTTTCAGCGAATTTGTCAACCAGATACAATTTCGCAGCCCGAAAATGCCGATCGTCTCATTGATCGACCAGGATATCCTGCTGGAAGAACATGCATTGAAAGATGAGGTCGTACGTAACCTCTTTACTTCGCTGAACTGGTATAAAACCCAGCTATATCTTCAGGAACTTGGCATAAACCGGTTCGTGGAATGTGGCTCGGGAAAAGGGATCGTAAAGAATGCAAGGTTTATCGAGGGGGATGCGTTATTTTACACAGCCAATTCTTTTACCGTAATATTGGATCAAAATAAGAGTACATAACCTGTTAATATATATTTTTAGTTAAAATTCCGGAACTTCAACAATGAATAAAGAAGAAGTACTTCAATTCCTGAATGACAACCCGGCTTTTTCCCTTGCTACTTCCGATGGAAATATCCCGCACGTGCGAACCCTTCTGTTGCATAAAGCGGATGAATCCGGTATCTATTTTATGGTGGGGAAATTCAAGGATGTTTACCGGCAACTTTCTATCAACCCCTATGTGGAACTTTGCTTTCATAGGGGTAATTTCCAGGTACGAATCACCGGCCAGGTGGAAAATCTCGATAAAGACCTGGAACTTAAAAAAGAGATCCTCTCAGTACGGCCTTTCATGGCTTCCTGGATCGAACAGGTGGGATTCAAATACATGGCGGTTTTCCGGCTCAGGTTTGGAAAAGCTTTTACCTGGAGCCTGGAAACAGAATTGCAGCCAAAGACCATCATCGAGTTGTAATTCTTTACAGTAATCCCTTAGCCTTCCATTCTTTCCTGATCCTGAGAAAGCTCCTGAACATCGGTTCGTTCAGTTGTTGTTCAGCCCTGAGTTTATGAGCTTCTTTCAACATCTCCATAGGCGGGCGAGTTTCAGCTGAATAAATGCAGTTGAGTCGTTCTGCAGTTGCTTCAAGGATCAGTTGAACAAGACGGTCTCTCGAAATTTCCTTTGAAAAATAAAACACCGGGGGGTACAGTAACGACTGACCTGGTTTGATCACGTGTTCCTGCATTGCTATGGTTTCAAGCGGTGTGTTGGGATATACCCGTAATCCGGAGGCCATGTATACAAGATCTTCCGGGTTAATATATTGGTCAAAAAAATCGATTGTTTCTTTGAAGGTATCTTCATTTTCACCTGGACCGCCAAAGAGAAAAAACCACATGGTAGGCAAGTTGAATTTCCGGATAGCAGTTGCCATTTGCCGGACTTCATGCAACTCGAATCCTTTCCTGAGATTGGCGAGTAAGGTCGGAGATGCCGTGTCGGGGGTGGCATCGATCTGGACAAAACCAGCTTCCATCATGAGTTCAAAGAGTTCTTCATTTGAGTTTCGTGGATTGATTCCCATAGTTCTCAAGCGTACCCGGAGTTTCCTGCGTATGATCTCACGGCAGATGGCTTCGGCATGCCCCCTGGGATCATTGAACGTAGAATCCACAAATTCAAACATCACATCCCCTAACCGGCCGAGGGCCTGTTCGATCTCTTCAACGATATCCTCTGGTTTTCGTGTCCGAAATATCGTTCCCTCCAGCAAAGGATAGGTGCAATAAATACATCCGTGCGAACACCCCCGTTTGGTCTGAATGGAATAGGCACCTCTTTCCCTGTAAGGAGTAAAATCAATTTTATGGTCAATTTCTGAAAACCGGTCTGAAAATACACCCGGATGGGAATACTTGTAGCCATTTCCTCCATTTGTGGTAGAACATACCAACACATTCCCGAAAGGCAAGACATCTTCTCCCTTATCGAGTGCCTCCAGCAATTGATGAAAGGCATTTTCAGCCTCACCGATGATGCCATAATCTGCCTGTGTCAACTTCATCAGTTCCTGCGGAAAAATGCTGAATCCACTGCCACCCAGGATGATTTTTGCAGAGGTTATTTTCTTAACGGGAAGAATTATACGTGAAATCTGGTCATCGACATAATAAACGAAATTGTCAGGCATTGTGTTATCAATGTTCCGGATGCTGAAGCCGATGTAGTCGGGTTTGAACTGAAGCACACGGTCAACAAGGCCAATACCTTCATCGAACATACAATCGTAGATACTCACTTCCCAGTGATCCTCAAGGCTTGCAGAAAGAAGGCAAAGTCCAAGCGGCGGTATGGGATACGGCGCTTTTTCAGTATTGCAATTTACAAGTAGAACACGTTTCAATTTACGATTTACGGTTTACGATTTGCGATTGAATTTTTCGATATTCGATTTAAGATTCTCCATCCTCGATCCTCCATTATCCAACCTCGGACCTCGGACCTCTGTCAAATAACATCCTTCCCTTTCTTGATCAGCCAGAGTTTCCCGATCTCTTCGTGAAACTGGTCATATGGTAGTTTCGTTTTCATTACGGAATTGAAAAAATTGTATTTCTTATAATCGTGATCAATGATCTCAGTCTTCACCTGCTGATGATAAACAGTTCCCGGCATCGGCGTCAATACAGTGTATCCGGCATATACTACGCGGTTTTTGTCAGCATATTCCGCCAACGCATTGAAATCACTTTCTCCATAGTCATTAGGTATAACATAATTTCCCCGTACCATGATGTCATTCTGCTCAAATACCCTTATGGCTTCCTGGTTATCAAATGCAGGCGAGTTCTTATGGTATTTTGAAAGTTCTTCATCCCTGAAGGATTCAAACCCGCAGATTACAACCTTTAACCCTCCCTTAGCAAGTTTCTCAATGATCTCAGGGTGACGTGCTGCAACATCCGCACGGATATCCATTACAAACGTCTTTTGAATCCCTTCTTCAACGATACGGTCGAAAAGAAGGTTCATAAAATCGTGGTCTACCACGGTATTTGCATCTGCAAAGCGCACTACCGGGTACTCATCAATCGATTTCAATTCGGTGATGAGGCTTTCAACGTTCCGCTGATAATATTTCCCTCTAAACTGAGTCCATATCGAACAGAAGGTGCATTTATAAGGGCATCCGAGGGAAGTAAAAATATAGGTGCTCGGGAAGGGGCTATTGCCGACCTTGTATGTACTGATCCATCGATCGAGATGCCGGCGGTTGGGCATGAGGTAATCAGCGTTGGCAGCATCCCATGAACGGGTTGCTCCCAATGTTTTTTTCAGGCCGGATTTTCCGTTCAGATAAATGCCGGGAATGGATTCCAGCATCCCACCTTTTTCCTTTGCAATTACGACATCCCTGAAGATGTGGGGACACTGACCGGGAATCACTATATCCGCTGGAGTCCCTGAAAAATCCTGAGTGCAGAGTGTTGCATGGATTCCACCGGCAATAGTGAGGATCAAAGGATTGAATTGCTTTGCGACCCGGAATATTTCCAACGCATAATCAAATTCGGATGTTATAACCGTTACTCCCAGAATATCCGGTTTGTATTTTTCCAGCAGCTGAAGTACAAGAATATCCAACGAAGGCGTCGATGGATCAAGATCATATTCTCCTTTCGAATCGAATATGGTGACATCAAAATCCTTCACTGCAGCAGCGATGGTAAGCAACCCCAAGGGCGGGCCGATGAGTTTTTTGTGAATAAATGGCTTTGCATTTTCCGGGGCAAACCGGAGGATATTATTTTCAGGACTGCGTGGAGGATTGAGAAGCAGTATCTTCATATAATGATCGCTGTGGCGTTAATCCACAAAGGTAAGAAATTGTGTGCAGGTGAAGATGGCGTATCAACTCCTTTTCCTGTATTGTGAAAAAATGTATCTTTGCCTGAACCGTTAATGATTCTTGCAAAAGATAATGTCCGAATTTGAGCAGAGCAGGCAGAGATTCAAAGAGCTGAAATGCTGCGTGATTATTCCTACGTATAATAATGATAAAACCTTGGAGCAGGTCATCCGGGATGTGCTGGAATATACCGAGGATGCAATTGTCGTGAATGACGGGGCAACCGATCATACGCCGGATATCCTGAAAAAATTCGATTCACTTCGGGTTATCAACATCCCCAAAAACAGGGGAAAAGGCTATGCATTGCGCTTGGGATTCCACTATGCTTTGAAACAAGGATTCCGTTATGCTATCACCATTGATTCTGATGGCCAGCATTATGCGGATGACCTCCTGAAGTTCATCAATAAAATCGAACAGGAACCCGACTCGGTCATTATTGGTGCCCGTGACATGGAACTCGACAGTGTACCGGGGACCAGCAGTTTCGGACATAAGTTTTCCATCTTCTGGTTCCGCATAGAAACAGGACTGAAGGTCCCCGACATCCAATCTGGCTACCGGCTCTATCCTTTGGAAAAAATGGAAAGAATGCGGTTCTTTGGGAGAAAATTTGAGTTTGAAGTCGAGGTTCTTGCCAAACTTGCCTGGAATGCTGTCAATATTACCTCTGTTCCTGTTAAGGTCTATTATGCTCCAAAGGGAGAACGGGTTTCTCATTTCCGGAAGGTCCATGATTTCACCCGGGTCAGCATTGCCAATACGCTCCTTGTATTCACCGCTTTGTTGTGGGTTAATCCATTCCGTTTTGTAACAGCGCTCCGGAAAAAATCAATCCGGAAATTCATCCAGGAATACGTCATCAATAGCAACGACTCCAATATGAAGATCGCAGTATCTGTGACGGTTGGGGTGTTCATCGGAGTCTTTCCTGTATGGGGATTCCAAATGCTGGTCGCATTCGGGATTGCATATTTCCTGAAACTTAACAAATTTGTGACTGTTGCCGCATCTAATATCAGCATGCCTCCCATGCTGCCGCTGATCCTATTCCTGTCATACATCACCGGCGGACTTATCATAGGTTATAATAAGCACCCAATGAAGTATTCTTCAGGAATCACACTTGAGTGGGTAAAAGAAAACCTGGTTCAATACCTCGTGGGAAGCATCGTATTTGGTATTTTAGCGGCAGTTGTCCTCGGTACGATTACCTATCTCCTTCTAAGAATCATACGGAAACCTCAGGTTGCCAAAATGGAGACCAGCGACCAGGATCAACCTTAGTTTTTTAACGATCGTATGTCTGAACGCTTTATACAAATATATTTTTTTTTCAGGAAGCGCAGGTTGCTGTTTTATCTCTTTCTCGGTACGCTTCTCGCGGTTATTCTTTTTTTCGCTTCGCATATAAAAGTTCAGGAAGATATTACAGGAATTTCAGGTTCGAAGAGCAATACGAGCAAATTTGAATATGTCGTCAGCCATGTCAGGTTTACCGATAAGCTGATCATCCGTCTTTCACTTGCCGATACTTCTGCCAAGGCTGATCCTGAAAGGCTGATCCTTTATGCCAAGGATCTTACCGACAGCCTTTCCCATCGTTTTGATTCAACTTATATAAAGGGAATCATCGGAAATGTTACGGATTCCTCAATGTCAGCTTCGCTCGATCTTTTCTATGACCACCTCCCGGTTTACCTGGATGAAAATGATTACCGGAAAATCGACAGTTTATTGGTCCCGGCATCCATTCATTCGACCCTTGAAAAAGATTATAAAAACCTTCTCTCCCCTGCAGGTTTTGCCCTGAAAAAAATAATCCTGCGAGATCCGCTGGGATTGACATATCTGGCCATGAACAAGATGAAATCGCTCCAGGCCGGCGATAATTTTGAACTCATGGATGGCTTTATCCTGACCAAAGACCGAAAGAACCTTCTCCTCTTTATTACGCCGGCAAATCCAGCCAATGAAACCTCCCGGAATGAAAAACTTCTTGAGAGGTTGGATGAGCTCCTGGCAAAAATCAGCGCTGCATTCAAACATGAGATCAGGGGACAATATTTCGGCGCCATTGCTTTTGCAGCGGGAAATGCACGCCAAATCAAAAAAGATATTTTGCTCACACTGGCTATCGCATTGTGCCTCATCCTCCTGTTGATTGGGTGGTATTTCAGAAGCTGGAAAATCCCTTTGCTGGGTTTTCTGCCGGCGCTATTCGGGGGTGGTTTTGCCCTGGCTATTCTCTATCTGATGAAAGGAACGGTTTCTGCCATTTCCCTGGGCATAGGGTCGGTCATTCTGGGATTGATTGTGGATTATGCCCTTTACCTCATCACTCTCTTCCGGAAGAAAGGCGATATGATAGTGGTGCTGAAAGAAATGACCCTTACGGTATTCCTCTGCAGCCTGACCACGGCTGGTGCATTCCTCTGCCTGATTTTTCTCCGTTCATCGGTATTGCATGACCTGGGTTGGTTTGCAGCCCTCAGCGTGGCCGGCGCCGCTTTTTTTGCACTTGTCATCCTTCCTCACTTCCTGAATCAAAATGACCTTAAAAAAAATCCAGGGACTGATAATATCATTGACCGCATTGCTGCTTTCTCTTTTGAAAAAAGTAAAATCTTCGTCATTTTCCTATTGGTCATGATGGTTGTCAGCATATTTTTCCTGTCCCGGGTCAAGTTTGAAGACGATATGATGGCCTTGAATTTCGTTCCTGGCAAGCTGAAAAACATGGAAAAGGATCTTGACCGGATTACAGGGGCATCCCTGAAAACCGTCTACCTTATTTCCACCGGCAAAGTCCTTGATGATGCGCTCAGAATGCAGGAAAGAATGCAAAAGAATCTGTATAAACTTATTGGCTCTGGCGTGATCCATAGCGTTTCAGGCAGCGGGGAATTGCTGTTTTCTGATTCATCGCAAAATGCAAGGATCCAACGATGGAACAATTTCTGGACAAAACAGCGAAGAAATTTGCTGGAAAAGGAACTGAAGAGATCGGCAGCGGATTTCCGGTTCAGAGAAAATGCATTTGACCCCTTTCTTCAGCATACAGCCAAAACATTCACGGTTCTGAACCCGATTGAAACAAAAAAACTGACATCCGGAATTCTCTCTGAATATGTCAGTGAAACCCAAGATCTTTCGATGATCACTACCCTGGTCAAAGTCAGGCAGGAAGAGAAAACGGAAGTATACCGGGAATTTGAGGGGAAACCGGGCATCGTGGTTTTCGACAAGCAGATCCTTGCCAACCATTTTGTAGCGAATGTAAAACATGATTTCAACCTGCTGGTCATGCTTTCGATGATCTTTGTAACACTGCTGCTTCTTCTTTCCTTCGGCCGTATTGAAACCGGGCTTACCACTGCACTCCCGATGTTTGCAAGCTGGCTCCTGACATTGGGTTTCATGGGCATGACCGGCATCAGGTTTAACATTTTCAACATTATCGTCTCCTCATTCATTTTCGGACTTGGCGTTGATTATAGCATCCTGATGATGCGGGGATTGATGTTCGAGTACAAATACCGCATCCCGGAAATTTCTTCCTATAAAACCTCCATTTTACTTTCTTCCGCCACCACACTTTTTGGCGTTGGTGTGTTGTTTTTCGCCAAACATCCGGCCCTGAACTCAATTGCCCTCGTTTCCGTTTTCGGGATCATTGCAGTGGTGCTTATTTCTTTTACATTCCAGCCTCTCTTACTCCGGTGGTTCCTCTTCAACAGACTGAAACGCGGAAGATATCCTATTACAATCCGAATTGTCTTCAAGTCCTTTATCACCTGGGGAAATATCGTCCTTGTAGCGATCCTGCAAGTTATCCTCGGCGGATTAATCTTCCTCCTCTACCCAGGTTCCAGAAAAAGGAAAGAGTACATTTTCCATTGGCTTTTCTGTCAGCTCTGTAAAGCCTATATTTTCGTAACCTTTCCCACAAACCGGAAACTTTACAATCCACATGGGGAAGACTTCTCCAAACCTGCTGTCATCATCAGTAATCACCAATCGCTGATTGAAACACCTTCTTTCCTGCGTCTTTATCCGAAGATCATTATCCTTACCAACGAATGGGTATGGAATTCACCTTTATGGGGCCCGGTTGCCCGGATGGCAAGTTTTTTCAATGCGGAAAGGGGAATTGACAGGATCCTGGATCAGTTGAAGGAAAAAGTCAGTGAAGGATATTCTATTCTCGTCTTCCCGGAAGGGCACCGAAATATTGATAACAGGATCCACCGTTTCCACAGGGGGGCCTTTTATCTTGCGGAGAAACTGAAGATCGATATTCTTCCCGTTGTCGTATTTGGTTCCGGCGAGTTCCTGGGAAAGGGTGAATTCTGGGGCAGGCCGTCAGGACTTCGCATGAAGATCCTCCGGCGGGTGGGAGTTGATGAACCGGAGATGGGTTCAGGTTACTTGGAACGTTCAAAATGCTTCCGTCGTTTACATTCCCGTGAATATACCACATTCATGGCACAGGAAGGAACCGGAAGATTTTACCGGAAAAAGCTGGTATTGAATTACATCTTCAAAGGGCCGGTCCTGGAGTGGTACCTCAGGGTAAAAATACGAATTGAAAAATATTACCAGCCTTACAATGAATTGGTGCCAAGGGAAGGCGAGATCCTTGACCTTGGCTGCGGATATGGATTCATGAGCTACATGCTAAGTTTTACTTCGCCTTCAAGGAAGATCACAGGGGTGGATCATGATGCCGGGAAGATCCGCATAGCAGCGAATTGTATCTCGAAAAATGAAAACATTGATTTTATCTGTGAAGATATCAATTATTATTCCTTCGGGAACAAGGATGCCATCCTCCTGAGTGATGTCCTGCATTACCTGCCGCAAAAAAAACAGGAAGAATTGCTGAATCGTTGTATTGAAAAACTCAATCCCGGCGGAATAATCCTGGTAAGAGATGCCGATTCAAAAGAGGAAAAACGTCACAAAAGAACGAAACTCACAGAAATTCTTTCGACCCAGATCCTCGGGTTTAATAAAGCAGCCGGTGAATCCAAAGAATTATACTTCACTTCCCATGAAAACATCAGCCGGATCATTAACCAGCAGGGATTGAAGATGGAAGTGATCCGTGAAGCAAAGCATACCTCCAACATTTTACTGATCATCCGCAAATAATGAAAAGCCCGGACCGGAAATACGATATGATCATTGCAGGCAGCGGTCTTGGCGGACTTCTTTGCGGAACTATCCTGGCAAAGGAAGGGATGCACGTTTGTATTTTAGAGAAAAGTTCAAAGGCAGGAGGATGCCTGCAGACCTTCCGGCACCACGGTGTTGTTTTTGATACCGGTGTTCATTATTTCGGAGGGATGGATCCCGGGCAGACCCTCTATCGTTATTGGAATTATTTTGGACTAACTCGATCCCTCGCGCTGGAACGGATGAACCCCGATGGATTTGATATCATCGGCATCAATGGCTGGGACTACCCGATGGCCATGGGATTTGATCATTTCATTGAACAGCTTCTCCCTTGTTTTCCTACGGAAAAAGGAAATCTTGAGAAATATATCCGCTGCCTGAAAGAGATCAGCGCAGCCTTCCCACTTTACAACCTTGAATTACCAAAAGATCTCAAGGAAGAAAATTTCCGAAGCCAGAGCGCATTTAATTTTTTTTCTGCACTTTCAGGGTCCGGAAGACTCACAGCGGTATTGGCCGGTAACAACCTTCTCTATGCCGGGAACCGTGAACATACACCGCTGCACATCCCGGCGCTGATCAACCACTCTTTCATTTCCAGCGCCTGGCGAACCATAGGTGGTAGCGCCCAGATCGCGGAAAGACTGATGGACTGCATTCTTTTTTATGGAGGAGAGATTCATCTGGATGAGGAAGTCACAGAAATCGGACTGAAGGAAAATGAATTTGAAGTGATGACAAAACCGGGCCGGTGTTTTTCTTCAAAGAAATTCATTTCAGGGATCCATCCTGCAAAGACATTAAAAATGATGGAGTCCCCCATTTTCAGGAAATCTTTCTTCAAACGTATCACAAACCTGAGGAACACCGTTTCTTCATTCGCCATATATATTGTTTTGAAAGATCAGTCATTCCCTTATCTCAATCACAATTATTATTACCATAAAACTGAGGATGTCTGGAATTACGGAAATGACAAAAACTGGCCATCTGGCTACATGATGCACACGCCTGCGCCTGCTTCGGAAGATGGTTTTGCAAAGAACATGATTATTCTTGCTTCAATGCCTTTCGAAATGGTGAAAAAATGGGAACATACACAACAGGGCAACCGGGGCCCGGAATATCTTGAGTTCAAGGATCAATGCACAGCAGCACTGCTGGACTTTGCTGAACAACGTTTCCCGGGATTGCGATCAGCGATCCTTTACAAGGAAGCATCCACACCGCTGACCTGGCGCGACTATACCGGGATACCGGAAGGATCGATGTACGGAATCGAGCGCGATTACCAGAATCCATTGGTAACAATGTTGTTGCCTGCAACAAAGATCCCCGGTTTCTATTTTACGGGCCAGAACATCAATCTCCATGGGGTACTCGGAGTAACGATCGGCGCTATTCTGACCTGCGGAGAGATCCTTGGCCTGGAATACCTTTTGAATAAAATCAGAAACACCTGAAAATGAAAAAATTCTTCAAGATAATATTTGTCCTCATCGTAATCCTGTTTTTCTGCGGAATTATCCTGGTTACCTGGTTTCAGCTGGATACCCGGGTACATATTCCAGAACATGCTGACCAAAGTGTTACAAAGCTTTCTGTTTCCAATCCGGAGAAAGATTTTTATACCTGTGGCCGGAACTGGATACAGCGGGGAAATTCAGGCTTGTGGGAACTTTATCTTGAAGGCAAACCATTTGAACGAGGTGTGATTGAAGGAAAACTCACCCGTGGGCTGATCGAAAAACAGGAACAGGCCTTTACTAACCACATCGTTGAAATAATCCCTTCCCCAGCTTACCTGAAATTCCTGAAATATTTTATTTATTGGTTTAACCGCGACTTGGAAGATTATATTCCGGAAGAATATAAATCAGAGATTTACGGGATATCTTTGTCGGCATCGGATAAATTCTCCCTCATCGGAAACAACTACCAGCGAATTCTGAATTATCATTCGGCTCACGACATCGGCCATGCTCTGCAGGACTTTCATATGGTTGGATGCACTTCGTTTGGCGTTTGGAAAGACAAATCAAAGGATGGTTCGCTGCTGATCGGGCGGAATTTTGATTTCTATGTAGGCGATGAATTTGCCGCGGACAAGATCGTTTGTTTCGAAAAACCGGAAAAAGGATATCCCTTCATGATGATTACCTGGGGAGGGATGGCCGGGGCCGTCTCCGGAATGAACGAGCAGGGATTGACGGTTACCATCAATGCAGCAAAATCAGACATTCCTTATTCGGCCAGAACTCCCATCTCCATCCTTGCAAGGGAGATCCTTCAATATGCAAAAAATATCAGGGAGGCTTTTGGTATTGCACAGAAAAGAGAAATCTTTGTTTCCGAATCCATTCTCATCGGTTCAGCAGCCGACGGGATGGCTTCAATCATCGAAAAATCACCTTACAAGATCGCACTGGAAGAACCGCAGAATAATTACATCGTCTCTACCAATCATTTCAGGTCGGCAACATTCAGTGCTGATCCAAAGAATGTAAAAGACATAAAGGAAAATGCTTCCCTTTACCGGTATAAAAAAATGTTGCAGGATATTACTGAAGAAGAGCCTCTGGATATAGAGGGAATGGCAAAAATCCTCAGGGACCGTTCCGGATTGAATCATGCCGACATCGGCATGGGAAATGAAAAAGCGGTAAACCAGCTCATCGCTCATCATTCTATCATTTTCGAACCTGAAAAGCACCTGGTTTGGGTATCAAATGGCCCATGGCAAATAGGGGGATATACATGTTACGACATAGTTAAAATTTTTCATAATTTTGCCTCACTTCACCAGAGGACGGAGATCTCGGAAACAGGCCGGTCAATTTCCCCGGATAGTTTCTTAAATTCAGATAGTTATACGCAATTTCACCGGTTCAGGGAAATGCGGAAAGAACTGAAAAAAATCAGCCGTCCGGGTGAAAAAACAAACCTGAAACGTTTTGACATTCGTGAGTTGATTGGCACCAATCCTGGTTTTTTTGAGGTTTATTCCCTTGCCGGGGATTATTTTTACCGGAAAAATCAACAAGACAGTGCGGTGCGCTATTATCGTAAAGCCCTGGGGAAAGTGATCCCAAGACAGAACGAAAAGCAAAAGATCATTGAAAAGCTTGTTGATTGCATCGTTCAAATGAAACAGAAACAATTATGAAGTTTAAATTGATATACCCGCGCTGGGAAAAACTTGAAGGTCAAACCATATTCTACCTTCCTCCTCACGGGCCTGTGGTGATGGCTGCTGATCTTCCTTATTATGTTGAAGTGGAATTTGTTGATGAGAATGTCGAGGATCTTGTGATTGATGATACGCCAGATCTCGTGGGGATTTCCATGATGCTTACCACCCAGGTAAAACGCGGATGGGCCATCGCCGATGAATACCATAAATTAGGAAAGAAAGTAATCTTTGGTGGAATCTCAACCATGTTGCATGCCGAAGAGACGATGTTATATGCAGATTCTGTTTTCTTAGGAGAAGTGGAAGGAAGGATGAATGCCGTCTTAGAAGATTTTCGTAAGAACGAACTGAAAAAGGTCTATAATTTCCTGACCAACCCTCCCGATATGAGCCTCATTGGACCTGCCCGACGGGATATCCTGAAAGAGGATCTCTATTATCACAAGGGATTCCGGATGGTAGATTTGTTCCATGCTTCGCGCGGTTGCGTTTACGACTGCTATCCCTGTGCGGTGCGATACCTTGGCGGACGCGGATTCCGGCCACGTCCCATCGACCGGGTAGTGGAAGAACTTTCACAGATGGAAAACAACCGGCTTTTCATCGTCGATAACTCCCTCGCACTCGATACCAATTGGGAAAAGGAACTTTTCCATGCTATGATCCCCCTGAAGAAAAAATGGGTCAGCCATACCATTGAAGATAAGGATGAAGTGCTCGACCTCGCTGCACAAGCCGGTGCATGGTATGTTTACCAGGCAGTATTCGACCGTTCCGATTACATCCGCAACCGCATCAAGCAATACCATGATTATGGAATCGGGGTTGAAGGAACAATTTTACTCGGACTTGACAACCAGACTGAAGACGATATCAAGCGACTGATCGATTTTCTTCTTGAAATTGATCTGGACCTGGCAGAATTCACAGTTCTTGCTCCTTTCCCGCATACCAAAGCCTACAGCGACCTTTTGAAACAAGGCCGTATCTTTGATCACGACTGGGATCATTACAATGCAGGAAAAGTAGTGTATCATCCCAAACACATGACAGCCGGGCGGCTCCAGGAATTGTATCATTATGCCTGGGATACGTTTTATAAGGATGAACCGCAGACGCAGAAGATGTTTAACCTGCTTTCCACTGTCATCCAGAGAGAACAAGAAGATGGTACCTACAAGCCAAGACGGCGCGATTTGTTAGACCAGAGTTTCGGAAAGAATATCAGCGAAGTGGCATAAGAAATTAATCAGACTCACCAACACTTTAAATTAGCAGCATCTCTACAACTCATGGAAATCAACCCGGAACTCAACCGCTACATGGAGCGCTATTTCGATTTCAAAGGACAATGGGAAAGTCCATCGAAGTGTGGATTGAAGATGGTTAAGAGGAAAGACGGAAAGACCCTTGCCATTGCCACAGAGATCTACCGTCAAAACCCCGGAACGCCGGTAACTGAATGGTGTGCTCCCCTTGCCACCCAGATATTAACCGAAGTCGGAGAAAATCCGGAAAATTTTATCTTTGTAGAACATACTCCTGATCTTAAAAGCAAGCTCAGTTTCTACGAGGAAACTTTTGACCTCGTATCTTTTGATTGGGACGGTACAAAATATGAAAATCCTCAATGGAAACGTTTGAGCCGGGAACAAGTCGACATCTTAATGGAAGAATAAAACCGCAGACCTTTTCCGGAAGTAAAATCCGGATACTTTTTCTTTTCCTGGCGGGATTCCCGTTTATACTCTTTTCCCAACCTATCCTTCGCTCTACTATTCGCGGTACCGTTGCCGACAGATCAACACAGGCATCACTTGCAGGAGCTACTATTATTTTATTGAATTCAGATCCGCTAATAGGGACGACAACAGATGCGAATGGCAATTTCAAACTTCCCAATATTCCGATCGGGAAAAGACAATTGAAGGTCTCATATGTAGGGTATGTTCCTTTTATAACAGAGGTGCTCAATGTGAGTAGCGGTAAGGAGACCATTGTTGCGATTCCTTTGGAAGAAACCATGATCACAGGCGCTGAAGTGGAGATCAAAGGAGATTACAGGAAATATGGGGCGATCAACAAGATGGCTACGGTGGGTGTGCGTTCTTTCAGTGTTGACGAAACATCCCGTTTTGCCGGGAGCTATAATGACCCGGCCAGGATGGCAGAAAATTATGCCGGCGTAACTTCGGGAGTAGATAACCGGAACGATATCATTGTCAGGGGAAACTCCCCGGTGGGATTGCAATGGCAGATCGATGGCATGGAGATCCCTAATCCCAACCATTTCGCAGCCGTGGGAACTACCGGCGGACCGGTAACCATCCTGAATAACAACCTCCTGACAAATTCAGATTTCTTCACCAGTGCATATCCTGCAAGTTACGGAAACGCGCTTTCAGGGGTCTTTGACCTGCGGATGCGAACAGGCAACAATGAAAAACATGAATACTGGTTCGGCATCGGCTGGAACGGTCTGGAATTCGGTTCGGAAGGGCCATTCTCAAAAAAATCAAGGGCTTCTTATCTCTTCTCCTATCGCTATTCCTTGTTGGATGTGCTCAGCTGGGCCGGTATCAAACTGAACGTAGTTCCCTATTACCAGGACCTGAATTTCAAGATTACTGTTCCAACAAAAAAAGCCGGAGTCTTCACGATCGAAGGGATCGGCGGGTTGAGTTTTATCCAACTGTTCGACAGCAGGAAAAAGCAATCAGATTGGATGTTTCCCGATTATGGCGAAGATCTTTCCAATGGCTCAAACCTGGGCGTAATCGGGATCACCAATCAGTTATTTCCGGATCCTTCCTTCCGACTGAAAAACCAGATTTATTTTGTCGCTTCCGAAGTTTATACCAAGATTGATTCCTTCTCTTATGTTGCTCAAACACCATCACCCTGGGCTGGCGAACATTCATCCGAAAAAAAACTCTCGTATTCCTTCGGTTTATATAAAAAGTTTTCCGTTAAAAATTTTCTGGAAACCGGCATCAATGCAAATTATTTTTCAATGAGCTTTGCCGACAGTGTGATGAACAAAGGAAAATTCGAAGTGAATACGGATAGCCGTGAAACCTTGTTTTTCATGAAAGGATACCTGCAGTGGCAACACCGTTTTTCTGACAGTTTCAGGATTACAACAGGGTTGTTTGGATCCAGGCTGTTCATGAATTCCACCTGGGCGATGGAACCGAGAACTGGTTTTGAATGGCTGATCGGCAAGAGAAATATTTTCCATTTCGGTGCGGGAATGTATAGCCAGATGCAGCCGAGGGTCATCTACTTTATTCTTTCCCGTATTCAGGATGGTTCAACGTTGCAAACCAACCGCGACCTGGATTTTACACGATGCTGGCAGGTTGCAGCGGATTATAATTACCTCCTGAATGAAAACCTTCATTTTAAAACGGAATTGTATTACCAGCACCTCTATGACATTCCCGTCAAACATTCCATTCCCGAATATGCCCTCAGTAACCAGGGACATGAATTCTTCCTTGACAGGCAATACGCAGACAGTCTGGTGAACCTGGGCAAAGGCGACAATTATGGCGTGGAATTCACCTTTGAACGCTTCTTGTATAAAAATTACTACTTTCTCCTCACCTCTTCCCTTTTCAACTCCACCTATTCCGGATATGGCAATACCAACCGAAATTCAGCATTTAATGTGAATTATGCATTCAATGCCGTTGGTGGCTATGAATTCGTTATGGGAAAAAGAAAATGGGGCGTGATGTCGTTCGGGTTCCGTGCAACGTGGGCGGGAGGGAATCCTTATATTCCATTTGATGCGAATGCCACCATTGCCACCGGTGAAGCCGTTCCGGACTGGCAACATGCTTATCAATCGCGGTTTCCCGATTATAAGCGGCTCTCGGTTCGTTTTGGTATCAAACGAAACCGCCCGGGTTACAACCTTGAATTCATGCTCGACCTTCAATACCGGACGAATTATACCAATGTCTACCTGCAGCGTATCGATCCAAAGACCGGAGAGATCCGCAATTTTTTCAATATGGGCTTCTTTCCGATGGCGACGTGGAGGATTCAATTTTAAATAGCGAAATAGCGAAATAAAAAAAATGAATTATATTTGATCTCTAAACCGGATGTTATGAAAATAAAAAAGATTTTAATCTTCGGTTTGCTCTTCATAGTTTGCAATCTTATAGCCGATAAGGTATTTGCCGGCACAGGTGGCGCCAATGACGGACAGGTAATGCTTCTAGCTATCCTGGCTGTGTTACTGGTAATCCTCGGGATACTTTATTTCTTTCCTTTCCTGGTTCACCGGATCAGGGATCTATGGAATAAATACCATCACTGTTAAAAAGTTGGCGAGCTGATGAGCTGATTTCCAATGCAGGAATTTAGAATGCAGGAAATCAGAATGCAGGAATTACAATATTCTTAATTCTAATGTGAACTATGTGACTATTGGAGTGAAAAAAGTTAACCGCAAAGCATCCAAGTGCTAAGACGCCATCCCCCTTTGTTGCAAGCATAACATTATTTGTTTGAATAAAAAAACAAACATATAAGTCGCCAAGACGCTTAAAATAAATAGCGAAATAGCGAATAGCGAAAAGCGAAATTGTGGTGAAATAAAATTACTTTTAAGTATGAAAATTAAAATTTTCTTTTCACTCACTCTACTAATAAGCATTTCCTCTGTTTTATCCGGACAAGAATTTAATCCGGGGAAAGAACGTTGGCCCGTAAAGACCAGTGTAATCTATTTCCGTCCTGTAAAAGAGATTATGCTCCGGGAATTATTGACTCTTCCCGCCCCTATCAGGAAATATTCAAAAAAATCAAGAGAAGAATACCAGGATCAAAGGTTTCCGGATACAATCGGAAGACATCACCTGCGGGAAGGAGATATTGTTACCACCTATGGATACCTGATGCTGGCGGCTGTTGAAAAAGATGAAAAAGGAGAAGACGGCGATTATCATGTTCAGATCCGGATCAACTCAACCTGGGGTGATTCCTGCCTCGTTGTAGAAGCGACTTATCCTCCCTTTATCAAAGGGAATAAGGCCTTGCAGGATTCCTGCAGGAAAGTCCGCGACTTCTTTGATCACTATATCCTTAAAGGCATGAAGAAAGCCTGTTTCGGTAGCAATGGCATTCCTGCCCCTTATGTGAAGATCACGGGGCAGCTTTTTTTCGATGCCTACCATATGACAACGCCACCACGGGGAAAACAAAATTGCATCACCAAAGAAAAAATGAAATCCTATACCTGCTGGGAAATTCATCCCATCATGGCAATTACCTTTATTCGGAAAAAATAAAGCCGAAAATTAACCGGCAATAAATATCTCCTCATAATTTGTAATTTCGCGCGATAAATCGCATATCGATGGCCGATCCAATCCTAATCCGGAAACTCCCTCCCGTTTGGCTCATCCGGGCATTGAATTCTTTTCGTTCGGGACTCCTCAAGCTTCACAGGATGACATTTCCTGCCAGTGTGGTGATGTACGAACGGTTCACTTCCTTCTGGGTTCTCGCGGCCATCCGGGTAGCAGCTGAACTGGATATTGCAGGTATCCTGGAGAAAGAGCCTCTGTCAATCGAACAACTTTCAGAACGAACAGGTTCCGACCCGCAAGCGCTTTTCCGCATGATGCGCGCCCTTTCAAGTGAAAATATTTTTAAAAGAACGAAGGATGGGCTGTATAAGAATACAAAACTCTCAAAAGTCCTTACCGAAGGAAAAGGATCACTCCGTTATACCTTGATGCAGCACCTGGGGACCATTAACTGGACCATATTCAATGACCTCTCCTATTCAATTAAAAGCGGAAAATCGGCGTTCTCAAAGGTTTATGGGATGAAGATCTATGAATATCTGTCGGAACACCCTGTGGAATCAGCACTCTTTGACCGTTCCATGACTAACCTGTCCGAGATCTCCATTGAGCCGATACTAAGTGCGTTCGATTTCAGCAAGTACCGGGTGATTGCAGATATCGGCGGAGGTGAAGGATTATTGCTGTCAAGTATCCTTTACAAAAACAAAAACTCCAGAGGTATCCTCTTTGACCTTCCGGAGGGATTGAATCATCCTGAAATGATTTTCGGAAAATTTGGTGTTGCCGATAGAGTAAAAGTGATCCAGGGGAGTTTTTTTACCACTGCGCCTACAGGAGCCGATGTTTACCTGTTAAAAAATATTCTTCACAACTGGAGCCTTGAAGAGAGCGTAAAGATCCTCAATAATATCAGGAATGTTATGCCATTCCATGCTAAGATCCTGATTTTCGAAATGATTGTCGACGAAGAAAACCACGCTTCTTTCGGCAAGTTGATCGATCTGCAGATGATGGTTTTCATGGAGAAAGGAAGAGAACGGACACGGAAGGAATTCGAGTCACTTCTTCAGCAGGCAGGGCTCAGGATCAACCGGGTTATTCCTACCATTGCGCCAATCAGCATCATTGAAGCAGTAATTAGCTGATGAGCTGGTAAGTTCATTTAATTTTTCATTTAGCCGCCTTCCGTGGTTTTTCTATCTTTGCCTTATGCATAGGCTTTTATCCTCTCTCCGAAAAGAATTCCTCATCCTTATCCGTGATATTCCCGGGCTGGCGATCCTCTTCATCATGCCGGTACTGCTGATCATGATCGTTACCCTGGCCCAGCAGAATGCACTGAAATCCTCCAAGGAATCAAAAACCGATGTCATTTTTATCGATCATGCCCATTCGGCTTTTTCCAGGATCCTGAAGCAAAACCTCGACAGTTCGGGGCTTTACAAGCTGGTATCCAGCCTGTCAGACATTCCTTTGGATGATGAAACAGCCCGTAAAAAGATCGGGGATGGTGATTATCCGGTCGGTATCGTGATTGCACCAAAAGATACCGCCATCCGGTTGCTTATCGATCCCAGTCTTCAATCATCCTATAAAAATTCAATAACCGGTGCGCTGACTTATTTTATCAAAGGAACGCAGAGCCGTATCGCAATTGAAAACCTACTGAAGACACTGGCACCAGCTATGGCTTCGACCGACGGGCTGATCGAAACAAACATTAAGATTATGCCACCGGTTACGGAGATCTATGCCACAAAAGAGCATGCTTTGATCAAGCCTTCCCTGATTCAGAACAATGTTCCGGGATTCATTCTCTTCGCCATGTTCTTTATCGTAATCCCCCTGGCGGGAAGCATGGTCACGGAAAGAAATGAAGGGTCTTTTGGCCGTTTGCGTACCCTGCCAGTGAGTGTCACCGTCCTTCTTACTTCGAAAGTATTGTTATTCCTGGGTGTCTGCCTCATCCAGTTCTTCCTGATGTTGCTGGTCGGTACCTGGATATTGCCGGTTTTCTTTGGAATGCCTGCCTTGCAACTCGGATCTCATTATGGTGTCATCCTTATTGCAACAGTCTGCGCGGCGCTTGCGGCCATAGGTTTCGGTCTTGTCGTCGGTGCATTTGCCACTTCTCAGGGACAAGCCGCGCTTTTCGGATCGGTGATGGTCGTGATCCTCGGCGTGATCAGTGGGACTTTTCTCCCCGTCTACCTCATGCCAAAGATGATCCGGGACATCAGCCTCATCTCCCCGATCCGGTGGGGCATCGACAATTACTTGGATATTTTTATCCGGGAAGGTACGCTGGGCACCATTTTCCCGAATATTTTTCGCCTCCTTGCATTTTTTGTCTTTGCTATGATCGTTTCCATTGCTATTTTTGCAAGACGGAAGTAAGTTCCTTACCCGGATTTGGCATCGCCACATGAAAGAAAAAGACGGTTTTATTGATTGCCCTCAGCAACAGGTGATCCTTTATGTGGAGAAGGAAGATGGGAAATATGAACCCATGCAGACCGGCTCTTACATCACCAAAAATTTCCTGGATGACTATGAAATGAAACGACGTCACCTGGAGGAATCGCTAAAGAGACAGGTTCTGTCGTGCGAGGTCAGTCCCATCTATTACTACATGGTACTGGAAGATCTTACTCTCAGCGAACTCTCGGCCCGTGCAGGGATACGGAAAGGCAAGTTGAAAAAGCATCTCGAAGCGTCTCATTTCAATGCTATATCTCAGAAAACCCTTCAACTTTATGCCGATGTGTTCAATATTACCGTTCTGGATATCCTAAACCTCCTCACTGTAAATACGGATGATTCTACAAATACAAATACTGGTTCCTGATGAGCACGTTCCCATACAAGCATAAAATGGCGGCGCATTGTGAATCAGGAGCGGTGACTTCCCTTCTGAACAATGCAGGGCTCGACATTACTGAGCCCCTTGTTTTCGGCATCTCCAGCGGAATCTTCTTCGGCTACTTTCATAAAATGAAATCCTTTACTTTCCCGACTTTCATCGTCAGGAACAAACCCGGATCCATACGCGATAACCTGGCAAAAAGACTGGGGATAAAATTTCATACAGAGCAATTCCATGCGCCGGATGAAGGAATGAAGCGACTGGACGAACTACTCGAGAAAAATATCCCTGTTGCCGTCCAGGTCGATTTCTTCTATATGGACTACCTTCCCGAGTGGGAACGGGTTCATATCAATGTTCATTTTATCGTGGTGGTCGGAAAAGCCGGATCAAAGTATATTATATCCGACAGCTATTTCCCGAACCTCGTGGAACTGGAGACGGCATCCCTGCGAAAAGCCCGTTTTGCCGGTGGAAGCATGTCGCCGAAAGGATTCCTTTTCTATCCTGAATCCATTCCGAAAGAGATCGATTACAAAAAAGCTATTTTAAAAGGAACAAAGAAAGCCTGTTTCAACATGCTGAAGATCCCGCTGCCTTTTCTTGGCATCAAAGGTATCCGTATGTTTGCAAAAAAGATTGTGGAATGGCCTTCCTTCGCGCGGGACATGGAACATCTATCCCACGAGATCATGAAGATCAATATACTCCTGGAAGACCAGGGTACTGGAGGAGCAGGATTCCGATTCATGTATGCCAGCTTTCTCCAGCAAGGATCCGTAATTCTTGGCAAACCGGAATGGGGTGAACTCTCGAAAGAAATGATGGAGATTGGTGATGGATGGAGGGAAATTTCCCTGTTTGCCTCACGGATCGGGAAAAACCGTGAACTCGGGACTGACCGGCTGAAAGAACTGGGCAATATGCTCATCGGCCGTGCGGATGTGGAAGAACGTTTTTTCCGTCGCCTGAAAAATTCACTTAATTAAGCTACACTTATGACAAAGGAACCGTTGACAGAACTGAAACTCGAGATCAAGAAAATGATCATGGAGACCTTAAATATCGCGGATATTGACCCTGAGGATGTGGATGATGAAAAACCCCTGTTCGGAAGCGACAATGCACTCACACTGGATTCGGTTGATGCCATTGAGATCATCATGGCCCTGCAGCGCAACTATGGTGTCCGTATCGCTGATCAGAGCTTAGCACGTTATGTGATCCGCTCGGTTAACAGCATTGCAGAGTTCATCCTCACAGAAAAGGAAAAGAATAACCTGTAAATTCCGGAAAATTGAAAAACTACCTGACCGCCGGCATTGGATTCAGTCGACTGGTCCGGCTTGCCCGAAAAAATTCAATCTCCTGTTATCCAAAATACTTCCTGCGTTTTTTGTTTCTTGCACAAAGTGCTCTATGGTCTGACCTGTTTTCATGGATCGAACAGAAACGCTATGGAAAAAATATCGAATCCACGCCGGTTCCGGAAGATCCCATCTTTATCATCGGGCACTGGCGTACAGGTACAACATTGCTGCACCAGCTGATGAACCTGGATCCGAATCTCGCAGCACCTACCCTCTTCCAGGTTGCAGAACCCAATTGTTTTATCTGTTCATACCCGTATTACGTGCCAGTTTTTTCAGCCCTGCTTTCAGAAAACAGGCCGATGGATAATGTCAGGCTCGGTATGAATGAGCCCCAGGAAGATGAATATGCAATTTACAGGATCACCGATTTTTCGCCGATCGAACGGCTGGTATTTCCGAAAAATTCAACCTATTTTATCCTGGATTATCCTTCCTTCATGCCCGGGAACGAAAAGGAAAGGATAGAATGGGAGGAGCAGTTGTGTGCTTATTTCCGGAAACTTCATTTTTTCCACGGGAAAACGATTGTTTCAAAAAATCCATTCAACTCACTGCGGATAAAAGAACTTGCTGTATTGTTTCCGAAAGCCCGGTTCATCCACATTGTCAGGCATCCTTATGATGTTGTCCCATCTACCATCCATTTGTGGAAAATCGTTTTACAACAGAACAGTTTGAACCGTAAAGGCTTTGAACCCGGAATTAAAGAGGTGGTGGAAGGCCTCGACAAAGTGCTGACAACGATAGAAAAGGATAAGTCTGTCCTTCCGGAAGAAAACTTTTATGAGATGAAATTTGAAGACCTCGAAGCTGATCCCGTTGCTGAGTTCAGGAAAATATATTCCCGGTTTCACATGCCTTTTGATGATGCATTAAGATACAACATACAGTCCTTCATGGATAGACTTAAAAACTACAGGAAGAATGAGTTTCACCTTTCAGATGAGGAAAAAGAATTGATCCATAAACAACTGAACCAACATATGCAAATTTTTAATTATCAATAAAAGTTTCTTTTTTTCATTATATTTGAAGATCCTTTTGGACAAACCTTAATCTTTCCCCCATGAAAATATATTTATTCATAGTTCTTATGATCACTTTCTTATTCCCTTTTTTTTCATTTGCGCAGAAAAAAGACACCCTGGCCCCAGCCCGGTCCCAAAGAATAATACAACAGGAGCGTGAACCTAATCGTATAAAATCAGGATTTTACATTAAGATCGGACCATCTTTCCCAATCGGGAATTTTAAGTTGGAACAGACTCTTTTTGACACGGTTTCGAATTCTTCCAAGAAATCCGGCACAACGATCAAAAAAGTGATCTATTATCCTGCAAAAATGGGATTTGCCATGGATATGGGATATTTGATTTACATCGGGCCGGCATTTGCAGGTAATCACCTTCGTGCAGGAATCGATGCAAGTTTCGTTGCCTTTTCATATAACCCTGCAGCAGATCTGCCGGATTCCATCAGTGGGTCGAAAAAATACACTTACTGGTATTATTATCTCGGCCAGAAATTCGGACCCCTTTTATCCATTTGTCCGATTGATAAGCTGGTGATTGATCTTTCCTATAAACTTAATGCTTATGTTGCATTTGTTCAGCACCCGATAGGAACTGAGTTCAAGAGCGAATTTGGAAAAAACCTAAGCCAGAATGAGATCAGTATGAACATCCGTTATGCGCTTATCCTCTTTTCTTTCCAATATAATTTCGGTAAGACCTCTTATAATAATTTTAATAAAGACAATCCCATGCATCAGGTTGAAAATACTACTTACAGGATCCTGGTCGGATTTAAATTTTAGCTAAAACTGTTGATGAACTGAATGAACTCATCTCCTTTTTATCCTGATATTGAAAGAAGCCCGGTCGAAAAGATCAGAAAAGTCCAGGAAACAAAGCTTCAGCAGCAACTGCTGTACCTGAAAGAAAAATCGAAATTCTATTCTGATCATTTTCTCAGGAACAGGATCGACATCAGCCGTATCAAAAGCATTGATGACCTTGTGCATATTCCGCCCACCACGAAAGAAGATCTTCAGCAACGGAATGATGAGTTCATCTGTGTTCCGAAACATTCCATCATCGATTACATCACCACTTCCGGTACACTGGGCGATCCGGTGACCTTTGCAATGACAGACAAGGACCTGGACCGGCTAGCTTACAACGAGGCGATTTCTTTTACCTGTGCCGACGGTTCAGCAACTGATATTTACCAACTCATGACCACCATCGACAGACGGTTCATGGCCGGGCTTGCCTATTTCATGGGAATCCGCCGAATGGGGGCCGGGGTGGTAAGGGTTGGAAATGGGATCCCGGAATTCCAATGGGATACTATACGCCGGATCCACCCTACGGCGATCGTTGCCGTTCCTTCTTTCATCTTAAAGATCATTGAATATGCGGAGGTCCATCATATCGATTATCGCAGTAGCAGTATCCGGAAAGCTATTTGCATCGGTGAGCCATTGAGGAATATGGATTTTTCTCTCAATACCCTTGGACGCAGGATCCTTGAAAAATGGCCTCTCGGACTTTATTCAACCTATGCATCCACAGAAATGGGAACCTCCTTTACAGAATGCGGCGAAGGGATTGGCGGGCATCATCATCCCGAATTAATCATTGTTGAATTCCTGGACGATATGGACAGACCGGTGAATGAAGATGAATGCGGTGAGGTGACAATCACGACGCTGGGAGTAGAAGGAATGCCGTTGCTTCGTTTTAAAACCGGCGATGTATGCTTCCGGTATTCGGATCCTTGCAAATGCGGAAGGACGACAACCCGGCTCGGACCGGTGATCGGAAGGAAAAACCAGATGATCAAGTATAAGGGAACCACCCTTTATCCGCCTTCCCTCTATGATATTCTCGACAACATCGATTTCATTTCAAATTATGTGGTGGAAGTCTTTACCAATGAGATCGGCACCGATGAAATCCTGATCCATGTGGGAAGTAAAATTCCTGTTTCCGACAAGGAAAAGGACATCAAAGACCATTTCCGGGCAAAACTTCGCGTAGCACCATTAATTAAATTCGAAACGGACGAAAATATCCTCCGGATGCAATTTCCGGAAGTCAACCGGAAACCCGTAAAATTCATTGATAACAGGGATAAGTCAAAAAATAATTGAGATTTTTCTTGGATTTTGCTATATTAATGCAATAATTTTGTTACAAAAAGTATTTTTGGTTAACCATTTAAACATTTTGAGATGAAAAAAATCAGCATCATTTTAATACTCGGTGCATTTTTGTTTCCGGGTACGACAATCTTTGCCCAGTGCAAGCAGATTATTGGGGACGTCAGTGTCCTGAGAGGTCAAACAGTTATTAACCTTCAGTATGACTATTCCAACATGGCTGTCGGCAAATATAATAATGAAAATGATTATGTTGCCAACCGGACCGCAGACATGAACAAGAGAAAAGCGGGAGATGGCGATCGTTGGGCAGAAGCATGGAAAAATGACAGGATATCAAGGTTCCAGCCGATGTTTGAGAAGAACCTGAACGAAAGGGTCGGGAAATATAATGTTATCTGTAAGGAAGATGCAACGGATGCAAAGTACACCCTGATTATAAGGACTACTTTCACCGAACCCGGCTTCAATGTCGGGATTACACGCAAGAATGCCTGGATTAAAATGGATGTTGACCTGGTAGAAACTGCCAACCCCGGCACAGTGCTGGCAAGTATGCAGATGAAACGGGAAGATAGTATCAATATGATGGGATACGATTATGATACCGGCGCAAGAATACAAAGCGCCTATGACAGAGCTGGCGAACATCTCGGCAACTTCTTAGTAAAGAATGCATTAAGATAAACCCTAATCCCTTTTGGGATTCAAAAAATGAAAAAGCCCCGGAGACTATCCTTTCCAAGGGCTTTTTCATTTTTCATTTTTCATTTTTAATTGATTATACACCTTCTCCCCCCCTACAACCGTCATTAATACATTTATTGCAGGTATCTCTATAACGGGGCATGTCATAATATCATGATCGAGGATCACAAAGTCAGCCAACTTCCCGATATCGATACTGCCCCTCACATTTTCCTGAAAGCCTGCTTTGGCTGCCCATATTGTAATGGACTTCAGGGTTTCTTCGCGACTTAATGCATTTTCCGGTTGGAATCCTTTCTCTGGAAATCCCTTTAGATCCTGCCTGGCAACAGCAGCATAAAAGGTGAGCAGCGGGCTGATCTTCTCGACAGGGAAATCGGTGCCATTTGGCAACCATCCGTTCTGATCCAGCAGGTTCTTATAAGCATAGGCCCATTTGATCCTTCGTTTCCCAAGCCTGTTGGGTGCCCAGTACATATCGGAAGTAGCGTGGGTAGCCTGTATAGAAGGCACGATCGAATATTTACCAAACATCGAAATATCCTGGGGATCAACCATCTGTGCATGTTCAATGCGCCAGCGCAGGTCATTTTTTCCTTTCAGAAACTCCGCATAGATCTCCAAAACAACTGCTACTGCAGAATCGCCAATGGCATGGGTATTCACCTGGTATCCGTTTTTTTCAGCAAGTGCACATATTTCACGGATTCGGCCAGGAGAAGTAACCTGGATCCCAAATTCCGAAGGATCGTCTGAGTAAGGGGCTTTAAGCAAAGCAGTTCGCGATCCCAGGCTGCCATCGGCATAAAGTTTTATAGACCGAATGGTGAGCCGCGGTGAAATAAACTGTCCTTCATTGATAAAATTTTGAATATTTTCCTCATTCGGATTAAGCATGATATACAGCCGCATCTTTAGTAAACCCTTTTGTTGCAATGAATCCAGGAGGTTTACGACAGGAAAATCAAGTCCGGCATCGGTTACTCCGGTCAGTCCATCGGCAAAGCAGTTCGCCTGGGCCCATTTCAGCAGCATCACTTGTTCGCTGCGGGAAGGCAAAGGGATGCTGCTTCTCACCCGGTCGGCTGCATTTTCACTCAGAATACCCGTCATCCGGCTATTCTTCACTTCAACTTCTCCGGGCTTATAATCATTTTGTTCATGGATTCCGGTCCGTTTCAATGCTTCCCCATTGGCCAGAACAGCATGGCCGTCGATACGAATCAGTACGATCGGGCGGTCGGGAAACAAAATATCCAGTTCTGTGCGGTCCGGGAATTCTTTTTTCTCCCAAAGATTCTGGTCCCATCCCCTGCCTACAATCCATTCTCCCGGATAGGAATCCTTTCGACTGATGAGAAGGTCGATGATCTCATGAAACGAACGGATACCGGTCAGGTTCAGTTCCCGGAGGCTTAACGCATAACCGAAAAAATGGCTGTGGGCATCAATAAATCCGGGATAAACAGGATTCCCTTTGGCATCCATGATCGAATCCGAATCATAATGCTTCAGGATCTGATCAGTCGAGCCAATGGCTATAAACAACCCGTTTTTCACAGCAAAAGCTTCTGCATAATTGAATTTCTGGTCAACAGTACAGACTTTTCCGTTGATCAGAATAAGATCGGCTTTCATTTTCACTTGGGCATTAGATCCTGAATATAAAGCAAATAGAAATATAACAAGGCTGATTTTTTTTATCATAAAAGTGAATTTATCAGTTTGGAAACAACATATAAAAACATTTTTCAAATATTTTGGTAAAATTAAAATCATTTATTATTTTTGTAGAACTTAAACTAAAATATATAATGAAATATAAAACCTTTACACCGAGGTTTTTTGTTGCTCTTTCAGTAATTGTTATTGCAGCGGTGCTGCGTTTGTTACCCCATTGGCCGAACTTGACCCCGATTGCGGCAATGGCATTGTTTGCAGGGACCTATATTGATAAGAAGCAGTATGCTTTTGCTATTCCAATCGCCGCAATGTTTTTGAGCGATCTCATTATTGGTCTGCATGTAAATATGCTTGCTGTGTACGTGGGTTTTGCTATTACCGTATTAATTGGTATGTCCATCCGGAAACGCGTGAATGTAGGAAATGTGATATTGGCTTCGCTGATGTCTGCCTTGATCTTTTTCCTGATCACAAACTTCTCCTCATGGCTTGTTGACCGGTTGTATCCACACCCGATGTACCCGCAAACTTTCGCCGGTTTGCTCGAGTGTTACGGTATGGGCCTGGCATTTTTCCGTGATTTCACCCAGGGAATTTCATTTTTCCTGAATGATGTAATCGGAACTTTGTTTTACAGCGCAGTGTTTTATGGTGCATTTTACCTTACTGAGATGCGTTTCCCCGTATTGGACAAGACGAGGCTTTAATCAAACAAAACCCGTTTTGCCAGATAACCGGATTGGATTCCGAGGAACGATTTAGTACCTCTTATAAGTAAATTATTTCCTACTGTGGCGTTTTGCAGGAACCCTGCGGGTATGGTTTTATGCTTGCAAATGAATTTGATTCTCTTCATCCTCAGTACTTATCCCTGTTTAAAAATGTGGTACTTTTGTTGTGTATAATCCTGGAAACAATCAGGAAATAAGCTAATAATTCGTAATTTATAATTTGCATTGTGCCTGACCTTATACATTTGTTACCGGATGCTGTTGCAAACCAGATTGCTGCCGGGGAAGTGGTTCAACGACCTGCTTCAGCTGTGAAGGAATTGCTTGAAAATGCGGTCGATGCCGGAGCCACACATATCAAATTGATCATCAAGGATGCCGGAAAGACTCTGATCCAGGTGATCGATAACGGTTGTGGACTGTCGGAACGGGATGCCCGAATGTGCTTTGAACGCCATGCCACTTCGAAGATCCAGACGGTAAACGACCTCATGGCAATCCATACTCTTGGATTTAGGGGGGAAGCCCTCGCATCTATCGCATCCATAGCCCAGGTCGAATTAAGATCAAAGCGGATCGATGATGAGGTTGGCACCTGCATCATCATCGAAGGATCGGAATTTAAAAGCCAGACCCCCGTTAGTACACCCGAAGGGACCAGCATTTCAGTGAAGAACCTGTTTTTCAATGTTCCGGCCCGCAGGAATTTTCTCAAATCCAATTCCCTTGAACTAAAATACATTATAGAAGAGTTTCTCCATGTCGCCTTCGTGAACCTTGAAATCGCATTTACTTTATATAACCATGACCGGATCCTGCACCAGGTACCCGCATCAAACCTGAAACAAAGGCTGGTCGCATTGCTCGGCAATACATATAACCAGCGATTGATCCCCGTCAACCAGGAATCCGGGATCGTTAACATCCATGGATTTATCGGGAAACCTGAATTTGCAAAGAAAACAAGAGGGGAACAGTATTTCTTCACAAACGGACGCTTTATCAAGAATCCTTACCTGCATCATGCTATTGAAAATGCATTTCAACAACTGATCCCGAAAGATTCATTTCCGACTTATTTCATTTACCTTACCGTCGATCCAAAAACTATCGATGTGAATATTCATCCGACCAAGACCGAGGTCAATTTCCAGGATATAAAAAGCATCTATGCGATCCTACTTTCTTCAATCCGTCAATCCATCGGGAAATTCAACCTTACTCCTTCCCTCGATTTCGAAGCGGAACCCAGCATGGATATTCTTCCGCTGCCCAAAGATGCGGAGGTTAAGCAGCCTATCATCAATGTCGATCCTGATTATAACCCGTTTGAGAAAAAAGTTAAACCTCAGTTTGAGATTCCGTTGTCACCCAGGGGAAAAGGAAATGAAGAACAATGGAAGCCACTATATGATCCTTTAAAGGATGTTCATTTCAAACCGGAAATGTTGCCAGAGGAAGGACAAAGCACACAGCAAAAACTTGCCGACTGGGATAAAGATGCTTCAATGAAGAAGCACATCCGACCTTTCCAGGTACAAAACCGTTACATCCTCAGCGCTACACAAAGCGGCGTCGTCATCCTCGATCCGCAGAAAGCACGGGAACGGATCATCTATGAACGGCTGATTTCTTCGTTTGAGAACAACCAGCCTTCCATGCAGCATCAGCTTCATCCTCAGACAATTCTTCTTTCACCGGAAGATTTTGAGATGACCATAGAGATGATCGATGTTTTCGGGAAAGCAGGTTTTGGGATCCGGGAATTCGGAAAGAACACCATTCTTGTGGAAGCCATACCGGCCGATTGTGTGGAGGAAAATATCACCGACTTTTTCGAGAGCATTCTCGAAGGATTGAAATCCGGAACGGATGACGGGAAGACCAAGCTACAAGTCAGGATCGCCAGGTCACTGGCAAAAAGCATGGCCATCTTCCGGAAACCGAAACTGCAAACGGAAGAGATGGAAAGTATTATTGAACAACTTTTCGCCTGTAAAATCCCTGATCTGACGCCCGATGGCAATCCGACCATGATCTTTATCAGTTTCGAGGACTTGAATAAAAAATTTAAATAAGGAGTGAATACATGAGCGATCAGCAATACAGCCCCACCGGTTTTACTCTTCTTCCACCTGTTGTTAAAAACCTGCTGATCATCAACGGCTTGTTTTTCCTGGCAACGATCTCTTTAAGCAATTACGGGATCGACCTGGAAAAAATGTTCGGACTTTATTACATCAAATCCACGCATTTTCAGCCTTACCAGTTCGTGACCTATATGTTCATCCATGCAAATTTCGCCCACATCTTTTTTAATTTGTTTGCCTTATGGATGTTCGGATACTTGCTGGAAAATTACTGGGGATCAAAACGTTTCCTGATATTTTATGTCTTCTGCGGAATCGGGGCTGCGATCACTCAAACCTTTGTACATTGGCTGGATTATTCATCCATCCAGGCTGCTGCTGACCTGTATTTACACAACCCTTCTCCTGCTGCATTCACAGGGTTTGTCAGTGCCCATTTTCCTCAATATACCGAATCTTTAATGAATTTCATCAATGTTTGGCAATTGCATGCGAATGATCAGAGACTGGTGAACGAGTCTTTCGTCTATATCCAGCAATTGAAAGACGTTTACCTGGCAGCTCCCACCGTTGGCGCATCCGGTGCAGTCTATGGAATCCTGCTCGCTTTTGGAATGACGTTCCCTAATATGTTGGTTTACCTTTATTTTTTAGTCCCGATCAAGGCAAAGTGGGTGGTTATCGGATTCGGCGCCCTTGAACTTTTTTCAGGTCTCCGGAACAACCCTACCGACAATGTTGCTCATTTTGCGCACCTTGGGGGAATGCTCTTTGGACTGCTGTTAATACTATATTGGAAGAAAAGACCGTTTTCCAGATAACCGGGTCATTATAGGATGAACTATTCACGCAATCTGTCAGACGAGATTAAGCACTTCTTCAGGGGTGGTTCTGTGCTTGCCATTCTCATCATGATAAATTTAGGAGTCTGGATCCTGACGAAAGCTGTGTACGTCATTTTTTACCTTTACAACCACCCGGATGTAGCACATGCTGACAGCCTGATCCTTAATTATTTCGCTTTGTCTTCCAACCCGATGGATCTTGCATCCCGGCCATGGACGCTGATTACATACATGTTCCTCCACATCGATTTCTGGCACATTCTCTTCAACATGCTCTGGTTGTTTTGGTTCGGCAAGATATTTATGGAATACCTTACATCAAAGCAATTGCTTTTCACCTATTTGGCAGGAGGACTGGCCGGGGGATTACTGTACATCCTGGCTTTTAATATTTTTCCTGTTTTTCAGAATACCCATGAACCAAGTTTAGCGCTCGGGGCTTCAGCATCGGTGATGGCAATTGTGACGGCGATCTCATTCTTTGTTCCGAATTATTCAATCCAGCTGCTTTTCATTGGCAGGATAAGGATACTTTACCTTGCGATCCTTTTGTTTGTCTTTGATTTTATTGCCATTCCGACGGGAAATGCTGGTGGCCATATTGCACATATAGGAGGTGCTTTTTTTGGATACTTTTTCTCTTTGTATATGCGGAAAACGATGTATGCATACTCGACTGGGGTATTTACATCCATTTTTAAAAAAGTTGGCAGACTTTTCAGGCCCGGGCTAAGGGTTTCCTCTCCTCTTCATCCCAATTCCGGACGTCCGAAAACAGATGAGGATTATAATGTCGAAAAGAATTCACGTCAGAAAAGGATCGATGCCATTCTTGAAAAAATTTCCAGGGGAGGTTATGATAGCTTGACAAAAGAAGAAAAAGATTTTCTTTTCCGATCATCCGGCAAAAACATTTGATCATGACAGCAAAGAAAAAGGGGAAAGGCCACATATTTCTGCGGAGACTGATGCAGATCCTGAATCTTCTTGCAGTGATTGCGCTCATTTTTGCCTATGCCGCATCTTATATCAGTCCTGCCCGTTATTGGTTCTTCGCCTTCTTCGGCCTTGCCTATATATACCTGTTGCTGCTTAACTTATTTTTCGTGTTGGTTTGGCTCTTATTCTGGAAACGGTTTATTTGGATTTCCATCATCATCATATTACTGGGATTCAACCACCTCATTTCCATCGTGCAGTTCCGGAAACAGTCATCCCAAAATGTCCCGGCCGGTAGCATAAAAATCCTGTCCTACAATGTCCATAGCCTTTATGAGATTCATAATTCAAATGAAAAAGGAAAAGTAAAAGGAAGGATGCTATCGAAAGTGACTGATTTCCTTGTTCAGCAGAATCCCGACATCCTTTGCATCCAGGAATTTTTCCTGAGAAGCGAGGACAGTATGAAAGTGTTACAGAAATTCACCGGGGGAATCCATACCCATTATTACTCCATTAAGAACTATTTGGAAATAAAGGACAAACGGGAGATCTTTGCCATTGCGACTTTTTCCCGGTATCCCATAACAAGCATGGGGCACCTACGGACAAATAACCGCAATATATTTGCGATTTATACGGATCTGGCCATGGGCAAGGACACTATCCGTATTTACAACATCCATCTTGAATCCATCAGGTTCGGGAAGAATGATTATTCATTTTATTCACAGCTAACAGATCAGACGAAGGATCAGGATGGCAATTTTGATCTCAGCCAGGGCGTTTTCAAGATCTTTTCAAAATTGAAGAAGGCCTTTGTCATCCGTGCAGACCAGGTGGATGTTCTGAAAGAAAATATTGACCACTCACCTTATCCAGTCATCATTTGCGGGGACTTCAACGATACACCTGCCTCCTATACCTATCATGAGATGACTTCAGGTTTTCATGATTCCTTCTGCAAGGCTGGAACGGGTTTCCTGAGCAGCACCTATGCGGGTAACTTTCCATCCTTCCGGATCGATTATATTCTCTATGATGATGCATTTACTGCGAGCAATTACAGCAAAAACAACATCAACCTTTCGGATCATTACCCGATCCAGGTCTTCTTGAAGAAATCGAAATAGCGAAATGGCGAATAACGAACAGCGAATAGCGAATAGCGACATATGGAGTTCAAACTGACATCGGAGTTCAAACCGACAGGCGACCAGCCTGAAGCGATCAGGCAGATGGTGGAAGGCATTGAACGCGGCGATCCTGCGCAGGTATTGCTGGGCGTCACCGGGTCGGGGAAGACCTTTACCATCGCCAATGTTCTTCAAAAGGTCAAACGTCCTGCCCTGGTGTTGAGTCACAACAAAACTCTTGCAGCGCAGCTGTATGGGGAATTCAAACAGTTCTTTCCCGATAATGCTGTGGAATTCTTTGTATCGTATTATGATTATTACCAGCCGGAAGCTTATATCCCGGTGACAAACACCTATATAGAAAAAGATCTTTCGATCAATGAGGAGATAGAGAAACTACGACTCAGTGCCTCTTCTGCCTTGCTTTCAGGACGACGGGATGTTATCGTCGTATCTTCGGTTTCCTGTATCTATGGTATCGGTAACCCGGATGATTTCGCGCAAAATATCATACGGTTCAAAGTAAAGGAAAAGATCGGCAGGAATAAATTCCTTCATGCCCTTGTGAACAGCCTTTATTCACGCACAGAGAGTGATTTTACCCGGGGAAGATTCCGGGTAAAAGGCGATACGGTTGATATTTTTCCAGCATATCTTGATTATGCTTTCCGGATCATCTTTTTTGGAGATGAGATCGAATCCATTGAATCGATAGACCCCATAAATGGTACAAGGATGGAGTCCGTGGAAAACCTGTCCATTTATCCTGCCAATATCTTTGTGACTTCCCAGGACAAGATGAAACAAGCGATCTACGAGATACAGGATGACCTGATGAAACAGGTTACCTATTTCCGCGAGATCGGGAAAGAATTTGAGGCCAAACGTTTAGAAGAGCGCGTCAATTATGACATCGAGATGATGCGTGAACTGGGGTATTGTTCGGGAATTGAGAATTATTCAAGGTATTTTGATGGCCGTGCTTCCGGTTCCAGGCCCTTCTGCCTGCTCGATTACTTTCCTGACGACTACCTGATGATCATTGATGAAAGCCATGTTACGATTCCCCAGATCCGGGCTATGTTCGGAGGTGACCGTTCACGCAAGCAGAATCTCGTGGAATATGGATTCCGCCTCCCCTCGGCCATGGATAACCGCCCGCTTAAATTCGATGAATTCGAAGTGATGGTGAACCAGGCACTTTTTGTGAGTGCGACACCGGCTGATTACGAGTTGCAGAAATGCCAGGGGGTGATTGTTGAACAGGTTATCCGGCCAACCGGGTTGCTTGATCCGGTCGTCGAGGTCAGACCCAGCCAAAACCAGATCGATGACCTGCTGGAAGAGATCGACCAGCGTATACAAAAGAAAGAACGTACCCTTGTCACCACGTTGACCAAGCGAATGGCGGAGGAACTGGCAAAATACCTTACACGCGTGGATGTGAACTGCCGGTATATCCATTCGGATGTGGATACCCTGGAACGTGTCGAGATCCTGCGCGACCTGCGCATGGGCGTATTTGATGTACTTGTAGGCGTGAACCTGCTCAGGGAAGGACTGGACTTGCCTGAGGTGTCACTGGTTGCCATTCTGGATGCAGACAAGGAAGGGTTCCTGCGGTCGGAGCGGTCGCTTACCCAGACAGCAGGAAGAGCTGCCAGAAATATCAACAGCAAGGTGATCATGTATGCAGATAAGATGACCGATTCCATGCAACGAATGATCAATGAGACCAACCGCCGTCGGGAGAAACAGATGAATTATAATCTTGCCAATAATATCATACCTGCCCAGATCGTCAAATCCATGAGCGATATCCTCGGGCAAACAGCTGTAGCGGGTATAAAAGTACATTCACCCACAGCGTATTTTGAAAAAGAAACAATCGATGTTGCTGCTGATCCTGTGATCCGCTATCTGACAAAAGAAAAACTCCAGAAGCTTGTTGCCAAAACCCGGAAATCCATGGAATCTGCCGTGAAGGAGTTGGATTTCCTGGAGGCTGCCAGGCTCAGAGACGAACTCTTTGCGCTGGAAAAGCTCCTGGAGTTGAAATAAGAACCCTGAGGATTATTTTACATCCACCACTTCAAGGTCAAATACCAATGTTGAATAAGGTGGTATGCTTCCCATTTCCTGTTCGCCATAAGCGATCGATGAAGGGATAATCAGTATTGCTTTCCCACCTTTACACATATGGAGAAGGCCTTCATCCCAACCTTTGATCACATTGCCTTTTCCAACTTCAAGTTCGAAGGGTTTTCCACCACGGTCGCGGGAAGAATCAAACTTCTTTCCGTTGAGTAAAGTACCTGTATAATGAACGCTTACTTTGCTGCCGGTGTGGATCTGGGATCCTGTTCCTTTTACTTTCTCAATATAATAGAGGCCACTGGCTGTGGGCTTTGCAGTAATTTTATTGTCCTTCAGATATTTTTGTAACAGGCTGGATTCAGCCTTTTTTGCGTTTGACTTTTTATCTTCCTGTTTCTTTTTCTCAGCTCCTTCCATTTTTGCATATTCGGCTTTTGATTTCACATCCACAACCTGAACATCATAAATGATCGAGGTATAGGGTGGGATCTCGCGGTAACCGCGTTCCCCGAATGCAAGTTGCGAAGGAAGGATCAGGCGGGCTTTTCCACCTTTTTTCATCAATTTGATCCCTTCCAGGAATCCGGTCATATCCGGGCGTTTACCGTAAACGAATTTCATGCTGTCCTGGCTAAATACCTGCTTGCCACTGACCATAGAGATTTTTACATTATAGATGACCTGGCAGCCGGAATCGATCTTGATCCCTTTTCCTTCAACCTGTTCAATATAATACAATCCGGAAGGCAGAGGTGCTATGGTGATCTTGTTATCAGCAATGAATTTATCCAGTGTTTCTTTTTCCTTTTTCTGTAATGCCTGCGGTGAATTTATCGTGATCAAATGAATCGAGAACCTGGCTATAGAATTGGTGTCGATGTACTTCGGGCGGCCACCCTGGCGGAAGGTCTTTTTGAAGAGAGAGTCTGCGTTGACAATGAACTCACCACTGTCTCCGGCAGCCAGCATCCGCATACCTTCATAAATATCGCCTTTGTAATCAGAAGGAGGTAACTGTATCCGAAGCGCGCCCTGTTGGCCTTTCCTGCTATCAATAAAAGTGCTGTCTTTTCCCTTGGATTTAATCACTAACTTGTATTCCATGGATATCCAATCTTTAACTTTCGGTTTTATCGTGTCTTTGCCAACCTTGTACACTTTATAGTACAATCCGGAATCTGACTTTTTAAACCCGGGATACTTTGAAGTACATGAGGAAGCAATTGCAACCATCATCATCAAAGCAACCAGCTTGAAGAATGTGTTTTTCATAATAGATTAATTGTTTTTGTTAAGATTATTTTATTTGTACCAGTTCGATATCATATACGAGTGCTGCATGTTGCGGGATCTTGTTCTGATCACCCAGTAATCCAAAAGCGAGGTGCGAAGGTACTATAAATTTCGCTCGGTCCCCAACGTGCATCAACAAAATTCCTTCTTCTACCCCACTTTCCACCCCTCCGTAACCGATCTTGAATTCCTTCAGGCCATTTTTATCGGAACTGTAACAAAGGTTTCCGTTCAGCAAACGCAACGTATATCGGATCACAGCCACTTTCCCTTTTACTGTTTTTACACCTTGTCCTTTTTTAATGATGAAGTATCGCAGGCCTGTACCCGTTTTACTCATCTTCCAGCTGTAACGGGCAACAAAATCCTCGATCTGCTGATCTTCTGTTAATATGATACCACGGTTGTAGTTAACCAGGCTGTCACTCATCATGCCAAGGTGGTGAGTTGAACTGGATGGGTGAGGTTGTTCGCTGCAATAAGAGCAGAGCATTAAAAAAAGAACATAGACTGACAGTACCAAATAATACCGCTTATTGCAAATTAAAAGAGACATCAATATACAGATGTTAACTTTTCCTTATAATCCGGAAGCATTTCCACGAAGATACGCACCGTTTCTTCCAGGGATACATAACTGTTAGCGCCGGCAGCATTGATATGACCACCACCATTGAAATATTTACGTGCAATATCATTCACGGAAAAATTTCCTTTCGAACGGAGTGAAACCCTGACGACGCCATCTCTTTCAGAAAACAGCGCGGCAAGGTTGATTCCGGCCACCGACAAAGCATAGTTCACGACATCTTCCGTATCGCCTACCTGGTAGTTGAATCGGTCAAGATCCTCTTCCGAAAGGTAAATATAGGCTGTGTGGAATTCATGGAGTACAACAAGTTTTTCACTAATGGAATAGCCCAATAACCTGAGACGGCCTTCTGAATACGTATCGTAAACAAGCCGGTGAATATGTTCCCCATCGATACCTTTACGGTATAGATCAGCCGTGATCAGGTAGGTTTTTTCATAGTTGCAGGAATAGCTGAAGGAACCTGTATCGGTGATGATCCCTGCATAGATGCAAGCTGAAATGTCTGTATCGATCAGATCTGCATCTCCGCATCCAGCAATGAAATCATAAACAAGTTCACATGTGGAAGAGGTTTCAATCATCGAGAGTGTATGATCAAAATCAGGAGCCGGATCGCGGTGATGATCAATCCTGATCTTTGTGGCTTTTGCCTTCCGTACCGGCTCTTCGGCATTGCTCAGGCGCCCTAGTCCGTTGTAATCGAGGCAAAATATGACTTCAGCATTTTCTATGGCTGCAAGACATAACTCCTTTTGATCACGGAAAACCAGGATGGACGAATGAAACGGCATCCAGTCTAAGAATGCGGGGTCGGGATCCGGTATCATAACCGAGACTGCATGGCCTTTCTTTTTCAAATATCCATACATAGCAAGGCTCGACCCGATCGCATCCCCGTCGGGATTGGTATGCGTTGTAATCAATATCTTCCGCGGAATTTCAAGAAGGTTGATGATATCTGTAAGTTCTGGTTGTTGCAACGGTTTGTTTTTTTCAGGTGAAGGCAACAAAGTTAAAGAATTCATCTGTATTTCGTAATTTTACGCTTTAAAACAGTAAATAGTTAACCTCCTTACCATGCCTGAAAAGAGAACCTTTACCATGATCAAACCAAGCGCCGTCGCCGAAGGCGTTTCAGGCGCCATCCTTGCAACGATCCAGGAAGCAGGATTCCGTATCGTTTCCATGAAAATCACACAGATGACTCCACAACAGGCGGGTAAATTTTATGAGGTTCATAAGGAACGGGCATTTTATCATGACCTGGTAACCTATATGTCATCAGGGCCAGTAATAGCTGCCATCCTTGAAAAAGACAATGCTGTTGAGGATTTCCGTACCTTGATCGGGGCCACAGATCCTGCAAAGGCAGCACCCGGTACCATCCGGAAACAATATGCAAAAAATGTGCAGGAAAATGCCATCCACGGTTCTGATAGCGATGAAAATGCATCTATTGAAGGAAATTTCTTCTTCTCAGGGCTGGAGCAATTCTGATTTCCTATTCCGGGGAGTATTCCCGGAATGTTTTATCCTTGTATAAGTAAATAATCTTTTCTACCTGCCGTTCGTCAGTATTAACAGCTTTTTTCCTTATAGGAGTATGGGGAGATTCACGCTTTACAAGTTCCTTAAATTCTTCATGTTCCATAACAGGGGTATTTTCAAATGGAAGTGTCCCAGGTTCAGGAATAATCCCATTTTTTAACATTTTACCATTTCCGCTTAAAATCCATTCCGGGTTGATCTCGGGGAAACATGACAGGATCTTCTGGATAAATTCAAGACTCGGTTTATTTCTTCCGGATATGAGGTGAGAAATGCTCGACCGCTGAACGCCGATTTTTTCCGCAAAATCTGAAGGGGATAGATTAAAATATTTAATGATAGAAAGGATACGTTCAGTCATAAGGATTAAAATCAGGTAACAAAAGTAACAAAATTTAAGTGAAAAGTCAAGTTTACATTTAATATTGTATACACTAGAATTGACTTAAAGTATTACATCAGATAATTAATGCTATAAAATGGTTATCTGATAATTAAAAAAATTTATTATTTGTTGTTTACATTTGTATTTGATTCAGGTATTGTATTCTATCCGGTTGTTATCCTGATTTTTGAAAAATAACCTTGAGGGATTATTACACCCGCTACTGATATCGAATTTACTTTAGTGATAAATAGAGCAAGATGCTGCAGAATCATTAATTGCCTTAACTCACTGGAAGAAATTCTGTTTACATATTAATAGACGCTGACAACCCGGATTACTGTTAATTTATTCTTGTTTACAACCATCATTACCATTGTAAACAGGCGAAATACAATAACCAAGTATTGAATTTTATCAAAGGATGATAAGGATAAAGATTAAAAGGATAAGATAGGTTCATTTGAATCAACTTCCCGCTTCATGGTAATTACACAGAAATACACGGAGAAGACTTAGACTTGTCCTGGTAAACGGGAGTTCACAGAGGTAACAGAAGGTCAATATTGAAGCATCTGTGACTTGTTGTTTCGCTGATCATGGAATCTGTATTATAAAATAATATATAAGTTAACATTGTAATCATTTTAAATTACAGTTGTTAATTGTAAACATGAACGTACTAATTGGAAACTATCTGTTGTAACCTTTTTATGTAAACATGTCATTACAATAATCAGAAATCATCCTAAACAAGTTAAATGTTTTTACCCATAGAAACATAAAAACTTATACAACAATATTAACCTAGCTTCCATGCCCTACCCCACTTATCCCAAGAAAAAAAATAATAAGGAATTTTATTTTTTGGATAAAAAAATGCCCGAAGACGATTTCCGTTTCCTGGCATTTTGCGGATTCCGGATAGGAGTCTGCGGGTAATCAGAACTTTTTACTTTTCAATCTTTACCATATGCAGGTATTCTGTAATATTTCCTGAGGAGATCTTCAGAATATATATTCCGGGTGCAAGAGTAATAAGATTATTCAGGGCGATGGTATTCCCTCCTCCTGCATTGATCATCCTGTT
>Ga0224525_1000064_pt1 | contig 57245 bp, 56 predicted proteins | sample CFST100metaG_FD_179874 | JGI IMG/M metagenome (GOLD analysis project Ga0224525, IMG submission 179874) | Peat soil microbial communities from Stordalen Mire, Sweden - C.F.S.T100 | ecosystem: Environmental > Terrestrial > Soil > Wetlands > Peat | place: Sweden: Norrbotten County, Stordalen Mire...
TTATTAATGAAGAAGAAAAGAAACATCTAAGTGATGAAAATTATAGTTACGAATATACTTTTGAGCCGAGCCCACGTGAAGTTCTGGATAAGATGATTCCGCGCTTGATTGAAATTCAGCTTTACCAAGCATTTTTAGAAGCTAATGCTTCCGAACATAGCGCCAGTATGACCGCAATGCATCAGGCAACTGAAGCGGCTAATGATATGATTAATGAATTAACATTATTTTATAATAAAGCGCGCCAAGCGGGTATTACGGCAGAAATTGCCGAAATCAGCGCCGGGGCAAATGCGTTAGCGGAATAAAAAATAAAAATAATTTGAATAATATGAGTGAGACTAAAAAAAACATCGGGGTCGTCAAGCAGGTTATCGGCGTGGTTGTCGATGTCTATTTTGAAAATAAATTACCCGAAATTTATAACGCTTTAGAAATTGATTTAAATGGTCAGAAGTTAACCTTAGAAGCCGAACAACATACTGGTTCTAATGTTGTTCGTTGTGTGGCCATGGGTTCAACGGATGGGTTAAGGAGGGGTGACAAAGTTACTGATACCGGTGCAGCTATTTCCGTTCCTGTTGGTAAGGAAACCCTGGGTCGTATCTTTAATGTTTTGGGTGAAGTTGTCGATGGTGGTGAAGCAGTTAAAACTGAAAAGAAGTATCCAATTCATCGTCCAGCTCCAAGCTTTATGGACCAATCAAATAGTACGGAAATTCTGGAAACTGGTATTAAGGTGGTTGATCTTATCTGCCCGATTGTTAAAGGTGGTAAGGTAGGTATGTTCGGTGGTGCTGGTGTTGGTAAAACGGTTATCATTCAAGAATTAATCCATAATATTGCTTCCGAACATGGTGGCTATTCTGTCTTTGCTGGTGTCGGTGAACGTACCCGTGAAGGTAATGATTTATATAATGAATTTAAAGAGTCCGGTGTCATTGATAAGGTATCAATGGTCTTTGGTCAAATGAATGAACCGCCTGGTTCTCGTGCTCGTGTCGCTTTGTCAGGACTCTCTATCGCGGAATATTTCCGTGATGAAAATAATCAGGATGTTTTATTTTTCGTTGATAATATTTTTCGTTTCACTCAAGCTGGTTCCGAAGTATCCGCCTTACTTGGTCGTATGCCTTCGGCTGTCGGTTATCAGCCTACTCTAGCTTCGGAAATGGGAGAACTGCAAGAACGTATTACTTCCACCAAGAATGGTTCTATTACTTCTATCCAGGCGGTTTATGTCCCCGCTGATGACTTAACTGATCCAGCTCCAGCCACAACTTTCGCTCATTTGGATTCAACCGTTGTATTGTCCCGCTCTTTATCAGAACTTGGTATTTATCCGGCGGTTGATCCGCTCGATTCATCTTCGGTAATTTTGGATCCAAAGATTGTGGGAGCGGAGCACTATGAAGTTGCTCGCGGTGTCCAGAAAATTTTACAACGCTATAAAGAGTTGCAGGATATTATTGCTATTTTAGGCATGGAAGAATTATCCGTTGAAGATAAAGTTATTGTTGCTCGCGCTCGTAAGATTCAAAAATTTTTATCCCAGCCTTTCTTTGTGGCGGAAACATTTACTGGTCGTTCTGGGAAATATGTAAAATTAGCCGATACTGTCCGTGGCTTTAAAGAAATTCTTGATGGAAAACATGATGACAAACCTGAAGATAATTTTTACATGAAAGGCGGAATCGAGGAAATTAACGAATAATTATTATGTCTCAAAAGACAATAAAATTTGAAATCGTCACTCCAGAACACGTTGTCTTAAAACAAGAAGCGCTTCAGATTACCGTACCAACCAAAAGTGGTGAGATTACAGTTTTACCCGATCATATTCCCTTGATTTCAATTTTGAAACCAGGGGTGATTGAGGTTAAACGAGTTGATAACGTCGTGGAAATTATTTCTGTTTCCGGCGGTTTTATTGAAGTCTTAAAAGATAAGATAGTTATTTTAGCCGATACAGCCGAACGGGCAGAAGAACTTGATGTTACTAGAATTAAAGAAGCGCGTGGACGAGCGGAAGAACTTAAGAAAAATGCCAAAGCATCGGATGATATTGATTTTACCGCTGTTACTGCCCAGATCGAAAAAGAATTGGCGCGTATGCACGCTGTTGATCGTTGGAGAAGATTAAAGAACACTGATAATAAATAATTATTATAAAATAGTACATTAAATATGTCTTACAAAATAGAAAACATGGGTATGAATATGGAAGAAAATTCTATTGACAAGGGCTGGGAAAAAGCCAGACAGAATGAAGTGATTAAGCGTTTAGATTCTGGAGAAAATTTGCAGACCATTATGGAGTCTTTCCCAAATTTTAAGGAATCTTTTCGCGAACTCGACACGATTGATTGTTCTGATGGGCGAGTATTAGATGGCAAGAAAATTGGTATTGCCGGCAGTGGTCTTTTATTATCGCCTAAAGAAAGGGCTAAATTTATTGAAACCTATAAAGGCAAAATAAAGGAAGTTACTACCCATCGTGATTGTGGAGCGGCCGCTTTAAAATTTAACTCGCTTAAGCCGGAAGAAATTCCTGCCGGAGTTATGAGCGCCGATCATTATGGCACTTTATTGGGTAAACAATTGGCTAATGATTTGGGAGCAACACATCGTTTCTTAGAAATGAAAGAAATGGCCAACGAATATCATAACGAAACTGCTTTAGTAATCGATCAGACTGGAAAATTTGATTCCACTAATCTAGACGGATTTCCGCCGCATTTTGTTTGTACTGGCGCTGGATTAGGTTTTAGCCCGGAATATATGAAATCGGAGGTGAAGACTTTAGCCGGTATTGCTTTAGGACACCATGGTTTTGGCGATCGTTTTGATGAGCAGAATCCCTTCCGTATTATCGTGGCCTCTTGCAATCAAGCAGAACTTGACCGTTGGGTTGAAGTCGGGCAAGAAGCGATTAATGAATATGGTGACAAAATTAAAGTTGAAGGGTTTATTGCGCCGGAAGAATCGGAAGACAAGGAATAATTAATCAATTAGTATTTTAAAAGGCCATCTTAGAAAAGACGGCCTTTTTTATTTTACAAAATTTATTTCAAAAATAACCAAGCCAGGATAATCGCGCCGAAGATTATCCGATACCAACCAAAAGCTTTGAAGTCATTTTTTTGGACGTATTTAATTAAAAATTTAACGCCGATTAAAGCGGTAATAAAGGCGGTAACGAAACCGACTAACCAGATAGTTAATTGATTGCCGGTAAAGACGGTCGGATTCTTGTATAAATCTAAAGCGGTCGCGGCAATCATGGTTGGAATAGCTAATAAGAAAGAAAATTCAACGATGGTTCTCCTTTTTATCCCTTGAGCCAAACCGCCAATAATCGTTGCGCCAGAGCGAGAAACGCCAGGAATAATGGCAATTGCTTGGACAACACCTAAAGTTATGGCTTGTTTATAAGTAATGGCATTTAAGTCTAAGTCGGCATTACCTTCAATTTCTGGTTTCTGCTTCTTGGCATACCATTTTTCAAAAAGAATAATGATTATACCGCCAAGGAGCAGGGAAATGGCAATAATCTTTGGGCTTTCCATTAAATAGTTTTTTACTATCTTATAAAAGATTAAGCCGATGATAGAGGTCGGAATAAAAGCGGCCGCTAGTTTCCAGATAATGCCTAGATTATTCCAAACGCGTTTCCAGTAGAGAATTACGACCGATAAGATAGCGCCGAGCTGGATGGAAATTTCAAAACTCTTTAAAAATTCCGTTTGCGGTATTTTTAGCCATTCGCCGGCGATTATTAGATGAGCTGTAGAAGAAATAGGTAAAAATTCTGTTAGACCCTCGATAATTCCTAAAATTAAACCATGTAAAATTGTCATATTTTCTAACGATTATCACCTGAACCATGTAAAACATTGCGTTCGAGGCGTGATTGTAATTTATTAATATTATTAGTCGCGATATCATCGAAATTTATTCCTATTTCTAGGGCAAGCTGAGACATATACCATAAAACATCACCGAGCTCTTTTTTTACTTCTTCGCGATCAGAATCACTTACTAATTTTCCTTTATCGCGCCAAATTTTTTTTATTTTTTCTGAAACCTCACCCGCTTCGCCCATCATACCCAAAGTCGCATAGATAAAGCGGTTTTCCTCATCGGGAAAAATGGCAGTTTCTTTAGCTTTTAGTTGATATTCATTAAAAGTCATAAGATTGATGTTAAGTCTAATGTTATTTAATTTTAACCTAATTTCATAAATAAATAAACCGGTCTTTAGGGTGCTTCAAGTAAGTAATAATTTTTGCTATAATAAGATTAGATATTTAATTATGTTTTCTATTATGTTATCTCAAAAATCAGTAAAAAATAAAATAAAAAAACCGGTAGTGGTTGTTGTTTCCGGATATTTCAATCCGCTTCACGTCGGACATTTAGAAATGATCCATATGGCTAAAGGATTAGGCGATGAATTGGTAGTGATTATTAACAATGACACGCAAGTTGCTCTAAAAGGAAGCGTTCCATTTATGTCTTTAGTTGATAGAGTAAAGATAGTAAAAGCTTTACGCGACGTTGATCGAGTATTTGTTTCAATTGATAAGGACAAAACGGTTTGTAAGTCGCTAGCTAAAATTAAACCTAATATTTTTGCCAATGGTGGCGATCGCCATAGTGTCGGTGATGTTCCGGAATATCCTGTCTGTAAAAAGTATAAAATTAAAATGGTTGACGGTTTAGGAAAAAAAATCCGTGCTAGCTCCCAATTAATTGCCAACGCTGCCGCTCTAAAAGCGCAACGCGCCGCTGAAATAAAAGCCGCTGAAGCGGCTAAAAAATAGAATTCCGAATACTTATGAAAAAATTGGTAAAATATTTTTCGATTGCCGCTGTCATTTTTTTAATAACCGTTCTTATAGTTGGTGTTTTTTATTTAAAAACCATTTATCAGTCATTTTCTAACGATAAAAATTTGCCGCCGGCAGTTACTGCTTTTTTAAAAAGATTGACTAATCAGGAACCAGCCCCTGTTTCTAAACCGGAAGATACTATTCGTATTCTTGAAGGTTGGACAAGCCGCGATATCGGCCAATATTTTGAAGAAAATGGACGTTGGCAAAGCGATGATTTTTTGAAAGTAGCCGGTTTCCCTCAAGTTGATTATCGAAAGAATAAAGATTTGCCGCCTATTCCGGATTTTTCCCTTAATTATAGTTTTTTAGCGGATAAACCGGACTATTACGGATTGGAAGGTTATCTTTTCCCTGATACTTATCGGGTTTATGCCAGTTCCACAGTTACAGAAGTAGTAGAGAAAATGCTGGCTAATTTTGATCAAAAATTAACTCCTAAAATGCGGGCAGATATTAAAGCCCAAGGAAAAACAATTTATGAGGTTGTAACGCTTGCTTCAATTATCGAAAAAGAAGCCCCACTTAATTATCAGTCGGGTGACAATCATGACGCTCAAATTATTTCCGGTATTTTTTTGAACCGACTTCGCAATGGCCAGGCCTTGCAGTCAGATGCTACTCTTTCTTACATTTATGGTGATAATCAACCGGCGCATAGCGGCAAGGAATTGGACGCAGATTCACCTTACAATACCTATAAATATAAGGGTTTGCCGCCGGGACCGATTTGCAACCCGGGAATTCTGGCAATAGAAGCAGCAATTTATCCGATTAAAACCGATTATAATTATTTTTTAACAACTGATACCGGCGATGTGGTTTATGCCCGCACTTATGATGATCATCTGAGGAATAAAAATAAATATTTAAAATAGCTCTATGAGTTTTGGCCAAGAAGATACAATCATATCCAGTGTTAGTCCTGATATGCAAAGCAATGAGCCATCAGGAAAATTTAGTTTGAAAAAAATGCTGATTATCGCCGGTATAATTCTACTGGTTATTGGGTTAATTGGTGGAGGATTTTTATTGATTAATAAATTTAGCGCCAAGAAAAAACCGGTCAATAATCAGCCGGTTATAGCTAGCTCATCGCAAATTAACGCTACGGGATCGTTGCCTATTTTGGGTCTGCCATCAAGTGCGACAACTACTAGCACAACAACTGCCTTTTCTGATATTGCGATTGAATATTTAACTTTTGCCGATTTTTATAAAGCCCCAGATAATACGATTACTCCCAAATTTTCGGATTATAGCCTGCCGGTGAATGTAAAAATAGATGTCTCAAACTACTATGATTTATCCCGTAAACTTAATCTTGATCCGGCCTTAGATAATCTAAGTAAAAATGGTTTTTCAACTATTGCCAATCCCTGGGAGATCGACGCTTCGGATTTTTATTCTATTTATAGCAAGCTTGAGTCTCAGCAGGTTCCAATATTAATAACTTCCGATTTTATCCTTTATTATTATCAGAATACTTTTAAAAAAGTCTATAAAGATATTGAGGAAAATATTTTTTATGATAATCTTTGGAGCATAACTAAAGATATTTACGAATCAGCTAAAAATCGCTATGAAGCGCGCCTGGCTTCTATTGGCGCTGTTAACGATTCTGTTTTGGAGGGAGAACGGCTTGAAGTCGCCTTTTTTGCTGTTGCCCTAGAGCTTCTCACGCCAGCTGATAATCAAGTGTCACCGCAAGGAACACTTGATGATAATAATAAGTTTTTAGCGACTGAAGCGAATAAGTTTTATTTTGTCACTCCGGCTTATCTTAGTGATGATGTAGATAAAGAAATAAAATTAATCCGCGCCGCCAAAGATCAAACCAAATCCCCGGTAATGCTTTATAACCGTGATTATAAAGATTTCGTCGTCCCGACAGATTATCGCAGCAATGCTAAATTGAATAACTTTTATTTGGCTAGCCATTGGTTAAATTCGGTCTTCCCTTTAAATTATAAAGATAAAAATTGTCCAAATTGTTTGCTTGATAAAGAAGATTGGCGTTTATCGATGATTGCTGCCAGTTTAATTTCGGCAGACTTTTCCAATTCACCGGAGTTAAAGAATGAATGGGCGAGAATATATAAGGTAATGTCTTATTTCAATCCTTTGCGTGAAGATCTTAATTATGTTTATTATCGTGATGCCATAAAATCTATTTTTGGGGAAAATTATAATATCGAAGAATTGTTTAACGATAAAAATCCTGAGGCTAAAAATAATTTTCAGAAATTGCAAGAAAAATTAAATGCAACGGAATTTTCTCCTTTTCTGGGGGCAATAGCAAAAGATGATCCGGCAGTCAATAATCGCATCGGATTTAAAATGTTAGTTGAATCTTATTCGCCTAATGATTATATCTTTGAAAATTTAACTAGCCCGTCAGTCACTACTTATCAGGGGGTTAAGCCGACAAATAATGTTACTAACTGTAAAAATAAAAATAATTCCTCTTACTATCGTTGCAACGGAATGGCGCTTGATGTTGTTAATCTTATCCAACCGATTACCAATAATGCCTATTTTGATGAGAATACAAATTATTTAAATTACAAATCGGAAGTGACAAAATTAAATGATAAGCTTAACAAAGATGTTGTTTGGCATATGAATAATTATTGGTCGACGTTAGCGGCTATTTCTGCTTATTTGAATATGAATAAAACCAATCTTCCGATATTCAGTCATTCAATTGCTTGGCGAGATCAAACTCTTGATACCGCCGCTAGCGCTTGGATAAATATGCAGTTGCCGCTAGATAAATTTTCCACCAACCAAAATTCTAGTAGCTTTTCCCGGTTTAGCGATAACCTTTATGTTGAGCCGAATTTAAATTTAGTCAATGAGTTATTGGCTAATAATGATATGATGACAAAAATGTTTTCCGCTCTGCAAGTAGATTCCGAAGTTATTTCCATACCCAATACTTTGCAAACGGTTAATAATAATTTGCTTGCCTTAAAAGGAATAATTACTAAAGAGCTAACCGGACAAGCTTTAGACGAGGATGATAAAAAAGCAATTAGTGATTTTGCCACCCAGCTGACAATCGAAAAAACAACTGTTTCACAAAAACAATTAACCCTTAAAACGACTACCAAAAATAGTTTAGTAGAAGATTTAAATCATTTAAAGTTGATGGTTCTAATGCATCAGGATGGTGATTCCAAGGTTCTCTCGGTCGGTCCGGTTTGGGATTACAGAGAAACTCGTTAATATTTAAAAATATAAACCTCGTTGTTTATTGTTTTCCAGGAATTAGCCGTTAATTTCGCTTCAGCGATTATCTGGCTACTTTGGTCCCAATATTTATTGATGATAAAATAAGATTCTTTTGCTCCTGTGAGATATTTAGCCCTAGCCATAGTTTCTTGGCTAGGGCTTTTATAAACCATATCAAGATAATATTGATAAAGCTGGCCGCCGGTAGGGATGGGATAAAAATATAATTCTCCGGCCGATGTTTGAAAATAATGGTCAAAGCCCAATTCTTTTAAAGCGGCCACGCTGACCTGCTGGTTGGCAAGAACAACATAAGAATCGGTTGAATTTTTGTCGATCAGGTTTACGGCCGCCAAATCATTTTGGCTAGTGCTATAGCCGCGGGAATTAAAATATTTATCAATGCGCGGATACGAGATATAAAGACTGGTCGTTAAAAGTGTCAAACCAAAGAAAATATAAATAATTTTTGTTGCTTTTGTTTGCCGGAGAATTAAATCAATTAAACTTTGTAATTCGGAAATAATAAATGGCAAAAAGAAAATTGTTACTAAAATTAGGAGACGGCTAGCAAAATTAGTTTGTTCATAATTAATTAAATCATTAAAGACTATCTGGCTGGAAATAAGGTAGGCAATAACAAGCGCTAAGTTGATAAATATTAAACTTCTGAAATCCGGTTTGTTTTTTTGTCGATAGAAAAAGAATAAACTTATGCCGATAATAAGAATAAGCCAGAGATTATAGTTATAGCTAAAGAAATAAACTAAGTTTAAAAGCCAATCCTCTTGGCCGGCACTGCTAAGTCCGGTAAATAAAGATTTGATCGGATCAATAATGGAGAATAAATTCCAATTTAATTTTTTAAAATCACTGCCGCCGGAAATAAATAGGGCCAGTGGTAGAACTAAAGCACCGGCCGCAAAAAGCAGCCTCTTTAATATCTTATAAGTTTTAACTTTAATTTTCGAAGCATGTTTATTCAAAGCCAAAACTAACCACCAAATTATTGCCGGGATGCCGGTTAGCGGATGAATCGCTAAAGTAGCTAGCGCCAGGATAAATGACCAGGGAAGACCATCTTTTGTTAAGCCGAAAGTAATCGCCAAAATAAGGAAGAGATAACTTAAATTTTGGGGAGTGGAAAGAATAAAGGGCGAAAAAGTTAGGGAGAGAATGAAGAGAACGGTTAACCAGGAACTTCTATTATGAATATTTTGGTCGGTAAAGCGATAAACGGCTAGGGGTAAAAAAATAGCTGCCAAAACCGGAACTATAAATTTATTCAAAAGATAGATTGATATGCCAGTTAATTTATGAAAAATTACTATTAGGCCATACTCGCCAAGATAATAAAATGGTTTTGGAGTTACGATTCCTTTTTTATCAATTAACTCCATGGTCGCTTGATGGATAAAAGGATCAAAGCCATAGCCAATTTTATAGACCGTGGCCGCTATAATAAAACTAAGTAAGTAATGAGCCGACAAAATTAGAAGTTTACCGGTAGCTGATAGTTTTTTTTGTGACAATATAACAACCAAAATTAAAGAACATAAAAAATAATTTACAAAAAAACCAGAATTAACAACTTGCCAGGGAGAAATAAGCGCCTGATCACTTCGGCTGAGTATAAGCAGGATAAAACTTGTTAAGTAAAGAAAAAAATATAATATTTTCAGCCAACTTTTTTTTAGAAAGTTATGTTCTGATTCTGGTTGGGAAATATTTTCCTTGTAAATTTGATCATAGGGAAGGCGTCCATGAAGGAAATATAGAGATGCTATAACTAGCACCAAAGTAATAATTACCCCTAGCCAGTTAAGGGCATAAATATAGTATATTCCGGCCCCGTATATTGCAGTTAGCGATATTACTAGAAGTAGATATTCTATAATATTGGGGACTATTTTATTGATTTTTTCATGAATTTCCATAATATCTTAATAATAGCAAATTCTTGCTAAAATTGGCAATTTTAGGTAATATTTATATGAACAGTTATAAAAACGCTTAGTTATTATGAAGATAAGGATAAATTGGCAAAAATTAGTTAATCCGATAATCGTCAGCGCCCTGGCGCTTGTTTTTTTTATTTCTACGGCCAGCTTTAACTATTTTACTCAAGATAAGAACTATGTAAAATGGACATCGCCGGATGAAACCGCTAATTACTTTTTTAGTAAAGAATTCGCTGAAACCGGCCAATTGTCTTACTTTGATCCGGCGGCAATTATCGGTGATAATATGGTTATGCCGCGCAGTTTGCGCAGTGATGACGGCTGGATTAAGCCTGTCAGTTTTTTAGGTATTACTTTAACCTATGGCAGTATCGGTGCAGTTTTAGGAAGCGGGGTTATCCCATATTTAACACCATTTTTTGCCGCCCTGGGAATTATTTTTTTCTATCTTTTAATCAGCCGAATTTTTAACAATAAACGTATCGGACTCCTATCAGCTTTTTTACTGGCCAGTTTTCCGGTTTATATTTATTATACGGTTCGTAGCATGTTCCACAATGTTCTGTTTATAGTATTTTTGCTAATCGGCGTCTATTTTTTTACCCTTGCACTTGGAGAAAAGAGGACTGTTAAAATCTGGGAAGAAATAAAAACGAAATTTTTTTCTTTCAAGTTTGAACGTCAGCGGACTATTCAAATCGCCCTGGCCTTATTGTCCGGTATATTTGTTGGCCTGGCAATTATTACTAGAACATCGGAAGTTCTTTGGCTTTTGCCGGTTCTTGGCATCGTCTGGGTTTTTTATGCGCGCCGCTTCGGCCTAATTAAACTTTCGGTTTTTCTGGCTGGTTTAATAATAGCCTTAATGCCGGTAGTATATTGGAATACCGTTTTGTATCAGAATTCTTTCCGTGGCGGTTATAATGAAATGAATCGTTCTTTGGAAGAAATTTCTAGTGCCAGCACGGAAGTATTAGATTCTACTTGGCAGGGAAAGCTTGAACAATACCATTCTTATTATCAAACAATAAAAAATAATATTTTTTATTTTGGATTTAAAAAAGAACAATCGATTGCCATGTTTGATCATTATGTTATCGATATGTTCCCGGTTTTAGTTTGCCTCGGCTTGTTCGGTCTATTACTACTGGTTGCTTATAATATCAAACATTTTGAAAAGAAGTATTTAGTTTATATACTTACCTGGGTGGTTTTGGGATTAGTTTTGGTTTTTTATTATGGTAGTTGGAAGTTTAATGACAATCCTAATCCCGATAGCTATACTATCGGCAATTCTTATACTAGATATTGGCTGCCAATATACCTGATGCTTTTGCCTTTAGTTTCTTATGCAATTGTTAAAGTATCGCGGGCTTTATTTTCGGTGAGCCGAAAAATTCCGGAAGCAATTAAAAATATCGGTTCCACTGGTTTGCAGGCCGCGGCCATTATTGCTATTTCTTATATTGGAATCATGTTTGTCCTCTTCGGTTCAGAAGAAGGTCTGGCCTATCTTTATTACAATAATTTAGCCGAAAAAAGCAACGCTGAAACCGTCTTTTCTTTAACGGAACCGGGCAGTATTATTATTACCCAATATTATGATAAGTTTTTCTTTCCGGAAAGGCGGATAATAATGGGTAAGCTTCCGAATGATGAAATTTTAACAGCGGTGCAAAAACTTGTGGAATATTATCCGGTATATTATTATAATTTTTTTCTGAACGATAAGGATGTAGAATATTTGAATAATCGGAAATTTTCCTCTTTTAATTTAGAAATGAAACTGGTTAAGAAAGTTAATTCTAAATTCGGTTTATATAAACTAAACGCTAAGACAGATGCCACGAAAAAATAAGACATATCATATAATAACAATCGGCTGCCAGATGAATATCGCTGATAGCGAGCGTCTGGCATCTTTTTTGGAAAGCCATGGTTTTAGTTTAGAGAAAGATATTAAAAAAGCCGGTGTTGTTATTTTAAATACCTGCGGTGTAAAGCAGGGAGCCGAAGATCGGGTTTATGGCTTGATTAATACCATAAAAAAGAACAACTCTGCCGTTAAGATAGTGGTTACCGGTTGCCTGAGCCGCCGTGAGGACGTCAAGAAGCGCTTAATTGGGCGAGTTGAGGTATTCTTACCTATAAATGAAATGCTGCAGCTGCCAGAGCTTCTGGAGGGGGAGAAATTTGACCTGAAATTTAGCCTGGAATCAGTTCGGCAAGAAAAAGGAGAGAAATATCTTGATATTCCCGCTAAACGCGGTAAGGGCTTTTCTGCTTATGTGCCAATCGGCAATGGCTGTAATAATTTTTGCGCTTATTGCGTCGTACCCTATGCTCGTGGACGAGAGGTTTATCGCCCGGCCGGTGAGATAATTAGTGAGGTCAAATTTTTAGTTAAAGAAGGTTATAAAGAAGTTCTACTTATTGCCCAGAATGTTAATAGCTATCATGATAAGAATTATGATTTCCCTAAGCTCTTAACTGCTATTGTAAAAATACCAGGGAATTTCTGGATAAGATTTGTTTCCAGTCATCCGAAAGATATGAGCGATGAGCTTATTAAAATTATGGCTTCTTCGGATAAAATTTGCAGTCATATCCATTTAGCTGTCCAATCGGGAGATGATGAAGTTCTTAAAAGGATGAATCGAAAATATACAGCGAAGCATTTTGAGAATTTAATCGCTAAGGTAAGAGGGGCTAAGCCGGGAATTGCGGTTACCACCGACGTCATTGTTGGTTTTCCGGGAGAAACAAAAAAACAGTTTGCCAATACTGTAAAGTTATTTAAGCGCGTGAAATTTGATTTAGCTTATATCTCTCAGTATAGCCCGCGTCCAGGAACAGTATCGGCAAAAATGAAAGATAATGTTACGCCGGTTGAAAAGAAAAGGCGAGAAGAAGAAATTAATACTATTTTAAAAGCCACCGCTCTTGAAAATAATAAAAAACACCTCGGTCATGAGGTGATAATGTTAATAGAAGGGATAAACAAGCGCGGGAAATATTATGGCAAGACCAGTACTTATCAGACTGTTTTGGCGCGGAGTTCTAAAAAGGCAAGCAAGAAATTATTAGGAACTTTTGCTAAAGTTAAGGTTACGGAAATTTTACCTTTTGCGCTTGAGGGGGATTTGGTGGTAGAATCAAAAAAGTAATTTAGATAAAAAAAGAAGGGATCGTTAGATTGATCCCCCTTTGTAAATGAGAGTCTCCTTAGGAGCTCGGTTATAAACTTTTATAAACTTTTTTTCTCTGGTTCTTTGATGCTTCACCAGGTTTTTGGGTTTGAATTTAAAGAAATACGGCAAGGAGAGAGATCGGTAAAACACATCACTTTTTTCATTTCTGTAAAATTTACGAAAATTTAACAATAAAGTTTTGAAAATTGAAAGAACGTATCGCGAACGTTTTAATGTAATTATTATAACAAATTATCATAATATGGCAATTAAAGTTATCCACAAACACCAGCCAAAAATGACCATAAAGTCCAGGCCCAAAGTCTTGGTAATTTTGGGCACGACCTCAGCCGGAAAGACCAGTTTGGGGGTTAAATTGGCCGTTGAATTAAATGGAGAAATAATCAGCGCCGACAGCCGTCAGGTCTATAAAAGCATGGATATTGGGACGGGTAAGGACTTAAAAGAATATAAAGTTGGTTCCAAAAAAATAAAATACCACCTCATTGACGTTGTTAGTCCAAAGACCAAGTTTGATTTAGCTAAATATCAAAAATTAGCGCTTAAGGCGATTGAAGATGTTTTAAGTCGCGGAAAATTACCAATAATTGTTGGCGGTTCCGGTTTGTACCTTCAGGCGATAGTGGATAATTATTGTCTATCAAGCGTTAAACCAGATTTAGAAATAAGAATTGCTTTAGAAAAATTTAGTGCAGTGGAATTATTTAGTAAACTAGAAAAGCTTAAGCCGGATTTTGCCGCTCGTTTAAATAATAGCGATAAGAATAATAAGCGCCGGCTTATCCGTTATGTAGAAATTACCGAGCAAGATGAGGTGAAGCCGGTCATTAAGCCGGAATCACCTTATAATTTTTTGCTTATTGGGCTTGATTGGCCAGATGATGTTTTGAAAGAAAGAATACTTGGTCGTTTGCATGACCGTTTAGAGAAAGAAGGCATGATTAAAGAGATAGAACGTTTGCATGAGGAAGGAGTTTCTTGGGAAAGATTGGTTAGTTTTGGTTTGGAATATAAATTCATTAGCCGCTATCTGCTTGAAGAAACTGATTATGATACAATGGTCGAAAAATTAGGAACAGCCCTTTATCGTTTTGCCAAACATCAAAAAACCTGGTTTAGGCGCTGGGAGAAGCAGGGAAAGAAAATAGAATGGGTCAACGATTTTGAAGATGCTAAAAAATTAATTGCTTCGTGGCAGAAAGAAATAATTAAATATTAATATTTATATATTAAAAAAGGGAACTTATTTATTAAGTTCCCGGTTGTTTTTATTTTTTTTATTTCCTTTTTTCTTTTTTTTGTCGATCGCTTGCGCAAGATCGGCAGATTGTGATTTCTGGTATATTTTCAAGTAAACCTTCGTCGATAGAATTGCCACAATCAAAGCAATGACCATAGTTTCCTTTCTCAATTCGGATTAAGGCATTGTCTATTCTTAATAGATTGCTGTTGCCGTGATTTACCAGAGCCAAAATGTTAACAAAATTTGCTTCATAATCAATTAAACCCGTATTCGTAGTATCTTCGTGTTTCATACTTTGAATATTCGCGTTTATCATCTCTTTTTTATTTAATAATTTTTTTTTGCATTTTTCAATGGTTTCTTTGCTGATTTCTTTGCCGATTTCGTTTTCTTTCATCTGTTGTTTTTTTAAAAAATTAGTAAAAATTGAATAAATAGGTTGTAAAAGACCTTCTGCTAATATTATACTAAAAACTATCTTTTGTCAATAGGTTTTTAGTTGTATCCTTGACATAACTGTTAATAATTGTTAAACTACTAAAGTTGTTATTTTAAAAATTATATTAACCAAACAAAAAAGATTACAGAATGTTAGAAGAAAGTATTTCTAAGGGTATCAATGGTTATTTCTCGGGTTATCAACCAAAAGAAATTTTAAAACAATGGGAAATTTTGAAAGAATATTTCCCAACTTTAAAAATTTCTAAAGAAAATTTAAATTCTAATTTTTCTCAGGAATTTTATCCAAAGGCCGAAGGACAATTTTTAATCCCTGATTGGCACTCAATTGCTCCAACGTATGGACATGCGGTAGTTGTTGCTCTAAACGCCCTGCTTTTTTCCTTAAACGGTAAATTTAAAAATTACCGAGAAGGGAAAATAAGTGATGATTATCTGCGTCAAAGCTGGCAATCAGTTGCGGCTTGGCAAAATATCAGAAAACAGCAAAAAGGAGATGTTCTATTGGTGTCAGCTCAATTCGGATTGAATAATACTGATATCTCAATTCGATCATCACGAGAGGCAATGGAAGTTAATGAGTTTGGCTTGGGGTTATTCCATACAACCATGATGCTAATTACCCATCCGGAAAGGTTGAGTGACCATCGTGATTTATATATCGATTGCGCCGGCGATGAATTTGTCTCTGAGACAGGTAAGTTTTCCAAAGCTCCCTGCTTTTGCTTTGACTTCAGAGTTTTTGTTGAAGCTCGGGCGGTATCGATGCTCGGGTCGGGTTACGGTTCACCAACGTTCTTCATTGAAAAAATTAGTGAATAAGATTTATTCAAAAAGGTTGCTTAAAAAATAAGCAGCCTCTTTTTATTTTATTCGATTAAATTGTTTTCTAACTCAATAATTTTTCTAATATTTTTTGGACAATTTTCGGATTAGCTTTACCGTCGGTTGTTGCCATCGCTTGCCCGATGAAGAATTTTATCAAGGCTGTTTTTCCGGAACGGTAGTCTTTGGCTTGGTTAGGATTGGCCTCAACTATCTTTTTAACTACTTTTTCCAGTTCTTTGGTATTATCCATTTGTTCTAAACCCATCATTTTCATAATATCAGTCGGATCGCCGCCGTTATTATACATTTCTTCAAGTATTCGTTGTCCGGCCGAAGAATTTATTTTTTCCTGATAGACAAGAGAGATAAGCTCGGCAAAATTTTCCGCCGTTATTTTCAAATCACTTATCCGTTTATTGTCGGCATTTAAATGTTTTAATAATTCGCTAGTAATCCAGTTACCGGCGGTTTTAGCCAAACGTTTTTCTTGACGTTCCTCTTCGTCACCATTTGCCTCGATCCAAGCATCAAGTTCGGACAAGACGTTTTCTGTCCAGTCGGCCAATTTTTTATCCATAACCAGCGTATCGGCCACCTCGGAATTAAAATTATATTCATGCATGAAGCGTTCTTTTTTAGCTTGAGGCATTTCCGGTATTCGCAGGCTAAGTTCTTTTATCCAATCCTTGCTGATAGTTAAAGGAGGAATGTCCGGTTCCGGAAAATAGCGATAATCAGCGGAAGTTTCTTTTACTCTTTGACTGATAGTTTCATTCTTGTTCTCGTTCCAGCCGCGGGTTTCGCCGATAATCTTTTCGCCATTATCTAGCGTTTCACTCTGGCGCTTAATTTCAAAATTAATTGCTTTTTCGACTGAACGGAAAGAGTTAATATTCTTTACCTCAACTTTATTGTTTAATTTATAATCACCAAGGGGGTTGATTAAACCGTTTTTGTATTCCCATTTGCCTTTTTCTTGGAGGCTGATATTGGCTTCACAGCGCATTTCACCCTTTTCCATGTCAGCATTGCTGATATCTAAATAGCGTAGAATTTGCTGATAGGCTTGGCAGAATTTTTTTGCTTCGGCCGCATCTTTAATTACCGGTTCGGTAACTAGTTCAATTAACGGGGTGCCGGCACGATTAAAATCCAAAAGAGTATAATTTTTGTCTTTAAAATGAGTTGATTTTCCCGTATCTTCTTCGAGGTGGACACGGGTAATAAGAATCCGGGAATCATTAATATTTAAATGCCCGGCATAGCATAAAGGTAAGTCAAATTGAGAAATTTGATATCCTTTTGGTAGGTCCGGGTAAAAATAGTTTTTGCGATCAAATTTAGACAGCTGGTTTATCCGGCAATTTAGGGCTAAGCCAGTCATGATTGTCCAGTTGACTGCTTCCTTATTAGGGACAGGCAAAGTTCCGGGGTGGCCAAGACAAATTGGGCACACGGCAGTATTCGGATCTTTTTTTGCCGAGTCATTATCGCAAGAACAAAACATTTTACTCTTGGTTTTTAGTTCGGCATGGATTTCTAAGCCGATTATAACGTCGTAGTTCATATATTATGATTTTATAGGAAAATAAGGGATTAGGGAAGTGGGTGTTGAAAAATCCTAGTAATAAAATCTAAGTACTTTTATTTGATTTTTTTCAACTTTTAGTGCATAATAAAGAGTAATTAAAAATAATTTTTTATATTATATATTCTAAAGAATAAATATTATGACCAAAGAGCAGTTAGAGAAAATTAAATATCCTTATTTGCCAGAGGGTAGGACTATTTTATACGTTGATATAAATAATCCGTTTATGATTGAGGCAAAGAATATTTGTAAAAATAGTGGTTGTGCCAAACAATCCACGGGAGCCGTGATTGTCAAAAATGGCAAGATTATTGGTAAAGGCACTAATGCCGGAAAACTCGTCACGGAATGTCCTCGTTGGGGTAGTCCGACTGGGGAAAATTATGGTCCCTGTAAGGACATTTGTAAACAAGAAGGGCACGCCGAAGCTATGGCCGTAAAAGACATGATGGCGAATCAAACAGATTATGAAGATGCGGATATTTATCTTTATGGGCACTGGTGGTGTTGTCGCGATTGCTGGGAAGCTATGATTAAGGGGAAAATAAAAAATGTTTATCTTTTAGATAAATCATTTGAATTATTCAATCCAGAGAATAATCCCGATATGCTTGCTTGGGGTAGACCAAAAAATGCTTAATTAGTCCAAATAAACAAAGAAGCTATTCGTAATGGATAGCTTTTTTGTTTTAAAATTTTCCGCTACTGCCGAAGCCGCCTGCTTGGCGTTCAGTTTCATCATCAATATCTTCTTCGCTAATTTCCATATTGGAAACAGCCTGGATAAGTATTTGGGCGATTTTTTGGCCAGGAACGATATTATATATATCTTCGCTTAAATTTTTAATTATTACTTTTATTTCGCCGCGGTAATTAGAATCAATAACTCCGCCCATAGTTTTCATACCCTCAAAAGCAATTCCACTTTTATCCCAGATTAAGCCGACATAACCATTGGGAATGGCTAATCTTATTCCTGTGGAGATTAAAGCGTGAGCATAAGGAGCAATTGAATAATAGTTGTTGGAATAAAGATCAAAACCGGCATCGCCCTCGTGAGCTTTCTGGGGAAGTTTAGCCTGAGGGTCTATTTTTTCAACACGTAAAACATTAGATTTTATTTCTGGCTTTATTTCTGGCTTTATTTCCGGCTCGCTGTTTAAAATTGTTTTTCCGCCATCAGTCAGAATTTCACCAATCGCTTGGAAACCAGAGTAATTATATATTTCTTTTGGTTTAATGATTATTTTTTCGTCTTCTTTTTTTATACCGTCGATTATTCCTAAAGTTTCCCGCCAAATTTCTTCATGGATATCCTCGATCGATAAATTGGCGTTTATTTTATACCAGTCATATTCTTCTCGCAATTTTAGATGAGCCCAACGGACTTTATTGATTAGATCCTCGTCATTTTCATGCTTATGATGATTCTCAATCGCCTGGCGGAAACGTTCGCCGTCGAAAAGGAAAACCAGGTCTTCGTCAACCAGGTGAGAATTTATGTCTTTTAAAAATTTTTCATTAACTCCGGCACCTAATCCCCAGGCAATACCGGTACCCTTATAATCTTCGGCGATAACATTGATTCCCGCCTTTAGTTTATCAATCAATTCTGTTTGATATTGCGTTCTATTCATAGCATATACAATCTGCGCTTCGCGAGAATGTAAATCGTAAGGGTTGGCATTTCGTAAATAGTCATTAAGCATTATACCGGATGGCTCTAGGTCATAAATCGGATATTTTAAGTATTCCGCCTGATATCCATTAGCCTTTAATCTTTCCACTAATAACTTAGCCTGCGTGCTTTTGCCGAGGTTATTTATTCCGTAAAAGACTATAAGTTTTCCTGGATAGTTATTCATATTATTCCTCCAACTTTATTACCATTTTTTCAATTTGTCCATAGAGGTTTTTAAAGTCGCCATTGTTGTCTAATTCGTAGTCTGCCATGGCCATTACTTGAGGGATTTTTAGTTCGGTTTCTTTTTGGCTATCGGCTAAAAATTGTTCATAAGTTTTGGTTGCGTCATCAGCATTCTCGCGGCGGTTTACCAGGCGTCCGTAACGAGTTTTGGCTTCTACCTTTAAGCTTACTAAAACAAAACCCAGTAAAGATTTTAAATAATCCATATCAGCTTCGCGGCGGATGCCATCAACAACAATAACTTCATGCAGATCATTTTTAACATCTTCAGCGATTATCTTCGCTAGCAGATCTTCTCCAAATGTTTGGCGCAAGATAGTCGAGATATTCTGCATATTTTCTCGGGTAATCGGCATATATAAACGGCCAAGCAAATCTCGGAGAATAGTTGAAAAACGGTGACAGCTGGCACCATAATTATCTTCCAAATATTTTTTTGTTACATCTTTGCCGCTGGCAATTTCACCGACGAGTCCGATAATTATTTTTTTCATAAAACCTGATAATGTAACATTACTGTATTTTCGTTTAAATTTCTTATTTCCAATAATTTTAAGTCAGCATCCAAATCTTTATTAAATAAAGATAATCCGGCACCAAATATTTTTGGCTCAATGGTTAAAACTATTTCCGAAATAAGTTTTTTTTCTAGAAACAGGGAATTGAGAAATGATCCTCCGCCTAAAAGCACAGAGGTGTATCCCATTTTTTCTAATTCATCCAATACTGGTTTTGGTTCACCACTTACCCACTTTACTCCCGGTGTTTCTGACTTATTAATGTCTTCCGTAAAGACAACATTAAGGCGTTCTTTTAAAGGGGCGGGGAAAGTTTTAAAAGTATTTTCGCCCATCATAACGACTCCGCAAGCCTTAGATAGCTCAACGAATAATTTTTTGTCTTCACGACTGGTCCAGTCAGCGAATTGAGTTTTGTCTTTGGCAATTTTCCCGTCAGCGGTCATTGCCATCATCATCACAACTTTTATCATATTATTTAAATAGCGATTGGCGCTTTTATTCCCGGCAAAGGATCATAGCCTTCAAGTTGAAAATCTTCATATTTAAAGGCGAAAATATCTTTAACTTCGGGGTTAATAATCATCTTCGGCAAAGCACGCGGTTCTCGAGATAATTGTTCTTTGACCTGCTCAATGTGGTTGTTATAAATGTGTAAGTCACCAAAAGTATGGATGAATTCGCCCAATTTTAAATTGCAAACTTGAGCTAGCATCATAGTTAAAAGGGAATAAGTACAAATATCAAAAGGTACACCTAAAAAAATATCAGCACTGCGTTGGTACAAATGACAGGAAAGACGATTTTCTGAATCGACGTAGAATTGAAATAACAAGGGGCAAGGTGGTGGAGCGGTTCTTTTACCCGCAATTAAATTTTGTAATTCGGCGACATTCCAAGAATTGACAATAATGCGACGTGAGGATGGATTTTCTTTCAAAGTTTTAACAACTTCGGCAATTTGGTTAATAATTGTTCCGTTTTTTCCTTCCCAGGCAACCCATTGTTTACCATAAATAGGTCCAAGTTCGCCGTTTTCGTCAGCCCATTCGTCCCAGATAGTGACACCATTATCATGTAGATATTTTACGTTTGTATCACCACGTAAATACCAAAGTAATTCATAGATAATACCCTTCAAATAAACCTTTTTAGTCGTTAAAATAGGAAATCCATTATTCAAATCATATCGGACTTGACGGCCGAAAACGCTGGTTGTGCCAGTCCCGGTTCTATCTTCTTTTTTTTGGCCATTTTTTAAAACATCTTGTAACAAATCTAAATAAGTTTTCATATTTTTATGGTTCTTTATTTTTTGTCGTTATATTGAATCATGTTCTAGAGAAGCACAAACTCTATATTTGCTTCCTGAAAAATTTGTTTAGCCCTTTCATTATCACTATTGTCCTGGGTGCAAACTACACGTTTGATACCAGCATTAATAATCATTTTGGCGCAAGTATAGCAGGGAGTCATTTTGCAATATAGAGTTGCCCCATTAATAGAGGTTCCCATTCTAGCCGATTCACAAATGGCGTTTTGTTCAGCATGAATAGTGCGAATACAATGGCGAGTTTGCAATCCGTCTTCATGGATAATGGTATGCATTTCGTGGCCAACTTCGTCACAATGAGGTAAACCCGCCGGAGAGCCGGCATAACCAGTGGCAATAATTCTATTTTCACGCGTAATAACACAACCAGCACGACCGCGATCACAAGAACCGCGGCTACCGACCATGTCCATAATCTTAATGAAATATTCATCCCAAGTAGGGCGTTGATAAATTTCAGTCATACTATTTTTTTTAATTTTTTATTATCTATATTTTAACCTATTATTTAAATAAAATAAATCTTGACAGATAGCGTTTTATGTCTTTATGGGCTTTAAAAAAGCTAGTAAAAGGACTATACTGAAAGTAGATATTTTGGTTTTTTTTAGAATTTAAAGAATTACGTCCATGTTAGAGAAATTCATTGAAGATTTAGCTAATAATAAAGAAATTTATTTTAATGTCAAAGTCATTCCTGGCGCTCCAAAGACGGAAATACGCGAAGAAATGGCCGACGGGACTATTAAAATTGCTCTAGCGGCTAAGCCGGAAAAGGGCGAAGCCAATCAGGAATTAACAAATTATTTAGCCGATATATTGGGAGTAAGAAAATATCAGATAAAAATTGTCACTGGTTTAACAGACAGACATAAATTAATTAAGGTGAGCCGTTAGGAAGAAACATATGGACTTGTCCGTTGTTATTGTCTCTTGGAAAGTAAAAAATAAATTAAAAGAAAATCTTAACGCTTTGTTTAATTCGCAAGGCGATTTTAAATTTGAGGTATTTGTGGTTGATAATAATTCCGATGATGGCAGCGCCGAAATGATAAAGAATGAATTTCCGTCAGTGATGTTAATCGCCAATTCTGATAATCGCGGTTTTGCGGCGGCGAATAACCAAGCCCTGGAACTAGCCAGCGGAGATTATATTTTGCTTCTTAATCCTGACATGCAAGTTAATACCGATACTTTAGCTAAAGTATTATCTTGGGCAAAAAAGAATCCGCAAGCGACAGTGACTGGTTGTAAATTAGTAAATAACCAGGGAGAAATAGTAAAACAAATTCGCCAATTTCCAAAATTTTCCGATCAGCTAGCAATTACTTTAAAATTACCGCATCTTTTTCCTGGTATTATCAATAAATATCTCTGTTCAAATTTTAATTATGACGAGTCGGCCAAGGTTGATTCTATTCGAGGTGCCTTTTTTCTTATTAATCGTGAAAATTATAAAAAAATCAGCGGTCGAGAAATTCCTTTATTTGATGAGCGTTATTTTATCTGGTTTGAGGAAGTTGATTTCTGCCGAGAAGTCTATAAATTGGGCGGCGAAGTCTGGTATACGCCAGTCGCCTCTTGCCTTGATTATGTCGGACAAAGTTTTAAGCAAGTAGATAGAGGTAAAACTCAAGAATATTTTAGTGATTCAATGTTGAAGTATTTTCAGAAATGGGAGGCAGAATGGAAATTTAAAATTTTAAAGTTTGTTTGGAAAATAATCAAGGCTATTTTATAAAAAAAGATATTTTATAAGTTAGAAATAAAAATGAACAAAAAAGTCGGAATAATATTAATAAATTTTAAAGATTACGCGGAGCGTTTTTTATTGCCTTGCCGCGATTCTTTGCGTCGTCAGGATTATCCGGCCGAACTCATAAATATTTATATTGTCGATAACTCTTCAACCCCGGAAACTATAAAATATCTGCACGATAATTATCCGGAAGCGCAAATATTGCCGCGATTAGATGGGAATTATTCGGCGGCCAACAATCTCGGATTTGCCGAGGCTAAGTCTAATGAATGTAGCTACTTTGTAACTGTTAACATGGACACGGAAATGAATCCGACTTGGCTTAGTGAATTGGTTTCCGCTTTAGAAAATAATCCGGAAGCGGGAATTGCTCAATCAAAAATTCTTTTATTTCCAAAAAACGAAGAAGAAAAAAAGAATCCCAAAATAAATAGCCTCGGTAATGTTATCCATTTCCTGGGTTTTGGCTTTACTTCCGCTTATGGCGAAGTCGACAGGGAAATAGAAGGTTATCCGGAAATAAAAGGTTATGCCAGTGGCTGTTCATTCATTATCCGCGCCGAAGTTTTAGATAAGATTGGCGGTTATAATGAAGAATATTACATGTATCATGACGACCTGGAAATCAGCCTTAAAGTGAAACTAGCCGGTTATAAAGTAATACTTGCTCCCCGTTCCGTTATTTATCATAAATACGAATTTTCCCGCAGCACGAAGATGATTTACTATATGGAACGTAATCGGTATATAACGATTATGATCTTTTACCCTCTTTATCTAATGCTCTTAGTAGCCCTGCCTTTGATAGTTATGGATTTGGGCATGATTTTTTATTCCTTAATCGGCGGCTGGTTCAAGGAGGAGATGAAAATTTATGGCTATTTCTTCCATTTTAAAAATTATGTTAAGATTGAAGAGGAAAAAGACAAGATAGAATTTTTCAGCTCTGTCCCGTTTTCAAAAATAGCTAAAAATTTTGTTGGAAAAATAGAATTCACCGAAATCGCCAATCCGATTTTAAGCTATATCGTCAATCCTTTGCTGGGATTATATTGGTGGTTGATAAAGAAAATTGTTTAATATGGATTTATCTATAATTATTGTTAACTATAAAAGTAAAAAGAAATTAGAGTCTTGTTTGAACTCTATTCTTAAAGCCGATAATCAGAATTTAAATTATGAAATAATTTTAGTAGAAAATAATTCCGGTGAAGATTTAAATGATTTAGTAAAAAGGAGTTCTAACATTAGCCTGCTTACCTTGAAAGAAAATTTGGGCATGGGGGGCGGCAATAATTGCGGCCTGGAAAAAGCCAAGGGAGAGTATGTTTTTATTCTTAATCCGGACACAATTATTAAAAATGGAGCGATAGTCATCTTGTTAAATTATTTGAAATCTAATTCGTCCGTGGGTATTGTTGGTCCGAAATTACTAAATCCGGATAATTCTCTACAATATTCCTGTTTCCATTTCCCTAAATTATATATGCCGATTTTACGTCGGACTTTTCTAGGAAAATATTTTTCTGCCGTTAGAGATTCTTTTCAAATGATGGAATATGATCATAGTTCGATTAAGGAAGTTGATTGGATGCTTGGTTCATCGCTCATGTTTAAAAAAGAACTAGCTCTTTCTGATGGACAAATATGGTCTCCACGTTTTGATGAGCGTTATTTTATGTATTTTGAGGATACGGATATCTGTCGGACATTCTGGTCAAAGGGATTCAAGGTGGTTTATAATCCAAAAGCCGTTTTAATTCATGATCATGCGCGCCAAAGCGCTAAATATCCCTGGTATCTAGCAATTTTTCTTGATCCGCTAGCGCGGCGTCACATCGGCTCTTGGCTGAAATATTTTCGGAAGTGGGGATTTAAAAAAAAATAAAAAATTTAAATAAATATATGCAAAAGATTACTAAAGCTATTTTTCCAGTCGCCGGGTTCGGAACCAGATTTTTACCGGCCACCAAAGCGCAGCCAAAAGAAATGTTAACCGTCGTTGATAAGCCGGTTATTCAATATTTAGTTGAACAGGCCGCTGCCGCCGGGATTGAAGAAATTATTTTTGTCACCGGACGCGGCAAACGGGCGATTGAAGATCATTTTGATTATTCTTTTGAATTGGAAAAAACTTTAGTTGAAAAGAATAAATTAGATTTAGTTAAGAAAGTACAGGAGATTGAAAATCTGGCTAAATTTTCTTATGTCCGCCAGCCGATTCCATTGGGTGACGGACAAGCGGTTCTTTGTGCCGCTCATTTAGTTGACGAAGGTGAAGCGGTTTTGATTATGTTTGGTGATACTTTGTATGACGCCGATATTTCTCCAGTTAAACAAGTAATTGATGCTTACGAAAAATATGGGCAGACAGTTATCGGCTTGTCGGAAGTAAAACCGGAAGAAGTAAGTCAATTCGGAGTAATCGGCGGAGATGATTTGGGTGATGGTGTTTATAAAATAAATCAATTTATCGAGAAACCAAAACCGGCCGATGCCCCGTCTAATTTAGTCCAGGTGGGAATAAATGTCATTACTCCGGAAATTTTTGAAATATTAAAAACAATGAAGAGCGGTAAGTCCGGGGAAATTAGATTGGCCGATGCTTACGAGGAGATGCTTAAACAGGGAAAGGTTCTTTATGGAAAGAAAATTGAAGGTGAGTGGCTGGATACCGGCAATAAATTTAATTTTATCAAGGCTACCCTTAAAATAGGATTGAAACATCCGGAAGTTGGCGCTGATTTACAGAAATTAATTAATGAATTAGCTAGTAAATAGATTTTATATTGACGATTTATTAATTTTATGGTATAATAGTTAGTTAATTAGAGTTCTTTAAACAACAAAGTAAAACCAAAAAAAACATATTATGGAAGCGAAGGATTTGTCTCTGCCAACCAAACTTGATTGGCAAGAAAAAGAAAAGAAAATTATTTTTTCCGTTGTTTCTAACGGAACAAGTAGCACGGATTGGAATAAACGACTGAAAAATGTCGGGCATGATACTAGAAAAATTCTGGAGTTTCACAGCTTTAGAGAAACTAAGGGTATTAAAACAGACATAGTGATTCTTAAAGGAGAAAATTTTCCTGATAATTATTCGCTGGAAGATGTCTTAATCGCCGCCGGAAAGCATTCTTTAAAAAGAACGGAAGCGGAAACCGCTTGTTTAACAGCAGAAAAAATAACCGCCGAAGATATGAAAGCTATGGGCCTACAATGGATTGTTTTTTTCCACAAACCGATTATGGATAATAATGCTATGCTCGAATATTGTCTACTTGAGATAGTAAATAATTGTCATAATTGTCGTTTGGAATCACTGAGTGACCGGCCAGGTTTCTCAAAGTATAACCATTCGTACGGTTTTGCTTTTGCGGCTAATTAAGCAAAGTATTTAGAAAAAGAGCTATCTTTCAAAATAGCTCTCTTTTTTTTGCCCAAATTTATTTTTAATTATTCCTGCAATAATATCTTATAGATTCCTTCTTGTTGTCCAATATGCGCCCAAAAATAAAGAGTATTATCTTTTTCATCGAAGACCGGCGAGTTTATTTTCTCAGCGGTAAATAGAGAAGTGGTATTATAATTTTTAAAGTCGAATACATTCAAGTTATTTGCTCCGCTAAAAATTAGATAGTTTTTATTTGCATTCCAGATTATATTTTTTATTTCCTCACTACGGCGAGTAACTAAAGTTGAGCGGTTGCTGGCAAAGTCAAAAGTATAAATTTCAAAATCATTCGTGTAAATTATTGCCCCCTTATTAATCAGCGCCCAATTTTTTATATTTTTTATAACAATCGGTCCGTCGCTGATTTTAGTCTCGTCAAAAAGATATAGAGTTTGATTCTTTTTATCGTAGACGGTAAGGTAATCGGCTAAATTTTCCGAGAAAGAATATTCGCCGCTTGTTGGCAGCACCCACTGTTGTTTTGTCTGACTGTTAGAAAATGATTCCTCCAAAATAATCTGATTATTCTTTTCACTGATAACGAATAATTTATTTTGATCAGGCTTGTAATCAATATAATTATCGCCGCTAAGCAGTTGAGCGTTGGATTCACTATCGATTTTGAATTGATTGATAGTATTTTTATTCTGGTAATACAGATAGCCGGTCTCATTTTCAAAACGCCAAGAGTCTGCGCTTAAACCAATCAGACTGGCATAGTTTATATCATTTCCTTCTTTGGCCGGGTTGAATATTGTCCCGGCGATTAATAATTTATTATTTTGTAACCAAGTCGCTTGAGCATTATCAGGAACAGCCAAGACCCTATTCACTTCGGTTTTTATGGTAATTATTTTTTTGGCAGTTTGGGCATAGATATATTTATTGTCCGCACTAATAGTTAAATTATCTTCCGGACAAGACATAACTAACACCGGTATATTTTCTAAAAATAAATTAACATCTTCGACAAAAGTTGTTTCCCCGGAATTGATATTTATTTTTTGCGTGAATGGCCAATAGCCATCAACTACCAAACGGAGATTATATTCTCCCGGAAGAATATTTTTTATTTTAGCCGGGGTAGTAATATAATCCTTTTTCCAGGGATTTAAGGAAGGGTTTTGTTGCGGTTTACCATTAAGATAAACAATTGCTCCGGTCGGTTTGGTATTAACAACCAGCATGCCGGTTTTTTGTAAAAGGCGGTTAAATTTTATTGGCCAGCTAAGATTAAATTTATAACCGGAGGCATAAAGAGACGTATAGACGGTCAGAATAACAAAAAGAACAACAAAAATCGGTAGAAGTAAATCTCGGAATTTTTTAGACATAAATAAGTTTTATTCGGCGCGCTCGATGGCGGCGCCTAATTTTTTAAGACGAACGTCTAATTGTTCATAACCGCGATCGATTTGATAAATATTATCAATTTCCGTCGTGCCTTCAGCAATCAGGGCGGCGATAACTAAGGCGATGCCGGCCCGGATATCGGGACTGATTAATTTTTTGGCATATAATTTTGTTGGTCCGTTAACGGATACGCGGTGCGGATCGCACATAATTATATTGGCGCCCATTTGGGAAAGCATATCGGCCCAAAGCAAGCGGCGGTCATAAATAGTTTCTTGGATTAAAGAAGTGCCATGAGCTTGAGTCATTAAGACGACATAGGGAGATTGCAAATCGGTAGAGAAGCCAGGATATTCATGGGTTTTTAAATCGTATGATTTAATTTCCCCAGATTTTTTCATTAGTAGCCAATTATTACCTTTTTCATAATTAACCCCGATTTTGTCGAAGATTTTTAGAAGATAAAGAATATGTTCAGGGTTGCAATTAGTAATTTTTATTTCCGAATTAGTTGCCGCCGCCATTAAAGCAAAAGAACCAGTCTCAATTCTGTCGGGAATGATTTCACAAATTCCGCCTTTAATTTTTTCAACGCCTTCAATGACAATAGTTGGCGTACCGGCACCGCTAATTTTAGCGCCTTGAGAATTAAGATAATCAGCCAGGGCGACTATTTCCGGCTCCATAGCGCAATTGCCGAGAGTAGTGGTGCCATCAGCCAGACAGGCAGTCATAATCATGCTCTGAGTACCGGTAACCGACATGATAGTAAAGAAAAAATCGCCGCCTTTTAATTTTTTGGCGCTGATATGATAATATTTGTTTTTGATTTCCACTTTAGCTCCTAGGGCTTCAAAACCCTCAAGGAATAAATCAATCGGGCGACCGGTTGCTCCAATAACGCAACCCCCCGGATGAGGGAATTTAACTTTACCTAGACGAGCCAAAATCGGTCCAACAAACATAACTGATGTGCGAAATTTGTCGGCAATTTTTTTATCCAGTTCATTTTTATTAAGACCGGTAGTATTTATTTCTAATTGATGATCACCCTCTTTTATTTCAGCGCCTAAATCACGCATCAATTCTAAGGATTTTTCCACTCCGTCTATCTGGGGCACATTTTTAATAGTCATCGTTTCCGTAGAAAGCAAGGCGACCGGAATCATGATTTGGGCATTATTTTTTGCCCCGCCGACACTTATTTCTCCACTTAGTTTCTGGCCCCCGGTAATAATGAATTTTGGCATATTAGTAAATAGTAGATTATTATTGTTTCTGAGATAACTATAACTTATTTATTGACATTTTTCAAATATCTGGTATCATTTATAAATGTTAAGCAGAAATGTTAATTTTATTAAATTTATGGCAAAAATTGCAGTAATTAAGACCGGTGGCAAACAATATAAAGTAGCTGTTGGCGACACGGTTAAAGTTGAAAAATTAGAGGTTGAAAATGGTGGAAAAGTTAAATTAGACACCCTTTTAATCGCTGATGGAGCTAAATTAGAAATTGGCCAGCCTTCTCTTGGTGAAAAAGTTGAAGCAGAAGTTATTGAAACTGCTAAAGGCAAGAAAGTAACAGTCGTTAAATATAAGAACAAGACTCGTTATAAGAAGACTGTTGGTCACCGTCAACAGTTTACCGCCCTTAAGATTGTTAGCATCGCATAATAAGTTCAACTCTGTAAAACTCAAAAGCCCGTTCCTATCATGGCACGAGCTTTTTTGTTTTTTAATTTATTTTATCTCATTGCGATATTTTAAAGCATTGGAGAGAGTGGTTTCATCGGCATATTCCAAATCGGAACCTGCCGGCAAGCCTTTGGCCAAGTGCGTTATTTTTACATGATCGCGTAAAAGCTTATTAAGATAAAGAGAAGTGGTTTCTCCCTCAAGAGTAAAATTAAGCGCTAAAATTATTTCCTTTATTTTATCGGTTTTAATTCGTTTAATTAATTTTTCAATATTTAAGTCTTCCGGTTTAATGTCGTTAATTGTATTTATTAGTCCGCCGAGGACAAAATATTTTCCCGAGAATTGTCCGGTCGCCTCAATTGCTAGCAGGTCCTGAGTATTTTCAATCAGACAGAGCGTATCATTCGAGCGTTCAGTTGAAGAACATATCGCGCAGGGATTAGATTCGGTAATCGCTTGGCAGGAAGCACAAAGTGTGGTTTTAGCTTTTAATTCTTTTATCGCTTCCGCTAGGGCATTGAGATTGCTATCGCTTTGACGCAGAAGGTGAAAGGTATAACGCTCAGCGGTTTTCGGTCCGACACTGGGTAGAGCAGATAATTTTTCTATCAGATTTTGAATCGCTTTGGGATACCTCATTTAATTTAGTTTAATCCCGGAATACCGCCCATATCCTGGAGCTTTTTGGCCATTAATCTCTGGGCGCGTTTCAAGGCATCATTGAAGCAATTTTTTATTGTTTCGGCCTGAGCCTCAATAGATAAAGACCCATTTAAAGTAACGCTCATAACCTCCATATTGCCGTTAAGAACGACTTTAACGCCATTCTTTTCTTCGGTAACTGTTTCTTGGGCTAAAGCGCTTTGCATAGTTTTAGCTTGACTGCGTAAATCCTGGAATTGTTTTAATTTGCTAAACATAAGATGTTTACCCTAAATCGGGTTTATTATTAATTATTATAAATTATATTATCCGTTAGAATTCGACTGGAGCATTGCTGGTCGGCATTTTACTTAAACTTTTGAAGCTGACAGTGTTCTCATCAAAGTATAAATCAACTTTTCCGGTTGGTCCATTTCTATGTTTGGCAATATAGATTTCTGCTTTATAGCGTTCGTCCATCGGGAGATCGGCGACATTATACCCGCGGTCAGCTGCTTTACGATAAATAAACATAACAATATCAGCATCTTGTTCGATGGAACCGGAATCGCGCAAATGGGAAAGTTTTGGGATAGCCGGGTGAGTTGCTTCAACGGCACGGGATAATTGAGCTAAAGCTAAAATAGGAATATTAAGTTCACGGGCGATAGATTTTAATCCACGGCTGATTTCGGCAATTTCCTGAACTCGATTGTCGCCATATTTTCCTCGGCCCTCCATTAACTGTAAGTAGTCAATGACAATTAAACCTAGGCCTTTTTCCATTTGTAAACGTCGCGCTTTAGCGCGGATTTCCATAATTGACAGAGTTCCTGAATCATCAATATAAATTGGCGCTTCAGCTAGTTTACCCATGGCTTCGCCGATGCGAGCAAAATCATTGTCATCTTCTTTGTCTGATAAATTACCGGTACGCATTTTCCATAAACTGACATTAGCTTGAGCGCAAAGCATACGATCAACTAATTGTTCTTTACTCATTTCCAAAGAGAAGATGCCAACCCCTTCTTTACTTTTTATCGCCGCTTGGCGAGCGATATCAAGCGCTAAGGAAGTTTTTCCGACAGATGGACGGGCGGCAAGAATTATTAAATCTGATTTTTGCAGACCGGCTAATAGATTATCCAAATCAGGAAAGCCAGTGGAAAGACCGCGAAGTTTTCCACTGTATTTATGCAAATCATCAATACGATCAAAAGCGGCGGTAAGCAAACTGTCAATCGGCAAAAAAGCATTTTTTAAATATTTACGGCTAACGCCAAAAACTTTTTTTTCCGTTTCATCAAGAATTTCATCTATTTCTTTCTCTTCATTAAAACTCATGGAAGAAATTTCCGCGGCGGCCTGTTGCAGGCGGCGAAGAGTTGCTTTGCGCTGAATAATATTGGCGTAATTGGCAATATTGCCAGAGGTCGCTACGACATTAGATAAATGAGCCAGATATGAACGTCCCCCAATTGCCGATAACTGTTTTTTTTCTTCAAGGCGATTAGAGAGGGTAATAATATCAATCGGTTCTTGATTGCCGTATAATTCCCGGATTACTTCAAAAATTATTTTATGGGCATCTTTATAAAAGTCCTGGGACATGATATTGTCTGCCACTTTTATAATCGCGTCCTTATCTATCAAAAGAGAGCCTAGGAGAGATTCTTCAGCTTCTAGGCTGTGAGGAGGTATTTTACCGATTAATTGATCATTTGCCATATTTTTATCATTAAAAGTTCGCTATCAGCGGATGTCTTATGTCTAAATTATTTTATCTTATAAACAGCTATTTTTCAAGGAAATATTATTAACCGTTTATCAACTGTTTATTAACTATTTTTTGATAGTATTGACTTACTTCTATTTATGTGATTAAATATCAGGAAATACAAAAATAGTACATTTCACAATTAATAGATATTATTAGTATAAACATCAAAACAAGCAGAAAATGAAATTAACAGTAAACCCGGAAGAAATTGCCGGTACGATTTTTGCGGAGATTTTTCAGATTACAACTGAAGAGATTGGAAATGCTCGAATAGGATTGTCATCCCTGTCAGTTACTGGTCGCGACAAAGTGGAAGGAACGCTAAGCGAGTTCGAAAAGAAAATTTTTGCCACCATATTTAAAAAACGTTCCAAATTGGAAAATTTGATACCAAATCCTGATGGCACCGAAGACTTTGAACTATTAGGTTTTGAACCCGAAGCCTTACAGGAAGACATTGATCTTTTGACAAATATGATGTTCCTGGTGGTTCGAAGAAGACTTAATTTTCAGGGACCACAAATCAGTATCAAAAAAGATTTCCAATTGACTTCTCCTAAGCCGGTAGAAATTGAAGGCCATGATTGCGCCAATTGTTCACGCAAAGATGATTGTCCGCTTCAATCAGGAGAGCTCCTTGGTTTTTTTAATCTTCTAAATGAATTTGCCGGTATTGGATTTTTAAATGATGAAGAAGAATGAGTGCGACAAACAACCAAACAACCGAAGAAAAAAAATCAGGAAACAACTTTTTAAGTAATCTATTTCCTGTTTCTTTATTAGAAAGTTTTTTACCGATTATTTGCGAGGAGAGCAGATGCGACAATTGTAAAAGTAAAGATGGATGTCTGGTATATGTCCGGACTCTAAGCCCGATATTTTGCCAAGCCTCTCTCCCTGGCTAAATAGAACTAATATCTATTATCTATAACGTTTATTTTTAAGACTCCGGTTTCCATTGAGGAACCGGAGCTTTTTATTATCGATGGATATTTTTTGGGAAATTGACGTTTTGGAGTTTATTTGGTATATTGGGATATAAATATTTTTTCGGGATTTGAACCTTAAAATAAACCAAATAAATAGATCAGCCATGGAAGCAACAAAAAATGCAAGTAGCAAAACTGATTTCCAAAAAGAATTTTTTGGCACGATTTTGATGGATATCATAAATATCAGTAACAGTGATATCAAAATTACTAGAGAGGAACTAGAAACAAGGAATACTATCCTTGTAAGCGAGGGTGAAATTCATATTGGAAAGATGAATGCCCTGGAAATAAAAATTATTTCTTTTGTTTATAAAACAAAGAGAGAATTGATTAAGAAAATAGCGGAATATGATGATATCCAAAATAAACAAAAAATAGAAAGTTTAAAATCCTCTCATGTTTTAAGCAGAAACATTAAATTTGCCAAATTGTTTTTGGATTATCTCGTAAAAAATCGCTTTAGCTTACCTGATAGTATGAGTTTCGATTTCAAAAAAGATTTCCAAATTACTGGTAAGCATACTGATTTTGAAAATTTTGAAGAAGAATGATATAAATTTTTTCTTCAAAAAAACTCCACGCCCTTAAGGAATGGAGTTTTTTATTGGGAGCCGACTGTCGGGCTCGGACCGACGACCTGCTGTTTACAAGACAGCTGCTCTACCAGCTGAGCTAAGTCGGCTAGCTGTATTATTCGGAAAAACCGCTATTGGCGGTTTTTTGGTGGTGCGCCCAGCAGGATTCGAACCTGCGACCATCTCCTTAAAAGGGAGCCGCTCTACCAGCTGAGCTATAGGCGCTTAACAAATTTGATGATATCAAAAGATTTAAATTTTGACAAGAGCTCTTTATTATTGGGCAGTGGAAAAAATAAAAATAGTAGTCCCTAGGAGAATCGAACTCCTGTTACCAGGATGAGAACCTGGCGTCCTAACCGTTAGACGAAGGGACCATTTAGTATTAATTTAATAAATTAATTTTATTTCCGCGCCAGAATTCTTCGCTGGTCATTATTTTTTTTCCGGCTGTTTGTAATTTTAATATAACTAAAGCATCTTGTCCACACTGAATTGCCAAACGTCCATTGTCTAGAAAAACTTTGCCAATCTCATGGTTATTACTTTCTAATATATTAGAATCAACGCTGATTATTTTTACGGTTTTTTCTTTATCAAGCGCATAAGTCCCCGGCCAAGGATTATAAGCGCGGATCATCCGCTCGATTTCAATTGCCGGTTTTTTCCAATCTACTTTTCCGTCCTCTTTTTTTAAAGTTTTTATATAGCTAGCCTTTGATTCGTCTTGAATTTGCGGTTTAATTTTTCCAGCCATAAAATCTTTTAAGGTCGATACTAAAATTTCTGCGCCCAGAGCAGATAATTTATCATGGACATCTTCCAGTATTTCTTTTCCTTTAAGTTTCATTTTAGCTTGCCGGAGAATCGGACCGGTGTCAAGGCCGGCCTCCATCTGCATTATTGTTACTCCGGTTTCTGTATCGCCGTTTAATATTGGGGCATTAAGACAAGCCGCTCCGCGATATTTAGGCAGGAGGGAAGCATGGACATTAATACAGCCATAAACAGGGATGTCTAAAATACTCTGGGGAATTATTTTTCCGTAAGCGATAACAACGATTAAATCCGGTTTAAGATTTTTTATATTTTCCAACTCGTCTTTTATTTTTTCCGGCTGGAAAATGTTAAGGCCATTTTCTAGGGCTAGACGTTTGACCGGAGGCGGTGTCATTTTTTGTTCTCGTCCGACCGGTTTGTCTGTCTGAGTAAAAACGCCAACTATTTCAAAATCTTTTTCGCTTATTAAAGCCTTTAATCCCGGCAAAGAAAATTCTGGAGTACCCATGAAGATTAAGCGTATTTTTTTGTTCTTATTATCAGTGGACATATTTAAAAGTTGATGTTATGTTATTTGTATGTTTAACGCTTTATTTACTTGGATATTAAATATTACCGAAGGGCTAGGTTATTTAGGAATAACTATTTTGATGGCGATTGAATCGTCATTTTTACCTTTGCCCTCGGAAGTGATTATCCCTCCGGCGGCTTATCTTGCCAGCCAGGGAAGAATGAATTTATTTCTTATTATTGCGACTGGAGTTCTGGGGAGTGTCATCGGCGCGACAATAAATTATTTTATTTCCTTATCGCTCGGCCGATTAGTTATTTATAAGATAGCTAATTATCCTCTAGCCCGTTTTATTTTAATTACTCCGGAAAAAGTTTCCCGAGCGGAAAAATATTTTTTAACTAATGCGAAATCCGCTACTTTCTATGGCCGTTTGATTCCCGTTATCCGCCATCTTATCTCTATTCCGGCCGGATTTTCCCGCATGCCTTATAGCCAATTTGTTTTATTTACGGCTCTTGGTTCCTCTGTCTGGGTTAGTGTTTTAGCTTTTCTAGGTTATTTTGTCGGAGAAAATCAGGCCTTGCTCACGAGATATTATAAGGAGATATCCTGGGGACTGCTGGTCATCGGTGTTATCGGGATTATATGGCATCTCTATAAACGAAAAGATATCCAAGAAATAAAATAGTTAAGCTATTTTTTTATTCGATCGATGAAGAGTATCCCGTCTAGGTGGTCTATCTCATGCTGGATTACGCGAGCTAATAATTTTTCGGCGGAAATTTTTTTCTTTTCGCCTTTTTTATTTAAATAAACACAATTAATTTTTTTATAACGCTCAACGGGAGCATAGATTATTTCTCCTTTGTCATCCAAAACCGATAAACAGCCTTCTTCTTCCGTCTCTCGCGCCCAAGATTTTTTAGTAATGACCGGATTAATTAAGAACATAATATCTTTGTCATTCTGAATAACTATCGCGCGGATATTTTTACCAACTTGCGGAGCAGCTAAACCAGCGCCGTCTTTTTTTATCATTGTTTCCGCCATATTAACCAAAAGAGCCTGGAGTTCTGGTTGGGAAATTTCAGGTATTTCAATTAATTTTGATTTTTTTCTTAGAATCGGGTTAGGATTCAATAATATTTCTAATTCTTTCGGCATATAGTTAGTTTTTAAGATTGTTTGTTCTCGGGATTGTTTTTTTGATCGGTAATCTTAAAGAAATATTTCCAGGCGGAGCCGGTTTTACAGAGTTCTTTGGTGTCATTAAGAGCCATTTCTATTTTATTAGGCGGTAAATCACGGCAAACTTTGAATATAGCCGCTCGTTTAAAACCGGGTACGCCGCCGAGTTCTTTAATGACGCGCAAAGCTAAATCTTGCCAAGGATAAGCTGGAGCTTTTAATTTTTTAGCTCCTTGTTTTTCCTTAATAATATCAGCTAACGATTTAAATTTATCTTCTGGCATAAAATAGCTTCAGGTAACTTTTTAAATTTCAAATTCCAAGCTTAAATATCCGATTCCGAAATCAGTCTGATATGATATTATACGCGATTTAGCCGGTGTTCCTTCTAAAATGCCGAGCAGGATGACGATTGGTTTTAAACCACATTCCCCCGCATCTTTAATTAATTTAGCATCTATCTTAAAAATATTTTCTGCGGCTGTTTCTTTATCGTTTAAATATTCAATCAATTTATTATCAAATTTAGCGCCTTTAGGAGAATAGCCGCCTGGAGATTTTCTTTTTAGGCGATGTGAAAGATCGCTTGAAGCCATGACAGCAATTTTTTTATCACTGTCTTTGATAATCTTTTGGAGATATTTTCCTAGTTCATAATGTTTTTCCAAATCTAAATTTTCTGCCGGGCTGATAATAATAATTTTAAAGTTACCGACCGAGGTCCGAAACAGATAGGCGGGAATAGCACTGCCGTAGTCCAAAATACCCTCTGAGATGAGTTGAAGCGGCAATTCTTCCGGCAAGGCATTTTTTATCTGATCAGCTAAAAGAGAATCACCGGTTAAAGAGGTCTTTGCCGGTATAAAGCCGAAATCCTTAAGATTTATTTCCATTTCCGGAGCGACATTCAGGGTAAAAGCATTGTCCTGGGTGAGGCCATGAGGACTAATAATGATTAAGGTTTCAAGTCCTAGCTCCTTTAAGCTCGCGCCTATCTGATTATAGGCAGTACTTGTCTTATCAAGAAAATTGTAATTAGCCCGACCTATCTCAGGAATCAACAAGGGAGAGTGGGGGAGAACAAATGTTTTAATTAGAGCCATAAATTTTCGTATTTTTAGGTATTTTTAGTATAGTATAAAAAATCGCTTTAGAGAAGTTGACAATATTTGATAAAAATATTATAACAAAAACCCCTCAAATTTCTTTAAGGGGTTTTAAAATTATATCCAGATTATTTTCTATTCAGTGGTTTCTGCTTTTTGAATCATTTCGCCTTGTTGATAGTTATACAGGAACTTTGAAGAGACGGTAATTATATTATTAAAGTTGTATCCCAGACTGGTAAATATTTCTCCATTAGCAAATGGTCGTTTTTGTCCATTGGATATCAAATAAACAATTGGGTAGCTATCGGTTTTTACTAAAGTGCCGTCATCAAGCAAAACAGGAGAGACTTTGGTATATTTATCTAATTCTTTAGTGGTAGTTTTAATTATTTTCTTATTTTTGAATTTGGTTGTTAGGAGCACCTTGTCGGTTAAAGGAGCTTTTGTGCCATCGACAACGTAATATATTCCTCCGGTTTTGGTATCTTGTAAAAGAGCACCGGTTACGTAAGTTGAAGTGGCAGTGATAGTTTTTCCGACGTTATAGATTGCCAAGTCAGCCGCCGTGGCAGTTTCTATTTCTTCAGGATTGAAGCCTATCTTTTTAAAGGTTGCCAAACTTTCAAAAGGTCGCTTATCTTTATCAACTATCAAATATATTTTTTTGTCAGGTGTTTGAACAAGGGAATAATTAGCAAATCGGATAGCTTCTCCCGGTGCATAAGCATTTAAATCATTTTCGGTCACCGGAATAATTTGGCTAGGCTTGAAGCGGGAAATAAAAGCGGAATAGTTTACAAATGGACGTTTTTTATTATCTTCAATTAACCAAATTCCCGCGTCACCCTTTACTTGAAGCACTGAGCCATCGGGATATAACTTAACTGTTTTGGGAAAATAACGTTTCCAAAGTTTATAGACATTATAGTTACCGTTAAAAACATGAGGGGTGTAGTCGTAGAGAGCGGCGGTTGCTTGGTTTGCCATGGTGACGGTCATGGTTTGATTTTCAGTTGTACAATATGGATCGAGAGTATTTTGAATAGTATAAGTTTGGCCAGCTTGATAAGTATATCTTTGCGCTTCGTTTATATAAGCCAGAAATTGCAGAGAAGCGCTGTTAACTTGTTTGCCGAAGCCTTTATAATAAGGATTACAGACCCAACCATCAGGACAGCCATAGCCGGTAGCCCAATCTAAATGAGATTGTGAAGGTGCTGGATCTTCAATTAAGCTTGCCTCTTTCTGCAGGAGAACAAGTAAAAGTTTTGGATTAACCGTGGTTATGTGTTTACATTTTTGCTGTTTTTCCGCTTCTGTCGGGCTGCTGCTTAGGGTAACGCCAGAACAATCATAATTATTATGGCTGGCGTCATAAATTATTTCTGCCGCCGATTTTACTGTTCCGTGAGCATTGGTTGTTTGATAGGTAGCCAAATAACTACCTTCTTTCTCGAGAAAGCTCTGTATATCCGACAAACTCATAGAATTATAATCCAAAAAATCGCTATCGGTAATGATATTATTAGGATTAAAGTCGGGATCGACAGATGTTTGCGCTAAAGATGGAAATGGCGCGGCTAAAAGTAATAAAAGGATAATGGTTATTTTTGTATTTTTCATAGTAAAGACATTATAATATAATTTTTCGTTCGCGACAAATCAAGATAAAATCATCCGCATAATTTATACACATAATCATTGACAATAAATTAATAAAGATGTTAAATATTATAACATAAATCAGTCCTTTAAATAAAAAAAATAAATATAATCATTAAAAAAACAGAGAATCGCCATGGTAAAAAAGATTTTTTTCATTTTTGAAATCGCCTCCATATTTGCAGTGGCGATAATATCGTTAGCAGTGTTACTTTTTGAAAAGGAAAATGCTTTAAATGCCTTAATTGAAATTATCAGCACTTATTTAGTGCTCTATTTTTTTTCTCTCGTATTGACCCTGCTTATTACTCCTGGCTTTCAGAGAGAAAATAAGCTCTTGGCGATTATCTTTCCCGGTATTATGAATGCTATTGGGCTGGGGCTTTCCTTCTGGCTTTATTGGGAATATTTAGGCGGCCGTATTGGAGTTCTTTCATTTATTATTACAATTGCGACTGTCGCTGTTATTCCGCTGGGAAGTATTTTTCTTGATAGAATACTAGAAATGAAGCAATGGAAGATATATCTGTTAAGTTTATTACAGATAATTATCGCTGCTTTGGTTTATTGGTTGGTATTTTATTTATTATTTTAAAAAAATGTAAATTGGTTATAAAACCAAAAACCCGTTCTCTGAATTGCAGAACGGGTTTTTTATTTTAATTGAGATAAGATATTATTTCTGATTGACGCTGATTGCTACCGTTTCCTTATCACTCAAGTCTATCCTTACTTTATCGCCTTCCTTAACTTTTCCTTCGATTATTTCTAAAGCGAGCTCATCGAGAATCATGGTTTGAATAATACGCTTTAGAGGGCGCGCGCCATAAGTAATGTCGTAGCCTTTTTCCGCCAAAAGTTTTTTTACTTTCGGACTGATGCGCATAGAAATATTTTTGTTATGGAGGCGCTTCTCAACTTTAGCCAGTTCAAGATCAACAATTTTTTCCAAGCCGGTCGGAGTTAAACTTCTAAAGAGAACGATTTCATCGATACGATTTAAGAATTCCAGTTTGAAATTATCTTTTAATATCTTGTCGATTTTTTCTTTCATTTCTTCAGTCCGCATCTGAGCCGCTTCTTTCTTGTCACTGCCGTCAGAGAAACCGATCGAATATTGTTTGATAATTTCATTGCCAAGGTTAGAGGTCATGATAATTATTGTATTCTTGAAATTAACTGTTCGGCCCTTAGAATCAGTTAAACGTCCATCATCCAAAATTTGGAGGAGAACATTAAACATGTCCGGATGAGCCTTTTCGATTTCATCAAAGAGAACGACGCTATATGGATGGCGGCGAACTTTATCGGTTAACTGGCCGCCGTCATCATGGCCGACATAGCCTGGAGGGGAACCAATAAGTTTAGCGACGGAGTGCTTTTCCATAAATTCGCTCATATCTAAGCGGATTAGCGCCTTCTCATCATCAAACATAAAGTGAGCGAGTGTCTTGGCTAGTTCGGTTTTACCAACACCGGTCGGACCGACGAAAAGAAAAGAACCGATTGGTTTTTTTTCTTCGTTGATTCCGGCACGAGAACGGCGCAAAGCATTGGAAATAGCCTTAATAGCTTCTTCTTGTCCGATTACTTCTTTATTAAGTTCAACTTCTGCTTCACTTAGTTTTTTGATTTCATCTTGCAGCATGCGATTAACCGGGATACCGGTCCAGCGGGCGACAACTTTAGCAATATCCTCTTCATCAACTTCTTCTTTTAATATTCTTTGTCCTTTCTTTTGAATTTTAATTAATTCATCTTGGGATTTTTTTATTTTATTTTCTAAATCAGGGATTAGGCCGTATTTTATCTTGGCGACTTCGGTCAAATCAGCCCCTTGGCGCTGGGTGATTTCCGCTTTTACTTTTAATTCATCGATTTCTTTTTTAGAATTTCTTATTTGAGAAATAATGCTTTTTTCATTATTCCAATGTAATTCTAACTGGTCAGCCTTTTCTTTTAATTTAGCTAATTCAGAATTAATAGTTTTTAATTTGCTGGATTTTTTGTCGGTTGTCATTATTCCGGCTTTATTCAATTCTAATTGGTTTATTCTTCTTTTTAGTTGATCAAGTTCGTCGGGCATAGAATCTATTTCCATCCGCAGAGAAGAGGTCGCCTCATCAATTAAATCAACCGCCTTATCCGGTAAAAAACGATCGCTAATATAGCGGTTGGATAATTTGGCGGCGGCAATAACAGCGTTGTCGGTTATTCGAACACCATGATGAACTTCATATTTTTCTTTTAAGCCGCGGAGCATGGAGATAGTGTCTTCAACGCTTGGTTCGTTAACCATTATCGGCTGAAAACGTCTTTCCAAAGCGGCATCCTTCTCAATATATCTTTGGTATTCCTTAGTTGTGGTGGCGCCAATAGTACGAAGTTCGCCGCGGGCCAAGGCCGGCTTTAACATATTAGAAGCATCCATGGAGCCTTCAGAGGCACCGGCACCGATTAAAGTGTGAAGCTCATCAATAAATAAGATAATGCGGCCGTTCTGAGATTTTACTTCTTTCAATACAGCTTTAAGACGGTCTTCAAATTCACCGCGGAATTTTGCGCCGGCAACTAGGGCACCTAAGTCAAGCGCGACAATTTCTTTATTTTTTAAATTTTCCGGAACATCGCCGGCAATTATTCTCTGAGCTAGCCCTTCAACAATGGCCGTTTTTCCCGTACCGGCTTCACCGATTAAAACCGGATTATTTTTTGTACGGCGTAAAAGTACTTGCATGATACGGCGGATTTCCTGATCGCGACCAATGACCGGATCGAGTTTTTCATTTCGTGCCAGTTCGGTCAGGTTGGTGGTGTATTTTTCCAGGACTTTGTATTTATTTTCCGGAAAAGGATCAGTAATAGTTTGCGCTCCACGAAGTTCTTTTAATATTTCTTTAACATTATTGTACTCAACTTTGAAATTAAGAAGAATCGTTTGTGCCGGCGAAGGAACGCCGATAAGAGCAAGTAAGATGTGTTCGGTGGAAATAAATTCATCATTCATACCATCCGCTTCTTTCTGAGCGCGTTCAAGAATAATGGCCGTTTCCGCTGTTCCGGATACGGCTTGGACCGGACCATTGTTCGGGTTAATCTTCATGCGAGGTAATTTTTTTATTTCATTAATAGTATATTCTTCAATTATCTCCGGGTCGATCTTCATTTTTTCCAAGACAGGCTTAATTAAGCTTTCATTCTGTTGAAGAAGGGAAAGGAGAATATGGAGGGCTTCAATGTTTGCTTGACCATATGAAGACGCCAGAATTTGTGAATTAATGATAGCCTCCTGCGATTTATCGGTAAATTTATTGAACATATATTTAGGTTTATTTATGATTTTAAATGGATTATTGTTTAGCAGTCAAGCTATTAGAGTGCTAATATCATCATAGTATAAGATTGTCTAGCTGTCAATAATTAAAATAAAAAAACCGTTAATGCTATAACGGCTTTAAGCTAAATAAATCAGTTTTTTTTCTCTTTAACTAATTTTTTAGCCAAAGAAACATAATAAGCTTCTACTGTCCCTGGATCGGGATATATCAATCCAAAAGATTCGTTTTGATGAGAATAACCCCCATCCCCATTTTTAAAATATTTTGTATATCCATAAACAAAACATCTGTCATGATTAATATCGACGCCAATCAAATATTCCGTCGCCAGGATATTTGCGGGAATATCTAAATCATCATGATGTTTTAAGCCGTAGGGGGTATAAACAAAAATTACATCAATGATAACCGAGTTATTTTGGTTATCCAGATCCAGAATCTTAAAATCTTTATGATAGTAAAGATCGTAAGCTTCGACTCCATCCAGAAGTCCGATAAAATCAGCTTTATGCCAGCTAGCCTCGGACAAATCAGGGAATTTTTTTTGACCTTGCAAAACAGCAGTGAAAGACGTTATTAAAATAATAATGAACGTCAGCGGTAATTTCAGCTTTTTCATGTTTTTTTAATTGTTGGTTGTTTGTTGATTGTTAAAGAAAAATAAGGGAGCAGATATTGAGATTGTTTTTATTTTTATAAAATATCATAGTTTCTAATAAATGTCAATTTTTATTTTTATATTAACAGTTGAATAAATTTGTTTATTAATTATTTCGTGGTAATATATAAGTAATATATTAAGCAGTATATAATGTGGCAAATAACATAATATGTTTCAACATAATTTTTTAACTTATAGCGGAAAAATAATAATTTCTTTGTTTTTGGAAATAGTCTATTTCCCTATCTGGTGGTATAGCGTCGGATTTTTTCGTTTTTTTGGGAATGTCCGGCTTTTTTTAAGAGGACAGGAAAGGTCTTTGGGTTTTTGGGTCTGGGCAAAAAATATTTTTGTTCCCATGTATGGCCAATCTGATTTTGCCGGCCGGATAATCAGTTTTTTTATGCGCTTAATCCAGGTCATTGCCCGCGGTTTCGTTTTGCTTTTGTGGGTTATTATCTGTTTGGTTGCCTTAATCCTTTGGCTTGCCTTGCCGATATTTTTAACTTTAGCTTTATTTTTTCAGATACTGAAATAAATTAAATTAATATGGTAATTGAAAAAACAAAACCAGAACAGATAGTTTTTACTCCAGATTCCGCCAGCGGTCGTTCCGGCGCTTGGTTCTTGGGAAGATTTTTATATTGGGATAAAACTTTAAAATGGTCGTTAATCACGCTGGAGCGTGCCAAGAAGAAAATAGAGGTTTTCCTGGAATTTTTTACCTGGTTGATTGTTTTTGCCGGCTGGTTAGCTTTTGGTTTCTGGTTTTACTCTAACCTGGCTTATTTATTAGCCAATCCTTTGAGAATCTTACTATTCTGGGCAAAAAGCAATCCTTTTATTTTATTTTTTCTTCTTTCTCTTTGGTTTGATTTATTTCTGTTTTATAAAAAGAGTGAGGCGAAGGCGAGTGCTAAGAGAATAAATTATCGCAACTTCCCAATCTTAGGGGCAAAAAATTTATCACGGCAGAAAAGATATAATGTTGCTAAGGCCTATAGCACCGAGTCGATTAATGCGATTGAGGATGCCTTTCTTTTGGCTAATAAATTAAGACAATCAGGGGTAACGATTGTCCATCTTTTTCGAGTGCTTTTAAAAACAAAAGAAGTCCAGATGCTTTTTATTAGACTCAACGTCGATGCTAAAAAATTGGTTGAATTACTCGACCACCGGTTAGTAAGTCCTGATGATAATAAATTCTCCGGTCGCAGTGAATTATCTCCGGCCTTGGAAGAGGTTCTAATATTGTCTTTTGTTGAAGCTTATGATTTGGATCAGGAGAGTGTGACGATATTAGATTTAGTTTCTTTCTGTTATCAAAAGGATCCGCGTTTAGCGGAAGTGCTATATGAATTAGAAGTTGATGCCGACAAAATTACTAACGCCGTTGAATGGTTTAGAGTTAATAAGCGCATGCTCGATAGTTATAAGGCTTATCGCCAGCTAGCCATCTTAAAACCGGGGACAGGCATGGACAGAGCTTATACGGCGGTTGCGACACCAACACTTGATCATTTTTCGCGTGATCTTACTATCCAGTCAAAATATAATTTAAGCGATATCTGTGTTGATAGAAAAAAAGAAATCAATTCTATTTTTGAAGCTTTTACCAGCGGACACAGCGGCGTTCTTTTAGTCGGATCAGTTGGTGTTGGTAAGAGCACGATAATCAATGGTTTAGCCCGGCTCATGGTTGAAGAAAAAGTTCCAGAATTTTTAAAAGATAAACGTTTAGTTGAACTTGATGTTTCCCGTTTGGTCAGCGGCGCTGATGCTTCAGCCGCCGAAGAAAGACTCTTAACAGCGATTAATGAGGTCAATCGTTCCGGTAATATTATTTTATATATAGATAACATTGAAACCCTTATTGGAATTAGCGCTGGTGGTAAAGAAAGTTTAGATTTATCCGATGTTTTAGCTGAGGCGTTGGGACGCAATAATCTTTTATGTCTCGCATCATCCACAACAGAAAATTACGCTAAATATATCGAGAATAGATCGATAGGAAATGTTATGACAACGATTGGCGTTAAAGAACCGGAGTTCAATGAGGCAATTCAGATTTTGGAAAGTAAGGTCGGTTTTTTGGAATCAAAATATGATGTGTTTATCGTTTATAGCGCATTAGAGCAAGCCGTAAAAATGTCTAGTCGCTATTTACACGATAAATCTTTACCACTTAAAGCGGTTGATTTATTAGAGAAGGCCGCTCTTATTGCCGCTAAGAATCGTCAGAATGATCCGACTAAAAATTTCTGTGGGCAAGAAGAGGTGGCGGCGGCCATCGGCGAGATGACCGGTATTCCTGTCAGTAAAGTTACGATTGACGAGGGTCAAAAATTATTAAGTTTGGAAACAGAAATTCATAAACGTTTGATTGGCCAGGAAGAAGCAGTGAGCGCTGTTTCCGCCAGTTTACGCCGCGCTCGGGCTGAGCTGAAAGAAGGCAAACGCCCGATTGCTAGTTTTTTATTTTTAGGGCCGACTGGTGTTGGTAAAACGGAATTAGCCAAGGCGGTTTCGGAAGTTTATTTTGGTGATGAGGATTATCTGGTCAGGATTGATATGAGTGAATATCAATATCCCGATAGTGTCAGAAAAATGATTGGTGATGTTGATGGCACTTTAGGCTATTTAACTGAAGCCGTTAGAAAAAAACCATTTTCTTTAATTCTATTAGACGAAATTGAAAAAGCCCATCCGGATATTTTAAATCTTTTTTTACAATTATTTGATGACGGCCGTTTGACTGATGGGCAAGGACGAACAATTAGTTTTACAGAATCAATCATTATAGCGACTTCTAATATCGGTGCTTTATATATTCAAGAACAGATTAAAGCAAAAACTAGTTTGAATATTATTAAACAAGAGTTGATTGATAATCAATTGAATAAATACATGCGTCCGGAACTTATCAATCGTTTTGATGGGATTATTGTTTTTAAGCCTTTAACCGAAGAAAATGTTTTAACAATTACAACTTTAATGCTTAAAAAAATAAAGAAGAATCTTAGCGACAAAGGAATTAATCTTAAGGCCGATAAAGACGGTGTGGCGATTTTGGCTAAGGAGGGTTATGATCCTAAATTCGGTGCCCGTCCTTTACGCCGTTTGCTTCAGGACAAAGTCGAAGATATTATTGCCAGTAAAATGCTTAGCGGCGAATTAAAGCGCCGCGATACAATTGTTATTAATTCGAAAGCGGAGATTGAAGTTGAAAAAGCCCAGGCTTTATAATATGTTTTATCTTTTTATTTTCATTATTAGTTTAATTCTTGCGGCCGGATTAACTCTCGTAGTTAAAAAAGTAGCCACATCATTAAAGATTTTGGATATGCCCGACGAAACAGGCGCCGGACGCAAGATTCATCATCAGCCGATACCGCTTTTAGGCGGCGTCGCTATTTTTTTGGCGTACTTTATTTTATTATTCGCTTTCGCCCCGCATTTTTTATCAGGCAATCTTCACTGGTCTCATCTCATCGCTTTTTTTGTCGGTGCCTTAATTATTATTATCGGTGGTGCACTTGATGATAAATATAATTTATCTCCAAAACAGCAGATTATTTTTCCTTTGCTGGCGATTTTGGCGGTAATTTTAGGCGGTGTTGAAATCGGAAAAATTACTAATCCTTTCGGCGGATATATTGATTTAAATTCTTTAATTATTGTTGGCCCTATCCTGATTGCCATCTGGCTTTTGGGTATGATGTATACCACTAAGCTACTTGATGGAGTGGACGGCTTGGTAACAGGAGTAAGTGCAATCGGCGGTTTTGTTATTTTTTTATTTACTATTACTACGCGCTATTTTCAACCGGACATTGCTTTTGCTGCTATCCTTTTGGCCGGGACCGCCTGCGGTTTTTTAATTTTTAATTGGCATCCGGCAAAAATATTTTTAGGTGAAGGTGGAGCTTTATTACTTGGTTATATTTTGGGGGTGTTAGCGATAATTTCGGGAGGAAAAATAGCTATCGCTCTTTTGATTATGGGCATCCCGATTCTTGATGTGGCTTGGACAATCTTACGCCGCTTGGCCAGCGGAAGGAATCCTTTTCGTTATGCTGATAAAAAACATCTCCACCATCGTCTCTTGGCCCTTGGTTTTGGCCAGAGAGGAACGGTTTTATTTTTTTATGCTTTATCTCTCTTATTCGGCTTAAGCGGTTTGTTTTTACAAAGTAGAGGAAAATTTTTGGCATTAATTGCTTTAGTGGTGTTGATGTTCGCCGTTGTTGTCATCTTCTGGTTTATTGATCGTAAAAATAAAAAACCGACATTATTGCTCCATATTTGCTGCGCGCCCTGTGCCTCTTATATAAGTCGCGATATTTTATTGCCTGATTATGATCTTACCTGGTATTTTTGCAATCCCAATTTGACTTCGCTTGAAGAGTATAACAAACGCTTAGAAGCAGTTAAATTTGTATCTGATAAATTTAACATTCCTTTGATTGTTGAGCCATATAAGCATACTGCCTGGCTGGCAATGGTTAAAGGGCATGAGAACGATCCGGAAAAAGGAGAACGTTGCCGAATATGCTATCGTGATCGTTTGGCTAAAACCGTAAGGTTGGCCAAAGAAAAGAAGTTTAATTATTTCAGTACTAGTTTATTAGTCAGTCCCTACAAAGATTCTGAAGCGATTAGAAAAATTAGTTCGTCTTTAGCCGAGGAAAATAATATAAAATTTTTAGACCTCGATTTTCAGGCCAATGACGGTTATCGTAAATCTCAAGATTTAGCCAAAGAATTAGGAATTTACCGGCAAAAGTTTTGTGGCTGTGAATTTTCCTTGAACTAGTATTATGAAAATAAAAAGCCGGTCTCTTATTGTTAGTAGTTTAGCCTTAATATTGCTTTTGGTAGTTTTTAATTCTGTTCATGCTGAAGCGGCAGTTGATTCTGACGGTGATGGCTATCCCGATAGCCAAGAGATAAAGAATGGTTATTCGCCTTTTAATAAAGAAAAGGTAAAAATTACCAAAAGCGACGTTGATGGCGATGGTTTGAGTGATTATTTTGAATTAAAGTACGGAACCGATCCTTTAAATCCGGATTCCGATGGTGACGGTTATAAAGATGGCGATGAAATAGACCATGGTTATAATCCTTTATCTACTTCCACAAAAAAATTATCCGAGAGAATAGAAATTAATTTAAAGAAACAAAAGCTGGTTTTTTATGTCGGCGGACAGGCCTGGAAAGAATTTACTATCTCGAGCGGTAAATCGAGCACGCCGACACCGAAGGGAACATTTAAGATAGTTGATAAATCCAAAAAAGCTTGGTCGAAAGCTCATGGGCTATGGATGCCATATTGGATGGGTTTAGATCGAGGAGGAATTGGCATCCATGAACTTCCAATTTGGCCGAACGGTTATCGCGAGGGCGCAAATCATCTTGGCATACCAGTGTCTCATGGCTGTGTCCGTCTAGGGATAGGACCGGCTCAATATCTTTATGATCGGGTTGATGTCGGCACGGAAGTAATAATTAATTAAAAGTGACGATTTAGTGAATAAATGATATAATTTCTATAAGCCATCAAACACGCTAATATTTTTTATTTATGTCAAAAAAAATATTTAAACTATCCTTAATTATAGTTATTTTAGCAGTTTTTGTTAGCGGTTGTACTCTTCCTTGGAAGAAAAAAGCCGCTAATAATGCTAATACCGAAAATTCTGCCAATACTGCCGCGCAGGATAGTTCTTCTAATACAAAACAACTTAAAAAATTTGGTAGCTACGATGAGTTAAAAAATTTTTTAGAAGAAAATAATACCGGAAATCTTGGATTTAGCAGCGGGGCAGCCAATAGCGCAACAACAAGTATTACTATCGATGGAGTGCCCGATCAGACAGCTAACGCTAATGAAGCGGACATTATTAAAACCGATGGCACATATACCTACGCCCTTGTCCGCAACGAATTAAAAATAATTAAAACTGATTCAGCTTCTGACATAAAAGTTGTTAGTACTATAACTTTCAAGTCACGTCCCCAAAATATTTTTATTAATGGAACAAGTTTGGCGGTTTTTGGTCTTGATGACCAAATATCTACTCTTGAAGCTTACAAAAGCTTCCGCCGCCAGAATCCATATACATTTTTTAAGGTATTTGATTTGAGCGATCCGACCAATCCAGCATTGGTTCGCGATCTTGACTTCGAAGGTTCTTATACGGATGCGCGCTTGGTTGGCGATTACGTTTATCTGTTTACTGATAGTTCCGGTAATTATATTGAAGGAGAGCCCTTGGTGCCGAGAGTTATAGATGGAGGAACGGTTTTATCCAGCGACTGTGCGGCGAGTGAAAAATGTTTTGCCCCGGATGTTTTTTATTTTGACATCCCGTATGATTCTTATAAATTTTCCAATATTACGGCGATAAATATTAAAGATAATGCCGAGGCGATTAGCGGCCAATCGTATTTGATGAATTATGGTCAGAATCTATATGTTTCTCAAAATAATATTTATATTACATATACTGATACCGTAAATGAATATGATTTGGAACAGGCTGTTAAAAGAGAATTGATATTCTCTAAATTAAGTACTGATGATCAAAATAAAATTACAACGATTGAGGCTACGGCTGATTATGTTTTAAGCGCCAGCGAAAAGAAAATAAAAGTTTCCAATATTGTTGATAATTATCTATCAAGTTTAGGCACGGATGAACAAGCAACTATTCAGACTAGTGTCGATAATGGCCTTAAACAGAAATTAACAGAGAAGTCTGCTGATATGGAAAAAACTGTAATTTATAAGATTGCCTTTAATGGTCAGCATTTAGAATATCGTGGTTCAGGGGAAGTAAATGGCCAGGTTTTAAATCAGTCATCTATGGATGAAAATGGTGATTATTTTCGGATAGCGACTACTCGTAGTGCTATTTGGTCGCGTTTATCAGATACGCCATCTGAATCATACAGCAGTATTTTTGTCCTCGATAATGATTTGAAGGTAGTTGGTAGCTTGGAGAATCTGGCAACCAATGAAAAAATATATTCCGCCCAGTTTATCGGTGACCGCGTTTACTTAATAACGCCTAAACAGAACGACCCTCTTTATGTCGTTAGTTTGAGTGACCCGACTAAGCCGTCGGTTTTGGGAGCAGTTAAAGTTCCCGATTCCTTAGCCCATCTTCATCCGGCTGATAAAAATGGTAATAAATTAATTGGTATTGGCTATGACACAGAAGATGATGGCGCGGGCAATGTGAAAGTTAAGGGTTTAAAAATTGCTTTATTTGATTTTACTGATTTGACTCAGCCGAAAGAATTAGATTCTTTTGTAATCGGCGATGCCGGGAGCGATTCAATTGCCCTACAAGATCACGAAGCTCTTTTATATTCGGAAGAAAAAAATTTATTATCTCTCCCGGCTAGTTTGAAAGAAAATGATAAGTTGACATTTTCTGGCGCCCTAGTTTTTAATATTAGTAACGATAAGCTTGTTTTAAAGGGGAAAATAGACCATTCCGGTGGTGGCGCGAGTTCAATTGCTGATTATTGGAATGGTTATAATTATTATGACAATACGGTAAAGCGCAGTTTTTATATTAATGATAATCTTTATACTTTTTCTAATAAGTCTTTAAAGATAAATAATTTAAGTGATTTAAGTTTGATTAAAAGTTTGACATTGACGAGTGGTGGAGATGATTATATTATTACTCCGACATCTGCCGGTATCGAGATTCCGGCGGTTTCCCCAAGTTCAACAGAAACAGCGAGTTCAACGACGGGAGAAGCTATAACTCCGACAGCAACTTCGTCCACAGCAACAGTTGCCACTCCTAACCAGACTATCGGTACCAGTACGGAAACCGCCGCTAGCACTACTGAGGCTACTTCTGGAGTTGCTAGCACGTCGACATCGACTAACCCATAATTTAAGTTTTTATATGACCAAAAAATCTTTATATTTAATTTTAGCCCCCCTTTCCCTTTGGGTCCTGAACGAAATTTTTATTTTTCAGCCGAATTTTTTCTTTGTGTCTTTAAGCCTTGGCTTAATGGTAATAACTTTCTCTGTCCGAGGGATAATGAAAGAGAACCGCTCTAAATTTTGGCCGGTCTTTATGTTGCCCCCAGCTTTATTTTACTTAAGTCTCTCTTTTTATAGCGGAATACTTGTCAGCCAATTTTGGATTCAAGCTATTTTTGTCTTGAATGTTTGGTTTGTCTTTTCTTATTTTAGAAATTTATATCATCATTTCAATTTTCCTACGCCAGAAAGCGAAGCTAAGTTGCGCCGCTTACTTAAGAGCGGTTCTTTCTTATCGACTTTTGCGTTAGCCGCAACCCTTTATGGGCTGCCTATTTTTTTAAGTTGGAATTTTAGTTTTTTGCTTTTACCATTTATTGCGGCGAGTTTTATTATTTTTGGACAATTTTTAATATTTGCCAAAGATATCGATCGTGAGCAGATAATATTTTTTATAATAAATGTTTTGGTCTTAGCAGAATTTACCGGCGTGCTCTTTTTCTTGCCGCTTAATTATAATACCCTCGGCTTATTGGTGGCACTTGTTTTTTATCTTTTGATTATTTTTAATGATTGGCGCTTCGAAAATCGCCTTAACTTTAAAAATATAAAATGGCCGTTAATAATATTATTGGTAATTACCATACTTGTCCTTTTATCAGCTCGTTGGCTTTAATAAAATTTATATAATGTGTATGAGCAGTAAAATTAAAAAAAATACAATCTTAGTAATTTCTTTATCGGTTGTTTGCGGGTTGGCTGCCGGGGTTTTGGGCGGAATAGTTACGCGCAATTATATTTTTAATGACCTTTCTTCACCGTATACTAATCAGGAAGTAAATTTAACCAACCTTAATAATACTAATTCAAACCTAGTTATCCAAGATCCAAAGAAAGTCGTTATTAATCAAGATCAGGAAGTTGCTCAAACAATTAATTCTTTATCAACTTCAATGGTCAGCGTCTTTAAAGAAATTAATTCTAAGACCGATACGGATTCAACTAAACCGAATTACTATTCTTTAGATAATCCTTTGTTTCTCGGTTTAATAATGACGAGTGATGGCTGGGCAATGTCTTCACTTCCGGATGATATGAAAAAAGACTTTTCTGCTAAAGGGTTTGTCGCTATTACCGCCGACAGAAAAGTATATAAGATAGATGAAATTAGTGTTCTAAAAAATTTACCGGGAGATATTATTTTTTTCCATTTAGCCTCGGCCAGCAATCTGTCCGTAAGAAAAACAGCTCCTCGTTCAGAGTTGGCTCTTGGCCAATCACTTTTAGTAATTGATAATCAAAATAATGTTTGGCCGACAACTTTGGCATCTTTTAAAAAAACTCCGGATGTTTTAAACAGCGATTCTCTTAATGCTCGTTTAGAATTGGCAAATAATTCTGATGCTTTACAAAAAAATTCTTTGATTTTCAATCTTTCTGGCGATTTAGTTGCTATTATTAATGCCAATAAAGAAGTGACACCGGCTTTCGCCTATGATTCTTATTGGCAGAGTCTTTGGAAAACTGGAGAAACCATCCGACCATTTCTCGGTGTTAATTATTTGGATTTAGCTTCAGCCAAAATTCCTAGTAAAAATTTAGATAAAGGCGCTCTGATTTATCCTAATGATAAAGTGGCCGTAGTTAAAGGAAGTCCGGCGGCCGCCGCGGGATTTATCGCCGGTGATATTATCACCTGGATAGACAATAATGAGCTCGATAAAAATGATGATTTGGCCGATATAATTACGACTTATAAATCCGGAGACAAGATAACAATAAGTTATTTGCGCGATAATCAAGAAAAGCAGATTGATGTGACTCTGGGTAAATTAAAATAAAGTAAAGTGAAATAAAATAAAATTATTCTATGAAAATCGCTACTCTTAAGAAAATAAAAAATATTAAAAATAAAGTAGTTTTTTTGCGAGTTGATTTTAATGTGGCAATCAAGAATGGGAAAGTAACGGAAGACTATCGCATTATTGCCGGTTTAGAAACTATTAATTTTCTTCTAGAACGCGGTGTGCGCCTGATCATTGCTACCCATTTAGGCGATCCGAAAGGGAAACCGGATATGGAATTTTCGGTTAAGCCGGTAGCTTTGCGCCTTAAGACGCTCCTTAAAAAACCGGTTAAGTTTATTCCGGAAGTAATCGGTCCGAAAGTTGATAAAGCAATTTCCGAATTAAAACCAGGAGAACTTATTATGCTGGAGAATTTGCGCTTTAACCCCGGAGAATTAACCAATGATAAAAAATTTGCTAAAGAATTAGCCGCCAAGGCCGATATCTATGTTAATGATGCCTTCTCAGTTTGCCATCGCGAGCAGGCTTCAGTATCGGCAATAAAAAATTACCTGCCATCTTACGCCGGTTTGTTATTGGAAAAAGAAGTTAGTGCTTTGAACAAGGTAATGAAGCCGGTTAAGCCATTAGTAGTTATTATGGGCGGAGCAAAGATTAGTACTAAGGCACCTCTAATTTCCAAATTATATGGCACCGCTAATCAGATTCTTTTGGGTGGAGCTTTGGCTAATAATTTTTTCAAATATCAGAAGTTAGAAATTGGCAAATCTCTTTTTGATGCCGATAGTTTAATAAGCGTAAAGAAATTCTATAAAGGAAAGAAGCTGGCTGCAAAAATAATTTTGCCGGTTGATGTTGTTGTTAAAACTAAGAACGGCTCGCCGCTTGTCCGTCGTCCGAACGAAGTAAAACCAGAAGAATCTATCCTTGATATTGGCCCGGAAACTATTTCTCTTTATTCCCGTTATATAAAAACCGCCCATACGTTAGTTTGGAACGGTCCGATGGGTAAGTTTGAAGAAACAAGTTTTAAGCATGGAACTATCTCGATAGCATTATTAGTTGCCTCAAGGGCTAGTGGTAGGGCTTATGGCTTAGTTGGCGGCGGTGAGACGGTTGAAGCTTTGGAGTTAACTAAGATGGCAGAATATGTCGATTGGGTGTCAACTGCCGGCGGAGCGATGTTAACTTATCTGGGCGGCGGCAAGATGCCGGGATTAAGCAAGATAGTCAGTAAATAAACAAGCAAAATATATATGTCAAAAATAAAAAACATCATTGCTCGTGAAATTTTAGATTCGCGCGGTATTCCGACAATTGAAGTAAAAGTCACTTTAGTAAGCGGTCTCTGTGCCAAGGCTAGTGTCCCTAGCGGAACTTCAACTGGGAGTCATGAAGCATTTGAACTCCGTGATGGTGACCCTAAACGGTATAAAGGGCTTGGTGTTTTAAGAGCAATAAATAAAATAAATGAAATTATTGCTCCAAAGTTAATCGGTTTTGACGTAACCCGACAAAATGAAATTGACGCTGCTTTGATTGCCCTTGATGGTACCAAGAATAAAAATAATCTCGGAGCTAACTCAATTTTAGCGGTTTCTTTGGCTTGCGCTAGAGTAGCGGCTTTAAGTAAAAAACAGGAATTATTTTTTTATCTCCAGGAAAGTTTTGCCTTTACCAATAAACCAAAAATACCAGTCCCATTATTTAATATTTTTAATGGCGGGAAGCATGCTGATACCAATTTAGATTTTCAGGAATTTTTGATTATTCCTAAAGTCGCCAGTGCTACCAAGATGATCCAAATGGGTGCGGAAATTTTCCATGAGTTAGGAGATGTCTTAAAAGAATCCGGCTATGACACCGATACCGGTTCAGAGGGAGGATACGCGCCGGATCTCGATTCCAGTATTGAAGCGATTGAATTTATTCTGGCAGCGGCTATCCGCGCCGGGTATAAGCCGGGCGAAGATATTAGACTTGGCATTGATGTTGGATCCTCTGTTTTATATGAAGCCAGTACAAAAAAATATATCTTTCCCCTGGATAATGTCTATTTTAATTCCGCCAATTTAATCGGTTTATATGATGAATGGTTTAAAAAATACCCGATTTTTTATTTAGAAGATGGTTTGGCCGAAGATGATTTTGAAAATTGGAGCGAATTAACTGCTGAATTGGGTAAAAAAATGCTGATTGTCGGGGATGATCTGTTTGCTACCGACTCTAACCGTTTGCGCCAAGGCTTAAAAGACAAGGTGGCCAATGCGATAATTATCAAGCCGAATCAGGTCGGCACCTTGACAGAGACGGTTGATTGTATAAGATTAGCTCAGAAGCATGGGTATAAGGTAATAGTCTCTCATCGTAACGGGGAGACCAATGATGATTTCATTGTTGATTTGGCGGTCGCCGTCGGAGCTGATTATCTTAAAGCTGGTTCTCTGTCACGCGGAGAAAGGCTGGTAAAATATAACCGCTTGCTGGAAATAGCGGAAATAATTGAATAAAAAAATGACAGACATAACTAATAACAATCAAGACGAACCTCTTCCGTTAGCCCCGGTAGTTTTGTTGTTATTAGACGGTTGGGGTATCGCTCCTGTTAGCGAAGCTAATGCGATAGTGCCCGCCAATACTCCGATTTTTAATAGTTTGATTACCGATTATCCGGTAGCGCTACTGTCCGCCAAAGATAAAACTTTAAATGCCAGATACTTAAGTTTGGGCGCTGGTAGTGATTTGGATAATGAAAATACCAATCCGGCGGCCACGCTGACGCGAGTAATTGCTAATGCCGGATTAAAGCAAATTAAAATTACCGAAACAGAACGTTTAGCTGCCTTAACATATTTTTTCAATGGTCATAGCGATGTTAAAACAGGTGGCGAGGATTGGAAAATTATTTCTTCCCAAACCAGTGATAATAAAATAAAGTCTGCGCTGGTTGCAAGTAAGATTACCGCCGAATTGATAAAAAATTTAAAAACAGAAAAATATAATTTTTATACCGTGGCCTTGCCGACCCTAGATTTAGTCTCGGCTAGCGGTGATTTAGAAATAATAAAAAAGGCAATTAAAACTGTTGATAATAATTTAAAAAAAATAGTTGGCGCTGTTTTGGATAAGAAGGGAGTTCTGGTTATTAGCGCCGCCAGCGGCAATATTGAAAATATAAAAAACATGGCGACGGAATTATTAGATAAGGAAATGACTGACAATCCCGTTCCGTTAATTATTGTCGGTGATAATTTTAAGGGGAAGACTATTGGTCTTAGTGAACCCTTAAATAATGATTTAAGCCTCCTTACCCCAGCCGGAAATTTAGGCGACTTAGCACCTACTATATTAGATATAATGAATTTACCAAAACCGGGAGGGATGACCGGTAAATCATTAATTAACAAAGAATAATAAAAAGTTATTTTAAATAGTTAAATAGTACGTAAAGAAATAAATAGTCATAAACCAAAAAAACAAAGAGAATGGACAAAAAAATTGAATTAAATGAACGGGAGTTGGAAATCGTTTCCGTTCTATCCAAGGCGTTGAAACTTGGTTCAAAAAAAACGGTTAGAGAAAGAATATTAGCCATTCTTTCTACCGCCAAAAGAAAACATTGGACAAAGTATGAATTTCATAATTACAATATCGCTGCCCGCAGCTTTATTAGAATTTGTCGGAGATTAAATCTTCGTGATGTCCCCGTAGGACTTGCAACTTTGTTTAAAAAAAGCGAAATAATATTATTCTATGATTAATTAATTTCGCCGTTAAAATTAAAAAACCCGATGCCATTAAAGCTCGGGTTTTTCATTTATCTTTTTTATTTTTTTAGAAAATAATAAAAGTAATAATACCGGTTGCGACACCAATTAATCCGCCAATTAAGACTTGAAGCGGCGTATGTCCGATTTTTTCCAGAAGTTTAGGATAGGTTCGATCAAGAAATTCATCTTCCTTTAGGTCTTTAACTAAAATGTTTAAAGTCTTGCCGTGCTGGCCGAGATAATTACGCAAGCCGACGGCATCAGTAATAACAATTATTGCATAGACGAAAGTGGCCGCAAAAATTGGAGAACCTATACCTAACTTCAGGCCAAGAATAGTGACCATGGAAATGACTACCGCCGTGTGACCGCTCGGCATATCGGAGTATGAGAAGATATCATGCCAGGTAACTTTACGTTTCAAAGAGCGCAAAAATATTTTAATTCCTTGGGCGATAATGAAAGCGAAGATTGGCGTTAAAAGATAAGTATACATATTAGAAGTCTAAGTTTTGGACTTTCTTAGCATGTGTTTGGATAAAGTTTTTACGCGGAGCAACATTATTACCCATCAACATATCAAATATTTGATCGGCCTTAGCCGCATCTTCAAGAACTACCTGTTTAAGAATACGGTGAGCCGGATCCATGGTTGTATCCCAAAGTTGTTCCGGATTCATTTCTCCCAAACCTTTGTAGCGCTGGATAGTTATTTTGCCTACCTTTTTCTTGTCGTCTTCATCGCCTTTTTTCTTTTTCTTTCCGTCTACTTCTTCAACTGCCTCTTCGACTGTTTCGTCGGTCCCTCCTTCATCATTTTCTTCGCCGATTTCAACCGCTTCTTCTAAACCGCCGCCAAGTTCAATAATTTCTTTTTCTTTTTCTGCGTCGCTATAGGCATAACGGACAGTTGTGCCTTTGCGCAATTGGTATAGAGG
>Ga0224525_1000065_pt1 | contig 57006 bp, 58 predicted proteins | sample CFST100metaG_FD_179874 | JGI IMG/M metagenome (GOLD analysis project Ga0224525, IMG submission 179874) | Peat soil microbial communities from Stordalen Mire, Sweden - C.F.S.T100 | ecosystem: Environmental > Terrestrial > Soil > Wetlands > Peat | place: Sweden: Norrbotten County, Stordalen Mire...
CTTTCTCCCGCAAATATTCCTTTGCTGATTTCTTCCCGCTCAGCAAAGGTGAGGCGGCAATAATTTGTAGTCATATTTTTAGTTATAGACCGGATGGAGTCTTTGCGCTAGTTTCTTGAACTCAGCTATACTACTATTGACAAGAATAATATTATATGATAATATATTTTATAAATAAAATAAATTTGTAATTTTAAAACATCGGAAAAATGAAATTATTTAATCTTTGTTCAGGAGTGTTCCTGTTTTTTGAAGGCTTTGCTGCGGTATTGTTAGATTTTATTTACGGAAAAGACTTTACTGTTTTTATTTTTATTTTTTGTCTTTTATTTGCGGGTCTTTGCTTTAGAGCAGGAATTGAATTTTTCAAAGAAATGAGTATTTGTTAAGAAGTTTAACTAAAAGTGGAAAAAAAACCACGGACATAAGGAAGTTTAAAACATTAGACTTCCTTTTTTATTTATCCAAAGCTATAATACCAACATATCTATTAAATTATGCCTATATTCAATCCAGACAAATTAGGTCTTAGTTTCTTAAAGATTTTTACTGCCCTGTTTCTGGCTTTGGCGATTGTAATTATTGTTTTGTTAGCTTTATAAGATATGCCAGAATTACCTGAAGTAGAAACTATTCGACGCGATCTTAGTGCGCTTATCGGTAAGAAGATTATTGCGCTTAATATTATTAATCCCAAAACCGCTTCTCATCCCGCGGCTTTTTTTGAACAGGCGCTTATTGGTAAAAAGCTCATTAAAATAGAGCGTCGCGGGAAACTGTTAATTTTTGTTTTTCCGGGAGATTTGTTTCTGTTAATTCATTTAAAAATGACCGGCCAATTAATCTTTCAATCTAAAAATAAAAAGATTGTCGGCGGCCATAGTTTAGCTGCCGGTTCATACGAAAAATCAGTCGGCGGAGAATTACCCAATAAGCATACGCGGGCTATTTTCTATTTTTCCGGTGGCGGCGAATTATTTTTTAATGATTTGCGTAAATTCGGTTATTTAAAATTAGTTGATGGCCAAGAACTAAAAAGAATATTGGCAGAAAATTATGGACCGGAACCATTAACGTCGGAATTTACCGTTCCCAAACTTAAGGAAATATTGAAAACCAGAAGAATAAATATTAAAGCCGTTCTTTTGAATCAAAAACTTATTGCCGGTTTAGGAAATATATATGTTGACGAATCATTGTTTGCTGCCGGAATCAGACCGATGCGTCCGGCCAATCAGGTGAAACCGAAAGAAATTGAGAAATTGTTTAAGGAAATAAATAAATTAATTAAAAAAGCTATCGGTTATCGGGGAACAACTTTTAGTAATTATGTAGATTCTAAAGGACGAAAAGGGAACTTTTCTAATTTTTTGAAAGTTTATGGCCGTAGCGGTAAGCCTTGTGTTATTTGCGGAACACCTATTTCTAAAATAAAAATAGCCGGTCGCGGAACCCATTATTGCCCTAATTGTCAAAAATAACAGTTGACTTTTAGCCCGTTTTTCTATATTGTTTATGTATAATTAATTTTTTAAGAAAAATATGTCCCAAGACAACATGATAAAGTTGGAATGTACGGTTTGCAAGACTACTACCCACCATTCCCATAAGAATAAGAAAATCCTTAAAGAACGTTTAGAATTATCGAAATATTGCAACAAGTGCAAAAAAAATACTCCTCATAAAGAAACTAAATAATCTTTATATGCCTAACAGATTGACCAAACCGTTTATCTTGATTTTGGTCTTTTTGGTCATTGCCGGTTGTTATTTAGTGTTCAAACCTTATCTTACAGAAATACTTATGGCCGCTATTCTAGCGACTATATTTTATAAACCATACATTTCTTTAACCAAGGCATTTAAAGGGCGGCAGAATTTAGCGGCTCTTTTGATGTGTTTATTGCTTGTCGCCCTTGTTATTATCCCGTCAGCCAAACTGGTTGTTTATGGCGCGGAAAAATCGGTAGATGCTTATGACGAGACGGTAGATTTTTTTAGTAACCATAGTTTAGGAGATGTTTTTAATAGCGACGTTTTTCGAAAGACGCCTCTCCGCTATATTAATTTTAGCGGCATTAATTTAAAGGATAAGGTATTTCAGGATACTCTTCTGGCTGCCGCCAAGGATTCAAGCGGTTGGCTTATATCAGGAGCAACCTCGTTCGTTAAAGGAACGGCTAATTTTATTTTTTCTCTGCTTCTGATAATTTTGACGATGTTTTTCTTTTTTATCGATGGCAAGAAGATGCTTACGCATTTAATGTATCTTTCGCCATTACCAGATAAATACGATAAAGAAATATTCAATAAATTCCGCGATGTCAGTTATTCAACTTTAGTATCAACTTTCGTGGCTGCTTTTTCTCAGGGTATTGCCGGGGCTATCGGTTTCGCCATCGTCGGTTTTCCGGTATTTCTTGCTTTTATTCTGGTAACCATGCTCTCACTCTTGCCCTATTTAGGATCAATGATTTTTTATGTCCCAGTGGCAATTTACTATCTTTTAGTTGGCGATATTTGGCAAGGAATTTTTATCTTAGCCTGGGGATTTTTGATTATTGGAACAATCGACAATGTTGTCCGCGCTTATATGATTAAAGGTAAGGCGGAGATTAATCCGATATTTGTCTTTTTTTCAATTTTAGGCGGCATCCTCCTCTTCGGTTTTTGGGGGGTAATTGTTGGCCCGCTCATAGTTGCTTTAGCTGTTACCATTTTTCATATTTATGAAATGGAATTTTGCCAGGGGATAGAAGGTAAAGATTTTGAAGAAGATTAATTTAATTTAATTTTTAAATTTATGTTAGGACCAAAAACAAAAAAGAACTTAGAAGAAGCGTTTGCTGGCGAATCAATGGCGCGCAATAAATATGATTACTTTGCTTCCGCCTTTAGAAAAGCCGGTTATGTTCAAATAGCTAACATTTTTGAAGAAACAGCGCGCAATGAAAAAGAACATGCCAAACTTTGGGCCAAACAGCTTGAGCTTATTCCGACGGAAGTCATTGATGATTTAAAAGCCGCTATTGCTGGTGAACATTATGAAAATACCGAGATGTATCCACGGATGGAAAAAGAAGCTTTAGAAGAAGGCCACGCGGAAATTGCCAGAATGTTCAAAGAAGTCGGCGAAGTTGAAGAAAAGCATGAAACCAGATATAAAAAATTGTTAGCAAATATCGAGAACGGAGAAGTTTATAAGAAGCCGGTAGTAAGAAGATGGAAATGTAATAATTGTGGCTATATTTATGAAGGTCCGGAAGCGCCAAAAGTATGTCCGGCCTGCGGCCATCCAGAGGAGTATTTCGAAATCTTTGAAGAAACTTATTAAGAAGAAAAAATTGGACAAACACTCGTAAATTGATATAATCAAAATACTCCTTTACTGGAGTATTTTTGCGGGATTAGTATAACAGTAGTACTACGGTCTCCAAAACCGTTAGCGTAGGGGCGGCACCTACATCCCGTGCCAAATTAAAATTATATGATTAATCAAGCAATTTTAAATCGCCGGAGCGTCAGGACTTATAGCGACCAGCCTGTTTCCGAAGAAATAATTAAGGAAATTATCAAAGCGGCCCAATTTTCTCCGACTGCCATGAATAATCGTTCCTGGGAATTTCTGGTTATAAAGGGTAATGACCAAAAAGAAAAGTTATGTAATATTGCCTGTTCTCTTGTTAAGCAGGAGTCTATAAAAAAAGCGCCGGTTGTTCTGATTCCGGTTATCAATACCAAGGTATCGGTTTTGCCAGTTCAAGATTTATCGATAGCTAGTGAGAACATTTTTATCCAGGTAGTAGAACTCGGTTTGGGCTCTTTCTGGAAAAATATTACTCCCGATGAAGCGGAAAAAATAAAAGAGGCTTTTAATATTCCGGCTGATTTTACTTTAATTAATGTTATCCCTCTGGGATACCCAGCCCAAGAAATAAATCCTCATACGGATGAAGAATTTATTGAAAGCAAGATTCATTCTGAGAAATGGTAATAGATACTTCTATAAATAAAATAAAAAAGGAAGCTTAGGCCTCCTTTTTTTGATTCCTTTGATTGTAAAAATAAAATATAAATCCCGCGGCGATTACCATTATCAAAGAAAGAAGAAAACCGATTTTATAGGAAAAATAAGTTATCGCTACACCGGTAATGAACGGTCCAATTGTTTGGCCGATATCCATAATTGCCGACAAGGCGCCGAGAGATGATCCTAATTTTTCCGGACTGCTTACTTCCGCGACATAAGAGCTTGTTGCTACCGTCGCAAAAGAAAGTCCGAGACCAAACATTATTCCCAAAATAAAGGCCATCGGTATTGATTGAAAAAAGCCAATCGTCCCAATAGAAAAACCTATTACTAGTGATCCGACAAGGATAAGTTTTCGCTTATCTATTCTATCGGCTAGTTTTCCAAATAGTGGTTTGGATAAAGCAATCGCCAGAATTTGGACAGAAAAAATCAGGCCGATTTGTTTGGCAGAAACATTTAATTGATTTAAATATAAAGGTAAATATGTTTCAAAAGCGCCGTAAGCAAAATAAACAGCCATTTCAATATTGGCGGTAGAAATTAATTTTTTATTGGCGAAAAGATCTTTTAATTCCGTGATAAAATCAATGGCCGCTATTGGAGCATCAGACTTTTTCTTGTCTTTCAGTAAAGTTATAAAAATAAATACCGGAATAGCCAAAATAAAAGCTGCTATGTAGACATATTTATAGCTGATTAACGGAATATTCGGATTGGTAAAATAAGAAATAATCAGTCCGCCGATTAATGGCGCCAGGGCGCGGCCAATTAATGTCGCGGAAGAATAATAGCCAAGTTTTTCTCCTTTTGATTTTTCATAGGTGCTAACTATCATGGCGGAAGCAATCGGCCCCAAGATTGCGGTCGCAATTCCGTGAAAGAATCTTATCGGGATAAGCCAAATAGGGGAGCTGACGAAAAGATATAATAATGGAGCAATTAAAAAAATAAATCCGGAAATCAGAAGAAGTTTTTTGCGTCCGATTTTATCGGACATTAGGCCGATAGGAAAACTGAATAAAATTCCTGCCAAGGGCGAAAAAGCGGAGATTAAACCAATTACCATTTCTGAACCGCCGAGAGCCTGAACGTATAAAGGAAGGACTGGACTTTTGGAAATTGTAGTTGAAAATATGGCAAAAAAACCTATTAAAGATAAATAATAGATTATTTTTGGGGTTAAATCCTCTTTGGTATTATTTTTAGTTAAATAGTTGGTCATTGTTATTTATTTATCTTAATTATATTACCTCTACCATGCGCAAGCAAGGGGCCGATAAAATTAGATGTTTTTGGTTAAATAGGTTAAAATATAGCTATAAATATAATCTTTCAAATGTATGGAAGGGAATACCAAAAAAATAATTACGCCCAAGGGATTTGTTCTTAATGGTATTATATTTGGCCCCGAGAAACCTAAAAATATTTTTATTTATGTGCATGGCTTAACTGGCAGCTTATTTAGTCATATTAGTCTGTTTGAAAAAATTGTTAATAAAGATAGTGCCGTGTTGGCCTTTAACAATCGCGGCAGCGGAGTCATTACTCCGGTTAAGCGGTTGTGTTCTAATAAAAAAGGATATAAGACAATTTCCATCGGTATGATCCGCGAAGTTTTTACTGATTGTGTCGATGATATTGAGGGCGCAGTAGCCTGCGCTAAATCCTTCGGCGCTAAAAATATTTTTTTAATGGGGCATTCAACCGGTTGCCAGAAGAGTGTTTATTATTTAGAGAAAAAACAAACATCGCCGGTAAAAGGAGCAATATTATTGGCGCCAATGAGCGATTATGCGGATGCCGTCGCTTTTACCGATAAAAAAGTTTTTGCTAAAGCTGTTAACTGTGCTAGAAAAATGGTAAAAGCTGGGGATGGACATGAATTTATGCCCGAGGATATTTGGCCAAGATTAATTGAAGCTCAGCGTTTTTTAAGTCTTAATACGCCAGATAGCATTGAAGAAATATTTACCTATGCTTCTAATCAGAATCCGAAAATTTTATGGAAAGTGAAAAAACCGCTTTTAACTATTTTGGCCGAGAATGATGACTGCCGTGATCGATCGATTAAAGAGATTGCTTCTTGGTTTGAAAAAAATATGATTAATAAAAAATGCCAGACAAAAATAGTTAAAAAAAGTCTCCACGGATTTGACGGGCACGAAGAAGAACTTAGCGGGTTAATTAAGAAGTGGGTAAATGAATATTATAAATAATCTTTAATATTAATTATTATGAAAAAGTTTTTAATTTTGTCATTGTTGATTCCGGTAGTTTTTTTGTCTGCTTGTTCGCAAAAAGCTGCCGAAAAAAATACTGTCGCCGGATCAAGCGTTTCTACAAGCACTGAAGGCACTATTATTGCTACCACAACAGCCACTACGACTGCCGGTTTGCCAAATCCCGCTTCGGCTAATTGCACTAAACAGGGCGGCGAAATTAAAATTGTGACCAGAAATGATGGCGGTCAGTATGGTATATGTTTTTTTGAAAATAACCTCCAATGCGAAGAGTGGGCCATGTTACGTGGTGATTGTCCGGTCGGGGGATTAAAAATAACCGATTATGATAATGGCCAACAGATATATTGCGCGATTACCGGCGGGGAAGTTAATATAAGTAAAAATACTTGTACTATTAAAGGACAGGTTTGTAGTTTGGATGATTATTTTAACGGCTCTTGTCCGCGTAGTTAATAAAATTATTATGGCTACTATAGAATTTCTTCGGCAGTTTCGTATCGGTGGTTATGCCATATTTGATTTAGTCGTCGCTTTTCTGGGCATCTATTTGCTTTCGCCATTACTATCAAAAATATTTTTAAAATTCAAAATTATAATCCCCAAAATTAACTGGGTATTTTTAACTTTGCCAATCGGAATATTAACTCATCTGGTTATTGGGAACATAACTCCAATGACACGAAATTTTGTTGATATTAATGGACATTATATTTTAAAAATATTGATTTTAATTTTATTATTTTCGGGTTTGCGGAATATAAAAATAGTCAAAGAGAATAAGAAGTAAGGATATATGAAAATTATTGGATTATTTTTTGGCGGATTAGGCAATGAACACGAAATATCAATTATTTCGGCCAAAAATATTGTAAAAAATTTCCCTTATCAAAAATATAAACTTGTGCAGATTTATTGGGATAAAAAGGGGACTTTTTATTTAGTGAAAGATATTAATAAGCTAGGGGTTAATAGAAAGAAAATCAATTTGGAAAATTTTAAAGAATATTTTGATATTGCTCTTTTGATGACTCATGGTAAATATGGCGAAGATGGAGTTATTCAAAGTTTGCTGGAGTCGCAAAAGATAAGATATTGCGGTTGCCATTCTTTAAGCTCGGCTTTATGTATGGATAAAGCTTTATTTAAGCAATATTTATCCGGACAAAAAATAAACCAGGTTAAGTTTGAAGTTTTGAATTATGATCTTGATGCTAATAAAGAGATAAATAAAAAAATTTCCCAAATAAAAAATAAATTTAAATTGCCGCTCTACATAAAACCGGCCAATTCCGGTTCTTCGGTCGGCATCACCCGAGTAGAGAAAATAAATATTTTAGGGAAAGCTATTAAAGAAGCATTAAAGCATGATAATAAAATTGTTGTCGAAGAAGGTTTGATAAATCCTAAAGAAATTGAAGTTGCGATTTTAGGTAATAAAGAATTAAATATTTCTTATCCCGGAGAATTACGCTTAACTAAGGATTTTTATAATTATGATGATAAATATAAATTAGGAGAGGTTAAGGCGATTATTCCAGCATTCATATCCGCTAAAGAAATTAAAGAAATCAAAGAACTAGCCGGAAAAGTATATAAACTTTATAATTGTTCCGGTTTTGCTCGAGTAGATTTTTTTATTTCTAAAAATATAATTTACTTGAATGAGATTAACACGCTACCCGGTTTTACTGATATTTCTATGTATCCGATGCTGATGATAAATAGGGGTTTTTCTTATCGAAAATTAATAGAAAAAATAATTTCTTTATCTTATTAGTACTCTTGACGTTATTTATACCAGCGATACCTTGCAGATTAGATAGTAAGAGCTATTAATTTTGCGCCCTTTTGTTTTATTACAAGAGGGCTTTTTTTTATTGAACAGTTTAAGGGAATGTGTTATCATACTCAGACTAATAAAACTAAATAAAGATTAAATATAAAGTAAAATATGCCTGAAGAAGTTATGCAAGACCCGATATTTACTTGTGGTCTTAAATTGCCGGAAGATTCTTTGCACAGCCTTTCTCATTGGCAAAGAGTAGAAAAGTTTGGTTTAATGATTGCCGAAAAAGAAGGCTCTGATAAAGAAGTTGTCTCTTGGTTTGCTTGTTTGCATGATGCGCGCCGAGAAAATGATGATGACGATCCCGATCATGGTAAGCGAGCGGCTAATTTGCTTGATGAGTTGAAAGAAAAAGGATTAGTTCCATTAACTGATTTTCAGTGCCGGCAATTAAAAGAAGCTTTAATATCCCATAATAGTGACGACGCCGTTAGTGATGATATTACGGTCAAAACTTGTTGGGACGCCGATCGGCTTGATCTTTGGCGTGCCGGGATAAGACCTAACCCAAAATATATGTTTACGAATTTTGGCAAGAGTCAAGAAATGATTAATTTTGCCGCTAAGTTAAATGGTATTTCCTAATCTTTATTTTTATGGATCAATCTTATATTTATATAATCGTTCCTTTTGCACTTATAAATATTATTGCTTTCTTAATTATGCTTGATGATAAGGTTAAATCGTCTCGGCCGAATGCCCAAAGAATTTCCGAAGGCATGATGTTTTTTCTGGCAACGATTTTTGGTAGTTTTGGTGTTTATGCCGGAATGTTCGCTTTTCGACATAAGACGCAGAAGTGGTATTTTTTAATTGGCATTCCTCTTTTAATGATTGAAAACTTGGCGACAATTTATGCGATTTATTTATTTTTATTTTCGTAATACTTAAGGTAACATAAATTTAACCTATAATTTTTATGGACGAGCAAATTAAACCAGAGATAAAGAAATCTTTTAATTCAGCTATCTTTTTTATGAAATTGGATAGGCTGGCCGCTTGGACATTGCTTTTAGTAATATTGTCTTATGCTATTACCGGCTATGGCATGACAAAGGGATTAATTAATCAGCAGTTAGCTCGTTCATTGCATCTTGGTTGGTTGGGGGCGGTTGGCTTAATCGCCTTTGTAATTCATACCCATCATGCTATTAGTTTAGCTTTTAAACGCTGGCGCATCTGGAATAAATTCAGTCATTTTTGTTTATTTTTATTTTATCTTTTATTAGTAAGCTTCTTTCTCTATTTGCAATTTTTTTATACAGAATCTGACAACGGGTATTTAAATGGAGGTAATATTTCGGCCACCTCTATCACCAACACTGTTTCTTCTGTTTCCACATTTTCAACTAATAATCTGCCGGTTTATACCGCTAAAACATTGGCGGCTTATAATGGTTTAAACGGTCAGCCGGCCTATGCCGCCGTCGATGGCTTAGTTTATGATTTTTCCCAGTTATTTCGTAATGGCAACCATCATGGTCATGGTGCCGGTCAGGATCTTAGTTCCGCTTTTCATGGCCAACATCCCAATAGTCTATTGAATAATTACACTGTAGTCGGAACGTATAAATAAAGATTTAATTTTTTCTTGCGTATTATAGATTAGGGAAACCCGAGAGAGCTCTCTTACCTAGGTCAATTTATTAACTTAATTATTTTCGATTAAAGCCATGATTGTAAATTGTGTTTTTAAGCGAAGACAAAAAAATTATGAATATGAAGAAAAAATATTTTATTCCTGGCTTAGCTGTTCTTTCGGTATTGGCGATTACTGCTGGTACAAGTTCGGTAATGGCTGCGAGCACGAGCACTAATTCGTTATTAGATAAATTTAAAATACATCAAAAGGGACAAGAGCTTACTGATGCCCAGAAAACAGAAATGAAAGCGAAAATGGACGCTGTAAAAAGCGCTCTTGAGGCCGGAGATTATACTGCTTGGGTAGCAGCGGAAACGGCGATTAACGCGGATTCCCCGGAATTAAAAAATGTTACGTCTGATAATTTTTCTTCTTACGTAGAAAAATATAAGGAAAGGGAAACAAAAATGGCCGAACAGAAGACTAAAATCGATGCCGTTGAAACAGCCCTTACTAATAGCGATTATAACGCTTGGGTAACAGCTCAAAAAGCTCTTGATACTAATTCTCCGCTACTCACTAAAGTTACTTCCGATAATTTTAATAAGTATGCCCAAGCAAATAATTTGCGTAAGCAAGCGGATAGTATTATGAAAGATTTAGGAATTAACGGTGCAGGAAGAGGGAATATGGGCGGATTTGGTGGGCCAGGTGGCGGACACGGTGGAATGGGAGGAGAGAGACCGGCCGATGCGCAGCAATAATATATAATTTATTATAATAAAAAACGGATATTAAACACTATCCGTTTTTTTTGTTTTTGTTTTTTTATAATCTAGTCTAACAAGTATTTTTCAATTTCATTGAAGACTTCTTTGATACTCATTTCTCCGTCTATTTCGACAAACTTTTCCCTGCTTTTGTAATAAGATATTAAAGGGACGGATTCTTGACGGAAAACATCAAGGCGGTTACCCACTACTTTGGGATCCTTATCGTCAGCGCGTCCAGTTTTTTCGGCGCGATTATTGATTCTTTTTTGCGCTTCTTCAAAGCTGATATTTAAGAGTATAAATAAGTCTACGTCCAGCCCATTTTCTTTAACTATTTTATCGAGCATTTCGGCCTGGGGAACCATGCGCGGGAAGCCGTCAAATACTATCCCTGTCTCTTTAATACTAGCTCCTATCTTTTCTAATATTTGGGTCATTAATTCATCGGGGATGAGAACTCCCTTATCGACGCTCTTTTTAATCTCTGTTCCAAGTTCTGATCCGGAAGATATCTCTGCTCTCAGCGTTTCACCCATGCCAAATTGCTGGAATCCATATTTCTTGCATAAAAGATCCGCCTGAGTCGTTTTGCCGGCGGCCGCCAAACCATATAAAGAGATGATTTTTTTCATAATATTTAGAATATTTTATAGATAATGCTCAGTAAAATACTATAATAGCAGTAAAAAATCGGTTGGACAAGAGCAATTTGCTTATAAAATAAGTATAAATTACGTATAAATAAAGAAAAGCTTTTTATTTAGCGTATATACTTAAATAAGCTATTGTTTAATGCTATAATAAAAGCATGAATATTCTTGACATTTCCGTCGAAGAAATCTCGAAAAAGACCGACTCCGAGTTGGTTAAACTAAGCTTGGCCAACCAAGATGATTTTGTATATCTGGTGGACCGCTATAAAGGAAAATTAGCCAGTTATATTAAAAGATTAACCAATGCCAATACCGAGGATGTCGAAGACATACTACAAGAAGTTTTTATCAAGGTTTATTTGAATTTAAATGATTTTGACAAAGATTTAAAATTTTCTTCTTGGATATACCGTATTACCCATAACCAAGTTATTAGCGGTCATCGTAAGATAAAGGCGCGCCCAGAAGGTTATGCGGTCAATATTGACGATAAGTTGGCAAATAGCTTGGTGGCAGAAACGGATATTAAAGGGCAGATGGACAATAAAATTTTGCAAAAGACAATAAATTCTGTTTTGGATAAAATTGATGAAAAATATCGCGATGTTTTGGTGTTGAAATTTCTCGAAGAACAAAGTTATCAAGAAATATCCGATATTCTTAAAAAACCGCTCGGAACCGTCGCTTCTTTAATGAATAGAGCCAAGCAGGAATTCCGCTTGGAATTTGAAAAACAGCAACTAAAAGATTAATTATATGAGCATGATTGAAAATGAGCCGGAACAAAAGGCAATTCAAGATCAATTTGAAGAGAAATTAATTGCTAAAATAAAAAATGAAAAATTATCCCCGAAACCACGGTGGCAGTTTTTACTTAAAGATTATGTCGTTTGGATTTCTGGCGCCCTGGCTTTGATTATCGGAGCGGTAGCGGTTTCGGTCATGATTTATCTTTTAAAATATAATGATTGGGATATTTATAGCCAAACAAAAAAGAGTTTTTGGGAATTTTTTATCTTGACCCTTCCTTATTTTTGGTTTATTTTTTTGGGTATCTTTATTTTTATTGTTTATTACAATTTTAAACATACCGAAAACGGTTATCGTTATCCGCGCATTTTATTGGTTGGTGCCTCTATTTTACTAAGTGTTTTACTGGGTACTGTTTTTTTTACAGCCGGAATAGGTGAAAAACTAGACGATATTCTTGGACGCCAAGCCCCTTTCTATGATCGTGTTTTTAATCCACATATTGATTTTTGGTCACAACCAGCCGAGGGAAGATTATCAGGAATGGTTATTTTTCAAAATAATCAGACGGAATTTTTGTTGGTTGATCGCGATGAAGATGAATGGCTGATTGAGGTGGAAAATGCTAAATCTCCTTCTAATGAAAAAATTATTGTTGGTCAGCCAATTAATCTCCTGGGAGAAGAAATCGGTCAGAATGTTTTTAAAGTTGATGAAATTTTACCAGTAAGAGCCGGGCGTGGGTTTCTCCGTCGTTTTAATGGTCCGGCTAACGGACAAAAGGTTCCTATGATGCCTAGTGGCGCCAATAATATCCAGGAAGGACGCCCGATTATTATAATAGAGGATACCTCCACGCCATTTTGAAGAAATTAGCTAAAGTAGGCGTATTTATTATATAAGAGCTATTTATAATTATTATTTTAAAAAAAGTATGCAAAAAACAAAAAACAAGAAATTTTTATTAATTTCCCTCGCTTTACTCATGTCAGTTTTTGTATTGGCTGGATGCAGTAAAGTTAGTTTAACCGGAACTACAAGTACTGGTGGTCAAAATGGTGGTCCGGCTAACGGCGGTACACCTCCATCTGACGGCGGTACACCTCCATCTGACGGCGGTACACCTCCATCTGACGGCGGTTCAGCCCCAACTAACAGCGGATCTGCCGGTAGTACTTCAGCTGGTTCGGCTAGTGCCCCTACTGGTGCCCCAGCTAATTAATAATAAGATGTGTAATTTTAATTTAATTAAAATACTTATATGAAGCGAAATTTAGCTATTTTTACCGCTCTCATCGCTTTTTTATTTGTGCTTACCGGATGTAGCAAAACTCCGGCTAATACACAAAATAATAATCAATCCGGCCAACCAGGAGGCCAACAAGGAAATCAAGCAAATAAGTCCGGTCAAGAACAAAATTTTGGTCGATCAAGACAACGTATGCCAGATTTTGGACAACCTGATAAAAGGGCTGATGTTCGTGGTGTTGTAAAATCAATAATTGGAAATGAAGTCACGGTTATTAAAATAGACATGGCTAATGGTAGGGCTAGTTCCAGTCCAGATAAAGCTTCAGGCGCTTCAAGTACGGATGCATCCAGCAAGCCAGCCGTTTCTTTAACGACAGGATCAGGCGCCAGTCGTGGTGGAATGGGCGGCGGACGCGGTGCCGGTGGACAGGGAGGTTTTGGCGGCGGGCAGTCAACTACTAGTCGTGCCGATATGTTGGCAAAATTAAAAGCAATGAGTAGTGGCGAAGAACAAATAACTATTCCTGTGGGAATAAAGATGTTAAAACCGGATACGGAATCAGGTACGGGTACACAACCGAAAATGGTTGAGGCTACTTTAGCCGATGTTACAACCGATAAAATGCTAACTATTTGGTTAAATGCTTCTTCTACTGATAAAAAGATAGCTGAATTTATCCTTATTAACTAATTAAATTTATGGCGCAGTCAATCCTTGAAGAAAGCAGAAAAGCCAAAGGCGGATTTTTCGGTTTTATCTTCAGTAAAAAATTTCTTATCATCTTTTTAATAGCAGCGGCAATCGGCGGTGGAGTTTATTATTATATAAATAAAAATGCTGCCTCAAAGACCACGGTCGTTCAACAGAAAAAATATACTGCCAAAAAAGAAGATTTAAAAATTTCCGTAAGCTCGACCGGTAAAGTTGTTGCTAAGGACGGTGTTACCTTGTCTTTTCCTGTTTCCGGCAGTCTCGAGGTAGATAATGTTTATGTTAAGGAAGGAGACAAGATTAAAAAAGGCGATAAGATAGCCTCGGTTAAAACGGAAAATTTAGAGTTTGCACTGCGTAGTGCTTATAATGATTATCAGTCGGCCTTGACTAGCTATAATGATAAGGTAAAATCCGCGAGCGATAGCGATATTGCTAAGTCAAAAAATTCTATTGAACAGGACCAGCTTTCTCTTAATGATGCAAAAACAAGTTATGACCAGACAGTCTATAATTCTAATCAGAATATTGCTAATGCCAAGATAGATATTCAGACAGCATCCGATAACATGAAGTTAAACAGCACGATTAACGACAGTGAAATAGTTCATAATGCTTATTTAAGTTTAACTAGTACATTGAAGACTATAAATGTTAATTTGACTAAACAATTAAGAGATTCTGATAGTATTGTCGGAGTTGATGATACAAACATCAATAGTACTTTCCGCCTAGGGCTGGGTGCTTTAGACTCTTCAACTTTAGCTGAAGCAAAAACTAGTTATACTAATGTAAAAAATCTGCAACTTCAGTATCAAACGCTTGTTAACGAACTTAACGATAATAGCTCTAACAGCGATATTGATAGCGTAGCAGTTAAGGCAGCTCAATTATTAACCGCCATGCAAGACCATCAGCGCGATATGGAAAAATTAGTTGATGCAACCATAACTTTTGAAGGGCTTTCGCAATCGCAGTTAGATAATTTAAAATCAACGGTTAATTCTAACCAATCAAGTGATCTTTCCATGGTTTCTAGTTTGAATAATGCAACTCAGTCTGTTGATGATTCAAAAAGCAGTTTAAGCCAGTATCAAACAGCTTATAATAAGGCGGTTACTAATTTAGCAACTGTTCAAAAACAGTCAGAGCAAAGTATTAGCTCGGCCAGCAGTACGGTTAAAAATAGAGAGCTTGCCTTAGCACAAGCCAAAAGTGATTATCAAACCCTGATTGAGCCGATATCAGCCAATGATTTAGCGGCGGCGCGAACTCAGCTTACCTCGGCTTCAATTAATGTTGATAAAGCTAAATATAACATGGAACAGGCAACGTTAACTTCGCCGATTGATGGTATTGTATCAGCCCTTAACTACAAGAAGGGTGATATTATTCTTGATAGCAGTACGGCTAATAGTGTAGCAACAATTATTAATAACGATACTTTATATATTGAAGTTAATGTCGAAGAATCAGATATAAGCAAATTAAAAGTTGGCGATAAAGCGGATGTCACTTTTGATGCCGTTGATGGCGTGGATCTTACCGGTGAAATTAGCTTTATATCTTTAACTTCAGTAACCAATTCTAGTGGTATTGTAACTTATCTTGTCCGAGTTATTTTAACTAATACCGATAAGGCGCAGATAAGAGAGGGTATGACCGCTTCGCTTGAATTTATTACCTCGGAAGCAAAAAATGTTGTAGCCATTCCCGTTCAGGCAGTTAGTAATATTGGCGGCAAGCCATCAGTTGAAATGTCGGATGGCACTATCCGTAATGTAGTTACTAATTTTACGGATGGTAAAAAAGTAGAAATAGTTAGCGGCTTAAATGCAGGAGAGACAGTTGTTTATTAATGAGATAAAACGAATTTTATTGATATGAGTACGCAAAAGGAAAATAAAAATGTTGATGCTATAAAAATGGAAAATGTTTTTAAGTCTTATTATTTAACTAATGGTGAAGAAATACCTGTGCTCAAAGGAATAAATTTGGAAATAAAGAAAGGCGAATTCGTGGCTATTATGGGAGAATCCGGTGGCGGAAAAACTACTTTATTAAATGTTGTTGGTTGTCTCCATTCGCTTTCTAAGGGCAAATACTATTTAGACGGTGAAGATATTGGTGGGGTGAAAGATGATTTTACCCTAGCCTTTATCAGGAATAAAAAAATGGGTTTTATTTTTCAGCAATTCAACCTTTTTTCTCGTTTTTCGGCTTTAAAAAATGTTGAACTCCCGGCTTTATACGGTGGTATGCCAGCGGCCGAAAGAGAAAAAAAAGCTCGTGAGCTTCTTAAGTCGGTTGGATTAGGAGAGAGAATGCATCATAAACCAACAGAACTTTCCGGCGGGCAGCAACAGCGCGTGGCTATTTGTCGCGCCCTAATTAATGATCCTGAGATAATTTTGGCCGATGAACCGACTGGTGCCCTTGATTCTAAATCTGGTATTGAAGTTATGGAAATATTCACTAAGTTCAAGAATCAGGGTCGAACAGTTGTTATGGTTACACATACAACCGAAGTTGCTAAATATGCCGATCGGATTATTTATTTGCGCGATGGTCAAGTTTTGGATAACGATTATAAATTGAAAGATAATTTTTAATTATGATTTGGGAAATTATAAAAATGTCGTTTGAGTCGCTCTTAGCCAAAAAAACTCGAACCTTCTTGTCGATGTTGGGAATTATCATCGGTGTAGCAACGGTTATTGCCGTTTTCGCCGTGGGTAAGGGTGCTCAAGAGTCTGTTAGCTCTCAATTTCAGAATTTAAGTGCCAATTCTATTTTGATTATGCCTAATCGGGGTCGCGGTTTTACGAGTAGTTCTAAATTAAGTACCGCTGACGCTCAATTACTATTACAAGCTGACCATATCTCTTCAGCTACCGGTGCTATTGAGGGTGATGCCACAGTTTCTTACGGTTCAGTAAGCGAAAGCTATAGTGTTGTCGGGGCTGATCAAAATTTTATCAGTTTATCAAATCTAACCGTCCAATCGGGCAGAGAAATAACAAGCGATGATATTGATAATAAAGCTTTGGTGGCGGTTATCGGTAGTACGGCCGCTTCGGATTTGTTTGGTACTGATACCGCCTTAGGCAATACAATAACTGTCGGCGGCAAGAAAATTGAAGTTGTTGGTGTTCTAAAAAAATTAGGATCGCGCGTCGGGATGATTTCGGTCGATGAAGCGGTTATTATTCCAAGCAGTACAGCCGAGAAGAGTATTTTGGGAACTAAAGGACAAGTCATGATTACCACTACCGTTGATAATGTTGATAATACCGCCTTGGCTACTAGTAGTATTACATCTATTTTAAGATCGGAGCATAAACTTAAATCTACTCAGGATGACGATTTTAGACTTATGGATGCCGGCAGTATGGTTGCGGCCGCTCAAGAATCGGCTAAAACTATGTCCACCCTCTTAACGGCAATTGCGGCGATTACCTTGCTCGTATCCGGTATTGGTATTATGAACGTTATGTTTGTGACTGTTGCGGAAAGAACGAAGGAAATCGGTATTTCTAAAGCGATAGGAGGGAAGCAGAGTGATATTTTATTACAATTTTTACTTGAGTCAATAATTTTATCTATGATTGGCGGAGCAATCGGGATGATTATTGGACAAGCCGCCATCCCGATTATTACTTATTTTAACCTTATTTCCATGGCTTCTTCCTGGACCGGGCCGATAATTGGGTTCAGTTTCTCGGTTGTAGTCGGTATTTTCTTCGGTTTTTATCCAGCCTATAAGGCCAGTCGCCTTGATCCAGTTGACGCTTTAAGAAGCGAATAATTGATTTTGTTTTTATATTGTTATAACAAAGGACGGTTAGCTAGCCGTCCTTTTTTGTTCGTCTTTTTCTTCTGAAAATGCTATTATTTAAATAATTGATATAACACTTTATTTTATGTTAGCACGAACAATCGCTATCGGTTTGATTTTGATAGCCGCCCTTATTTTAGCGGCTATCGGCCTGACTATCGAGAAAAAAGAAAAAGCAGTTAAGAAAAAATTTAATATTTTTAAATTTTAAAATAATATGAAATTAAAAAATTTTTGTTTTTTTATTCTGTCTATGGGTATCGTATCCCTAATCGCCTACTTGGGATCAATTTTGACTACTCCAAGTATTGCGACCTGGTATTCGACAATAAATAAGCCCTCATTCAATCCGCCTAATTATTTGTTTGCTCCTGTCTGGACGATTTTATTTATTATGATGGGCATTGCTTTTTTTCTTATCTTAAAAGATGGGCGAGGAAATAAGTTTTTTCGTCCAGCCTGGTTAAGCTTTGGTGCCCAGCTTTTCCTTAACGTCTATTGGTCTTTCCTTTTCTTTTTTGCCCATGAACCGGCCTTGGCTTTTTTTGGATTAGTTTCTCTCTGGTCAATGATCATTGTTAATATCTATTATTTCTATCAAATAAAAAAGACCTCGGCTTATTTATTATTTCCATATATAATCTGGGTTACTTTCGCCGGTATCTTAAATTACGCTATTTGGTATCTTAATGCTTAGATTTTTTTATTTTTTATAGCGGTGATATATTAAATAAGAAGCCTTTTTAAATTAAGGCTTTTTATTTAATTGACACCCCTTTGGCTATTTAGTATTATATAAGTACCCTCTGCCATAGGGTATGGTATGAAGATTTAATTTATAGATATGAAAAAAGAAAAAAATGATCCCAGACAAGATGTTGCCAGACGCTTAAAGATTGTCGAAGGGCACCTGAGAAAAGTAATTGAAATGGTTGAAGGGGGCGTCTATTGTATTGATGTTTTACAGCAAACTTCGGCTGTAAAAAATGCTATTAAGAAAGCAGAAGAAATATTATTGGTGAATCACATCAATCATTGTGTAGTTAAGGCCATAAATACTAATGGTAAAAATAAGGCAATAGAGGAGCTGGCGCAAGTATTTAGAAAAGTCGCGTAAATTATATAGTTTTTAAATGAAGAAAAAATTTATTAAAATTGTTGTTGCATCATTAATTGTCACGATTTTTCCGTTGACAAATAATTTTTGTTTTCGCGGTTTGTTTGATTCATTATCAAACGTTAGTGTTGCTCAGGCTTCAACAATCGATGAAGCTCCGGTGAATAGCATGAAAATGGATAATTGTTCCAAGGCCTCAACTACTGAAAAAACAGCGAAAATTCCTTTAGTAGCGCCGGTAACCAATCACGATAACTCTGTTTTACCTTGCTGTGTTGACGGAAGTCATCCTGGTATTATTGCTTCTTCTCAGTCGACGGAAATTCAGAAAATTATTCCAATTATGTTCTTTTCCGATTTACAAATTTTGAAGGTTGTTTTTACAAGTACCATTTATAATGAACCCATCCTCTCGCCGCCGAAATTATTGGCGGTAAATACAACAATCCTTCGCTTATAATTGAATTATTATTAAATGGCAAACATTTGTCGGTCTTTTTAATGGCCTTAATTAATAATAATTCTAATTATGTCTCAAAATAAATATATTAAAATTCCTATCAAAGGAATGCATTGTCGCTCTTGTGAAATATTGATTGAAGAAAATCTTAAAGAAATTGATAACATTAAATCAGTCGATATCAGTTATAAAACCGGGGAGGCGACTATCTATTATGACGGCAATACGCCGCCAACTTCTCAAATTCATAAAGTTATTAATGACTCAGGATATTCTGTCGGGGTTAATGAAACATTGCCTTTTATTACCCGTAATAAGAAAGAATATGTTAACCTAGGTATCGCTTTTTTGTTTTTAACCGTTATATATTTTATTCTTCGGGGTTTAGGTTTAACTAATCTTAATCTTACGCCCGATATAAGCAGCCCTAGCTGGGGGTTAGTTATTCTTATTGGAGTAGTGGCTGGATTTTCAACTTGCATGGCGCTAGTGGGCGGCTTGTCTTTAGGCCTATCTACTAAATTTATCGAAAGTCATCCGACAGCGACTACTTCGGAAAAGTTTAGACCTCATTTATTTTTTATTCTCGGACGCATATTATCCTATACTTTATTGGGTGGAGTTTTAGGAATGATTGGCGCTGTTTCCCAGCTCTCATCTATGGCTAGCGGTATTGTAACTGCGCTAGTTGGCATAGTAATGCTTATTATGGGACTTCAGCTGATAAATATTTTTCCTCGTTTAACTAAATTAAAATTGACTTTGCCAAAAAGTATCAGCAAAGCATTTGGCATAAACACAAAGAGCAAAGAATATAATCATGGCCAAGCGATGATTATGGGCGCTTTCACTTTCTTTTTACCCTGCGGATTTACTCAGGCGATGCAATTATATGCTATCAGTACTGGAACTTTTGGTTTTGGTGCCTTGGTTATGGGATTATTTGCCTTAGGAACAGCACCAGGACTTTTAAGTATCGGTGGAGTTACTTCGCTTGTACACGGTGAATTTAAAGAGAAATTTTTTAAAGTTGCCGGTTTAGCAGTTATATTTTTTGGTTTATTTAATTTGAATAATGGATATACTTTAGTGAGTTTAAGTATTAATGGAACCAACGACAGTAGTTCTAACCAAGAGACAGTTGCTAATGATCTGAATGTTACTTTAGAAAATGGCGTTCAGATAGTAAAAATGACTGAAAGCAGTTCTGGTTATTTGCCTAATAAGTTTTCTGTTAAAAAAGGTGTTCCGGTAAAATGGATAATTGATGCGAAGGCACCATATTCTTGTGCTAGTGTTGTTCTTGTGCCTAAACTTAAAATTCAGAAATTTTTATCTGCAGGAGAAAATATTGTTGAGTTTACACCAAATGAAGTCGGCACATTGCCATTTTCTTGTTCAATGGGTATGTACACTGGCGAATTTGATGTTTACGATGATAATGCGCCAGTGAGCTCAGTTCCAGCAACCCAAAATATTGTTAACACGGCCCAGGCGGCTAGTGCTAATAGCGGTACCTGCGGCGTTTCTGGGGGCGGTTGTGGTTGTGGCGGCGGTGCAAATAAAGTAGTAACAAATTCTGTTCCGGTTACAGCACAAACAACCCAGGATACAGCCAATAATGGATCTGTCCAGGTTATAAAATCTACTTATACCAGCGCGAAATATCTTGATCCAGCTGTTTTTAAAGTTAAAGCCGGAACTAAGGTTAGATTGGAAATTGACGTTAAAGACAACGGCACTGGCTGTGGTTACGCAATGACTATTTCTGGCTTATATAATCAAATTGTACCAATTAAAGCCGGTACTCCAATAGTTATGGAATTTACTCCGACCAAACCCGGTTCTTATGATATAACCTGTAGTATGAACATGATCCGTTTCGGATCGATTGTGGTAGAATAATTAACTATAAAATAAATTTATGAATAATATAGAATTTAAACTGAATGGGCTTACTTGCGAGGCTTGCGTTAAATTAGTTACTAATCGTTTTAAGAAAGTTCCCGGCGTTCAAGAAGTTAAGATTGATTTAAAATCTGGTGAAACTGAAGTTTCTAGTAGTGCTGATCTAGATTTGAAAATTTTAGCGGAAAGCCTTAAGGGTTCAGAATTTTCAATCGTAAAATAAATAATATGCTAAATAAAATATTATTGAAAATAGAAGGCATGCATTGTCCTTCTTGTGAACTCATAACCAAGGAAGAATTAGGTGACTTAGCTGGCGTTAGTGATGTCTCCGTCGATTTTAAGACCGGATTAGGTGAATTAATATTAGATGATTCAAAGAATACCAAGGAAGAAGTTATTGAAGCAATTAAAAAAGCCGGTTATAAAGCGGAGATACAATATAATCACCCCGATCTTGAACGCTTGATTGGGCAGATAGGAAAGACAATAGAAAAAAAAGAAAGTGCCCCCGTATTAGTTGATAGTAATACTAACCAGAGAATCAACCTTTCTTTATATGGCATGCATTGTTCGTCCTGTGCTAATTTAATTGAGCGCTCATTAAAAAAAGTTCCGGGTGTGAAACAAGCCAATGTTAATTTTGCCGCCGAAAAAGCTTTGATTATTTATGATGAATCTCAAGCTAAATCACAAAATTTAATTGAGGCGGTTTCTCGGGCTGGCTATAAAGCGGAACTGGTCGATGCAAAAGACGCTGATTATGATCGGCGTAAGCGTCAGCAGGAAACCAAATCATATGCTAAAAGATTTTGGTTTAGTTTTGTTTTAAGTTTGCCGATGTTGTATTTCATGTTGCTCGATTTTTTTGCTATTCCGGGGAAAACGGTCGTTTTACCATTTGTCGGAATAATTTCCCTTATTTTAACTATCCCAATCCAGTTTATTATGGGTGCTGGATTCTATAAGGGAATGTGGTCGTCGCTCAAGATGAAAACATTTAATATGGATAGCTTAGTTGCTATCGGTACATCAACGGCTTTCATTTACAGTTTGCTTAACTTTATAAATTATTTTATTCGTACCGGTTCGATTATCGGCCAGAACGGAAAAATTCCCGAATTATATTTTGAAACCGCTGCTTATTTAATAACATTTGTTATTCTTGGTAAGTGGTTGGAGATCAGAACTAAAAGTAAAACTGGCGATGCGATTAAAAAATTAATGGGCCTGCAGGCAAAAACTGCTCGCGTTATTCGTTCTGGTGTAACTTTGGATATTCCGATAGACAATGTCGTGCTCGGTGATATTGTGCTTGTCCGTCCCGGAGAAAAAATTCCGATTGACGGGAAAATAACTAAAGGATTGTCGGCTGTAGATGAATCGATGATAACTGGCGAGAGTTTGCCAGTAGAAAAGAAAATTGGCGATAGTGTAATTGGCGCGACAGTTAATAAGACCGGTAGCTTTGAATTTGAAGTTAATCGCGTTGGCAGTGAGACAGCCTTGGCGCAGATTATTCGTTTGATTGAAGATGCTCAAGGTTCGAAGGCGCCAATCCAGGGATTTGCCGATAAGATTTCAGCCGTGTTTGTTCCAGTTGTTATCGGTTTGGCGATTATTACTTTTTTGGTTTGGTTCTTCTTTTTGGGGGCGACCTTATCTTTTTCCTTGATGGCATTTACCTCCGTAATTGTTATTGCCTGTCCTTGTGCTTTAGGCTTAGCAACCCCGACTTCGTTAATGGTCGGCACCGGTCGCGGTGCAGAACAGGGGATACTTATTAAAGGAGGCGAGCCTCTACAGGCAGCTTGCAATATTAATGCGGTAATTTTTGATAAGACTGGAACATTGACCAAGGGCAAACCGGAAGTCACCGACATAATTACTTTTGATAATTTGGATGAAGATGAAATTTTGATGATTTCGGCTAGTTTAGAAAAACAATCCGAACATCCACTTGCCGAAGCAATCTATACTTATGCCAACGAGGAATCGGTAAGTCTTGAAGAAGTAAGAGATTTCTCTGCTATCCCAGGGCATGGTGTTAAAGGTATTGTCGATAATATAGAATATTATTTTGGCAATCGACGCCTAATGACTGAAGTTCTTAGCCACCCCCTTGATAAGATTAATCGTAAATTAATTAAGCTTGAGGAACAAGGCAAAACGGCTATGATACTAGCGACTAAAGAAAAGATCTTGGGCGCAATAGCGGTTGCGGATACAGTTAAAACTACTTCCGCTGAAGCTGTTGCTAAATTAAAAAAGCTCGGCATTACAGTTTATATGATTACTGGCGACAATGAACGGACAGCGCGAGCGATTGCCACTCAAGTCGGAATTGAAAATATATTGGCGGAAGTTTTGCCGGAAGATAAAGCCAGCGAAGTAAAAAAATTACAGCAGAATAATTATAAAGTAGCGATGGTTGGAGACGGAATTAATGATGCGCCGGCGTTAGCGCAAGCCGATTTAGGCATTGCTATGGGTTCAGGGACGGATGTCGCAATGGAAACCGGAGGCATTGTTATTATGAGAAATGATTTAAATGACGTTGTTACTGCTTTTCAGTTATCACGTGAAACCATGGGTAAGATAAAGCAGAATATGTTTTTTGCTTTATTTTATAATGTTATCGGTATTCCAATTGCCGCTCGAGTGTTCGCCGGACTCGGTCTTGTCTTAAAACCGGAGTTAGCCGGTTTAGCGATGGCACTTAGTTCTATTTCTGTTGTCAGTAATTCTTTATTACTGCGCTATTTCCGACCGAATAAAAAGAACTATTTATCATTAATCGCGCCGGTAGTTATGGTAATCATCTTTACCTTTGGCTTCTTTGAATTTGCTAAGTTAAGTTCCGGTATGGAAAACCAAGGCATGAACAGCCTGGTTTCGGTTCAAGTCGCTACAAACATAAATACCTTTATTGCCGGCCATGAAACTAAAATTAATTTTAACGAAGGGAATCCAAAATTATTTTTAGGAGTTGATAATTTTCCGAGTGAACTGACAACGAGCGAAGGAACGCTAGCTTTGGCTGATAATGAAATGGTTATTGGTTATGATGAAGCGATGATGATGAAGAAAGAAAATCTGATTAAAAATACCGGAGATAGTCTGACTAATTTCTTTGGTCTGCCGAGCGTAAAGGTTGTTGGTATTCTCAAACCGACTGGGACTCTAATTGATAATTATCATTTTGTAAATTATGCTACTTTAGCCAAGATGACCAGTACGGCGAAAATTAGTTATGTCGCCGAAAAAGAAATTATGAAAATTTTTTATTTTGATACGGCAAGTAATACTCCTGAGAAATTGAAAAATAATATTCAGAGTTTTGAGCCGATAAATCTGGGTGCTAAAAAATATTTGCCGATTTATATTGGAAGTACCGAAGCCAAAATGATGATTGAGAAAAAATTGATTTCTAAAACCGGAAATACAATTGATAATCTATTTGGCAATGATGTGATAATCGCGGGCATTTTACCGGAAACCAAAACAGTTTTAGATATGATGCATTTCGTTGGTCCAAGTTTTGTGATTAAGAAATAAAAACGAAATAATATATGAAATGAAAAAGGCTCGGACTGATGTTCGAGCCTTTGGGAAATATTTTTGAATAATTGCTTACAGACTAAGTCTATAAAAAACTATTATTATTTCCAAAAAAAGGAAAAAGATAAATATTGCCAGCGGCCATCATTTCTTTTTCAACTTCTTCGTAAGTTTTTCCGGTTTCCTTAACGGTAGCGGAGATAAAAATAGCGCTGAGAATTGAAAGAGAAGTTAATAACCAAATAAATACCCCCAAGAGAATCAGTATTAAATAGACATTTTTTAATTCATGGTTCCAAACAATTAGATTGGAATTCATAATTAAAATGGCTACACCAGAAGCGATAAGAATTAATCCGGTTTTCGGTAAAAATCTAACCGCCACTCTATAAACACTCTTATGGAATTGTCTTTTCCAGAAAGTTTTTTTCCAGAATTTCATTCTTTTTGCGTAATTATGAATTCTTTCTTTAAAACCTTCATAAGTAGTTAGGGCAAGCAGTATGGAGCCGATAAGTGCCGGCCAGCCGAATAAAATTTGGCCAGTTGGTTTAAAAAGATTCCAAAAATGCATAACATAGAAAGCCAGCAAGCTTAAAGCGCCAATAGTGTTTACTAACGCTAGATTGTTTTTTAAATGAGGCTTGTTTTTAGACTTATTTAAATTATGTATTAAATAAATCCAAAAAAATAAAGCAATAAAAAACCAAACGATAATCGAATCATTTTTAAATATGGTCTTAAAAATGATTGTGGTAATTATACCAATAAGAGAAAAAATAAGCAGCAAGGCCGCACTGTACAGAATAAAGCGAACTGTTCTTGATTTCATGATGTGGATTTTTTTTGTGTTTGTATTTTATTTGGGTTAATATCCGTTAATTATCTTAGTTAGAAAAGAACTTATTTCTCTTTATATTTAACAACTAAATCCTGATATTGTCAAGACTTAAAAAAATAACCAAAAAGAGCTAAAATCTATATATGATTAAAGATATTCCCCTGGCTACCTATTTTCGTCCGAAGACTTTAAGCGAATTTGTCGGCCAAGAAAAAATTATTAAAGAAAACGGTTGGCTTTATCAAGCGATAAAAAGTGATAAGGTACCATCCCTTTTATTATGGGGTCCTCCGGGAACCGGAAAAACAACCCTGGCTTTTATTATCGCCAAGGAAACAAAATCAGAATTTAAGGAATTAAGTGCGACTTCTAGCGGTGTTAAAGATCTAAAGTTGATAGTCGATCGAGCAAAAGAAAGTAAAAGATTAGGGACTAAGACAATTTTATTTATCGATGAAATTCATCGTTGGAATAAAGCACAACAAGATGCCCTTTTACCGCAAGTAGAAAATGGGACCATAACGCTTATCGGTGCTACGACCGAAAATCCCAGTTTTGCAGTTAATGGTGCCTTGCTTTCCAGGGTTAAAGTTGTGATCCTTGAAGCGCTATCAGTCGAAGATTTAGAAATTATTATTAAACGTACCGCTAAAGAACTAAAAGCAAAAGTCTCGGCTGAAGTTTCTGGATTGATTGCTAAGTTAGCCAATGGTGATGCGCGTAAAGCTTTAAATATTTTAGAAAGTGCAATTGAAGTTGGTGAGAAGATAGATACTAAATTAATAAAAGATATAATTAGCAAGCCGAATTTGCTATACGATAAAAGCGGAGAAGAGCATTATAATTTGATTTCGGCTCTCCATAAATCTATGCGTGGCGGAAATGCCAATGCAGCGATCTATTATCTGGCGCGAATGCTGGAAGCTGGCGAAGATTCTCTTTATATAGCCCGCCGCTTAATCCGTTTTGCCAGTGAAGATATCGGATTGGCAAATAATAGTGCTTTAATGTTGGCAAACGCTTCCTATGACGCATGTAAAAATATTGGCATGCCGGAGTGCGGGGTTAATTTAGCCCACTGCGTCGTTTATCTGGCTAAATCAGCAAAAAACATCGCTGTTTACATGGGATATGAAAAAGCGATGTCTGAAATTGCTTCCTCTGGTAATTTACCGGTACCTTTATATTTACGTAACGCGCCGACAAAGCTCATGAAAGACCTTGGCTATGCCAAAGATTATAAATACACGCCGCTTGAAGATGACAGTAATCAGGAATATTTGCCAGAAAAAATAAAAGGGAAAAAATTTCTTTAATTTTTATTTAAATTCCGGTCGAATTTTTATTATTCCGTTTTCATTAGAGAAGCTAAAACCTTGATAGCGAGAATCTTTATAAAGAAAAGCTAAATATTCATCAATCCCTTTATTTAAGGGGTTGCTAAACCAAGCGCTAGGAACGGGAATTCCGAAGAAGCGCGCTTTAGAAATATTTAATTTTATTTTATTATTATCGTTGGCTATTTGTGTAGTAAAAGAAATCTTTCCCTGGATAAATTTCTTGAAGGTGGCGGAAACGCTTAAAATATTATTATCATCGGTTAATTTAAAATCGCTTAAAAGCGGTTTTTTTACTGTTGCGCCGACACTGGCAAAAAGATAATTCAATTCCGGTACAGTGAACCAGAAAGTATCGGCATTGGCAATTACGGAATCAACGTTCTTTTTTTCGAATCCGGCTTCCCAAATTTTGTATTTAGCATCAGCGATTGTTTTTCCGGCATCAGAAAGTTCAGCTGTTTGGTTGGTTATTGTAGAGATATTTTTTTGATTGGCTGAATTACCCCAAAACCAGCTGGCAGAAACGGATAGAGGAATGCTGGCCGCCAGCATTAAAGCGATGATAAAAAATTTTTTGTTTTTAAACATAATTTTTGCAGTTATTATTACTGTTTATATTATAAGCTTTTATCTTGATTTTGAGAATATCCGCCTAATTTGTTTAAAGACAGTTTATAGCCGCGGCCATTGAAAGTATGAATGAGATTGCGATTTTTATTTTTGTTAAGCTTGCGCCGCAAGCTAGCGATGTGCGATTCAATAGAATTGGAAAAAGGATCGGCATTATAATCCCAGACATGTTCGAGAATTTGCTGCCTGGAAACAATTAGTCCGCGGTTGCGGAGTAAGTATTCTAATAGAGAAAATTCGCGCCGAGTTAGATAAATTTCTTTGCCATCGCGTCTGATTATTTTTGTTCTGGTACTGAGAGTTAAATTATCTATTTTAAATAAATCGCCTTCGGTTTTTGCTGGCCGTTTCAAGATAGCATTTATCCGCATCAATAATTCGTCGAATAAAAATGGCTTGGTGAGATAATCGTCGGCACCTAAATTAAACATTTGCTCTTTGGTATTTAATTCAGATTTAACGGTTAGCATGATAACGGGAATATGTTTTTTTTCATTTCTGATTTCTTTTAAGACTTCCAGGCCATTCATTTTTGGCAATACATAATCAAGGATTATTAAATCATAATTGCCAGTTCGTCCGAGGAAAGCGCCGCGTTCGCCATCAGTGGCCGTTTCCACTTGAAACATCTTAGCCTCCAGCCCTTGTTTAAGAAATTCGACGATAGCTGTTTCGTCGTCGATAATGAGAATTTTCATAATTTTTGTTTATTAATTATTTAGTCCTTATAGTATAAATAGACGCTGATGAAGGATTTTTAAAAATATTATAAATAAATAGTAAAGACTGTTTATAAGTTGCCAAAAAGGGAGGGAAATAGTAAGATTATGATATATGAATAAAGCCCTATCAAATCAAGAACCTAAAGGCACCCAGGATTGGCTTCCGGAGGAGTTTTTACTTAGAAAATACATTTTTGATACCTGGCGTCGGGTTTGTCTGCGCTATGGTTTTGAAGAATATTTAACACCTTTGGTGGAAAGTGCTGATATTTACCGCGCTAAATCAGGCGAAGATATTGCCGGTAAGGAACTAGTCACTTTTGAAGATATGGGCGGAAGAGAATTATCAATCCGTCCGGAAATGACCCCTTCAGTTACTAGGATGGTAACCAAAGTTTATGTTGCCAGTCCTAAGCCGCTTAAATATTTTTCTATTGCTAATTTTATGCGGAATGAGAAACCGCAACGCGGCCGTAATCGTGAATTTTGGCAACTTAACTGCGATGTCTTCGGGAGCGATTCACTTTCGGCCGATATAGAAATACTGCAATTGGCTTTAGATATAATGCTGGAATTTGATCCGCCGCAGGATTCATTTGTTTTGTCTTTGAATAGTCGAAAATTAATTGACGCCGCTTTAGAATTAAGCGGAGCATCTCTTTTGGAAGCGGATAAGAAAATTTCTGTCGTTCGTACTCTGGATAAATGGATTAAATTAAGTGCCAGTGATATTAAAGATCGATTACTATCAGCCGGGCTAGATAAAAACGCAATTGCAATTTTAGAAAAGTTTATGTCGAGCTCTAGTCTTGATGATTTATTGAAAAATATTCCTGAACTCAAGAATAATCAAGGGCTGGTAGAAACTGCCAAGATTATTGAGACGCTTGAAGATTTGGGCTATGGCGACTGGCTGGAATTTAATCCAACAGTTATTCGTGGTTTTGATTATTATGATGGAATGGTTTTTGAAGTTTTTGATAAAAATCCAGAAAATAAACGCGCCATGTTTGGCGGCGGGCGTTATAACGGTTTGGCGGAAATTTTTGGTGAAAAGAATTTTCCGGCCGTTGGCTTTGCTCCTGGCGATGAAACGACAAAATTATTTTTAGAGAGTTGGGGATTATTGGAAAAAATAAAAGGACTTAGATCGGAAAAATATTATTTGCCATTGCTTAGCCCAGTTTTAAAAGATAAGGTTAATCAGCTAGCCAAAGAATTGCGTTGCCGGAATTTGAATGTTTTGGTTGGGCTAGAAGAACAAAAAATCGGCAAGGCACTTGATTTTGCCAATAAGAAAAATATTACAAAAGTTATAATTATCGGAGAAGACGAACTCGCTAAAGGAATTTACAAAATAAAAAACATGGCGAGCGGAGAAGAAACAATAGAAAAAATTTAGCTTTAATAAACTAATTTTTAAAGAGTATGGAAGATTTAAAAGATAGCTTCGTTTCCGATGAAAAACGTCATTTTAAATGGCATCTAGGTAAAGCCATCGCTTCTTCTTTGTCCGGTTTTATTGCCGGTATTGTTGTAACAATTATTATTTTTGTGGCCTTTTTTACCATTACTTTGAAATAAGTCGCTTGAGCCAAATCCAGTTTAGTTGGGCAGTTGACATTAATCAATTTATCTTGTAATATATAAGAAGTTTTTGGTTCGCCGCACGCGACTTAATACGTCGCGTTTTATTTTGTCTAAAATAACAATAATATGGAAATAAGAAACATCGCCATTATCGCCCACGTTGATCATGGTAAAACAACCTTAACAGATTCGCTTTTGCGTCAAACCGGGATGGTTACTGACAATACCAGTATGGACAGCGATTCTATTGAACAGGAAAGAGGAATTACAATTTATTCAAAAAATTGCAGTCTTTTTTATAAAGACACTAAAATAAATATTGTTGATACTCCCGGCCATGCCGACTTCAGTTCTGAGGTGGAGCGTGTTTTGCGTTCTATTGACTCTGTTCTCTTGGTAGTTGATGCCCAGGAAGGCCCAATGCCGCAAACAAAATTCGTTTTAAAAAAATCTTTAGAACTTGGTTTAAAGCCGATTGTTGTTATCAATAAAGTTGATAAACCGGCTGCTCGACCGGCTGAAGTTTCAGAAATGGTTTATGAACTATTTTTGGATTTAGGCGCGACTGATGAACAATTAGATTTTCCAGTTATTTACGCAATCAGTAAAGGTGGTAGGGCCGGTCTGGAAGCAGATAAATTGGCCGATAATCTTGACCCTCTACTCGATTTGATTTTAGAACATGTAAAGCCGGCGGCTACTCCAGAAATGATGACCATGCCTCTTGCCGCTCAACCGTTTAATTTAGCTTATGATAATTTTTTGGGTCGTTGTGCAATTGCCCGTATTTATCAAGGAACTGTCAAAACTGGTCAAACAGTATTTATTGAAAATTTAAATGGTGATACTCGATCAGGTAAGGTAACAAAATTATTTACTTTCAGTGGTTTGGCTCGTAAAGAAATTACTGAGGCGATTGCTGGTGATATTGTGCTTGTTGCCGGGTTGTCTGATATATATATTGGTGAAACTATTTCCGAAAGAGCTGATCAAAAAGCGTTGCCAGCTATTTCTATTGATGAACCGACTATTTGTTTAAGTTTTTTAATTAATAATTCTCCTTTTGCCGGTCGTGAGGGAAAGTTTGTTACTAACCGTCAATTAAAAGAACGTTTAGAGAAAGAATTGGAAGTTAATGTCGGCTTGAAGATTGATTTCTCTGACGCCAATTTCTATAAAGTATATGGTCGTGGTGAATTACATATCGCTGTTTTGCTTGAAAATATGCGCCGTGAAGGCTACGAAGTTCAGGTTTCTCAGCCACAGGCTATTATCAGAGAAGAGGGTGGTGTAAAATTAGAACCGTTTGAAGAAATAACTCTTGATATCCCGGAAAATTGTGCTGGTGTTGTTATCGATAAAATGTCTCGCCGTAAAGGGCAGATGACTGATTTGAAAACTCATAACGGCCAAACGAGAATTATATTTGCTATTCCAACTCGTGGAATTTTGGGTTACCGTGATGAATTTGTGGTTGATACTCGTGGCGAAGGAATTTTGTGTTCTCATTTTATTGGTTTCAGACCTTGGGCGGGCGATATTGAAAGAAGCCAGCTTGGTTCTATGGTTTCCATGGCGACAGGTAAGGCTTTAGCTTTCTCCCTTTGGAATTTACAGGACCGTGGTGTTTTATATATTCAACCCAATATTGAAGTCTACGAAGGTATGGTAATCGGAAATGTCGCCAAAGGAAATGATATGGCAGTTAATCCTATCAAAGGAAAGAAACTGACCAATGTTCGTGCTTCCGGTTCTGATGAAGCAATTACCCTAACCCCACCTTGGGATTTAACTTTGGAAAGAGGTTTGAGTATTATCAATGAAGATGAATACTTAGAAGTTACTCCGAAAAGCATCAGACTTCGTAAAAAGGGTTTAACCGAAAATGATCGAGTTAAAAATAAGAGATAAAAAATTAATTAGCCAAATAAAAAAGAGAGCTGATAAAATCAGTTCTCTTTTTTATTTGGCTTTATTTATTTACCATTTCTTTAATTGGACTAAAGCTAAAGCGATGTAAAGGGCAGGGTCCAAGTTCGGCAATTTTGGCGAAATGAGCTTTTGTTCCATATCCCTTATGTTTGGCAAATTCATATTGCGGGTACTGTTTGTCGATCTCCGTCATCATCCAATCCCGGCTTACCTTGGCGATAATCGAAGCAGCGGCGATACAGAAAACTTTAGCATCCCCACCGATAATTGCGGTTTGGGATTTTTCCAGTTTAGGAATCTTGAAATTACCATCGACTAAGATATAGTCCGGTTCAATTTTTAGTTTTTTTATCGCTCGGCGCATAGCCAGGAAACTGGCTTGCAAGATATTTATTTTGTCGATGGTTAAATTATCGACGACGCCAATTTCTACCGCCAAGACTTTTTCTTTTATTACACCGAATAATTTTTCCCGTCTTTTGGCGGTTAATTTTTTTGAATCGGCGACTAAAGCCAAATCTTCATGATCAATTATAAAATCAGGCCCGATGACAACACAGGCCGCCACCACCGGTCCGGCTAAAGGTCCGCGGCCGGCTTCATCGACTCCGCCAATAAGCTTATAACCAAGATTGAATATTTTTTTTTCAGTGGCAAGATCTAACATAAGCCTATTATATCAAAAAATAAATAAAAAAGCCCGAATCTTTAAATAGATTCGGGCAGGGTTTGTTTTTTTGTACTATACCGTGGCAGACTGAGTTTCAATTGAGTTTATCTTGAAACTCGGTACAATAAGACTTTGATATATGCCTCTTAAAACTTCTTCATTGTTTCCAGGAATAAATACCCGGGTGGCGACATTTCTTTGATATTTAGCCGGAATTAGTTCTGGTCTCGTAGCAATCATTGTCGTAATCGGATTTTCTGATAAACTTTTGTGTTGGATAATTAATAAATAATTACCTGATAATCTGTTGGCGGCGGCGACAAGTAAATCTTTATCGACCTGGCCTTCAGCGCGACAAATGAGAACCTGGTTAGGAAAATCCGGTGACCAATTTAAATTATTAATCGCATTTTTTGTGTTAGCGGCGATTTTATCGTACTGATTCACAAAAAATGAAATCCCTGTTGCTTCTTTCGTTCCCGAAAGAAGAAAACCGGAATAGAAATCTTCAATTTGTTCCTGTAAATTTTCCTTCTGACCGCTGGCATCTTCTGTGTGAGCAACGTACATTAGTTTTTTGTAGGTTTCGGCAATTAAATTTGCCTTGCCAAGCTTTGTTTCCAAAAAATTTGCGGCGTCTGTCCATTCCTCTTTGACAGTTGATGTTCCCCAAATTTTTTCCAGAAAACTCAGGCAAGAAGGGTGTCCATTACTGGAAGTGTGAAAATAATACCCTTTGTCTGAAATTTTCTTAATACAATCATCGTCAGGATGATTGTCGGCCCAAAAAATAATTTGCCCTTCAAATTTTTCAATAAAACTATTCAATGCTTTTGGGTTGCAATTTTTGTTGCCTAAAGCGGCAATATAAATTGGCAGATTGTCTGCAAGGCTGATCTTGCCAAGTTGGCAAGGGTGAACCCTGACAACGACAGTTTCCGCTAACCCCTGTTTTTTTAAATGTTTTTTAATGCCTAAAGCGGCGAAAAAACCTTCGGTAGTGTTTGGCACCAAAATGATGCTTAATTTTGTTGAAAAATTTTCTTTTGTTTCGCTCATGATAGAAATTTTTTTAAATTTGTTATTTTGGTTATTTATAAGATTAAAGGTCTCTGTTTTTTTATCATCCAGGGCCCTTAAAAATGTTTGTAAAAGGTCAATATTATGTTTATAATTATGTAAGTATAAACATAATTTTATAGTTTAATGTTTTTATTTAAAATTGTCAAGTCATAGCCCGGATGGTGAAACTGGTAGACACGCAGTGTTCAGAACGCTGTGGGAGCAATCTCATGGGGGTTCAAGTCCCCCTCCGGGCACACAGTAGAGAGGTGGTGAAGACTAATCGGTCGTTTGGCTCAGCTGGTTAGAGCGCCGCGTTCACATCGCGGAGGTCAGTGGTCCGAGTCCACTAACGACCACTTTAAATAATGTTCAATAAATTTTTTTAAATATTTAATTTTATGGGCATAGAAAATTTTCCCGGAATTAAACCCGGCGATATAATTGATTTAAGCAAATTTGAAAAAACAAAAAAGGAACCTAGTTTTGAAACCTATCTCCCGTCCTTAAATGAAATTGCCTTGAAGTTAAATAAAGAGGTAAACGAAAAATTTCCTTATTTCATAAATAAGGAGGGACAGATTGGAATGAATGGTTTTAGCGAAGAGGAAATAGAGAAAGATAGAAAAGACGTCCTAGCCAAGGAGAAACTTTTTAGCGGTGATGATGGCAAGGATAAAGTAGAGTGGAGCCGGGATAAAAAAAGAAATCCTTCCAATATTACCGAGATAGCTTTAACTATTTTATTGCAAAAAAGTTTAGGTAAAGATTTTATTGTTGCCCGTTCTTCAAAGTACGATGATTATCTGAATGGCGTGGATCAGGTTATTGTTTATGTCCCAACCGGGGAAGTTGTCTGCGGTTTTGATGAGGTTATTGGGAACGTCGGTGATGATGGCGGCGAAAAGAAAAAAGAAAAATTGGAAAAGATTATGACTCGAGGCGGTGCGAATATAAAATATGGCGCCCAGTTAAAAGACGGGAAACTGGTTCGTTCAGAAGTAAAAAATGTTCCGGCTTTCTACGTCTCTTTAAGCAAGGAGAACCTTAGAGAGTTATTGGAAAGTTTAAAAAATAATTCCCAGGGTGATACTGAACAAAAAATATTTTCTAAATTGTTAGCCTCTTTAGAGAATCAGGCTGCCGGACAGAAAATGAATAGCAATCTGCGGACAAAAACGGATTCAATGCTAGATAAATTCCGCAGGGCAATTAATACTAAAGACATAACTAATAATATAGCCGCCTAATAAAAAATAATATGGCTAAACTTTTTTTTTACAATACATTAACGCGCCAGAAAGAAGAATTCGTTCCGATTAATAATAATAAGGTTGGTCTTTATACTTGCGGTCCGACAGTTTATAATTATGCCCATATTGGGAATTTACGTTCTTATTTATTTGAAGATTTCTTAAAGCGTACTTTGGAGTATAACAATTATAAAGTTGAACATGTTATGAATATCACCGACGTTGGCCATCTGACCGGTGATATGGATATGGGTGAAGACAAATTGGAATTGGGAGCAAAGCGAGAAGGCAAGAGTGCTTGGGAAATTGCCGCTCACTATGAAGAAGCTTTTAAAAAAGATACTTATTTTTTAAATATTGAAGCGGCGAATGTTTACGCTCGGGTAACTGATAATATTCCTGAACAGATTGCCTTAATTAAAATTCTAGAAGACAAAGGCTACACTTACAAAATAAGCGATGGTATATATTTTGATACATCTTTAGTTAAAGATTATAACAAACTTAGTCATTTACCGCTTGAAGAATTAAGAGAAGGAGCGCGCGTAGAAATAAATGCCGAAAAGAAAAGCCCGACAGATTTTGCTTTATGGAAATTTTCTCCAACAGACGCCAAGCGCCAGATGGAATGGGCATCTCCTTGGGGAATTGGTTTCCCGGGCTGGCATATTGAATGTTCGGCAATAGGTTTAAAATATTTAAGCGGGGAACTAGATATTCATTGTGGTGGCATTGATCATATTAATATTCATCATACGAATGAAATCGCGCAATCGGAAGCAGCTACCGGTAAGAAGTTTTTTAATTATTGGATGCATGGTGCCTTCCTTAATATTAAAGGCGGCAAGAAAATGGCCAAGAGCGCTGGTAATTTTTTAACATTGGATAATGCTTTAATTAGGCATAATCTTAATCCGCTCGCTTATCGCTTTGCCGCACTCCAAGTTAGTTATCGCAAGCCGATGGAATATAGCGAAGAAAGCATCAAACAGGCGGCAGACGGATTGGAAAGTTTGATAAATTCCGTAGCTGCTTTAGGAAAAGATAAAGGCAAAATAAATACCGAATTTAAAGATAAATTTATTTCCGCGATTAATGATGATTTAAATATGCCGCAAGCTTTAGTGGTTGTTTTTGCGGTATTAAAATCAAAATTAAGTGCTGCTGATAAACTAGCCACTATTATTGATTTCGATAAAGTTTTAGGTTTAGAATTGGATTCGGTAAAAAATGCGACTGCCCTGGAATTAAAATTAGCAGATTTGCCAGCTGAAGTTCAGGCGCTTGTTAATGCTCGCAATCTGGCTCGTAACAATAAAAATTGGGAGGAATCCGATCGTCTGCGCGAGGAAATAAAGAAATCCGGCTATTCAGTTGAAGATGTGAAAGATGGCTTAAGAATCTCGAGTCTATAAAATTAGAAAATGTCTAAAAATTTTTGGGAAATATTAAAAAAAAGGAATAAACCGATTTTGGCGCTCGCGCCTATGGCTGGTTTTACCGATTCCGCCTTTCGTCAGATTTGTAAAAAATATGGCGCCGATGTTTTGTATAGCGAAATGGCTTCAGCGACGGCGCTTTTTTATAATCAAAATAAAAAAGAAAACGCCACCCTTGATCTTCTGAAATTTGACCCTAAAAAAGAAAAATATTATGTCGTGCAATTATTTGGTGCTAACCCGGAACATTTTGCTGTCGCTACCAGAATAATTACCGAGAAAATTAAACCGGATGGAATTGATATAAATTTTGGCTGCCCAGTGCCGAAAATAATCAAGCAGGGGGCCGGTTCGGGATTGATGAAGAATTTAGCCAGTGCTAGAGCCGCTATCCAGGCGGTGTTGGCTAATACTGATTTACCGGTTTCTATAAAAATTCGTACGCAGGCCGGGAATATTGATGCGCAAAAATTTTTAAAAAATATTTCCGATTTGCCGGTGGCTGCTTTAATGATTCATGGAAGAACTTTGGCCCAAGGATTTGCCGGCAATCCGGATTGGAAAATAGTTAAAGAATCGAAGAAATATTTTAAAGGCGTAATTTTAGCTAATGGCGGCATTAATGATTTAATAAGCGCTAAAAAAGCTTTGAAAGAAAGTGGCGCTGATGGTTTGGGTTTAGCGCGCGGAGTTTTAGGACGCCCTTGGCTATATAAAGAAATAAAACAGAACAAAGTTATAGATTTAAAAGCCAGGCAAATTTTTATAATTGCTATTGATCATGCAACTTTAGAACAAGTAAAAAAAGGCAAACGAGGAATAATTGAATTTCGCAAGCATCTGGTTTGGTATATACAGGGTATGAATGGTGCCGCTAAACTGCGCGAGCAATTAGTGAAAGTTGATAGCCTGGCAAACATAAAAAAAATATTAAAATAAAAATATGACTTTATATATAAATACTGTCAGCCATGAGGAAATAATTATTGAGCTTAGAGACAATAATAATATTTTGGCGAGTAAAAAAATCAGCGCGCCCCGCACGCAAGCAGAAAAATTATTGCCAGCTATCGATAGATTACTTAAAACAAAAAAAATAAAACTTAGCAAATTAAAAAATATTATTGTAGCTAATTATGGCGGTAGTTTTACCTCGCTACGTATCGGCGTAATAACCGCCAATGCATTAGCCTATGCTTTGCATATTCCGGTTGAAGCTGAAACTAAATTAAAAAAGAACAAAGAATTTTCCGATTATTCTATCGTTGAACCGATATATGACAGAGAGCCAAATATCGGAATATCAAAAAAACCTAAATTATAGCCTGTGTATTAGTTGTTGAAAACTCCTAGACTATTTTGACGAATTATTTTAATTAAAATAAAGCTGCTTGTTCATAAGTAGCTTTTTTTGTGTTTTTTAGCTTATTTTAGACCAAAGAATAGTGTTGACCCAAGGGGGTTGGTGGTGTATAATTAAACTCGTAAGGTGAATTGTGGGGAAACGTGGTGAATATGCTTGTCTTCGCCATACTATCTCTCATCAAAATCTATTATGTTTATCGGAGAATATAATCACAATTTAGACGATAAGGGCCGCTTAGCTATTCCGGTTAAGTTTCGCGCTATCTTGAAGAAAGGAGCAGTTGTTACCAAGGGTTTGGATAACTGCTTATTTTTATATTCAAAAGAACAATTTGAAACCATTGCTAAAAAATTAGCGGCATTACCTATTAGTCAAGCAAAAGCCCGTACTTTTAGTCGACATATGTTAGCCGGCGCAATGGAAGTTGATTTTGATAACCAGGGTCGTGTAACTTTGCCGGAATATTTACGCACATTCTCTGGATTAAAGAAAAAAATAATTGTTGCCGGTTTATATAATCATTTGGAAATTTGGGATGAAGCCGCCTGGCATAAATATAAAACTGAAAGCGAGAAGAATAGCAACGCCATTGCTGAAGAGTTGGGTGATTTAGGAATTTAAACTGTTATGACTTATTCTCATATCCCGGTCATGTTAGCTGAAGTTCTGAATTATCTAGACCCGCGATTGGGAAAGAAATATATTGATTGTACTTTAGGCGGTGCTGGTTATACTATCGCTTTAGCTAAAGAGGTTGGTGATAATGGTCAGATAATAGGGATTGATTTAGATGGATTAGCAATAAAAAATGCGCAAAAATTAATTGTTGAACAGAAATTAGAAAATATTGTTTTGATAAATGATAACTTTAAAAATCTTAAGGCGGCAATAGCTGAAAAATTTTCACCGGAGACCAGATTTGATGGCATAGTTTTCGATCTTGGCTTATCATCGGCCCAACTTGACGATGAAGCACGTGGTTTTTCTTTTAAGGGGGAGCGTCCGCTGGATATGTCTTTCGGTCCGGTTAATTCTAGATCGACAGAAGAGATTATTAACTCTTATCCACTTCTGGAACTGACCAGAATATTTCAAGAATACGGAGAAGAGAAACACGCCTATCGGATAGCCAAAGAAATCGTTGAAGCGCGCAAGGCTAAAAGATTAAAAACAACCGCTGATTTAGTCGCCGTCATCGAAGCCACTGTTCCTTTCCGCTATCGTTCCAAAATACATCCCGCCACCAGAGTATTTCAAGCTTTACGGATGGAAACGAATGAGGAATTGAAAAGTTTAGCAGATGTTTTACCCGATGCTATCAGTCTTCTAAAGCCGTGTGGGCGCTTGGTAGTTGTTTCATTCCATAGCGGAGAAGATAGAATCGTAAAGAGATTTTTAAAAGCAGAAACAAATTTAAAGATATTGACCAAAAGACCTTTAGTGCCTGGTGAAGAAGAAATCGCCGCTAATCCGCGAGCACGGAGCGCAAAGTTCAGAGCGGCCGAAAAAATTTAGATAATTTTTAGATTAATATAAATTTCGTTATTTTCGTATGACTCAAATCATTAATTGCTATCAAGCACAAACCCAAAAAACCAGCCATGGCAAAAAAATAAACTTAAAAAGTTTAAATTTTTGCTTAATGTCCCTCGCTTCTGTCCTTGGAGTATTTTATTTGATTAATGTCAGTGATTTAACCGTTAAGGGCTTTGCCCTTAAAGATCTGCAGAATCAGGCTAATGTTTTAGCCAGTGAAAAACTTGATAACGAAGAAGCGGTAAACAATTTACAATCGTATTATTCTTTAAGCTCCCGTACCCAGAAATTAAATATGGTAGCCGTTGGTGAAATTGACTATCTACCAGTCACAGTCGCATTGGTTGCCCGCAAGTAGTATGTGGCGTGAAACAAAAAATAAATGTCGTCCAGAAACAAATAGGATTAGTAATAATCGTCTCCGTTTAGTTGTGGCGATTGTTTTTTTATTAAGTGGGGCTTTGATTTATAAATTATTTTCCGTCCAGATAAGGCAGTGTGATATTTATACGGCGCTTGCTTCTTCTCAGCATCAAGTTTATAACCAATTAGCCCCAGAAAGAGGAAAAATATACTTGAGTGAAAATGTAGATGGCCAGGAGAAGCTTTATCCACTGGCAACCAATAAGGATTTTGCTTCCATTTATGCCATTCCTAAAGAAATCGTTAATCCGCGGGAAATGGCCGAAAAATTATATGCCTTTTTTGATGAACCTTATTTGAATGCAAAAACAATCGAAGAAAATTCTTCCTCCACTCCTACTTCTACTCCGGATTCAATTCCAAGTTCAACGACTAGCGAAACGTCGTTAAGTTCGGCTTCGTCAACAAAAGAAGAAATAATAGATGGTTATTTTAAAAAACTTAATAAGCCAGGTGATCCCTATGAATCATTAGGTAAAAAATTGGGGACTGATGATTTGTTGAAACTTTTTGCTTTTTTGGCCTCAACTAGTTCTGCACCGGTTACAGCTAATGATTTGGAATTAAGGAATGAGCAAGTTGTTTATAAAAAAGGGACAACAACGACTAAATTCATTTTGCCTGGTTTTGGTTTTGACTTGCAAAAGTATCGCTATTATCCAGAAAAAGAAATTGCTTCGCATATTCTTGGCTTCGTTAGTAATGCTGATAATAAAGAAGTAGGAAAATATGGTTTAGAGGAATTTTTTAATGATGAGTTGGCAGGTAAAGCCGGGTATTTGAAATCAGAAAAAGGCGGACAAGGCAATACGATTATCGTTAATGATAGAGAATATGTAAAGCCGGAGGATGGATCAGATTTGATATTAACAGTCGATCGTAATATTGAGTTTGTTGCTTGCGAGAAATTAAAAGAAGCGGTAAAAAAACATGGCGCCGATGGCGGCAGTGTTATAATCATGAATCCTAAAACAGGCGCGATTATTGCCATGTGTTCCGTTCCTGATTTTGATCCGAATGATTATAAAGATGTTTCGAATATTAGGGTTTTTAATAATCCCGTAACTTTCGATCAGTACGAACCCGGTTCAGTATTCAAAGCTGTAACAATGTCAATCGCCATTGATCAAGGCAAAGTGTCGCCAACAACGACTTATAATGATCCGGGGGAATTAATGATTAATGGTTGGGATAAACCGATCAGAAATTCGGATTTTGATACTAAAGGCGGGCATGGAGTAGTTGATATGAATGTTGTTTTGGAAAATTCTTTAAATACCGGCGCGATATTTGCAATGCGTCAAGTCGGACCGACGGTTTTTGCCGACTATATTAAAAATTATGGTTTTGGTGAAAAAACCGGGATCGAACTAGGTTCGGAAAGTTCTGGCAATATTGATAATTTGTTAAAACCAAAGGTTAGGGAAATTGATGCGGCCACGGCTTCATTTGGCCAAGGAATTGCTGTTACCTCTCTACAGATGATTATGCCTTATCAAGCGATTGCTAATAAAGGAATAATGATGAAGCCTTATATCGTAAAAAGTATTATCCGTAATGACGGCCAACGAGAAGAAACGCAACCACAACAGTTAAGAAGGGTAATTTCTTCTCAGACAGCCGATACAATGTCGGCCATGCTAGTAAATGTGGTGGAGAAGGGTCATTCCAATAAAGCTTATATTAACGGTTATTATATTGGCGGCAAAACTGGTACCGCTCAAATTCCGACTCCAGGAGGCTATCTAAAGGGTCAATATATTCATACTTTTGTCGGTATTGCCCCAATTGAAGATCCAGCCTTTGTAATGTTAACTAAAATGGATAGTCCTAAAGACGTGACCTATGCCGAAGGCTCGGTTGTTCCTTTGTGGAAAGATATCGCCGATTTTATTTTGAAATATTATCAGATTCCAAAAACTAGAAATTAATATGAAAAAAATATTGCAGTTAAAATTAAAGATGCTGTCGCGGATGATAATTAAAAGATATCAGCCGGTTGTTGTTGGTATTACGGGATCAATCGGAAAAACTAGTACTAAAGATGCAATAAATAAAGTTTTAAAAGAAAAATTAAGAGTTAGGACTACTTTTAAAAATTATAATAATGAAATAGGCCTACCGCTTACCATTATCGGCCTTGAGTCTCCGGGGAAAAATATTCTTGGCTGGTTGGGAATATTTTTATACGCTTTTAAATTAATTTTGATAAAAGATAAAAATTATCCTCAGGTTTTGGTTTTGGAAATGGGTGTTGATCGTCCGGGCGATATGGGATATCTGACAGATATTGTACCCGTTAATGTCGGCGTCGTGACGGCAGTTAGCTATTCGCATTTAGAATATTTCGGTACTGTCCATAATATTCAAAAAGAGAAGCAGGTGTTAATTGAAAAATTAGATTCTAAGGGTTTGGCTGTCCTTAATTTTGACAACGAATACACCAAAGACATGTCTAATGTCAGCAAGGCTCGAGTTTTGAGCTATGGATTAAAAGAAGGGGCTAATCTTCAAGCTCAAGATATTGTTTATAATTTTGCCAAAGAAGGTTATGACTTGTCGGGAATAAATTTTAAGTTGAATTATAATGGTTCAATTGTGCCGGTAAATATGAAAAATGTAATGGCGGAAACAGCAATTTATGCTGCCCTGGCTGCTGCCGCAGTAGCTATCTATTTTGATTTTAATTTGGTAGAAATATCTCGTGCCCTAAATGATTTTAGTTTGCCTAAAGGAAGAATGAATTTTTTACCGGGGATAAAACATACTTTTATTATTGATGATACTTACAATTCTTCGCCGGAAGCGGCACTTTTAGCGGTTGATGTTCTAAGACGGGTAAAAGTTGATACCGCCGCGGATAAATATGCTGTTTTGGGCGATATGCTCGAAATAGGAAGTTATACTGAAGAAGGCCACCAGTTAGTCGGAAAAAAAGTTGCCGAGAGCGGAATTAATCAATTAATTGCCGTTGGCGAAAAAGCGCGTAATTTTATCCATGGCGCCAAAGAAGCGGGAATGGAGGATGATTTTATTTTTTATTTTGATAAACCGGAAGAAGCCGGAAAATTTTTGCAGAACAGAATTAAAGCCGGTGACGTCCTACTCATAAAAGGTTCACAAGGGGCGCGAATGGAAAAGGTGGTTAAAGAACTTATGGCCGAACCAGAAAGAGCAGGGGAGCTGATTGTCCGCCAAGGAAAAGAATGGGAAAACAAATAAAAAAGGCTGTCCATTAACAGGATAGCCTTTTGCCTTTTGTTTTGTTTTATTTTTTTTCTATTTTTTCCCAGAAATAATTAAGTTCTTCCTGAGAAAAATTTGTTCCCAATATAAGCCCGAGACCAGAAACAAAATTTTCAATCTCTTTGGCTGATTTTTTATAAATATGCCTTATTCGCATTAAATGTTCCTTTGATAAGGAAATTAGTTGAAAAAGGTAAATTATTTCACGAGCATCAGTGGCGTGAATTATCCGCGCACTAAGAGCGGTGTCGCAGATACGCCCACAAAGTAGATCGACTGTTTCCGAACTTAATGGCGGTTTGGAAATTTTCAGAACTTCACGCTGATATTTTTCTAGCAGTCCATCATATTTTTTATTTAAGTCTGCAATAACGCCCTGAAGCCGTTTGATTTCTGTTGCCTGGCATTCTTCGATTGTCGGCATTTCAAATTTTTTTGTTTCTCCCATTTCTTAAATTTCTATATTTGTTTTATTGTTAAATTTCTATTTTATCTTTTAATTTATCGGTTTAGTTTAACATTTGTTTCTAAAATTGTCAAATATAGTCATTACCACTAAATTGTCATTTTTGTATTTTGCTACTATACTAGTATTATATGAAAATATTAATTTTAGGCGGCCAAGGAAATCTTGGTACACAGCTGGCAAAAGTTTTTTCGATAGATTTTGAAACTATATCTTGGGATCGCGAAGATCTTGATGTTTTAGATTTTCCGCTACTGGCTAAGAAAATAAATGAGCTGGCACCTGATTTGATTATTAATACCGTCGCTTATAATGCCGTGGATAAATGCGAGGGAAAGACAGAATATGAATTAGCACTTCAGCTTAATGCGGAATTACCAGCAGCCCTAGCCGATATTGCCCTTCATTCAGGGGCGACTCTAATCCACTATTCCTCGGATTATGTTTTTAATGGTACGGAAGAGAAGAAAGAATTTTCAGAAACCGACACGCCTAATCCAATAAATAAATATGGAGAAAGTAAATTCGCCGGAGAAAGAGAAATTTTAAAGCAAGCTGAACGCGGTTTAAATTTTTATTTGATTAGAACTTCAAAACTATTTGGCCCTAGAGGTGCTAGTCCGGCGGCTAAACCGAGTTTTTTTGACATCATGTTATCTTTAGCTCAAGATAAAAAAGATATTACGGTTGTTAATGAAGAATTAAGCTGCTTTACCTATACCCCTGATTTAGCGGCAGCAACTAAGCGTTTATGGGAACTAGAAACCCCTTATGGTATTTATCATTTAACAAATGAAGGTGCTTGTACTTGGCTTGATGGGGCAAAGACACTCTTTGACTTAAAAAAGATGGAAGTAGCGATTAGAGCGGTTAGAAGTGAAAATCTTTTACGAGCGGCTCGTCGGCCGAAATTTTCTGTTTTGAAAAATTTGAAAGTAAAAAAAATGCGTAATTGGCAAGAAGCCTTAAGTGAATATATAAATAAATAAATAAAAAATATATGAGAGGAATTATTTTATCTGGCGGTTCAGGGACACGCTTGCGCCCTTTAACTAAAATTACCAGCAAGCAATTATTACCAGTTTATCATCGACCGATGATTTATTATCCTCTTAATACCTTAGTTAAAGCCGGAATAAAAGAGATATTGATAATTGTCGCCCCGGAAAGAGCCGGCGATTATCTTAATTTGCTCGGGTCAGGAAAAGAATTCGGGGTTAAGTTTACTTATGAAATTCAGGATAAGCCTGAAGGATTGGCACAGGCATTTTTAATCGGTGAAAAATTTATCGATGAAGATAATGTGGTAATGATTTTGGGGGATAATATTTTTGAGGATGATTTTTCTGAAGATATTAAGAATTTCAAAGGTGGCGCAAAAATTTTTGCCAAAAAAGTTCCTGATCCCGAAAGATTTGGCGTGGTAAAATTTGACGAGAAAATGAGAGCGGAAAAAATAGTTGAAAAGCCGCAGGAATATTTGAGTAATTACGCGGTTACCGGGTTATATATTTATGATAAACGGGTAGTAAATATTGCTAAAGAAATGAAAGCGAGCCCTCGCGGCGAGTTGGAAATTACTGATGTTAATAATTGGTTTTTGGAAAAAGGCGAAATCGAAGTTGCCGAAGTAAAGGGTGAATGGTTGGATGCTGGAACTTTTGACAGTCTTCTTAAAGCACAAAATTTTGCTAAAGAAAAAATGGCCGATAAGATGGTCGTATAATATGAAATTGGCTGTCGGGTTTTTAACCTATAACGATTCTAGCGTTAAATATTTAGCGGATTTTTTACCAAGTCTAAAAGATGCGCTTAGTTTTTTAGAACCTAGTGATTATAAGGTATTTGCTTTTGATAATAGCGACAAGGATAACGAGCTCAACAAAAAAGCTTTAGAGTCATTCAGCGAAAATAATGGAATCTTTTTAGAATATATTTCCGCCGACAGCAATCTTGGATTCAGTCGCGCCTATAATATTCTTATCCATTCCGCCATTCGTCTCGAGGCGGAATATTTTTTTATTGTTAATCCGGATACTCTTTTAGAAAAAGATACGATTTCGGAATTGGTTTCAGCTCTTGATCAAGATACGGAATTAGCTTCTGTCAGTCCTAAAATCCGCCGTTGGGATTTTGCCGCCAATACTAAGACTAGGATTATTGATTCTTGCGGTTTGATAGTAAAGCCAGGTCTGCGTTTTTATGATTTAGGCCAAGGAGAAAAAGATGATAAGCGGTTTGATTCCTCTAGCATTCTTGGCCCATCTGGTGCGGCGGGAATTTTTAGATTAAGCACCCTGGAAAAGATAAAAGAAAATGATCAATATTTTGATGAACATTTTTTTATGTATAAAGAGGATTGTGATTTGGCCTATCGCCTATATTTGATTGGGGCTAAATCGGCCTTAGTTCCCAGTGCTATAATGTACCATGATCGTACCGCTGCTTCATCCGGAGAAGGTGTGGTCGAGAAAGTGCGAGATCGTCGCCGGAAAAGTCACCAGATACGCTCTTGGTCATTTAGGAACCAACACCTTATATTTGTCAAACATTGGGCAAAGCAGAAATTTGTTAGTAAAATAATAATAATTTTCCGGGTTTTAATACTGGGTATTTTTTCTTTAATATTAGAGCAATTTCTTTTAAAAGAATATAAAAACATCTTTCGCTCTTTTAGGTCTTGACTAATACAAAATAATATGATAGAGTAATTTTACATTAGAAATTTATAAGTCTATTTTTTATATGGAAAATTTACTAGAAAAAATGATAACAGACAAGAAAACTGAAGAGTTGGCTCGTCTCGATGCTATTAAAATTGTGAACTCCTTGTTTTCGGAATTACTAGACCGCGAAAAAGACATCTTGTCTCGCCGTTTTGGTTTGCAAGGAGATAAGGGCGAAACCTTAGAAAAAATTGGCAGTCTTCATAAATTAACTCGAGAAAGAGTCCGTCAGATTGAATCTGCCAGTATAAAAAAGATAAAAAAACTGGAAATTTTAGGAGACTCTATTGAGGTTTTGAAAGAAACTGTTCAAAGTTTAATTAATGAACATGGCGGTTTGATTCGTCGTGATTATTTATTAGATATCCTCACGGTTATGGCTTTGGAACTTAATAATGAAAATAGCGTTGACGATCCTAACTATGAAAAGAATAAATCTTCTTATCGCAACCATTTTAATTTCTTAATTTCGAAATTAATGGGTGAAAATTTAGAGTTAGTTGGCGATAATGATAAATTCAATGCTTCCTTTAAGCTAAAAAATGAAGAAGTTGGCCATTTAGAAGAATTGGCTGATGATTTATTAAAGAATGTTGAAACTTTAAAAAAGACTTATACCACCGAAGAACTGTTAAATCTCTTAAAAGAACTAGACTCTTATAATAAATATCAGTCTAAAATTAATTCTATTAAACAAACAGATATCTCCCCTGTTTTCAAAAGCAAAGTTTTTCCGGATAAAGCCGAAGTTATTAATAATAACAAAGTATTATATTCTTTGATGCAAGCAGTCAAAAATATTGAGCAGAATAAATATGGTGAGTGGGGCCTGGCCGATTCAGAGGAAATTAAGCCAAAAACTGTTAATGACAAGATTTATCTTATTTTAAAACATGAAGCTAAACCCCTTCATTTTACGGAAATTGCTTCGAAGATTAATGAAATAAAATTTGATAAAAAGGTGGCCAATGCCGCTACTGTCCATAACGAACTTATTTTAGATGATCGTTATGTACTCATCAGCCGGGGCACTTATGGCCTTAAGGAATGGTCAAAATAACATAAATATTAGATAAGCTATAGATATAAAACATGAAGTCCGACCAAGAGTGGCCGGATTTTTTGTTTTTCCTGAAAATATGCTAAAATATAGATGTTAAGATAATGGTAGAAGTATGAATATAGTTGTCAACACAGCCGGTTTTGATCAATTTTTTAGTTTGCCGCCCGAGCAGATGCTTTGGGCTATTTTTGCTAATTTTGGTTGGGTATTTTTAGGAATTATTTTTTTATACGGTGCTCGTAGTGTCTGGCTTAATTATATCCAAGAGAAATGGAGTAAGGATCATAAGAGTGTTTTATTGGCAATCGATATTCCTAAGGGTAACGAACAATCACCAAAAGCGGTCGAAAATATGTTTACTTATCTGGGCGGCGCTCACGGTACTCAGAATTTTTATGAAAAGTGGTTTGAAGGCCAATATCAAAAGTCTTTCAGCTACGAAATCGTCAGCCTAGAGGGCTATACCCAGTTTTTAATTAGGACACCCGTTGAATATCGTAATCTAATAGAATCATCGGTTTACTCTCAATATCCAGATGCGGAAATTTCCGAAGTTGATGACTATACTGAAAATGTGCCGCAACATTATCCCGATCCGGAATGGGATTTATTTGGAGCGGAATTTATTTTACAAGAACCCTGGTATTTGCCAATCAGGACTTATCAAGATTTTGAACATCAGATGGGGCCAAGTGAGACTCAGTTTAAAGATCCAATGGCATCTCTAATGGATTTATGTGGTTCATTGCGCCAAGGCGAGCAATTATGGTTTCAAATGATAGTTCAGCCGACGGGTTTTGATTGGGTAAAAGATGCAGCGTTGGCAGCCGACGAATTGATGGGAAGAAAGAAAAAATCTAAACCTGGTATAGGCATGAAAGGTTTAGAGGCTCTTGGCAATGCCAGTGAAATAATTTACCCTATTTGGGGGGACATTGATCCTAGTAGCAAAAAGGAAGAGAAACAAAGATCGATGTTGGATTTAAATCCTAAAGAAAAACAGCAAGTCGAGGGCGTACATTTAAAAGCTACTAAGCTTGGTTTTAATGCTAAGTTGAGAGTGGTTTACATGGCCAGAAAAGAAGTTTTGGATAAAGCTAAAGTATTTAGCGGTTTTGTTGGATATATTAAGCAGTTTGGTGCTTTAGGAATGAATAGTTTTAAACCGGATCTAAAAATCACCATGACTAAAACAGCCTATTTTCGGAAAGAACCCCGGTTAATAGAGAAAAAAAGGAAACTTTTCAGAAATTATGTTAACCGTTCAACTAAGGGTAAGGAGATGTTTTTATTGAACATAGAAGAATTGGCTACTCTTTGGCATTTTCCGATTGAAGCTAATGTTAAATCTCCTTTAATTCAGAAAGCCCCTGGACGCAAAGCCGATGCTCCATCGTCTTTGCCTATTATGGAAGAAAAAACTCCGTTGCCAGATGATATTTTTAGCGGATTAAAAACAAGTTCAAATTCAAATTCAAATAACAAAGGAGACGAACTATTAAATAATAATCAAAGTATTTCTGAGCCGACCCCGCCGCCTAATTTGCCAATTGTTTAATCTAAATACATGCGTATTGGAATTGATGCTCGCTTCTATGGGCCGGTTGGTAAAGGCCTCGGCCGATATACCCAAGAAGTGGTCGATAATATAATAAAAATAGCCAGCGCTGAAGGCGCTAGTTTTGATTTTGTAATTTTTTTAAGTCCGGAAAATTTTGATGAATTCGTTTGTGAACAGGATAACGTAAAAAAAGTTTGCCTGGGAATAAAGTGGTATTCTTGGCAGGAACAGATATTCATGCCTTTCTATATCTGGCGAGAAAAAATAGATTTAATGCATTTTCCTCATTTTAATGTTCCGATACTGACTCCGGGGAAATTTGTTGTTACCGTTCATGATCTCATCTTAACTCATTTTCCGACGCGTCGCGCGACTACACTCAATCCTATAATTTATCGTTTAAAAACTCTAGCCTACCGCCTGGTTATAAAGAGCGCTATTAAACGATCAAAAAAAATAATAACCGTTTCGGAATTTACAAAAAATGATATAATCGAGCAATTTAAAATTAAGGCAGAGAAGATAGCTGTCACTTATGAAGGCGTGGCTAATTTAGCAAAAGGCCGGGATTCTTTATTTGTTGCAAAATTAAATAATGAAGAAATTTTAAAACAATATAATATTCCTAGCGATTTCTTGCTTTATGTCGGGAATGCTTATCCCCATAAAAATTTAGAGATGTTATTGAAAGTTTTTGCAAAATTGCTTGAACGCAAGTCTGACTTACGTTTAGTGCTTGTCGGTAAGGAGGATTATTTTTACGATCACATTCATGATAATGCCCGCTCTTTAAACATTTGGCAAAAAGGTAATATTAATAGTCCGGTAATTTTTCCCGGTTATGTTTCTGACGCACAATTAGAAATTCTCTATCAAGAAGCGGAAGCTTATATCTTCCCATCGTTATATGAAGGCTTTGGTCTGCCGCCTTTAGAAGCAATGGCTAGAAGCTGCCCAGTTATCAGCTCTGATCGCTCCTCATTACCGGAAATATTAGGTGCCGCGGCGATGTATTTTGATCCTGAAAATGAAAATGATATGGTGGAAAAAATTTGGTATTTGTTAAATGATAATAAACTCCGAAATTCTTTAATTACTAAAGGCTTAGAACAAATTAAAAAGTATAGTTGGTGGGAATGCGCTAATCAAACCCTAATGATTTATCGACAAGTTTTACATGTCAAATAAAAAAGTCCAATTTAATATTAATGAAGAAAAAATAAGAAACCAGGTTTCTGGTTTTGTCGTTGATTTACGACAGAAGGTTGACAGGGAAATAAAGCAAGACTCAAAGATTACTAAAAATAAAATAGATAAAGCCAAAAAAAAATTAACTAAAGAAGAACGTAAAACAGAGAAGGAAATTAGCCATAAGGCCAATCAAGAATTAAAGCAGATTCAAAAGAGTATTTTAAAAGTAAAACCTAATTTGCTTAAAATTAATAAAGATTCAAAAAAGCCTAAATTTAATCGGTCGGTTAATCATCATTTTTTTAAGGATACCAGTCTTTGGTTGAAATTTTTAAATGAGCAAACCAACCTTTTTAATACAGCGGCTAAGTTGAATATTAAACCGGTTAAAGAAAAAATTGCCGCCGATAAAAGGGTAAGGGAGGCGGAAACGAAGGTTGTCTGGTATCGCTCCATTCTTTCTTTTGTTATCGTTCTGGTCTTAATTGTGCTTCCGCTTAAGCTTTTGTCATATTTTGATATTTTTGATGTTAATAAACTAGAAGCGCAAATAGTTAACCATTCACAGTCCGCTTTTAGTAATTTACTAGCGGCTACCAATGCGGCTGGCAAGATGGATTTTAAGGCGGCTGACTTCGATTTTAAAAATGCCGGTAACGATTTTATTTCCGCTCAACAAAAATTAAACAACATTAGCGATTCGATTTTATTTTTAGCGGCTTTGTCCGATAATCCAAAATTAAAATTGGCAGCCGAGAGCAAGAAATTTCTTTCAGCGGGAGCAATCGCCTCATCTCTGGGAAGTAATCTAGTTTTAGCGACCGATAGCTTATTTGCCAGCAATAAAGAAAATTTTTCCGATTCGCTTGATAAATTTGTTTACTATGGCGAGTCGGCAGTAGATGATTCTAAAAATTTAAAGAAAGAATTAGATAAGATAAATCCGAAGAATTTACCAGATGAGTATCAAGATAAATTTATTAGTCTTAGCCAGCAGACCGGTTCACTTAGCGATAATCTGGAAAATTTTGTCAGCGCCGGAACGAAGCTTAAAGAAATTTTAGGCGCGACTAAGGACAAAAGATATTTGCTTGTTTTTCAAAATAATTCCGAATTGCGCGCTAGTGGTGGATTTTTAGGAAGTTATGCCCTGGTTGATATTCGTGAGGGGAAAATACGTAATTTAGAAGTTCCTGGTGGTGGTTCTTATGACACCGAAGGCGGGATGAACGTTCGGGTTGCCGCTCCTGAACCCCTCTGGCTAGTCAATCCACTTTGGCATTTTTGGGATGCAAATTGGTGGCCAGATTGGCCAACAACGGCGAAGAATTTAATGTGGTTTTATGAAAAAAGTAACGGACCAACAGTTGATGGGGTTATTAGTATTACCCCGACAGTCGTAGAAAGATTATTGGAAATTACCGGGCCGATTGATATGACCAAAGAATATGGCTTAACGATTGATTCTAATAATTTTTGGGAAACGGTTCAGAAAGTTGTTGAACAAAAAAATCTTGCCTCCACCAGCCCGGAAGCGCTCATTGGCATTCCGGCGACTTCTACTGTTTTGGAGTCAACCTTGCCTTTAAAACAGAATTTAGATGTTAATAGCGCTAATAAGCCGAAAAAAATTATCGGTGATTTAATGGCAAAGATCATGGAGACTCTTCCAAATAAGCTGAATAAAGATAATCTCGTTAATATATTGTCGGTATTTGAGGATAGTATGGCAGAAAAACAAGTTCTATTTTATTTTGACGATCCTATTCTGCAGGCTGAAGTTACTAAACATAATTGGGCGGGAGAAGTAAAGGACACTAATCGTGATTATCTAATGGTTGTTAATACTAATATTGCCGGACAAAAATCTGATCGCAAGATGACGGAAAAGATAGAACATTCCAGCGAAGTGTCGCTCGATGGTTCAATTATCAATACCGTTAAAATAACCCGTACCCATACGGGAACAAAAAACGAACCTTTAACGGGTGTACGTAATGTTGATTGGTTGAGAGTTTATGTGCCGCAAGGGAGTGAACTTTTGTCCGCCGATGGTTTTAGAAGGCCGGATGAAAAATATTTTGATAAAAAGCCGGAACCATCCTGGGAAGAAAACGATTTAATAAAGATTGAAAATGAGGCGGCGGTCGATGGAGCAAGCGGGACAAAGATATACCCCGAAGATAATAAAACGGTATTTGCTAATTGGGTGATGGTTGACCCGGGCGAGAGTGTTATAATTACACTTAAATATCGCTTGCCTTTTAATTTCTTGGATTCTGCCTCTGCCAATGATTGGCTGACAAAATTTAACGCGCTTTTGAATCCGGACGAAGCCTCTCTTATCCCTTATAGTTTAATGGTTCAAAAACAGCCAGGCGCCCAGCCGAGTGAATTTCATAGCCGATTGGCATTGCCGCTTAATTGGCCGGTATTTTGGAGCTACCCGGAAAATCTTTCGGGGGCAAATGGTTGGGAAATAAATGACAGCTTAAACTCCGATAAATATTGGTCAATTTTAATAAAAAAATAATTATTGAAATATGAGCGAAGAAAAAAAAGTCAAAAAAATATTGCGCGTCGACAAAGAGGATTACTCAAGCTTGTCAGCTTTTGTTGAACGTCCGGTTCCGACAGAAAAAGAAGTGGCCAGTTTTGAACGAGTAGTCGGCAGAGAGGCACGCAATCAAGAGATAGATACTAATTTATCGGAAATTTATACCGACAAAAAAGGTGATTTAGTCGATGTTAAAAAAATGAAGATAAAATACCGACAATTATCGATTATTCGATTTTTTAAAAAATTAATTATCCTGACTCTATTAATCGGCGCGGCTTATTTTGCTTATTCATATTTTTTCGATCGAACGAATGATTCAAGCTCGTTGGAATTATCTATTGTTGCGCCGGAAAAAGTCTTAGCCGGGGAGGAATTTTCCTACCAAGTTAATTATCATAATCCGAGCAAATTTGTCTTAACTAATGTTCGTCTGGATATTATATTTCCAGATAATTTTATTTTAACCGGCAGTTCGACTCCGTCGCAGGATAATAGCCATGGCTGGAATTTAACTAATCTTGAACCAGGGGCTAATGCCACTTTATCAATAACCGGCAAGTTGATTAACAAGCCCGACTCGGTTAATATTATTTCCGGAAGTTTAAGCTATACCCCTTTAAACTATTCCAGCCAATTCAAAAAAGAAGCTTCGGCTTCAACTATTGTTAGCGGTCCTGGTTGGCAGACGGATTTAGAATCTAGCGGCACCGCTTTTTTGAATCAAGATAATGAAATGACTTTGAGTTTTTCTGATGTAAAAAATAATTATCTCGGTGATTTTAATTTAACCTTTTCTTTGCCAGAAGAAACAAATGCCTCAGTCGCCTCCAGTTCTGACGAAGAAACAGCTTCCTCGAGCGTATCGGCTAAAGCTATTACGATTACTAAAGCCGGCGGCGTAAGTTGGCAGATAAGTGGCTTAAGTCAGGAATTGGACCGTCAAGAAATCCCGCTTAGTTATAAGATCGGGACGAAGATAGATAATCCGGAAATTATTGTTCGTTTAGAAAAGAAGCTGGAAGATGGTCAGTCTTATGTTTTTTGGGAACAATCCGTAAAACCGGAATTAGTTAAAAGCGATCTTAATTTAACGATGTCTATTAATGGTGCTAAAACTGATAATGCCATAAATTTCGGTCAGGCCCTAAACTATTCCATAAGCTATAGTAATAAAGGCGATCATTCTTTTAAGGATGTCGTTATCATGGCAGTTTTAAAGAGTGATTTTCTCAATCTTAACTCCCTAAAGATGGATCAGAAAGGAAATCTTGATAGTCAAACTATAACTTGGACCGAGAACGAAATTCCGGCCTTAGGAGAAATAAAGCCCGGACAAGAGGGAGAAATAAATTTTTCCGTAAATTTAGCAGCTTTTAATAATGATGATTTAGGAAAAGAATTAAGTGTCAGCTCTTATGCTCAATATGGTGTTAATAACCAAGCGACTAAGAATACCGATAATAAAAGCAATACCATCCTCAGTAAAATAAACAGTGATTTGAGTTTAAGCGAGAAGATTCTTTATTTTAATGAAGATAATACCCCAGTCGGCTCTGGTCCGCTCCCTCCAAAAGTTGGCGAAAAAACCGGTTTTAAAGTATATTGGGTAGTAAAAAATAATCTACACGAGCTTTCTGATACTAAGGTAGTCTTTAATTTACCGGTCAATGTTAGTTTTGATGAAAAAAGTTCTACTAATGTCGGTAGCCTGGATTATGATGCCAGTGCCCGTCAAATTGTTTGGGAAATAGGACGCCTCCCAGTTTCTGTTTATCAGGCTAATGCCGAATTTGGTATCAGTATTACGCCATCATCCAGTGATCAGAATAAGATTTTGGTTTTATCCCCTGGTTCAACAGTGAGTGCGACTGATACGGAAACTAAAAATGTTATCACCGACAAAACTGAGGCCAAAACTACGAAATTAGAAGATGATGATATCGCTAATTTAAGCAATTCCGGAAGAGTTCAATAATATTATGTTTAAATTAGTAAAAATAACTAAATCTGGAATTAGACAAGGGATTTTAAAAACTACCCATGGTATTTTAGATACGCCTTTTTATATGCCAGATGCTACGCGAGGCTTCATAAAATTAACCAATAATAATGAAGTCAAACAAACAGGAACAAAGGCCTTAGTAGTCAATACTTTTCATTTATATCTTCAGCCCGGCTTAGAGATTATCAAAAAAGCCGGAGGAATACATGAATTTATGAATTGGTCCGGTCCGCTTTTATCAGATTCTGGCGGCTTTCAGGTTTTTTCCTTGATCCACAAAAATCATCACATGGGAAAAATAACCGATGATAAGGTTACTTTTAAATCGCCGCTTGATGGTTCGTATCACGAGTTGACTCCGGAGAAATCCATTCAAATCCAATTTATTTTAGGGGTTGATATGATGGTTTGTCTTGATGATTGTCCACCAAATGAATTTTCCCGTGTTGATATGGAAAAATCAGTCGCCCGCACTATTACTTGGGCAAAAAGATGCAAAAAAGAATATCAAACGCAGATAAAAAAAAGGAAATTAACTGGTTCTAAAAAACCACTTTTATTTGCCGTAATCCAGGGTGGAGCAGAAGTAGATTTACGGGAAAAATGTGCCCAGGAATTAGTGGCTATCGGTTTTGATGGTTATGGTTTTGGCGCTCGGCCGATTGATAAAGATGGTAATTTTTTGGAAGAAGTTTTAATTAAAACCGCCTCTTTTATACCAGAGAAGGCTTTACGTTTTGCTCTCGGTATTGGTACGCCGGAAGATATTGTTCGTTGCGCTAAGATGGGTTGGGATATGTTTGATTGCGTGATTCCTACTAGAGAAGGGCGCCATGGTAAATTATTTCTCGCCGGCAAAGGTCAAGAGTATTCCAATATAAATATTAATAATGCTCGTTTTGCCCTAGACTTTACAGCTATAAATAAAAGCAGTAAGATAAGTGAGCTTAAAAATCATTCTCGTAGCTATCTCCATCATCTTTTTAAGCTCAATGAACTTTTGGGACAAAAAATGGCTAGTTTAAATAATTTAGAATTTTACCAAAATATTTTGATAAAATTGCGCCGCTCCTAGTATATAAATTTATGATTCAATTAATTGAATTTGCTGTTTCCGCACTAGTGCTTTTTTCCGGGCATATTGCTTTTTGGTTTATTTTTACAAAATTATTTTCAATATCGACTGGAATAAAAATGATTGCAGCTATAGTAATCTTATTCATGTTTTTTAGCGTGGTACTTTCCTCGTATTTGATTCATAAAAAGGATAATGTATTTACACGCAATTATTATCTAATATCCTGTTTTTGGGTTGGGCTTTTGGTGAATTTTTGTTTAATGGCTTTATTAATTTTAATTTTAAAATCTATTGGTTGGACATTCGGTTTTATTGTGCCATTGCTGCTGGTTAAATTAATATTTTTTGGCGGTGCTTTTATATTTTCTTTTTGGGGCGTATATAACGCTTGGTTTCCCGGGATTATCACTTATGAAGTAAAAATTAAAGATTTGCCGGATAGCTGGAATAATAAAACTGTAGTTCAAATTTCCGATGTCCATCTTGGTCCGGTACATAGAGAAAAATTTTTTGGACGGTTACTGAGTAGAGTTCAGGCGTTAAATCCTGAAGCAGTTTTTATTACCGGAGATTTATTTGATGGCATGGAATCGGATTTTGTTTGGCTGAAACACCCCTTTGAAAAGATGCGGGTTCCTAAAGGAATATATTATTCTTTTGGTAACCACGATCTTTACCTCGGCTTTGATCGGGTGATTGATATTTTAAAAGATAATCCCGTTACGATTCTTGATAATAAGATGGTGATCGTGGATGGTTTGCAAATAATCGGCATTAATTATTCTTTTAATAAAGATTTCGATTTGCAAGAGGCAATCTTGAAACAAGTCGGTTATGATAAGAAATTACCAAGCATCCTTTTATTTCATGAACCGAAAAATGTCGAACTTGCCAAGAACGCAGAAATCGATTTGCAGTTATCGGGCCATACCCATAATGGCCAATTATTCCCATTCAATTATATATCAAAGTTGGCATATAGTGGTTATGGCTATGGTTTATTCAATGATCAAGATTTTTCCTTGATTGTCAGTCGGGGTTCCGGTACTTGGGGTCCACCAATGAGAACGACCGGCCGAGGTGAAATCGCCAAGATTATTCTTAAGAAAAAATAAAATGAATTTAGCTAAATTATCAAGCATTTTACAAACTGAACCGAAGTATCGTTTTGCGCAGGTTAATAAAGCTATTTGGCAAGATTTTATTTCTTCCTGGCAGGAGGTTTCTAATTTGCCTAAAGCCTTAAGAGAGAGATTAGAAGAGGAATGCCCCTTAGAGATAAGAGCGGAATTGGACACTAATAAAAGTAAAAATAAAAGTGTAAAAGCCTTGATTACCCTGATTGATGGTGAGGCGATTGAAACGGTTCTAATCCGTCAAAAAGATAAACGCAATACTGTTTGCGTTTCTTCTCAAGTGGGTTGTCCTTTGGCTTGTGAATTTTGTGCTACCGGAAAATTTGGTTTCCGCCGTAATTTAAGTTCCGAAGAAATAGTCGAACAGGTCGTATTCTGGGCGCGCTATCTCAAGGCGGAAAATAAAGATGAAAAGGTTGATAATATAGTTTTTATGGGCATGGGGG
>Ga0224525_1000066_pt1 | contig 55195 bp, 37 predicted proteins | sample CFST100metaG_FD_179874 | JGI IMG/M metagenome (GOLD analysis project Ga0224525, IMG submission 179874) | Peat soil microbial communities from Stordalen Mire, Sweden - C.F.S.T100 | ecosystem: Environmental > Terrestrial > Soil > Wetlands > Peat | place: Sweden: Norrbotten County, Stordalen Mire...
GTAGTGGACGACAAACTCATCACGAGTAGATATCCGAAAGATCTTCCGGCTTTTTGTGAAAAAATAATTGAAGAACTAAAAAAATAAAATAGAAAAAATGCTGTGATGATTAATAAATGTCTTCGTTAATTAGGCATTGTATATTATTAACTATGCATAACTTAAAATCTATCTTATGAGAAAAATGTATCGGACCAGTTGGTGGAAACATTAGTTGAAGCAGGTATCCAAAGGATTTATGCGGTAACAGGCGATAGTCTCAATCATTTAAACGAGGCTGTTTACCGCAATGGGAAAATGAAATGGATCCATGTGCGGCACGAAGAGACTGCTGCATTTGCGGCAGGAGCGGAGGCTCAGTTGAATGGTTTGGCATGTTGTGCAGGCAGCAGTGGGCCCGGGCATGTTCATCTGATAAACGGTTTGTACGATGCACACCGCTCATCTTCTTCAGTGTTGGCGATTGCTTCTTCTATCCCTACCAAAGAATTTGGCACAGGATATTTCCAGGAGACAAACACAATAAAACTTTTCGATGATTGCAGTTGCTATAACCAGGTGGCTGATACACCTGAACAATTACCTTAAAGTTTGCTAATATATTTGTAACAGATTGTCACTGAATAAACTGAAAAATTCTTTTTCTTAAAACAAGGAGGATTACTTAGTTCCTTATGAAAAAAACCATTTTAAAAGTAAAGAAATTTTTAAAGGTTTTCGGTCCTGGGGTAATCACTGGAGCGGCTGATGATGACCCTTCAGGAATCGCAACGTATACTCAAACCGGGGCCAAATTCGGCTATGGCCAATTATGGACAGTGGTAGTTATGCTGCCGCTCATGACAGCTATTCAGGAAGCCTGCGCTCGGATTGGAGCTGTAACTGGTCACGGGTTGGCAGCTGTAATCAAAACTAACTACAGTAAAAAAGTTCTTTATGCTGCCGTATTGCTTGTTGTTATTGCCAATACAATAAATATAGGAGCGGATATAGGTGCCCTTGCTGCTGCGGCTCAATTGCTAATTCCTGTTAATTTTGTCATTTTAACTTTAGGTTTTACAGCTCTGATTTTAATTTTAGAAATTTTCACTTCCTACCGTGTTTATTCCCGTATCTTAATTTGGTTGGCCTTATCTCTACTCGCCTATCCGATCACAATCTTTATTATTAACCAACCCTGGCAGACGATTATTTCCGCTACTTTTTTGCCGCATGTGGAATTAAATTTTGAGTTTTTTTTCATCATTCTGGCGTCTTAGGCACGACAATTTCTCCTTACATGTTTTTCTGGCAAACTTCGCAAGAGGTTGAGGAGGTAAAAGAGCTACATTTAACTAATCGATATGGAAGATCTAAAATCGGAGAAAAATTTATTAGAAATCTGCGAATCGACAATTTCTTAGGCATGGTATTTTCTGAAATTGCTACCTGATCAATAATTGTTGTGGCTGCCACAGTTTTACATCAAAATGGGATTACTAATGTTGCATCAGCCGCTGATGCTGCCAAAGCTCTTGAGCCTCTTGTTCAGACTTTTCCTCATGCAGGCTTCTTAGCCAAACTAATTTTTGCTACCGGCATCATTGGTCTGGGCTTATTAGGCATTCCCGTATTATCCGGTTCAGCAGCTTATGCCCTAAGCGAAGCTTTTACATGAAAGAAGGGCTTAACCTTAAATTAAAGAAAGCACATGGTTTTTATGGAGTAATTACTATCGCAACCATTATCGGTTTGATGATTAATTTTATCGGGATTGATCCAATTAAAGCCCTGGTTTTTACGGCCGTTTTTAATGGCGTAGCCGTAGTACCTTTAATATTTTTGATTGCCCGGATTGCCCGAAATCGGAAAATTATGGGTGAATATCGCAGTGGGTGGCTGTCAAATACTGTGGTTTGGATAGCATTCCTGGTTATGCTGGCGTCTGCGGTTGCAATGTTTTACACTTTAGCCCGGGGATAATCTGCGCTTCATTTTGAAAGATTATGTTGTTTGCTATTATAATGTGACTAATTCTTAATACCTTCGAGGTATCTTTTTGATTGAATTGGTAGCATTTGCATACGGTTGGCTCCATGAAGCCGCTCAATACTATTGGCTCAGTAACCAAGTGAGATTTTAATTAACCATTAGTAAATATCAGAGATAGATAAAACGATAACGCCACAGGAAAATGAATGAGATATGTTTTCAAACTTGTCCTGAAATCAAACTATAATCTTTAAAAATGAAACTATGAACGAAATTTTAAAAACCGCAAAAAATTGCCGTCATTATGCCATGTGCAAAATCGATTTTCTTGATAGTGGCGTATGTGCGTCAGGATTGGAAAAACATTTCGTAAGTTTCTATCCACAGGGCAGGATGATACTTTATGAAGCGCTTGCTGAAAATAAAATTTCGGTGACTGAAAAATGCGTTGAGATTGCCGACAGTTGTGATTTATGTGGTAAATGCGATTACCAGTGTTACTTCCTCAATGAAATGCGGCCTACAAAAGTTATGGGAGCATTGAAAAATCATGTAGAGACTTATATTAAAAATGGGGGGGAAATTAAACCTGCAAAAGAAGACGCTATCCTTACTGAAATAAGAAAAATTGTGGGGAACGATTGGGCAACTAACGATGAAGGAATTACCGTAACCTATTCTCATGACCTTAGTGCGATATCTGAACCCAAAATGCCTGATTATGTTGTAATGCCAAATACAAAAGAAGAAATTGCGTCTCTTGTGAAACTTTGTAAGAAAAATAATATTCCTTATACTATACGTGGAAATGGTCAGAATCTTCTTGGATTTGCAATTAATGAAGGTGTGATAATTGACCTTAACAGAATGAAGACGATTGAGTTTGATGAGAAAAACTGGCTTGTAAAGGTTGGCCCTGGTATTGCAGCATTTGATCTTCAGAAACAGGCTCAGAAAAGAGGTTACAGGATAAACGCAGCTGAACCTGCTGCTCTTTTGTGTGCTAACATTATGTGTTCAGGAATAATGTCTACTTTTTCAACTACTTATGGGATAAATGCTGACAATTTCATAAATGCTGAATTCGTTGATCATAATGGTTCATTTTTTAACCTTAATGAAACTTCGTCTCCAAATCTTTATTCCTATAAAAATTTAGAACACAAGAATTCTCCCGGTATTTGCGTTTCTGCGGATATCCGTCTTCATCCTGTTACTGATGACGAAAAGGGTATACTCGTTCCGTTTGAAACTCTCAATAATGCTCTTGATTTTATTAAGGACTGTTCGGTAAGGCATATCGGACTTGCCCTGGGAGTTGTAGGGGCTGAATATATTTCAACATTCCTTTCTCCTACAAAAAAAATGGCTTCAGACATTAAAAATATTTTCATCGATAAGTTAAATATACCCTGGCTGGTTGTTGTAATCGGAGATAAATATGCAATTCGCTCCATTGGTGAAATGGGATATCCGTTCTTTGACCAGGATCTTTTCAGATCCCTTTATCTTGGATTACCGTCGCTTAAAAATGCACAATGGCTTGAAATGGCTAAAGATCTTTCTGATGACGAACCTTATTCATATTTAAAAGTCAAAAGTTTCGCGGAGCTTTTTGAAACAGCTCTTTCTCCTTCAGCAAAATTGTATGCACAGGAAGTGGATAAAGATCTAATTCCATTTTTTGAAAAACTTTTCTCACTCCCTGAAATGACTGATCTTGTCTGGCTGAATATGTACAGGATAATGAGTACCCGTTTGGGCCGTAAAAAGCCTTTTTTACCAGCACTCCTTTATTTGCCTATAGATAAGAAGTTAATTAATGAATTCTGTGACAAATTCAGGCTAATTGCTGAAAAATATCATATTGACAATGATTTTGGATTTATCACTCCAATCGATAACGGGAAAAGGTGCATTTTTGAATATGATTTCTTTTATGACTATAATGATCCTGATGAGATCCAGAGAATAAGACAGGTAGGGATGGAAGCTAATATGTTAATTGATGAATATTCAGTTAAAACCGGGGTTGTAAAAGGGCATCCATATGTTTTGTACCAGGGATTCTGCAGGAAAGAAAATTTACTTTATTCTTAAAATATAAAACTATAACCTTGACATTAAACAATAAACCGGTTATAGCTCTGACAGGTGCAACCGGATTTCTCGGCAGCCATCTGATGGCAAGTTTGATTACAAAAGGATATACCATTATAGTCTTCGGTCGACCGGCAAAAAACGAATCTCTTAAGGATCGGATCTTCAGACTTTTAAAATGGTTTGGGGTTGATAACATGTCTGATCAGGTTACTTGTATTGAAACTGATCTGTCGCAGGATAACCTGGGAATTTCTACCGGAGAATATTCCAGGCTCCGTTCAGTCGTCGATTCAGTAATTCATTGCGCATCGGATACCAGCTTTTCCGAAAGCAAACGTGAAAAGGTGATGGCTGCAAACATCAATAACCTCAAAGGAATCCTTGAATTCTCAAAGAATGCGCATGTTAATTTTTTCCATTATATCAGTACTACGTACGTTGCAGGTACCGGTGTAACATATTGCAAAGAAACTCTCTCATCGGTAAAAACATTTACCAATGTATATGAAGAGAGTAAAGCTGCAGCCGAAAACATCATTTCAAGGTTTTGCGATAAAAACGATATTCCTCTTTCAATTATAAGACCATCTATTGTTTATGGGAATTCACAGACGGGACGTTCGCTTAAGTTCAATGCCTTGTATTTCCCTGTTCGATCCGCTCAATCCATAAGGGATATTTATCTGAATGATCTTATGAATAATGGCGGTTTGAAAGCAGCTAAAAACGGTATTTTCATTGATAAGGAAGGTTATCTGTTTTTACCTCTCAAAATATACTTGCCGTACGAAGGAGATATTAATATTATCCCTGTAGATTATTTTGTAAATACTACCATTAAAATAATAGAGAATTGTTCCATTAATGGTATTTACCACCTGGCAAACCCCTATCGTACAACTATGAAAATCGTGGCGAAGTATTACGAACAGCTAATGAAAGTAAGGGGCGTGGAAATTATTTACGGTCCGATGCCCAACGATTTATTAAGAAATCCGGTTGAAGAACTGTTCGATCGTTTTATTGAACCTTACCGGCCTTATTTGTCTGATAACAGGGTTTTCGACAGGACGAATACTACTCTGATAACAGATAATATTAATCCTCCGGAGTTTACTTATGATATCTTTAAAACCTGCATGGAATATGCTATCAAAGTTAACTGGGGAGCATCAATATTTGAATAGTTAAGTAATGAGCTATGGCTAAGGTTTTACTCATTAATTCTAACAGATTCAAACATCCCTGGCCTGTCATTCCATTCGGACTTTGTTATATAGCTACTTCGCTGGAATCAAATGGAAATCACCGGGTCAGCTTTCTCGATTTATGTTTTTCTACAGATTGTGAACGTGATATCAGGAATTCGGTACGGAATTTTGCTCCTGATGTAATCGGTATAAGCATAAGAAATATTGACGATACCGGAGGGTATGATGTGCATTTTTTACTTGAAGATGTCAAAAATGATGTAATTGATTTTTGTAAAAAAGAATTTACTGGCCCAATAGTTATCGGGGGCCCTGCTGTTGGAATAAGCGGTATTGAAATGCTTGAATATTTTGACCTTGAATATGCGATACGTGGCGATGGTGAAGCTGTAATGCTTGAATTTGTTAAGCGTATTGAAAAGCGGCAGCCTTTGGAAGGATTAAAAGGCTTGATTATTCGCAGGGATAAGGCAATCATTCAGGACAATGAACCTTTCCGGGTGGACGATCTTAATTCCCTGCCTTTCCCAAAACCACACCGATACCTCGATCTTGAGAAGTACAGCCGGTTTGGATCTCCTCTCCTGGTACAAACAAAGAGAGGGTGCGCTTTCAGATGTTCTTACTGTACATACAATAAAATTGAAGGCAAACAATATCGCTTAAGGAGTCCCAAATTTATTGCTGATGAAATTGAGATGTTTGTGAAAGAAACAGGCATTAGTCATGTTGAATTTGCAGATAGTATTTTTAATATTCCCCTCTCTCATGCGAAAGAGGTTTTGAGGGAAGTCATCAGTAAAAATCTTGACCTCAAACTGCATACAATGGGGCTTTCTCCTGCGGCTGTGGACGAAGAACTTCTGGATCTGATGAAAAGTGCTGGTTTTAATGAGGTAGACATAGGTGCTGAGTCCGCTTGTGATGCAATACTTGAGAGTCTCTCCAAAGATTTTAAACGGTCGGATGTTATCAGCACCTCAAATTTGCTAAAGAAGAAAAAGATCCCTGTAACCTGGTTTATTATGCTCGGCGCAATGGCTGAAACACGGGAAACTGTTCTTGAAACCTTGAATACGATGGGCAGACTTGCATCAAAATGGGATTTGGTTTTTGTATCTACAGGTGTTCGCGTTTACAGCGGGTCTCCCCTTGCCGAAGAGATTAGGAAACATAATATCCATTGTACAAGTGACAATTTTTTGCGTCCGGTAAAAATTGAACCTGAGAAAATAGGTTTGGCCGATATTCACACAATCGCAAAGCACTACTCATTTCGATTCCCCAACTTTTATTTTTATGAAAAAGAACATATAGTTCCCGGGTGGCTTTTGGTAATTGGCAATTCTCTGTTAAAGGTGTTCCATTCTCGTCAACCCGTTTGGCGTTTACTAGTACTTTTAAAAAGGATTGAATGGGCTCTGGGAATTGGATTGGTAAAAAGAGGTATTTATGAACTAAAAACCGCTACGAATATGAAGAAAAGTCGAATAACAAATAGGTTTTCCCTTATCACGCACAAATAAATTACATTCGAAAACATAGCAAAATGCAGAAAGTTCCTGAAAAAATATATAGCCTTATAGATAATGATATTTATAATTTGGAAGGAGAAAAATGGTGGCAACCTGACTTCTCTCTTAGTCTGATAAGAACTTTGATTAATCCTTTCAGGGTAGGTTATGCAAAAAGGATATTTGAACAACTTGAAATGAATTCAGAAGAAATAAATGCACTTGAGGTTGGTTGTGGGGGAGGAATTTTAACTGAAGAGATAGCAAAAATGGGGTTTAATATTACCGGGATTGACCCTTCAGAGCAATCATTGAATATTGCTATCAAACATGCAAAGGATGACAACCTGAAGATAAAATATGAAAAGGGAACCGGAGAGAATCTGCCATTTCAGAATAATTCATTCGATGTAGTCTTTTGTTGCGATGTGCTCGAACATGTTCGTGACTTACCAAAAGTAATTTCTGAGATTTCGCGTGTTTTGAAAAACGGCGGGATTTTTATTTACGACACTTTCAATCGTACATTATTCAGCAAAATAGCTGCTATCAAAATATTGCAGGAGTGGAAACGATGGGCCATTATGCCTCCTGACCTTCATGTTTGGGAAATGTTTATCAAACCCGATGAGATAAGATCTTTATTACTGGAAAACCAATTGGATTGGAAAGAACACAGTGGAATTAAGCCAAATATCTCCTATCCGAAAATGCTTAGATATCTCCACAAAAGAGCAATTGGGGATCTGACCTATGAAGAATTTGGTGAAAAATTCCGAATGGTTGAAAGCCGCAGCACTCAAATTATGTATATGGGACACGCTTTTAAAAAGGTTTAATAATTTCTGAACCAATAATAGATGTATGAAAGATGTAACTTATTTAAATTGCCTGCAACTTCTCGCAACTTTTAATACATCGTTCATCCCATAAACAATTTTATAGTGAAAAACTTACTTCTGCGCTTTCTTTTTCCAAAATTCAGTAGCTTCCTTTTCCATTTTTGCTAATCTTGTAAAATAATCCGGAAACTCTTTCAGATGAGCCCAGGCAATTTTCCCCGTCATCTCTTTGTCATTCTTTGTAATATTGGTTTTCGGATATTTTGACCCATGTTCAAATTCAACATTTATTCCTTTGGTGAATTCATCCAGGCTTACTTCATCCCAATTGATGCCGAGATCATCACCAATCTCTTTTGCATCCTTTGACGTCAATTTCTTCATGGCACTTAATTTTAGTTACAAAATGGTTCTTAGAATTTCTAAAGTGTAAATATACATAAACTTTTTTGGTTTTCATACATTACATTGATTGATTTACGACCATAAAAAAAAGCGTTCAGGCCTTAGCCTGAACGCCCTAATCATGGACTGGAACGAAGGTCAGAACTTGATTTTGCCTTCAACGTCAGAGATGCTTGCATCGAATGATGACCGGAGAAAATCAATGACTTTCTTGATACCAGGGGTGAAACTGGTGGTGAAGACATTCCCGTCTGAGTCATTCAACCGCATGGAGCAGTTGAAATCATTGGATGCGGTCTGAAACCTTTCCAGTTCGCTGCGGGTCTGGACCAGCTTGGCCCTTTTTTCGATGACCAGTTGGAGGTTTTCGACCTTGAGGATCTTCTCCATCAGGGTCATTTCCTTGACCGGTTCAGGAGCAGGAACAACAGGTCTTTCAGGTTCAACCTTCAAGAGCGGTTTCTGCTCTTCGGTTTTTTTCTCTTCAGGGTTGAGAACCGTTTTTGCAGCTGCAAGAACTGCGTTTTCTTCCTTCTATGCACGTTTTGAGCAAATATCACTGCAATATTGAGTGACAGTAGTTCTGGCAGTGAACTCTTTTCCGCAAAACTGACAAATCCGTTGTACCTTAATATTTGTGCTCATTTTGTACGTAAATGTATAATAGTGTTTAAAAGTGTCAAGTTAATTCCCCTTTTAATGGATCGAGGTACAAATATTTCTTTATATTCTAAACGAGGTACAGCAAAGGTACAAATTAATACAAAACTAACCACTAACGGTACGGAAAAGATATTAACAGATAGAATCAAAAAAGCCCATATTTATTGGGCTTTACGTTACTTATACAGTTTTGGTTATGTGTTCGTTTTGTGCCGGTTACTTTCCGATGCAGAACCTCCCGAAAATGCTCCCAAGGATCTCATCGGTTGTGATATCGCCTGTGATCTCCCCAAGGTGATGTAAGGCTTTCCGTATATCGACTGTCAATAGGTCAGGGGAGAGGGCGGAGTTTAACCCGGCATGAACAGCATGAATGGATGTCAGTGCGTTTTGGAGCGCTTCAAGGTGACGGGTATTGGATACAATGGGACTTCCGCTTAGGTTTTCGGCCTTGACCGACGCTACCAGGCTCTCTGCGATCAGGTGGATATTCTCTTTCCTCTTTGCGGATACGAAGATCGTTTCCAACTCTACGAAATCCTTGAACCCGGAAGGAAGCCTTTTCAATTTATCGGCCTTGTTCCCGATGAGGACCAGCTTCTTGGATTTATCTTCTGCAATTTCCTTAAATTCCGACACGGCCAGCATCACATCTTCAAATGAATCTTCCGTAACATCGAATACATAAAGGATGATCGATGCCTCATGGATCTTTTCCCAGGTACGTTCAATTCCCATTTTTTCGATCCGGTCAATAGAAGTCCTTAAGCCGGCAGTATCGATAAATCTGAACCGGTATTCCCCAATCACGATTGTATCTTCGACGGCATCACGGGTGGTTCCGGGGAATTCCGATACGATAGCCTTTTCTTCGTTCAGGATGGTATTCAGGAGGGTGGATTTTCCGACATTGGGCTTTCCAATGATGGTTACAGGGATTCCATTTTTTATTACATTTCCGATGGAGAACGACTTGATTAACAATTCTATTTCATCTTCTAATTCAAGTAAAAGTTTAAGCAGATCTGAACGGCTTGCAAACTCTACATTTTCTTCGCTGAAGTCCAGTTCAAGTTCAATAAGGGAAGTAAATTCAATCAACTTTGACCGGAGCATTTTTATCTTTTTGGAGAACCCTCCGCGCATCTGCGACACGGCAAGGTCATGTGAAGATTTTGAATGGGAAGCGATCAGGTCGGCGACGGCTTCTGCCTGGGAAAGGTCGAACTTACCGTTCATGAAGGCCCGGAGGGTGAATTCTCCCGGATTGGCTAACCTCAATCCCTGCTCAAGCAATAATTCAATCAATTTTTGTTGGATATAAGGTGAACCATGACAGGAAATCTCCGTCACATCCTCACCGGTATAGGAATGGGGCGCCCTGAAAATACTCATCAGCACTTCATCCAGCATTCCGGTTGCATCACCGATAGTTCCGAAATGGACGGTGTGTGAAGCCACATGGGAGATATCCAGGTCCTTATCGCGGGGATGAAAGATCTTTTTACTGATGTCGATCGCATCAGGACCTGATAACCGGATCACCGAGATGGCACCCAGTCCCGGCGGCGTGGAAATCGCACAGATCGTATCATTACCTGGTAAATGATACATACAGTCTTTTTTACAAAAATATCAAAATTAACCGGTTGTTTTTCCAAAAGAATATATCTTTGTTTAGAAGAAATAGCAAAATAGCAAAATGGCGAAATAAAAAAACTAATACCTAATACCCGACACCTAATACTACAAAATCCATAATTCATAATTCATAATTAGAAATGAGTATTCTCGTTAATAAAAATTCCAAAGTACTGGTCCAAGGTTTTACCGGCAGCGAAGGCACGTTTCACACCGGGCAGATGATCGAGTATGGAACGAATATCGTGGGAGGAGTTACTCCCGGTAAAGGTGGCCAGACGCACCTCAACCGACCGATCTTTAATACAGTTGCCGACGCAGTTCATGCTACCGGTGCGGATGTCTCGATTATATTTGTCCCGCCTCCTTTTGCAGCCGATGCAATCATGGAAGCAGCCGATTCGGGAATCAAAGTGGTCGTTTGCATTACGGAAGGAATTCCTGTCCGTGACATGGTTTTCGTGAAAGATTATGTGAAAGCAAGAAATGTATGCCTGATCGGACCCAATTGTCCCGGGATCATTACGCCTCCGGATACCAAGGTCGGGATTATGCCGGGATTCATTCATAAACCCGGAACCATCGGGATCGTTTCCCGTTCCGGGACCCTGGCTTATGAAGCAGTTGACCAAATCACCAAGATCGGACTGGGGCAATCAACAGGGATCGGAATAGGAGGTGATCCTATTCCCGGGATTACGGTTTTGGATGCAGTGAAGCTGTTCATGAAAGACCCGGATACGGAGGGCATTGTTCTTATCGGTGAGATAGGGGGTAATATGGAAACCGAAGCCGGGTATTGGATCAAAGAACAAGGAACTAAGCCCGTCGTTTGTTTCATCGCCGGAGCAACAGCACCTAAAGGAAGAACCATGGGCCATGCCGGCGCCATCATAGGCGGGAAATCGGATACAGCCGAGGCAAAAAAAATAATCCTGCGCGAATGTGGGATACATGTGGTTGATTCACCGGCGGACATAGGGTCAGCAATGTTGGAGGAAATCAGGAAAAAGAATGAAAAATGAAGAATGAAGAAAATATAATGATCACCTTCAATAATTTTTAATTCTTCATTTTTAATTCTTCATTTTATTTATTTCGGAACATACTGGTAGGCGCCGATGTCAGGCGGTGAAACTCTTGTCTTCCCCATAATATCAAATGAAATATCAATCACATCGATTCCTTTCTGGATCGCCGGTGAAATACTGTCGATCTGGTAATCATAGGTCAAAACATTAACAAAACCAGGATCCTTATTCACGATGCATTTGGTATAATGTGCAGGGTCACTGATGCTTTTATGGGTTTTAAGCAGGCAATGATCAAACATGAAATTAAAAGCCATAGAAGCATCCCTGTCAAGACTTATTTCATCATCCTGGTTCCCGTAAACAATGATGTTGACAAAGTCAGCCCTGGTTAGAGGATTATATTTCTTTCCCACGCTATCATAGGTATAATTGCTTAGGTATAACGCAGAATCCGACCGTACAGAGTTACTCCAGAAGTTCCCGATGGTCAGATAATTGAAAACATAACTTCCACCAAAATCCAGCGCCAGGGATGAGCCCCCGCAATCGCCCAGAACACAATTAAATGATGAAATATTGGTTGCGTATGCATAAATATCATCATCGATCATGTTTTGTATGATCGTATTATCGATCTTCAGCATCGGAATGAAAGGATTAACTGCTGAATCAACCGATATACCGAAATTACCGTTCTTGATGACCGCATAATTGATCACATTGTCATGGCTTCCTTTTTCAAGATAAATTCCATCCCATTGCCCGGGAAGGTCACGGTAAAAGGGATCCAGACGGTCGCCCAGGAACCTCACGGGATGGCCGAGAATGCCATTGATTTGAAGCGTTGAAAGATGCGATACTGCAAGGTAGGCCGATTTATGAAAATAGAGTTTTGTTCCGGCCATAATCGTCAGACTGGCTCCCGTATCCACCCTTAAATACCCAAAAATGACATGCGGCTTGATGCTATCCCATGTGATATTTCCTGCCAGTTTTTTGTTCCGGTAAAAATAAGCATCCTGTCCCCAGGCTACCAGGGCAACTTTCTGGAGATTTCCGTTGGTGTTGAATAGAATTGAATCGGTAATGACCAGAGGATTATTCTGGTTATTCGGATTCAAAGTCACCTTGACAAAAATGAAAATACTGTCATGTGCTGCTATCTCCACATCGCTTACTGTTGTTGCAGGAGTTCCATCGATATTCAGGCTGAAAACGGAATTGCTGCCACCCCCTAACCGGATCGAAGAAATCAGGAGCTTGCCGGCATTATTGTTGTGTACCATCAAACGTTGGGTAACGGATCCTACTGTGGTAAAGACCGTATCGAAGAATACGGTATCGGTCGAAAAAGTCAGTTTTAATGCAGGATTTGAATCGATTTTATCTTTCTTCCTGCAGGAGGAAACCGAAATTATTGTAAAAATAATAAGTAGAATTAGACTAAATCTGCTAACTTTGCTGAACATCCTAAGCATATTTTAATGCAAATGTAGAAAAATTAAAGGGTAAAGACCTATAACGAAAAAAGCATTGATTATTGTATTTTTACATCTTGGAATTCAGCAGGAATAGATAACAACGATCAGAAAATAAATTGTACATGAGTTACATCAATTTTGATAGAGCCCAGCTGGTAAATCTTGAATATTCGCTCTCGCGTGAATTATTGCGTTCCAACCGAGCCGGTTCTTATGCCAGTTCTACCATTATTCATTGCAATACCCGGAAATACCATGGGTTGCTTGTGACGCCCCAGCCCGGGATCGACAATGAAAATCACGTACTCTTATCCTGTCTCGATGAAACTGTGATCCAGCGGGAAGTTGAATTCAACCTGGGGATCCATAAATATCCCGGAGGAAACTTCTATCCGAAAGGGCATAAGTACATGCTCGATTTTACTATTGATCCAATTCCCAAGATCTCCTATGGTGTAGGGGGTGTTGTGCTGACCAAAGAAATGATCCTGACTTCGTCAGAGGACCGGATGATCATCAAATATACATTGAAAGATGCCCATTCCCCGACGAAGATCAGATTCAGGCCCTTTCTTGCTTTTCGCAATGTTCACCAGGTAAAACGGGAGAATATCTTTGCCGATAAAAAATACGAGCATGTTCCGAACGGAATCAGGATTCGGATGTATTACGGATATACCGAATTGTTCCTGCAGTTTTCGAAACCTGTTGAATACATCCATGTTCCGGATTGGTATTACAACATTGAGTACCAGGAGGAGATGGAAAGAGGATACGACTATCAGGAAGATCTCTATGTGCCGGGATATTTCGAGTTAGAGATAAAAAAAGGCGAGAGCATCTACTTTGTCGCCGGTACAAAAGAGATCCAGGTTGCCTCTATAAAAAGAGCTTATCACACTGAATCTGAAAAGCGTGTTCCAAGGAATAATTTCGAGAATTGCCTGAAAAATGCCGCGGAGCAGTTTATTGTAAAAAGAGGTAATAAAACTGAGATCATCGCCGGGTTTCCCTGGTTTGGCAGGTGGGGAAGGGATACCTTCATTGCACTTCCCGGGCTGACCCTGGTGAACCAGGACTTTGCCACCTGCAAGAATGTGATTGATTCCATGGTTGCCGACCTGAACGGACCTTTGTTTCCCAATATCGGTTCCGGTAGTCAATCTACTTATAATTCTGTTGATGCACCGCTTTGGTTTTTCTGGGCACTGCAACAGTATGCCGAATTTACCAAAAGCAAATCTACAATCTGGAAGGAATATGGCCGGAAGATGAAACTGATCCTTGAAGGGTACAGGGCAGGTACTCAGTTCAACATCCGGATGAACGAAAATGGGCTTATTTCCGCCGGGGAACCCGGGAAAGCCTTAACCTGGATGGATGCCATAGTCCATGGAAAACCAGTGACTCCGCGGATCGGAATGCCAGTGGAGATCAATGCACTCTGGTATAATGCAGTTTGTTTCAGCATGGAAATTGCAGATCTCGCAAATGATACAGATTTTATCAATGATTGGAAGTCAATAGTAGAAATGATCCCCGTTTCTTTCGTGGAAACATTCTGGAATGCCGACAAAGGATATCTTGCCGATTTTGTCGACGGTAAATACAAGGACTGGACAGTGAGGCCGAACATGGTCTTTGCCACATCACTTCCTTATTCTCCGATTGATGAAGAGAAGAAGGAAAAGATACTGGATGTCCTGAAGAGAGAATTGCTTACCAGTCGTGGGTTGAGAACACTGACCCCCAAACATCCGGGGTATAAAAGTATTTGTTCAGGCGACCAGGCAGAACGTGACCTGGCATACCACCAGGGAACAGTATGGCCATGGCTTCTGGGCCATTTTGCAGAAGGTTACCTGAAACTTTACGGTAAATCAGGCGTTTCTTATATTCAATCACTTTACAACGGATTTGAGCCGGTAATGACTGAACACGGGATTGGAACGATCTCAGAGATCTACGATGGCGATCCGCCACATGCCGCCAGGGGTGCTATTTCCCAGGCATGGAGCGTGGCCGAGTTACTGAGGATAAATTGGTTATTAAAACAATGTGTGAAATAGAGACTATGCTGTTAATAAATAATTCGATAATATAGAACAACAACAAGATATATGAGAGTACTAATGTTTGGATGGGAATTTCCGCCACATATAACCGGCGGTCTTGGTACAGCATGCTTCGGGCTGGTAAAAGGCCTTGGAAAGCAGGGTGTAGAAGTGATCTTCGTGGTTCCCAGAGCTTATGGAGATGAGGTAAAGAATGGTTTCCGGCTGGTCGATGCCAGTGATATGGTGTTGGATTTCTCCAAGACAATTTACCAGGAACATTGGAACCGGATCAAATTCATGGAAATCGGATCGAACCTGATTCCTTATGTAGGTCCGGAAGAGTTTGAAAAAATGGTCCAGGAGGATACAGTGAAACGTTCCCAGGAAACCCAAACGGTATTTTCTGAACGGTACCAGTTTTCCGGGAAATATGGCCATAAACTCATGGAAGAAGTCTCCCGGTATGCGATAGTGGCTTCTGTGATTGCCCAGCAAACAACGTATGATGTCATTCATGCGCACGACTGGCTGACCTATGCTGCAGGAATTGCTGCCAAGAAAATAAGCGGCAAGCCGCTTATTGTACATGTTCATGCCACAGAGTTCGACCGTTCGGGTGAAAATGTCAACCAGACGGTATATGAACTTGAACGCCAGGGGATGGAAGAGGCGGATCTTGTGATAACGGTAAGCCACCTTACACGGCAGATCGTCATTGAGCGGTATGGAATTAACCCGGAAAAAGTGATAACGGTACACAATGCCGTTGAGCCACCTGACCATCCCGAAATGAGTGAAGTTACAAAGCATGTTCGGGAGAAAGTGGTTACTTTCCTCGGCCGCGTTACCTTTCAGAAAGGGCCGGATTACTTCATTGAAGCAGCGAACAAGGTACTCAAGAAAGACCCCAATGTACGTTTCGTGATGGCAGGCTCCGGCGACCTCCTGAACAAGATGATCCGTCGTGCTGCCCAACTTCACATCGGGACAAAATTCCATTTCACAGGCTTTCTCAGTGGTACTGAAGTGGACACCATGTTTGCCATGAGCGATGTATATGTGATGCCATCAGTTTCTGAACCCTTCGGGATATCACCTTTGGAAGCCATGCGATCAAACGTGCCGGTTGTCATTTCTAAACAATCCGGAGTTTCGGAAGTCCTGAAACATGCCCTGAAAGTTGATTTCTGGGATATTGATGCACTTGCAGATGCGATTTACGGGTTGCTGCATTATGAAGGTCTGAAGAAGATGTTCATCAAATATGGGAAAGAAGAAGTGGACAACCTGAAATGGGATAATGCAGCAGCCAAAGTGCTTGAAGTTTATAACCGTGCTTTGACCTTATAAATACAATAAAAAGATAGTTTAATTAATAATTACCGAATATATGAGATCCATCTGCTTATACTTTCAGGTTCACCAGCCATACAGGTTAAGGACCTACCGGTTTTTTAATATTGGAGATGATCATCACTATTATGATGACTATCAGAACCGTCAAATCATCAAGAGGGTTGCTGAGAAGTGCTATCTGCCTGCCAATAAAATGATGCTGGGCCTGATCAGGGAGTATGGTACTGCATTTAAGGTCAGTTTTTCGATCTCCGGTACTGCCCTGGAGCAGCTTCAGCAATATGCCCCGGAGGTAATACAGGGATTCCGACAACTTGCCAAAACCGGCTGTGTTGAGTTTCTTGCCGAGACCTATCCCCATTCACTGGCATCGCTGGGTAACCGTGAAGAGTTTATGCGACAGGTAAAACGACACTCTGACATCATAGAATCTTTATTTGGCCAGACGCCGCGTACCTTTCGTAATTCCGAACTCATATACTCTGATGGAATAGGGGAAATGGTAGCCGATATGGGATTCACGACCCTGATGACCGAAGGTGCAAAGCATATACTGGGTTGGAAGAGCCCGAATTACATGTATTGTAGTGCAAGAACCCCGAAACTGAAACTGTTACTCCGGAATTTTAGGTTGAGTGATGATATCGCATTCCGCTTTTCCACTCATACATGGCCTGAATGGCCGCTGACAGCTGAGAAATTTACCGGCTGGCTGAATAGGATAGAACCTCGCGAAGAAGTAGTCAATATTTTTATCGATTATGAAACAATCGGCGAACGGCAATGGAAAGAAACCGGGATCTTTGATTTCTTCACGGCATTGCCGAAAGTCATACTGTCAAAATCCAATTTCCGGTTTTCAACCCCATCTGAACTGACCAATATCCTTCAGCCGGTTGCACAATTGCATGTACCTCACGCGATTTCGTGGGCCGATGAAGAACGTGACCTTGCCTCCTGGCTTGGCAATGAACTGCAGGATGAGGCTTTTTCGAAATTGTATGCCCTCAACGGACGTATCCAAACCCTCGATGATCATGCAATTGAGAGAGACTGGCAGTATCTTCAGACCTCCGACCATTTTTATTATATGTGCACGAAATGGTTTTCAGATGGAACGGTTCATAAATATTTCAACCCTTATCCTTCTCCTTATGAAGCTTTCATCAATTACATGAATGTGCTTTCCGATTTTACTATACGGGTCGAAGAAGCGATATCAAAGAAAAGTGCATTGGTTTCAAAACCCAAAGCCAAACTATCAAAAGAAACTGAAAAAGCGCCAAAACCCGTGCGTAAAGTTCCACGCACTACCAGAGGAAAGTTGATAGAAGAAAGACATGTACAAAAGGTGGTTAACATCAAGGCTGCTAAAGTCAAGGCAGAAAATGTACGAAAGACGCCTGTGACTACAACCCGGGAAAAAACCGTTGAAAAGGCTTTTAAATCTTTGAATTTTGATGATATCATCACCTTATCGGACAGCAAGATCAAGAAAGTGATAAAGAACCTTGAAATTGGTACTGTTTCGGCCGCCATGAAGGGAGCAAACAAAGAACTCCGTGAGAAAGTAGAAAAAAATCTTGGTAAACGTGCACTTAAAACCTATAAAGATTTGTTACAACAGATTAAAACCATCAGTGAATCTGAGATAAAAAAATCCAGAAAACTCATCGAAAAACAAATCAAGTTACTTACTAAATAATCTGACGAATGACCGGAATGAAAGACGATCCCACGATGACGCCAGGATATTTATTTGAGACCAGTTGGGAAGTTTGCAATAAAGTAGGCGGGATCTACACTGTTGTTTCTACCAAAGCACTATCCCTGGTAAATGAATATCATGATAACTACATACTGATCGGTCCTGATGTATGGAAAGAGACTCACGAAAACCCTGAATTCCAGGAGGACAAGTTCCTTCATAAAGCCTGGATGCAGAAGGCAGAAAGCGAAGGCTTGAAGATCAAGGTCGGACGGTGGAATATTCCCTGTCAACCGGTGGTAGTTCTGATCGATTTCACAACCTCTTTCTCTCAGAAAGATAAAATCTTCGCATGGCTCTGGGAGACCTACAAGCTGGATTCGCTGTCCGGTGGATGGGATTATATGGAACCGGCCTTGTTCGGTTATGCCGCCGCTAAAGTCATCGAAAGTTTCTATAATTATTATGTTTCTTTCCATGATAAGATTGTGGCCCAATTCCATGAATGGATGACCGGGGTTGGTGTGTTGTATCTCAGGAATAAAGTCCCACAAGTCGGAACCGTATTTACTACCCACGCAACGGTTGTCGGGCGCAGCATTGCGGGCCATGGCCTGCCGCTCTATCGTGACATGGACACATATAACGGGGATGGCATGGCCGTTCAGCTTGGGGTCACATCAAAACAATCGCTGGAAAAACTTTCGGCAGAAACGGCAGACACTTTTACAACCGTCAGCCAGATCACAAATAATGAATGTAAGCAATTCCTCGGAAAGGAAGTCGATATCCTGACCCCGAACGGATTTGATGATACATTTGTTCCGGTCCGTGAGGAATATTTCACCAAACGTGCTAAAGCAAAGGAAAAGCTGTTCCAGGTCGCCGAAGGCTTACTGAATCAGTCCCTTTCCAAGGATAGCATCCTGATCATTAACAGTGGCCGATATGAATTCCGGAACAAGGGTATTGACCTTTTTATAGATGTGATGGGAAGGCTAAATAAACAACCGCGTTTGCAACGGGAGATCATTGCTTTTCTCACCATTCCTGCCTACCAGTTCGGACCCAGGCCGGAAGTGCTGGAACGGATGGAGAAAAGGGATTTCAGCAATCCGTTAACCGGTGAATTCCTGACACATGGCCTCCATGAACCCGAGAATGATGCGATCCTCCGGCGGATCAAAAAAAATGACCTGCACAATGCACCCGGGGATAAAGTGAAAGTGATCTTCGTTCCTGCCTATCTGAACGGAAACGATGGCATTTTCAACCTGGGTTATTATGACCTCCTGATAGGATTTGACGGATCAATTTTTCCTTCCTATTATGAACCCTGGGGATACACTCCACTGGAGAGCCTGGCTTTCCATATCCCCACCATCACCACCTCGCTGGCCGGATTCGGGCAATGGGTGAAAACCCTTTATCCAACCATAAAAGACAGCATAACCATCATCCCGAGAGGGGATGATAATGATGAGTTTGTAGTGGATGAGATGATCAAGGCGATATTGCAAGTGAGCAGCAAGACCGAGAAAGAGATCCTTAAGATCCGCATAAAAGCATATGAGGTATCCCGTTCGGCCCTTTGGAAGAACCTGATCAGCTATTATCGGGACGCCTATACTTTTGCCCTGGTCAAATCGGAAGTAAGATTTGATCTGTACAAAGGAAAACTGGCCCACATTCAAACCATACCTATCAAAGGGATTATTGAAACGCGACCAGAATGGAAAAAGCTTCTTGTGCAACAAAACCTTCCGGGAAACCTGTTTCCTCTGAACCGTATCGCGAACAATTTATGGTGGACCTGGCACAGCGAAGGATACGATCTTTTTGAAATGATCAATAAAAAACGCTGGGAAGAACTGAAACACAACCCGATCCCCCTGATCGAATCTCTGAACTTCCAGGAATTGCAGGATCTAAGCAGGAGCGAAGCATTTATCACTAAGCTCAACAAGCTTACACAACAGTTCGATGACTATATGTCGAAATCAGATGCCAAACCGGCACAACAAGTAGCATATTTCAGCATGGAGTTCGGCCTTCATGATACGATCAAGATCTATTCCGGCGGACTTGGACTGCTTGCGGGAGATTACCTGAAACAGGCCAGTGATTCCAACTATAATATTATTGCGATTGGACTTTTATACCGCTACGGATATTTTCAGCAGCAGATCTCCATCACCGGTGATCAGATTGCGACCTATACCCCTCAGAAATTTACACATCTTCCGTTGCAACCGGTACGGGATGAGAATAACAACTGGATCAAGATCACATTCGCACTTCCAGGCCGGACCATGTATGCCAAGATATGGAGGTTAGATGTGGGCAGGGTGCCATTGTTTCTCCTGGATACCGATATTGATGAGAATGTAGAAGCCGACCGGATGATCACCCATCAGCTTTATGGCGGTGACCTTGAAAATCGTCTCAGGCAGGAGATCCTTTTGGGAATCGGGGGGATCCGAATGCTTAACGTACTTGGTATGAAACCAGATATTTACCACAGTAATGAAGGGCATTCTGCATTTATCGGGATCGAACGGCTCTGGAACATCATTCAGAACAATAAGCTGACCTTTTATCAGGCCGTTGAAGTGGTGCGTGCTTCCACTTTATTCACTACGCATACACCGGTTCCGGCAGGGCACGACAGGTTTACAGAAAATTTGATGCGGCGTTATCTATCCCATTACCCGGAAAGTCTGAATATCAAATGGGAAGAATTCATGAACCTGGGTAAGATGTCGGAAGATTCTACGGAAGAATTTTCCATGAGTGTACTGGCTTCAAAACTTTCGCAGGAAGTCAATGCCGTAAGCAAAATTCATTGCCGTGTAACGCGGGAGATGTTTGCTGATCTTTATCCCGGGTATTATCCGCAGGAACTGCATATCGGTTATGTGACCAATGGAGTTCATTATCCAACCTGGGCTGCAAGATCATGGCAAGAATTGTATCGGAAACATTTCCCTAAAGGATTTGAAGAAGATCAGTCCAATCCCGAAGTCTGGGCAAAGATCCAGGATGTTGAGGAAGAGGTAATCTGGAAAATCAGGGTGGAACAGAAAAAGAAGCTGACCGATTACCTGAATGACAGGTTATTTAAAGAGATGACGCGCCGGAATGAAAATCCGAAGCTGATTTTTAAAATGCGTGAGGCTTCAAGGAATGATGCCCTCACCATTGGGTTTGCAAGGCGATTTGCCACCTATAAAAGAGCCCATCTATTATTTTCGAACCCCGACCGGTTAATCAAGATCGTAAACAATTCCAAAATGCCTGTACGGTTCATTTTTGCAGGGAAAGCTCATCCAAAAGACAAAGCCGGTCAGGATCTGATCAAAACGATATATGAGATGTCGAAGGCCCCCGAATTCCTGGGAAAGATTTTTTTTGTCGAAAATTACGACATTGAACTTGCACAGTATCTTGTCAGTGGAGTTGATATCTGGCTGAATACACCTACACGTCCGCTGGAAGCATCCGGGACAAGCGGGGAGAAAGCCGTGATGAACGGTGTTGTAAATTTCAGTGTGCTCGATGGCTGGTGGGCGGAAGGTTACCATGCAGAGGCAGGATGGGCCTTGAAGGAAGAATCTACCTATGAGGATTCCCATTTCCAGGATGAACTTGATGCGGAGACAATCTATACCATGTTGGAAGAGGAAATCATTCCTCTCTTTTATGATGTCAATTCAAAAAAAGTCCCGGAACGATGGATCTCCTACATTAAAAATACCATTTCTGAAATTGCCCCTCATTTTACCATGAAACGGCAGTTGGATGATTATATTCGCCAGTATTATAACCCGCTCTTTGAGCGGTCGGCGAAAATGGCAGCCGGGAATTTTGAACTGGCACGGCACATGGCCTCGTGGAAAAGGCATGTTACACGGGAATGGAATAATATTAACGTTGTTTCCCTGAATCTTCCCGATTCCACTCAGAAACCCCTGATACTTGGGGAATCTTTCCAGGCAGAAATCGTTCTTAACCTTGCAGAACTTTCTCCTGAAGATATCGGTATCGAGATCCTTTTCGGAAAGAAAGTGAACGATGAGGTCAAAGAACCTATTTTTATAAGAGAAATGTTGTTAACCAAAGCCGATCGCAATATTGCCACCTTTACATGTGATATCCCGTTTAACCAGGCCGGGGTTTATGATTTTACCCTCAGGCTTTTCCCGAAAAACCCCAATCTCCCTCACCGCCAGGATTTCAGTATCGTGAAGTGGATCTGAATAAACGAGAGATAAGTGTCCATATTTTTTTATATGGGGATGAGAGGGGAACAAATCGTTCCCCCTTCTTTTTTGAATTATTTTTATCTTTGCGGAAATTAACTGAATTGAAATGAAACTCCTTGATGGAAAAGTAGCGCTGATCACCGGCGCAAACCGGGGAATCGGGAAAAGCATTGCCCTGAAATATGCGTCTCATGGCGCGCATATTGCATTCTCCGATATTGCATATAATGACGATTCGAAGAAATTGGAAGATGAATTGAGAGCATTTGGTATCAATGCAAAAGGATATGCTTCCGATGCAAGTTCTTTTTCGGATGCCGAAAAACTGATAAACGATGCAATGAATGATTTCGGCAAGATCGACATACTCGTTAACAATGCCGGTATCATCCGTGATAACCTCCTGTTGAGGATGTCTGAAGTTGACTGGGACCTCGTGATTAAGGTGAACCTGAAATCGGTTTTTAACCTGACAAAAGCTGTTCAGCGCATTATGATCAAACAGCGGTCGGGTTCTATTATCAATATGAGTTCTGTGGTTGGGATCGAAGGAAACGGTGGCCAGTCGAATTATTCTGCATCAAAAGCCGGGATCATCGGTTTCACCAAATCCGTTGCTATGGAACTGGGATCACGCAGCATCCGCTGCAATGCGATCGCTCCCGGTTTCATTGAAACAGAAATGACAGCCCGCCTGCCCGAAGAGATCCGGAAGGAGTGGGTGGATGATATTCCATTGAAACGTCCGGGTACACCGGATGATGTGGCGAATACCGCCCTCTTTCTTGCTTGCGACTTATCTGAATATATCACCGGACAGGTCATCAGTGTTTGCGGGGGTCTGCATACTTAGAAACAAACAAGACATTGGGAATTGTCACCGAATATCCGTTTGGCTTTATTTTCTTCTGCCTCTTCCTCGGGGTGATTTATGCTTTTTTCCTTTATTTCAAGACAGGGAAAGATGATATCGCTCGATGGCTTGTTTGGACGATGACCGGATTCCGTGTCCTTTCCGTATCGCTGATCGCATTTCTCCTTTTGTCCCCGCTGATAAAAAAACAAACAGAAGTCATCCAGAAACCCCTGATCATACTGGCACAGGACAACTCGCTCTCCATCCTGCTTTCAAAGGATTCAGAATTTTACCGTAAGGAATATCCCAGGGCCCTTCAGGAATTTACCGGGGATTTGCGCAAAAAATTTGAAGTGGCTGAACTTTCTTTCGGCGACAGGATCTCCAATGAATTACAGACAACTTTCATGGAGAAGCAGACCGATATTTCAGCCTTGTTTGACGAGGTTAGCATCCGTTATGCCAACCGGAATATAGGAGCCCTGATCGTTGCCTCCGACGGAATTTTCAACAAGGGGAACAACCCGTATTACGCAGCAGAAAAGATCCGGTTTCCTGTATTTACGGTGGCAATGGGGGATACCAATCTACCCCGGGATCTCATCCTGAAAAAAATAACCTGTAACAAATCTGTATTCCTGGGCGATAAGTTTCCTGTTGAGATACAGATCGAAGCAGATAAATGCAGGAATGAAAAGACTGAACTCCAGGTAAAGAAAGGGGAAGAGGTGCTTTTTACACAGGACTTGCAATTCGCAGGAGACAAGGATTTCCGTAAGATTGAGGTGATGCTGGAAGCAAAGGTAAAGGGACTGCAACGCTTCAAGGTGATACTTAAGTCAGTGAAAGGTGAAAATTCGATCTTCAACAATACCCAGGAGTTCTTTGTGGATGTGAATGATACTCGCCAGAAAATCGCTATCCTTTACCAATCGCCGCATCCAGATATTTTCGCCATAAAACAGGCACTTGAAGGCTCAACGAGATTTGAAGTTGAAACGTTCAAACTGGATGTTTTTAACGAGCAACTATCGAAATATGACCTCATTATTTTCTACCAGCTTCCATCCATACAAGGATATTCCAATCTTTCACGCATTATTAGCTCAAATGTATCGCTGCTTTACATTCTGGGAACGGAAACCAACGTGGATGCCTTCAATGCGCTGAAAACCGGGGTGATTATTACCTCAAACAAGACGAATTTTACGGAAACTTTTCCTTACCTCAATGAGGATTTCTCCCTGTTTACATTGGATAAAGACCTTCAGGATGTTCTGAAGAATGTCCCTCCTTTGCTGAGTCCACTGGGCGCTTATCAATATTCGCCGGTTTCCGACATCCTATTCAACCAGAAGATCGGAAATATACATACCCGGATTCCGCTGATACTTTTCTTCCAATCGCAGGAGCGCAAAACCGGTATTATTGCCGGTGAGAACCTCTGGAAATGGCGGTTGTCTGACTATCTTCAGAAAGGTGATCATAAAGTTTTTGACGACCTTATCAATAAAGCGATCCAATACCTCAGCGTAAAAGGAGATAAAAGCTTTTTTAAGGTGAAGGTCAGCAACCGTTTTCCGGAGAATGAAAATGTTGAGTTTGATGCAGAAGTTTACAATGAAAGCTATGAATTGATCAACAAGGATGATGTGAACATTACCATCACCGATGAAAAGAACAATTCCTATCCGTTCGTTCTCGGAAAAACCGAGAAAGCTTATTACCTCAATGCGGGAACTTTTCCGGTCGGGAATTACACGTATCAGGCTACTGTAAAAACGGGCAGAAATACATACACAAAGAAAGGTGAATTCATCGTTACGCCACTCAACCTGGAACTCCTGAATTCAGTTGCCGATTATAACCTGCTTTACCGTGTTGCTAAAGCACACGATGGCGAAATGTTTTATGCAAGGGATCTTCAGGGCCTAAAGAAGAAAATAATGGAAAGGGAGGATATCCGTCCGGTTTCCTATGCGCAAAAACGGTTTATCGATCTTTCCGGAAATGTGTGGATGTTTATGCTTATCCTTGCACTGCTTTCTGCCGAGTGGTTTATCAGGAAGCGCAGTGGAGTTTATTAGTTGATCTATGTCGAGTGTGTTTTTTTATATTATACTGTTGATCCTAGTTTTGGATTATGGGTTGGAGCGGTTACTGGCGTATCTGAATTCGACCTACTGGAGCGATCAACTGCCCAAAGAGCTGGAAGGAATCTATGACCAGGAAAAATACAGACAGTCGCAGCGGTATGAGAAGAGCAAGCAAAAATTCGCATTTGTTTTATCGACGCTTACCCTGTTGGCCATGCTTTTTATGCTCGTGGCCGGAGGATTTGCATGGATGGATGCATTTGTCAGGCAGTATACGCACCATCCCATCCTGATGGCACTCCTTTTCTTCGGAATCCTGGGGTTCGTTTCCAACCTGCTTTCATTGCCTTTTGATGTTTACCATGTTTTTGTATTGGAAGAGAAATTCGGGTTCAACCGTACCACGGCCAAAACATTTATTCTCGACCGGTTGAAGGGATTGTTGCTGAGCATTATCATTGGGGGTGGATTACTTTCCCTGATCATCCTAATCTATGAATCGACCGGCAACTATTTCTGGTTGATCGCCTGGGGCGTTATTACTTTCTTTATGATCTTCATGTCGATGTTTTATTCCAACCTCATTGTTCCGCTTTTTAATAAACAGAAACTCTTAGACCAGGGTCCCCTGAGGGATGCCATTGAGCAGTTTGCGATGAAAGTAGGTTTTAAATTGAAGAACATCTACATCATCGACGGATCAAAACGGTCGAAAAAAGCCAATGCGTATTTTACCGGGCTTGGCATGAAAAAAAGAATTGTTCTTTACGACACCCTGATCCAGGATCACACCAACGAAGAGCTTGTAGCTGTGCTGGCTCATGAGATCGGGCATTATAAGAAAAAACATACCCTCATGGGGATCGTTCTTTCCACACTGCAAACCGGGATCATGCTTTTCATCCTCTCGTTATTTATCCGCAAGGACAGCGGCATAGCGCAATCCCTCTGCCAAGCTGTAAGCGGTTTCTCAGGGTTGGAAACCAAACAGAGTTTTCATGTGGGAATCCTTGCCTTCGGACTATTGTACAGCCCACTTTCTTTCATTCTTGGATTGATACTGAATCGAATCTCCCGGAGACATGAATATGCTGCTGACCGGTTTGCGGGAATTCAGTATGATCCAGTCGCACTGATGGATGCATTAAAAAAACTTTCGGTGAATAACCTTAGCAACCTGCACCCTCATCCAGCTTATGTATTCTTTTACTATTCGCATCCAACCTTGTTACAGCGTCTACACGCACTGGAAAAAGTTGCATAGTTATTTAATTGTTTGTGACTCTGTGACTTTGTAACTTTGTGACTTCATTTATTTACTTCAGCACGATCGGATAGAATTTTGTAATTTCATGCCTTCAAATCATTGACCAATCCCATGAGAAATATTTTTCGTTTATTAATCTTTGTATGTTTGCTGGCCAACACAGGCGCAGCAAGCGGACAAATGAATCCGGGTGTCCTTCTACTGGACTCAGTTTATAGCTATAACTGGGTCAATAATGACTGGTCGTTGAATGCAAAGAACTACCTCGCCAAGGATGGGTCCGGACGGACGACTCAGAGTCTTTTCAAAAAGTATAATACGGGTTCAGGGCAGTTTCTGGATTTTGTGCGTTTCCTGTATACTTATTCGGGCACAGCTTCGGCTACAACGAGCATAACAGACCAGTTCTGGTATTCCGATAATTGGAATACTTACCAGTTCACCCATTACCTGACAAAAGACATAATAGATACAAACTATTCTAAAGAATGGGACAATCAGCACCATAAATTCACCTCTGGTTCAAGGAATACCTACCAATACAGCGACAGTCTGCTTCCTGTCGAAAGAATAACCCAGGCCTGGGATACCACAACGCAAGACTGGCTCAATACAACAAAAAATACTTATTCGTATACAGCATCCATGAAACCCTCAGAGCAGATCCTTCTTTGGTGGCAGAATTCCACTGGAACATGGAAAAACGTTTATAAATATACGAATGTTTATGATGTGAATGATTTACTGGTAAGCCATCTCGAATATGAATGGAATGATTCCGCTGCTAATTGGTTCAATACGCTAAGGACATCCTATTATTATAATTTTTCATCAATGCCGAACCTGGCGGTGAAGGAATTCTGGAACTCATCACTGAATACATGGGATTCACTTGAGCAAACAACCTATATCTACAATCAGTTCAACTGGCTGATGACGATCCTCACGCAAAATTATCAACAAGATCAGGGAAAGTGGGTGAATGATTCTCTTACCTACTATTCCTACTCCACATCAGGAGTTCAACAATCCATGACGGGGAATGTTTGGAATACCATCAATTTATCATGGGTCACAGATGCTTATCAGATCCTTGACAGTGCATCACAAAAAATTGCAGAAACGTACACCCTGTATGTGGGCCAGGGAAACTTCCTGATCACCGGAGGAATCCGGAATTTATATACATACAGTTCGACAGGAGATACACTCACCTGGGTGAACCAGGAATGGAATGTTCCCGATAGTGGCTGGGCAAATAAATCCCAGGTTCTTTATACCTATGATTCACACAACCTGCTGACCGAAGACTTGGAGCAAAACTGGACCAGTGCAAGTTCATCATGGCTGAATACAAAAAAATCTGATTATTTCTATTCCGATTTTATTGGAATCGATGAGCATACGACGAAAAAGAAACCTTGTTTTTATACCAACCCGATGGTAGCGGGAAATTCAATCTATTGCCCTGATTTCAGAACAGGGAATGAATATACGCTGAGGGTTTGTTCACTTTCCGGGATGGAAGTTTACAAGACGGCTTTCAGGGGAGGGGAGTCTGTAGCGATCTCTAAATTGGTTGCACCCGGACTCTATTTTCTCATCATTGAAGAAAACAACAGGATTCTTTATAAGGATAAGATCGTTGTCCTTCGTTGATGTGATTTTCAACTCACCAACTTGTCAACTGCCTGACGTCTTATGAAAATGACTGTCAGAGTTGACTCAGGGTTATAGCAAAGAACCTATTTTTCAGGATCTAAATACCGGAGAATCTCATTACCGATGCCGATTTTATATCCTTCAGAAAAATAAATTATTTCACCGACCGGGTTAATAAATGTCACCACCGGAAGATCCATAACTGCCTTCTTCTGAAGGATTTTTAGGAAATCTTCCAGCGATCCGGTTGATGTGACGGCGTATTTAGTTTTATAGGGCAACCCGTTTGCATTTTTCCGTATAAAGAGATCTTTATCACTCCCTGTTTTGAACAATAACAATATCGTCCCACTCCATTTATCAAGTTCTTTTTTTTTCTGAAGGAGATCTGCAATAAAATGGCGGGATGGTTCTTTTTCCGGATCGAGCCATGCAAGGATGATCCCTTTATTATTCATCCTTCCACCGGGTATAGCAATCATTTTAAAGAACCCTTCCATATCCCTGATCTTTCCAAGGACTGGTGCTGGGGCGAGGTCTTTTCGTAATTCAAGGTCCAGGTTTTGTGTTTTATTTTCTTCAAGATTGAAGAAAGAAAGTTTTGTCAACACCGTGCCACCGCTGATCCGGTTACCTGTAACAAGCAGATATGCGCCCGGGGGAACATTGATCGTGCAGGGGAAAGACCGTAAGACAGGATCCGTTTCATAATCCAGCGAGCGGAAGAATCCATCCTCAAACCGCTCAATGGTAAAATGGATAAAGTATTCCGGTTTGCGGTCGTTGCTACGATTATTAGTCACAACCAGTTTCCCCCTGATATCGGTTTTTAAAGGAGGGTTGGTGAAATATACATCGTGCCATTTTTCATTGATGAAATATTGTGGAATTCGCGTTGCCGTCTCAAGCCGAGCAGGGATCCCGAAGCTCCTGCAAACCGCAACAAAAAAGATATCCTGCGAATGCGGATCGGCAACCTTTAGTTCATAAACACCTCTGGGGGTTAGTGGTGCCCTGGCATAATTGGCATTCTCATCAATACGTATGTTTTCTTTTATCCATTTCACGATCGCTTCCGGATCTTTTCGTCCTTTCAGGATGAAGTCTTTTTCAAATTTCTGTTGAAAAAATTCTTTGAACGGTTTCAGATACTCATTGTCAACCCTGGGAGAGAGAATATAATCGCAAATGATGGATTTATCCTTCGTTATGGCCTCATAAACCTGGGAATAGAGGATATTGTCATCTAAAACTTCCACCGTGACATCGTGCAGGTCTTTCTCGGAAATTTCATTCAGTAAAGAAAAGATCCCTTGTTTTTTTTCAGATCGGACCGACGAAATGAATTCGATGAGATCGCGCCAGTTTCCACGGCTTTTATGGAGAACCTGCCACAGAGAATCCGCATTCACCTTGAGATTGGGTGCTAACCGGAAGGATTTGACAGAATCGATGAAAGTGTTTTCATAACCTGCCCTGACCCGGTCTTCAAAGGCAAAGCGTTTTGTATTCCGGTTTCTGATGGAGTCACTGATTATGCTTTCAAGTTTTTTTTCCGGCGGGGGAACGAAATCATAAACTTCGGAATAAACCTGGCCTGGGCCACGGTCAAGACCTATGGTTATCGTATCCATACTGGCTACCGTAATTTTACGATAACCGAATTTGTTGTTTTTTGCTGCCCAGACGAGAAGGTCACCATAGCCCGTGGTAAATGAGCACAGTCCGTTTTTACCGGTATAACATCGCTGCAGGGGATAAAACTCCGCATAGTTGTAAAGCTGGAATTCTACTGCAGCGCTGTCGACTGGGTTGTTTTTCTGACCGGTTATTTTAACCCAGATCTTTTTCGTAATGGTATAATTAGAGAGTACGTTGATCCGGGTGTACCTTGGATCCTTGATAAGCACATCTTCAGGACCATTATAATCCCCGAATACATTGGTGTTCACAAGCATGGCGCGTTTAGCCGGGCCGGTAAACCAAGCCATATCCAGATTCGGTTCAGGCTCGCATGCACCCATGTAATGCCATTTCCCGTCCACCCAAACCTCCACCCAGGCGTGGTTATCGTCGCTGTGCGCCCAGCGGGGCGTATAGCATTGGCGCGCAGGTATGCAGGCTGCACGTAATGCGGCGACTGTAAAAGTGGATTCTTCACCGCAACGTCCATAGGCATTCTTCATCGTGGCAAGAGGGGAAGACGTTCTTATATCGGAACCCCGGTAGGTCACTTTTTCATGGCACCAGTGATTCACCTCCAATGCAGCATCCTTCATGGAGAGATGTTTGATCCGGTCCTTCAGTTCATTGAAGAAGACCCAGCGTGAGGAATCAAGGTTTTCATTGTTTACGCGGACAGGAAGAATAAAATGCCGGAACAGGTTTTCAGGAATTCGCTTTCCCCAGGCAAATGTATCCTGTGCTGCAAACGAAGCACGAACATTCTTACAATAAAAATCGCCATCATAATCAGCAAGGTCACTCAGCGGCATATAAGCGTAAAGAAACTCCAACGCTTCTTTTTCCCGCATGGGAAGATCCTGATCGAATACCTTAAATAACTGGGTTTTCCGGTTTTTTGCAAGATCTTTTTGTTTATCAAATTGAATGCTGACTTTTTCCCGGTAATTTTTATCGGAAATAAAATGTGGACCATGCTGGCAGCTAATGATCGAGCCCAGGAATAGAATACATAGCAGTGACGGGACTTTATTCATTTTTTAATACATAATCTCAATTGCGTCATTCGCCAATGTAGCCTCAAAGAACCGCTGTTTAGAGTTTTTAAGTTTCAGGGTCTGATCCTGACCATTCACCTTCAGTCCCATGATATCGCCAAAGTCATGCAATACAAGTCGGAAGGCCGTGAATTTCGATGAAAATGATCCTTCGGCTTTTCCTATCGTTATGGTTTTCCTTGCAGGGTCAAATGAAATCAAGCGGCGGCAATACTGCCCGTTTTCATAATTGTAGCTTGTACCATCATCCTCATAAAAGGTGAATGAATTCTGGATCTTCCCATTATAGACATTAATCTCAAGAGTAGGAGAAGGTTTTTCAGAAGTATTTTGAATGACCGACTGCAACGTAAGAATTCCTCCGGACCTCACAAATACCGGCAGGTCGTCGAGCGGACAGGTCACCGCAGCTTCCGTTTTTCCTTTGTACAGCCGGTCATTGCTGATCCTGTACCATTCCCCGTCAGGGAAATAGACGTTACAGTTGGAAATGTCACCGGCAGCAGGAGCAACCAGGATTTCCCCGCCAAAAAGATATTCGTTCTGGAATTCATTTTCATAGATTTTTTCATCTCCCGGATAGTTGATCGCAAGTGTCCTTGCTACCGGCATGCCGGATTGCGTGGATTCATAAAATGCCGAATAAAGGTAGGGAAGCAGGCGATAACGCTGGTTTATCCATTGCCTGGAAATCTCTTCAATATCTTCCCCAAATGACCAGGGTTCTTTCCTTCTTGAATTGATCTCTGCGTGATTTCGCAAGAAAGGAGTATAGACACCCACCGACATCCATCGTGCAAACAGTTCATTCGTTGGCGTTCCGATAAACCCTCCCATATCGGAACCGGTAAAAGAGACTCCGGAAACTCCCAAACTATTTACCAGCCTGACTGCCATCATCAGATCTTCTTCGGTTGCCTGGTTGTCGCCCGTCCATACTGCCGAATACCGCTGGATACCTGCATAGGCAGAGCGTGTAAGCACGAAGGGTCGTTTTCCGTTAAGTAATTGTTTAGTCCCTTCAAAGGTCGCACGCGACATATTCAGCCCATAAACATTATGTGCTTCGGCAATGGTGCTGTGATGGCCGTCAAAATCGAACCTGACGATATCCGGTATGCTTTGTCCCCAAGCGCTGGGCTCATTCATATCGTTCCAAAACCCTTCCACGCCGGGCCCGGTGAGTGCAGTGAATGATTTTCCCCACCATTCGCGGACTTTCGGGTTAGTGAAATCGGGAAAATGGCACCTTCCCGGCCATACGTTTCCTGTATAGAGTTTCCCATCGGGATACTTCACAAAACAATCGTTTTTGATGCCATCATCATAGTTCAGGTAACCCTTTTCGATCTTTATGCCCGGGTCAACGATAGTAACCAGGTGAAATCCCATTGCATTTATTTTACTGATCATCGATTTCGGATTGGGAAAACGGTCTTTATTCCAGGTAAAGATCTTGTACTTATCCATGTAATGAATATCCAGATAGATCACATCGCAGGGGATCTTTTTTTCCCTGAAAGTATTGGCAAGGTTCAGCACTTCCGATTCCGGGTAATAACTCCAGCGGCATTGCTGGTAACCCAGGCTCCAGTATGGCGGAAGCTTCATCCGGCCCGTCAGCCAGGTATAATCACGTATGATACCGGGTATGTTTTTCGCCCCGAAAAAATAATAGTTCATCTCCCCGCTGGCAGCAGAGAAGGATGAAAATTCATCATCCGTTGAGGCGCCGAAGTTGAACTTTGTCCGGAAAGAATTATCGAGAAAAATGCCATATTCAACATTATCATGGATCCCGATGTAAAAGGGAATGGTCACATAAAGCGGATCCTGGCGATAGGAATAAGCAGGGATATCTGTATTCCAGTTAATAAAAGCATTTCCGCGCCGGTTCAGCGGGCCGGTCTTTTCACCCAGGCCGATAAACTTTTCATCGGGGAACATTTTCTTATAACAGGTCACTTCGGTTCCTTGCCAGCTGAGGCTGATATCTTGATAATCCTGTGAAATAGTGGTTCCGGCCTGGTTTGAAAATCTTATCCTGATCGGGCTCTTCGTGATGACCACATGCAGGGAATCCGTGAGTAATACCAGGGAATCCTTCTTATCTTTTATTTCTTTAAAATTGCCAACTGGTTGCTGTATTACTGCATATGAGAATTCCGTTTGCAGCTCGGGCCTGTTGATTCGGATGCGAATCACTGTGGGTGAAAAGTGAAGTATCTCAACCTTGGCATTTTCAGCAGTGATAAGGATCCCGTGATCCACTTGCTTCATGCTTTTATAAGATCCCAGAAAGACGGGAAGGTCATTGTCGCAAAACCCAATGAGAGGCATGAATGCTGCGAAAACGAGGTAAATTATCCTGGCTGTTTTCATGATCCTTGTTTTAAAAGACCAAAGATAAAGAACAATTTATGATTGGACGATTTACGATTTCAGATTAAATTTTTCGATTTTTGATTTCCGATTGAAGTTGCTTGCTATTTGAAGAATCTTAAATCGTAAATTAAAAAATCTATTCGAAAATCGAAAATCGTAAATCGTAAATTAATTCCCCTGTTCCGTTCTTTGAATGATCTCATTCTGCAGATCCTCTCCAAGATCATTGAAGTAATCACTGTAGCCCGCTACCCGGACGATCAGGTTGCGGTATTTTTCGGGATGTTTCTGTGCATCCCGTAAAGTTTTTGCTGAGACAACATTGAACTGGATGTGATGTCCGTTCATCAGGAAATAGCCACGGATTAGTGCAGTCATTTTTTCGATGCTCTCTTCATCATCAAAAAATGAAGGTGTGAATTTCTGGTTCAACAGGGTTCCACCTGTTCGGAGATGATCGAGTTTTGACGCCGATTTCAATACTGCAGTGGGGCCTTTTTTATCGGCGCCCTGTACAGGCGAGATCCCCTCCGAAAGCGGTTCTTTTGCTTTTCTTCCATCCGGCAAGGCCTGGATCATGCTTCCAAAATAAACATGGGATGTTGTCGGGAGAAAGTTGATACGGGAAATCCCTCCACAGGCAGTAGGACGACCATCCACAGCATCATAAAATAATTCAAATACGGAAAGGGCCTGGGCATCTGCATAATCATCGTCGTTGCCGTATTTCGGAGTGTTGTACACCAGTTCGAAGTGTAATTCTTCGAAATCAATAAAATTTTGTGAAAGCGCTTTCAGCATGCCGCTCATGCTGATCGATTTCTTGTCAAATACATGGTATTTCAATGCTGTCAGGCTGTCGGTGATACTACCCAGTCCGACGCCCTGGATGTAGCTAGTGTTGTAACGTGCGCCACCGTCATTGTAATCTTTTCCATTGGCGATACAATCATCGATCAGCAGGGAGAGAAAAGGAACCGGCATGTGTTCCATGAAGATTTTCTCGATGCGGTTATTCCCATTGATCTTGATATCGATGAAATGCTTCAACTGCTTTGAATAGGCATACAGGAGGTCATCAAAGTCCCGGAAAAGCTCAGCAGGTCCTGTTTCCAACCCGATCTTCTTTCCCGTCCGGGGATCCGTTCCATTATTCAACGTGATCTCGAGCACTTTCGGGAGATTGAAATAACCTGTCAGGATATAAGCTTCCGTGCCAAATGCACCGGCTTCTATACATCCGCTTGCGCCTCCGTTACGAGCGTCCTCCAGGGACTTTCCCTGACGCACGAGTTCCTTTACGATCGCATCTGTGTTAAAATAGGAGGGTTGCCCGAAACCGGTTTTTGTGATCTTCAATGCCCGGTGAATAAAGCTGTCGAAATTCACTTTACTGACCTGCACCATCGAACCTGGCTGAACCAGGCGCATCTCTTCGATGACATCAAGGATCAGGAATGTTAACTCATTCACGGCATCCGAACCGTCGGGTGTCACGCCTCCGAGGTTGATCAGGCAGAAGTCAGTATAGGTGTTGCTTTCCTGTGCTGTCACACCGACTTTCGGAGGGGAAGGATGGTTATTGAACTTAATCCAGAATGACTGGAGGAGTTCGGTGGCTTTTTCTCTGGTCAGTGTTCCGTCTTCCAGTTCTTTTTTGTAAAAGGGATAAAGATGTTGATCCAGGCGGCCCGGGTTGAATGAATCCCATGGATTCAGCTCTGTGATCACACCTAGATGAATGAACCAGTAATGCTGCAGCGCTTCATGGAAGGTACGGGGTGCATGGGTTGGCACATGCCGGCAAATGGCGGCCAATTCGAGAAGTTCCTGTTTCCTTTGGCTGTTGCCGTGTTCGTTCGACAATTCTTCCAGTTTATCCGCATGACGGTGAGCGAAGAGGATGATGGCATTCGCTGCGATTTCCATCGCTTTCAACTCCTCATTCCTTATAGAAGCAAGAAGATCATTCTTCCAATCTATTTGCGTTGCGGCATCCCGGACCTCTTTCATCAGATCCAGCAAACCCTTGTGATAAATCTTATTTCCGCAAACCGTATGACCCGGCGCCCGCTGTTCCTGGAATTCCGTGAATATTCCTGCATTGTATGCTTCGATCCATTCCGGTGCCATTGACCGCATGATCCGTTCCCGGTTGCTTTTTCCTTTCCAGAAAGGGATGATCTCCTCCCGGTAAATCCTTTGCGTTTCTTCATCAACCTTAAACGACACTTTTTGCCTTGTGTCCAGGATTTCCAGATCTTCTTGTGAATGCAGGTTTATCTCAGGGTAGGTGGGAGTGGCTTTGGGAGCGGGTCCGCGTTCTCCGACGATCAATTCATCTTCATTGATACAAATGTATTTGTTGACAAGGATATGATTTAAGGTAAGGGCTCGCATTACAGGAGTTGAAACTTTACTGTCGATGCCGCTTTTATAAAGATTGGTAACCAGCAAGGCACGTTCGGCGTCAAGACGGTTGATCGCGTTCAGACTTTGATCCCGAAGTTTTTTAATGCGGTCAGTCATTTTTATTATGAATTATGAATTATGAGTGCAGGGATGCAGCAATGCGGGTATTATGTATATGAAAGCAAAATTAAGTAATTTTATTTGTCCTCTTTTTATTCTACATTCCTGCATTTTGAATTCCCTGCCTGCGGCAGGCAAGCTGCATTCTTTTAGCCTCCAATCTTAACAACAAATCCTTTATCTTCAAATTCTATTTTTAATGAAATTAATGATTCCTTCGTCAGATCCTTTAGATGCATTGTTTTATTGTCAATATGTAAACGGGAGTATTTGTTTTTAGCGATGGAATGATAGGGGAGTAGGCTGATTTTAAGTGATGAAGCTGATTTTCTTTCGTTCACAAGATGTAAAAGAAATTTTTTTATCGCCTGTATGTTTTTGTTGGTGCTGGTAATGTCGGGAATGACCGGGATCCGGATAATTACCTGTTTCTTTTCCGAGATCAGGTACAATAGATTTTCAAGGATAGGTTTATTTGAAACTCCGGTATACCTGATATGGTCAGTGTCATCTATCAGTTTGAGATCATATAGGAAAAGATCTGTATAGGGTTGAATATTTTCAATTATTCTCCGATCTGCATAGCCCGAAGTGTCGAGGGTTGTATGTAGGTTGTTGGCTTTACATTCTTTCAGCAGTTCGAGAAGAAATTCAGGCTGCATCAGCGGTTCTCCGCCAGAGAACGTGACCCCACCTGAGGACTCCGTATAAAAGATCCGGTCCATTCGAAGCTCACTTATCACCTCTTCCACACTCATCCATTTCCCTATCATTTCCTTCAGGGAAAACTTTTTTCCATCCAGGATCATCGTTTTCAAAGATTCTTCGGGATAACAGCTATGGCTTTCCGGGTTGTGGCACCACCAGCAGCTCAAGGGGCAACCTTTGAAAAATACCGTGGTACGGATTCCCGGTCCGTCATGGACCGAAAACCGCCGGATATCGAAGATCAGGCCTTTATTCACTGTAAAATTTGATCATGCGGATGATCGCCTGCTGGCAAACAGGGCAAAACCCCGCAGCTTCATTACTTTTCATGCGGCAGTCCATCATCGGACTGTAAACCCCTTTTGCAACATAACCGCCACCTTCGAACATTCCGACTTCGTTCTGGTATTTTTCATCCCTCGGCGTTGGAACGGGAGTTCCTTTCTTAACCATGTTTTCCCATTTGGACCCAAAATCAACATTCGTGGTAATGTTTGGCTCCCAGGGTTCAACTCTGGTATTGTAAAAATCCGAATAAGTGACTTCGGAAGCATAGTATTCATCGGCAAGCCCGGCAAATGTATGTCCAAACTCATGAATGGAAACGATATCTGATAGGTAATTATCCACAGTGCTTTCTCCAAAATGGTTGTAAAATCCTCCGCCGCCATAGATCTTGCTGTTAACCAGGATAAATATGACATCGTAAGGAACATTGGCTGCGATGTCATATACTTCTTTTGTATTGGAGGAGGTAAGGTAACGCTCCATGTCGAAAGTATAGAAACTGCTATTCACGTCGGTATTAACATAAATTCTTCGTGCCGGAATATCCACACCGGATTCTTTGGATGCAGATTCGATGGCATAAAAGTTAAAACGGTCTTTGTATTCGCTATAGGGTTCCTGGGAGAGGAAATAATCGCCGATCCGGCTGGCATCTTTGAGGAACTTCTCCATCTGGTCCTGAGTATACCCTTCGGCAATAAAGGCAATATCCACTTTGTTTTCAGGTTCTCCCGAATTCCGAAACTTCACAAACGGGATCTCACGGATTTTCTTTCTGCTGATAAAATAATCATTCGGATTGATGTACATCTGGAAAAGTTTTTCAAATTTCCCATCGGTGTAGTTGCGTTTTTCAACCTGGAACCGTATTGTCTGACGGGGGAAAGGTACAATTGCGGTTTGTTCAAAAGAACGCTGAATGCTCCGTGCTTCGGGAGTTCTCTTCCATTCCTGGAAGAGGTTACTGAATCCTTTGGTAAAAAGCAATGTTCCCGAAACAGAATCAAAAACAGCGACCCGATAGGTACCGGAATTAAAGGGATCGATCAGGTGTTTATGCGGACCGCTCCAGTAAGGTTCCTGCCTGACCTGGTTCAGGAAAACCGACTCAGTCTTGTAATCCCCGGCAATATAATAATCCACCCGAAGAGTATTCGGGAAGAAATAATCATCAAATTCAACCTGGACAATACGGTTTTGAATTGCTGATGCCGCTGTGTCATTGCTGACTTGAGCCTGAACAGAAGAAATTGTAATGCAGATGGAAGTGACTACGAAAAAAAGTAGAGTGAAGAATCTTTTCATTTATATGATGTAAAGTTGAAAAAGAATGCAAAGTTACAATCTTTTTACCTGCACAATGACCATTCCTGCGAGCATCAGCAAGCAACCGGCCAACGAACGCTGGGAAAGGAATTCATGAAGGATCATCCAGCCACCGAGTGCTGCGAAAACCGCTTCCATGCTCAGGATGATGGACGCATAGGCAGGATGCGCCTCTTTCTGGGCGATGACTTGCAGCGTATAAGCGATGCCGACCGACAGGATTCCTCCATAGAGAATGGGTACGGCCGCCTCCATGATCTTTCCCGCATTGACAGGCTCAATTAAAAAAGCTACAATGAGGTTCAGGAAGGCACAGATGGCAAATTGTCCTGTAGCCAGTTGGAATGAATTCATCCTGGGTGATAGCCAACCGATCACCAGCACATGAAAGGTGAACACGACCGCACAAGCCAATACCAGCAGGTCTCCGTTTTCGATCCGGAAACCACTTTTAATACTCAATAAATAAAGGCCTGATGCAGAAAGCAATACTCCCAGCCAGGTATAAAGATTCGTCCGGTGTCCGAGGAAAATCCCGACAATGGGAACAAAAACCACATAAAGCCCTGTGATGAATCCGGCTTTCCCCGCTGTGGTGGTTTTCAATCCGACCTGTTGCAACGAAACACCGATAAAAAGCAAGATCCCTGTGCCAATGACTCCCCAGAAAATCTTTCTCCGGCTGATTGCCATTGAAGGATTTTTTGGTGTGAATTTTTTTCGGGAAAAAAGAAATGGAACCAGCACCAGCGTACCCAGCGTGAACCGCACTCCGTTGAATGTAAATGGCCCAACAAACTCCATCCCGACGCGCTGCGCCACGAAAGCAAAGCCCCAGATTATGGCGGCAAGGAGAAGGATGAGGTCGGAGCGGAGTTTAGGCGACATTTATTCTATTTCGATTTCATCTGCAAAGATCCATGCTTTACTTCCTGCCCCGGGGTGCCAGGGTGGACAAATCCCGCGGTTCCTGGCAAGCATTATAATATAGCGGGCATGCGTTCCGGTAAGGTTCAACGTAAAATCTTTTATGATTGACCCTTCGAGATTGTCAGGAACCTCGTTTATCAGGGTTCCGGCATTTCGAAATGTTTTTCCGTCATCTGATAGAAAAAATGAAACCTCAACCGGGAAAAAGATCCAGGACTTTTCATCCTGAAGGAATCCGGTAGTTATGGAATGGATGGACTGATTTTCTCCAAGGTCAATGGTAGCATCAATATCGACACCCTCATAACCCTGCCAGGAACCGGTCCGGAAATCATCCGATCCTTTTTCAAAATCAATAAGCGCCATGTCACCACCGGCAGAGTATTGCGGGGAATATTTTGTTTTTAATGTGATCTTCCGGTTTTTCGGGATTTTCCGGAATTGGGATGTGATCCTGAAACTTTCCGGTGATCCATCCAGGCATGCAAATGCTTTGAGTGTGGTAGTTTTATCAAGCAGGAAAGGTTTTTGAAAAACAGGTGACATTTTCGTGGGTTCACTGCCGTCAAGCGTAAAAAAAATCTTCTCATCCTTGACCGGAACTGTCAGGCTAACTGTAGTAGTATCTGTAAAATTTTTCTTTCCCTGCAGAATGGCAGGAACCGGCGATATCAGGTTATCCATGATGGAAGAAGAAGGAAAATCACCCGGGAGACTACCCCAGTTCTTATTGGGATCCGGCCCCATGAAAAAAGTAAGTTCACCACCATTGAGAATGTCGGTATGGCTGATAAAACATTTCGAATACGAGGCGCCGTTCAATTTTGCATTCTGGATGTAGAAATTCTTCCCGTTTAATCCTTCTGCTTTAATGGTGAAGGTCTTTCCATTTTCAAGATGGATCGTTGCCTGTGAGAATAAGGGCGTTCCGATGGCAAATATACCAGAACCGGGAGTTACCTGGTAAAATCCCATAGCGCTCAAAACATACCATGACGACATCTGCCCGCAGTCTTCATTCCCGCATAAACCATCCCGTTTATTGGTATATAATTCTTTACAGATGCGATGAACCAGTTCTTGCGTCTTCCAAGGCTTCCCGGCATAATCATACAGATAAGCCATATGATGGCTGGGTTCATTTCCGTGTGCATACTGGCCGATCATCCCGGATATATCTGATTGATCCCGGCCGGTAGTTTTCGATCCGGCAATGAACATCGCATCAAGCTTTTTTGCAAATTTCTCTTGTCCGCCATAAAACGCCATCAATCCATCCAGGTCCTGCGGAACATAGAAACTATATTGCCAGGCATTGGCTTCGGTATAATTGAAATTAACTTCAGCAGGATCGAAAGGGGAATTCCATGTATTGTTCATTTTGGCACGCATAAAGCCGGTGGAAGGATCAAAAATATTTTTATAATATTGCGCCCGCTGGATATAGATTTTGTAATCATCGGCTTTCCCAAGCGATTTCGCCATCTGTGCAATACACCAATCATCATAACAATATTCCAGCGTCTTCGAAACCGATTCACTCTCTTTATCTCCAGGTATAAATCCCTGTGATCTGTAATATTTTAACCCAAACCGGTCCTGTTCTGCACTATGTTTCATGGCCTCCAATGCCTTCCCTGCATCAAAGTCCCGGATCCCTTTCATGTATGCATCCACGATCACAGGAACTGCGTGATACCCGATCATGCAATCCGTTTCATTTCCGGAGAGCTCCCAAACAGGAAGCATTCCTCCTTCTTCATATTGACGGAGGAAGGTCCGGATGAAATCATTGTCGCGTTTTGGCTCGGTTAACGTATAAAGAGGATGGGCTGCCCGATAGGTATCCCACAAGGAGAAAACGGTATAATAATCGAATCCTTCTGCCTGGTGGATTTTCAGGTCACGGCCACGGTAATTGCCATCGACATCCATATAAAGGTTGGGTGTAAGAAAGGCATGATATAAAGCGGTATAAAAGACGATCTTCTGTTCCAGTGTGCCACCCTCTATGATGATCTTCCCAAGTTCATTATTCCAGGCCATGGATGCATCATTGGCTGTTTTATCAAAATCCCAGCCGGGAATCTCAGCATCCAGGTTTTTCCTGGCACCTTCACAACTTATGGCTGATAGACCTACTTTTACGAGGATCTTCTCATTTTCACCGGTGGAAAAAGTAAAACAGGAAATGATGCTGTCGCCGGTGATCTCTTTTCCAATAGTAATATTTTCATCATGATTGTTAATCCGGCAGGAGGTAAAAGGTTTTGAAAACCGGGCGACAAAATAAACAATCTGACGCTGTGCCCAGGCCTGGGAAATACGCATTCCTTCCACTTCGATTACGGAGACTAACCGGAGCGAAGATGCTATGACTTTATCGCGATGTTTCAGGTCGATAACGAAACCTGCATTCTTGGCTGCAGGGAAGGTATACCGGTGAAAACCGGCTCTTTTTGTAGCGGTAAGTTCTGCTTTGATATGGTATTTATCTAGATAAACTTTGTAATACCCGGCCGATGCTTCTTCTCCTTGTGATGTGGGATGAAACCCCGAACGGTAACCATAATTTGTCAGGCTGACATCCCCTGTCACCGGCATGACCAGGATATCGCCATAATCCGAACACCCGGTCCCGTTGAGGTGGGTATGACTGAAACCATAGATAATGGTATCAGTTCCGTAATAGGCAGAGCATCCATCCCAACCATTGAGCCGGGTATCAGGACTAAGCTGCACCATCCCGAATGGCAAACTGGCACCAGGATATGTATGCCCATGACCGCCGGTTCCGATCAGGGGATTCACAAATACTGTCAGGAATTTTTTTTGCTGGCCGAAGGTGGTTATACTTAGTAGCAGGATAAATGCCAGAAAAAGAATTTTGTTTTTATTCATATCAGGGTTGGCGAGTTGGGATTTAAAATTCTGTGCACACCGGCAGGTGATTGAAAGGATGAACAGTTTTCTCATCACTTATCAATAGGTGTCGGCAAGGGTCATGATCTTTAGATTCCCTTCAAATCCATTGCTTTTGTCATTGGTTGTAAACATAATCGTCCGCTTTTCACCAGGCAGGAGATCAAAGAAGTTATCTGAAAAGGATCCTTTCTGACCTGAAGTCAGGTAGACATTTTTTGCCAGCTGGTTTGAGGATAGCATGATCAGATACCCTTCCGGAGATTTATTGACTGTTTTAGTGATCAGTGATTTTTCAAGTTGAAGATCCTTTACAGGGTTAAAATAGATGTTGTTCTGTGAAAGGATTTTCTTACCGGAAGTTAACTGTGCAGTAAAAACAAGTTGTTTCGTGTTTTTATCCTGCACCAGTTTATCGACGGGAATTTCAACATAGGAAGAGGAAGAATTTTGCAGGATATAGATGGTCCTGGTCGTATCAAGGAAAGTTCGGCCTCCGAAATCCCTGAGGCTAAGGTGAAGGTTAAGCTGGCAATCCTGAAGGCTATCGGAGATGATATAGACCTGGAGGATCCCGTTTATAACAACCGGAGAAACGAGCATGGAATTATATTCATTTTTTATAAAATATTGAAGGGCTTTTTCATGTCCGTAATAATCCCGGGATGACCAGGAAACCACCGGCCAGCAGTCGTTCAGCTGCCAGTAGAGGGTTCCCATGCAGTAGGGTTTTGCCCGCCGGTGTGCCTCAATGGCCGTCTTGATCCCTTCTGCCTGGAGCAACTGACTCACATAAACATATGATTCAAAATCTTTTGGACGTTTGTAATCCCTTAGCAGGTACTCATCAATAGTCTCATATCCTACTGGATGCTTCTGGTGTGCTTTCATCACCTGTGAGCCCAATTGCCGGTCGGCCGGAAGGGTAAATTTCCGGATCGATTCCATTGGTGGAAATCCCTGGAATCCATACTCACTCATAAACCTTCCGATTTTCTCCTTATAAGCCGGGAAAGGTTCTTTTCCCCACCAGACACCCCAATAGTGCATATCTCCCTGTTTTGTACTTTCTGGTCGTCCCCATCCGATGCGTGGCGAAGAAAGAATATAAGGACGAACGGAATCGTATTTCGATATGACAGTCAGCAGGGTGCCTCCGAAAATACCTTTGTAGTTATTCCAGACCTCTGTCGAATCCTGCGAAGTGTATCCGTATTTTTTCTGCCATTCCCAGTTCTTCCAGCCTTCATCGATTTCATTATTCCCACACCAAAGCGCTATGCACGGATGATTTCTAAGACGAACCACATTTTGTATAGCTTCGGCTTGAACATTTCTTATAAAATCCCTGTTATCCGGGTAAAGTGCACAGGCGAACATAAAATCCTGCCACACCAGGATCCCATTCTCATCACAAAGGTCATAGAAAATATCATTTTCATAAATGCCACCGCCCCAGACACGGAGCATGTTCATATTTGCTGTTTTTACGGAAGCAATCAATGCTTTGTAAGAGGAATCGGTAACCCTCGAAGGGAAGTTGTCCTGAGGGATATAATTCGCCCCTTTCATGAATATCGGAATGTCATTCACCACAAAGTGAAAACTGTTCCCGATAGAATCCTGATCTTCATGCATCTCAAGGGTCCGTAAACCCACTTTCTGAGTTCCTTCAGATGCAAGTTTTCCTGTAAAATAAACCATATAATGGATGGGATACAGGTAGGGATCGCCCAGGCCGTTCGGCCACCAGCGTTTTGGGTTCCGGATCTGGAAATCGATTCTTGCGACATTCACCCCACTTTGCACAGGTACTTTTTTTATTGCCAGCATTTTACCTTTTACGGCAAGTTGAATGAAAGCTGAATCGGTAACAGAAGACACGAAGGTAAAAACGGCTGTCATGTTCGCGAGGGAATCGGTAAGGTTTTTTTGGATGTATTGAACACCCAGCACATTCATTTGGTCCCAGCAACGGATGTAGATCGGTCGCCAGATGCCGCTTGTGATCAGGGTTGGGCCCCAATCCCAGCCAAACTGGTAGGCAGCTTTCCTGCAAACCACTTTCTCGTCGCCCGGGAGTTTGTGTTTCAGGCGGCCGTAACGTGCTTTATTTTCAGCAGTAACGGATGGAAATTGGATCCTCAGATGATTGACCCCGATTCTCAACAGTCGCTGAATATTTGCATACCAGTCCCGGAACATATTATCGGCAATGAAGAGCAGTGAGTCGTTCAAGTATACATTGGCATAAGTATCCAGTCCTTTACATACAAGTTCAATGTGAGGGAACCGGAAGATAGTATCTGATATCAGGAATGTTTTTTCATACTCCCAACCGATGTCACTGATCCATTGTATGCTCTTTTCATAGTCACGTAAAAAAGGATCCGGGATGAGATTGTTTCTCATCAGGTCGGTGTGAACACAACCGGGAACTTTAGCATCCATCCATTGGTCGGTTCCGGCCTTGCGAAATTTCCACTTCCCGCCCAGGTCGATCTTTTTCATTTCTTGTGAAAAAAGGATACCAGAGGTAAGAATAAGGAAAATGAGGATGATCGGAATACGGTAAATTCTCATATACAGAAATAATCAGGTATTAATACGGCAAAAATACCATTTTAAATTCATACCGGTTTCTGATGAATGTGGGAGATAAGGAATATGAGGTGTGGGATATAAGATTTGGGAAGTGGGATTTGGTGTGTCGAAAATAGAAAATTTTATCGTAATTTCGGATCATCTTTCACATTAACTCATCATGAATAAACCGGAAACAAAAAAACTTAGGCAGACTTTTGCTGATCTTTACGGAACCCAGGATAATGAGCCGATTCTGTTTTTCGCCCCCGGCCGTGTCAATCTTATTGGCGAGCATACCGACTATAACGGCGGTTTTGTCCTTCCATGCGCCATACAATATGGAACATACCTGCTGATCCGGATGACTGATGAAAAGGTGATCAAACTTGCCTCTGTGAATGATTCACAGAAAACGGTTATCCCAGTCACGGACCATTTTTCAAAGCAACCTGTTCGCTGGTTCAATTATCCTCTTGGTGTTTTTGAGCAATTTATTGAAAAAGGATTCTCTGTGGGAGGGATGGAACTTTTATTTTATGGCGATATTCCTAACAACGCCGGGCTCTCCTCTTCAGCTTCCATTGAAATGGTCACTGCATTTGCACTGAACCATTTAATAAATGGCGGGTTGGATCTGCTGGACCTCGTTAAGATGTCGCAGAAAGCAGAACAGGAATTTGCCGGAGTGAATTGCGGGATCATGGACCAATTTGCGGTAGGAATGGGCAAAGCCAATCATGCGATTTTTCTGAACTGCAGCAGTCTTGAGTATAAACTCGTACCTGTTCCCCTTTCCGGGTATAAACTGATCATTGCCAATTCAAACAAACCCAGGAGCCTGGCAGACTCCAAATATAATGAACGGGTTGCCGAATGCCAGCTTGCCGTTGCTTTTCTTGCGGAACGATTCTCTATAAATAAATTGGGAGATCTTGGATTTCCGCAGTTCTTCAAGGCACAGGATTGTATTCCCGATGAGGTCATCCGGAAAAGGGCCCGTCATGTGATTTCAGAAAATCAACGAGTACTTGCTTCTGTTTCAAGCTTGCTGAGAAATGACCTCCCTCAGTTCGGAGCATTGATGAATGCATCGCATGATTCCCTTCGCGATAATTATGAAGTGACGGGAATTGAACTGGATACCCTGGTTGAAGAGGCATGGAAGATACCCGGAATTCTTGGATCCCGTATGACCGGCGCCGGATTCGGCGGATGCACCGTTAGCCTGGCCAGGGAAGATGTCATTCCGGCTTTTATAGAGAAAGTTGGCAGGGAATACAAAGCAAAAACCGGACTCACCCCTGATTTTTATATTGCTGAGATTGGCGATGGAGTGAGACTGATTGAAAAATCATAACGCGTCACGATTCCCAATAACATTAAAAATGGTAAAAAGAAAAAATACCATGGCAAACAAAGACAAAAAGCAGAAGGAAAAAAAGAAGGAGTCAAAGAAAGTGATCAAAGAAGACATCCCTCAGGAACCGAAAGAAAAAATGCCTTACGACTTTTACGAAGATGAGCTGAAAAAGCTTCAGATCGAACTTGTAAAACTCCAGGAATGGATCAAACATAAAGGATTAAGGGTGATCGTTCTTTTTGAAGGCCGGGATGCTGCCGGCAAGGGTGGCACCATAAAAAGAATAACCGAATGCCTGAATCCCCGTGTCTGCCGGGTTGTTGCACTCGGGATTCCAACCGAACGCGAAAAAACGCAATGGTATTTCCAGCGCTATGTCGACCATCTTCCCGGTGCAGGAGAAATGGTGATTTTCGATCGGAGCTGGTATAACCGGGCTGGTGTTGAACGTGTCATGGAATTTTGTACAGAGGATGAATACTGGGATTTCCTTCGGTCTTGCCCGAATTTTGAGACAATGCTGATTCGGTCAGGCATTATCCTGATCAAATACTGGTTTTCGGTAAGTGATAAGGAACAGGAACGCAGGTTCATTCAACGGATCGAGGATCCGACACGACGATGGAAGATAAGCCCGATGGATATGGCAGCAAGGACAAAATGGGTGGAATATTCCAAAGCCAAAGATGAGATGTTTGCATATACCGATACCAAGCAATCACCTTGGTATGTGGTAGAAGCCGACGACAAACGCCGGGCCCGGCTTAATTGCATCAGCCACCTGCTAAGCATGATCACTTATAAAAATGTTCCACGGGAAAAAATCATCCTTCCTCCACTCGAAAAGGACAAATCCTATGTCAGGCCTCCGATGTCGGAGCAGACGTTCGTACCGGAGAGGTACTAGTCAATGGATAATTGATAATGGATAATTGACATTTATTATACTGCAAAACGCAAACTGCGAAAGGCTCCAAATCGTAAATCGAAAATCAAAAATTCATTCGTAAATTGTAAATTGTAAATCGTAAATCGTAATTCGTAAATTTACTTTGGAACTCTGTCACTTTGTGATTTTGTCACTTTTCTTTACTCCAAACCGGTAAACCGTAACCTCCTTAAATTTTTCATCCGGTCGTAGGATGGTATTCGGAAATGCAGGCTGGTTAGGCGAATCGGGGAAATGCTGGGTTTCGAGGCACAACCCGTAATGCTGTTTGTAAACTTTACCTCCCTTGCCCTTGATAGTTCCGTCAAGGAAATTGCCTGAATAGAACTGAACTCCCGGCTGGGTAGTAAGGACACTGACTTCCCTGCCGGATACAGGATCTTCGATGGTAGCAGCCAGGCTCAATTCATTATCTTTTCTGATCAGCACATAATTATGATCATAACCTCCTTTAACCTTATCAATCCTCTCGCCGATGCTATGAAAACCGGCGAAATCCATTTGGGTTCCTTTTACCGGCCGGAGTTCTCCCGTCGGGATGAGCTCATCGTTCACTACAGTATAATAGTCGGCGTTGATCCTTAACCGGTGACCGAGAACATTCGTATCGGCTTCTCTAAGGTTAAAATAGGTATGATTGCAAAGATTGACGGGTGTGGGTTTATCAGTCCGGGCTTCGATCGTAATCTTCAATTCATCCGAAGGATTCAACAGGTAGGTAACAGTCACGCCCAGGTTACCGGGATAGCCTTCTTCACCATCCGGACTCTTATAGGTCAGGACCAGGCCGATTCCCGTTGAATCGTTGATTTCCTGTGCATCCCATACCACCTTATCGAATCCTTTCAAACCGCCATGCAGGCTGTTGTTCCCGTTGTTGACGGCCAACCTGTATACTTTCTTCTCAAGTTTAAAAGTGCCCTTCGCTATACGGTTGGCATATCTTCCCACAATGGCCCCGAAATAGGGCGTGGCTGCCAGATATCCTTTTAGACTGTCATATCCAAGAACAATATCTCCCATCTTACCTTTCGCATCAGGGACGAGGATGGAAGTGATGATCCCCCCGTAATTCGTGATCTTCACAACAATTCCATTTTTGTTTTTCAGGGAATAAAGAAAAACATCCTTGTTATCAACTTTTCCCCAGTTCTCTTTCATGATTGACATTTTTAACAAATCATTCATTAAAGCTTCTTTTTTTATTTCCCTGCTTCCACAACCCTGAAAAATTAGTAACGGGATAGCAAGGAAAAAAACAGATTGAATTACTTTTTTCATGTTCATTCTGATTATCAAGGCAAACGTAAAGCAAATTGAATTATTTACCAAGCAGGAAGGAAAAAATTTACATCATCTAACAGAAACTTTCTATTTTTGGAAACTTTTTACCCGTGCCGGATTCAGGCAATTAATCATAATTTTATAGAGAAGAAGGATGAAACTAAGGGATAAAGTTGTAATTGTTACAGGCGCTTCGAGTGGAATAGGTAAAGCTATTGCCCTCGCATTCGGCCGTGAAGGAGCAAAAGTGATCCTCGTTTCACGCAGGAAAGAAAAGTTGGAGGCGATAGCCACCCAGTTGGAGGATGCATTTGTTATTGAGGCCGACCTGAACGATCCTTCTACAGTTGTCCGGATGATCGACGATACCATAGAAAAATATGGCTGCCTGGATATCCTTATCAACAATGCCGCCTGCATTATTGTCGCTCCTTCTGAAGAGGTTCAGACGGAAGACCTGCTCAAAGCCTTCCGTACGAACCTGATCGCACCGATAGTGGCTGCACAGTGTGCCCTGAAATATTTTCGTAAACAAAGCAAAGGCCATATAATCAATATTGGTTCTCCCGGTTTCATGATGGGGATTCCGTTTTATTCATCGTATGTATGTTCCAAGGCAGCATTATCGGCTTGGACAAGGACTATCCAGGCAGAATGGCTGGAAACCGAAATCCATATCAGCGAATATTTCCCGGGATATATTAAAACTGGTTCCAGGCCGGAATCAAGGATAGGGGAGGTAGACCAGGATTTTTTAATGTCGGAGAAACAGAATTTTCTCACACGGGTTTTTGTGAAACCCAAGACGGCTGAGCGTGTGGCAAATGACATTATCAAGCTGGCGCTCAAACCCAGGCTCCTGATGCATTCGGGTGCAGGCGTAAAGATCGGCACATTTATCAGCAACATACCTCCCTTCCGGCTCTCCATTGCACGGCAAATGGCCGACAACGCAAGAAAGAAAATGAAAAATTAAAGAGAATAGAGAATGGAGGATGGAGGATAGAGGTCAGACAACAATGAACAACTAATAATTAACAGTCAAGCAACTAAGCACCTAAACATGAGAAACCCCATACCCTTAAAAGACCGCCGTACAGATTACATTTATATCGCGTTTTTTCTCGTAAACCTGTTGTTTATTACGTATATCGTCGATCTTGAGCAGTTGGTGATCAAAGATCCTGCAAATTTCAAATATCCGATCTGGCCGCTGCCTTTTTTTGTGGATATGATTCATTGGTGGGGAGATAATTTTGACCCTTTGCAGAATGCACGCCCGATGTGGTGGAAAGCTACGATCTGGCTGGATGTGCTTTTCTTTGGTCCCTATTACCTTGCAGCAGTTTATGCTTTCATCAAAGGAAAAGACTGGATACGCATCCCGACTTTTATAATTATGTCCATTCTTTTTACCAATGTCTTTATCATTCTCAGTGAGGAGATCTGGGGGCCGGTAAGCGCACTGAATTTACCACTTGTACTCCTGGCAAACGCACCATGGTTCCTCTTCCCGGTTTTTCTTGTGTGGAAGATGTGGAAGAATCCATACCCCTTTACAAGGGAATGAAGAATGAAGAATGAAGAATGAAGAATGAAGAATGAATATTTTACTAACCTGTAGAAGGGAAAGATCACTCGAAGTGAAGAGTGATGGAGACGACTTCGGGTCGGTTACCGAGGCGGATCGGAGGTCCCCAGGTGCCGTAGCCACATGAGACATAAATGTGCGTATTCCCTTTTTTCTTATAACCCCAGCTTACTTCATAGATGGCATTGGTGATATAGTTAAAAGGCCAGATCTGTCCATGATGAGTATGACCTGATAACTGAAGGTCTACACCCAGTTCTTCCGGCTTTGACAATTGAAAAGGCTGATGATCCATCAGAAGGATAGGATAAGCAGGGTCGGCGCCTTTCAGTATGTCTGCCAATGGTTTTCTCTGTTTCCCGGTAAAAAGGGGTTTATCGCGGTCTTCACGCCCTGCAAGGTAGAACCGGTTATCGAAAAGCTCTATGGTATCTGAGAGAAATTTGATCTTATGTGCCGTAAGGTAAGCTACAGCTTCTGCTGCACCTCCGATGTACTCATGATTACCGGTGATGGCATACACGCCCAGCGGAGCATGAAGGTTTTTCAAGGTCTCGCCTAAATTTCGCCGGATCACCGGTTTGAGGTCTTCATCTACCAGGTCGCCTGCCAGGAGAATAATATCAGGATGTAGTCCGTTGATCATACTTACCAGGTGGAAAGCACCTCTTTTCCCTACCAGAGTTCCAAGATGAATATCAGAAGCCATCGCGATCTTTAAGGTCTTATTTCCCTGAATTTTCTTCGCAATATTAAGATCCAATATTTTAATCTTTGGATTCCGTGCATTAATGAAACCGACTGTTACAGTCAAAACTACCAATCCCGTAATGATGATCAGGGCAATCAGCTTTGTCTTCTGATAATCTGCATAAAAAAACTTTGGAAAAAATGGAGTAAAATGATTGACCAGACGAGCAAAATCAACAAGAAGAACGGCCAGGACAAAATACGCCATCGCGCCCAACCAGAATGATCCGATCCAGGTCATCACCTCCGTAAAATCACACGGATAGACACGTTCCATGAACCGTGCAATGATAAACGACCCCGCCAGCACCCAGAAAATGATGATTGCCCAGATCCTTGCATTTGAACCTGAAGGAATACACTGCATGAACCGGGTAAAAATATAGGTATTGATCAGTCCGTAGATGACCAGGACGATCGAGAAAAAAACAAGAAATGGAGCTATCTTCATATCAGAACTGGAAATATATGAAAGGTTGTATTCCTGAAACTTTGAACTGATAAATGAAAAAGATCACACAAACCAGGATGATCGCTTTCGCAAATTCAGGCATCGCCACAAAGTAACGTTTTACCTCTTCTTTTATTTTTGAAGGAGCCCAGATCAGCAGGAAACCAGTAAGAAGAAGGATAAGATCTTTCCAGTAGGCCGTAATGATCTGTCCTGCAAGCTCGGAATGGAATTGGAAAAAGATCTTCTTCATGAGTATACTGAATTCTTCTTTACTCGTAATCCTGAAAATGATCCAGGTGAAAACGATAAAGTGGAAAGTGACGAACCGTGAAGCAAACAAGCGGAAAGGAGGAATTCTCTTATTTGACCGGACTTTGGGATAGAAAAATTTATGAATGGCAAGGGCCATACCATGCAACCCTCCCCAGATTATGAAATTAATAGCTGCGCCATGCCATAACCCGCATAGAAAGAAGGTTAAAAGAATTCCGGCAAAATAAATCAGAAATTCTGTCCTGATTTTTAAATAATGGGGTTTCACCATTTTTCCGGACAGATAATAGGCAAAAGGAAGGAACAGATAATCGCGGAACCAGGTTGTCAGGCTTATGTGCCATCGATTCCAGAAATCGCTGATATTTCTTGCCTTATAAGGGGATTCGAAATTGGGAGGTAACCTGAACCCGAGCAACAGGGCAATCCCGATGGCAAGATCGGTATATCCCGAAAAATCAAAATAGATTTGGAGGGTATACCCATAAGCGGCCAGCAGGCTTTCAAATCCAGTGAAAAGGTTGGGATTGTCAAATATACGCCCGACAAAGTTCACCGAGAGGTAATCTGCAAAAACGATCTTCTTCACCAACCCGGAAATGATCAGGAATATGGCAAGTCCGTATTCATCCTTACTCAATTCATAAGGTTTTCGGATTTGCGGGATAAAATTTTGTGGCTTAACTATAGGTCCCGAAATCACCTGCGGGAAAAAGGTGATATAAAACCCGAAATCGATGAAATCTCGTATGGGTTCTATTCTTTTCCTGTAAAGTTCAATCGAATAACTGATCAGCTGGAAAGTGAAAAATGAGATCCCGAGCGGAACAAGAAGCTCTGTGATATTTAAATGTTTTCCGCTTAGCTGGTTAAATCCCCAGGCAATAAAGTTGAATACCTTCAAATGACTTCCTGTTACCTGGTTAAAGAGCGTGATGAAGAAAGCCGTGTATTTAAACCAAACCAGCATTCCCAGGTTCAATAAGATGCTCAGCAGAAGAACCTTTTTTCGCTGCCATTTCTCAGGAATCCGTCCCATCCAGATCCCAAGGGAAAAATTGGCCACAACCGCCAGGAAAAGCAGGATGACGAATCCTCCTCCGCATTTATAATAAAAGAAGAGGCTTAAAAGAAAGAGGAAAACATTGCGCCATCTGACTTTTGAATGAATGAAGGAGAAACCGAACAGGATGATCCCGAAAAAGATCCAGAAATTGATCCCTGTAAAAAGCAGAAGCGAATTACTGTCGTAGCCGAAGAGATTTTTCAGGAATTCCATTCTCCTTAATCTGATAAGTTCGACTGATCAATGAATGATGAATAAGCATCCATAAAGGCTTCGAAAAGCAGGTCAGCCTGGATGAGGTATCCCTGCTTATTGAAATGCAGCTTATCCCTTGCAACGAGCCCGGCCTTGTACCATTGCATGATTGACTTCGGTCCACCCATGAGCGAATAAAAATCCCAGACTGCACAGTCGGTTTGCTTTGCTACCTCAAGGATCGCTTCACGCTCCTCCACCAGGTTCAGGTTGTCGTAACGGTGCCGGCGATAACTGTCGCCCGGAACCGTCAGCAAAACAGGTACGCCCGGATTGGCCTCCCTGATCTTCTTAATCAGGGCAATGTAGTTCGCGATGAATTCTTCATTGATAAAATGAAGAGAATAGGCATCATTGGTTCCTAACGAAAGGATAACCCAGTCGGGTTTCAGGATTCTGAGTTGATCCTTCATCAAATCGCAACGCAGATAGGAGGTGACTTCAGCTCCGTTGACTCCGGAAGCAGAATAAACGATTCCGGGATCTCCATTTTCGAAATCGATCCCATAAAAGGTAAAATATTTCCCGATCGTGTCTTTTTTAACGATCCTGATTCTCAGGGAATCCGGAATGATGGAATCGAATCGAATATTTGTGTACCCTGTTTGAATGGGGAATACCACATGATACCAGCCTTCCAGCCCGGGAAAATCTACACGAAAACTTGTGTCCAATGGATCATGGTAGATCCGGATAAAATTAAATTCCCTGAATGTGGCGGTTTCCCTGAAATGGAACGTCATCTCTGCAAGCGTGTCGCGGGTTTGGACCATAATTCCCGTTAGGCCTAGACTGCAGTTTTTGTTGATCTCAACATTCCGGCAGTTTTTCCATTTCCCGGTAAATTTTACAAAGTAATCTGCAGGGTTGTTGGTCTTTGCGATCCGGTATGGGAAGACAAGTCCCCTGGCACCACATCCGGAAGAGATGAACGAAGCAAAGTTTTTACGCATTTGTTCAGGGATGAATCCTGCCTCTATATGGGAATCGCCTATCTGAACGATGTTAATGATTCCTTCTCCTTTCAGGATCAGCCTGTTCATCGAACGGAAAAGAGGTTCATAGGTTTTTTCTGCATTTCCGTAAAAAAGAAAACGGTTATTCATGTTTCCACCCACCTGGATACCTGAAGGCAATGTGATTGTCCACTGGGCCTGCGTGGAAACCATGGCCAGCATTAAGTTAAGGGTTAAGATGATCCTATGGATGAACATTTTCATTGTGTGTTTTTCCTGATAAATTCATTATAATCATTGATCAGTGCTGAATAGAACATCTTTCCAACGATCCTTGCGCCAGCATAATTAAAGTGAAGAAAGTCGGTCGTGGCCAGGGGCTCTTTCGCAAATACCCAGCTGGGCATGGAATTTTTTCCTCCCATCGCTGCATATAGGTTCCAGAATACGCAACCTGCTTTCAGCGCAGCCGATTTCTGGGCATTCATTATCTTTTCCACATTGGGATAAGATTCATAAGTGTCGCCATTTTTCAGGGATGCATCCGATACACCGATCACGATAACACTCACGCCGGGATTCAGCTTCTTCAGCTGACAGATCTGTGAATAAAGGCCATTTTCATAATAGGTATAATCATCGAGATTGCCGGGAACGACATTCACCCCAAATTGAAGGATCAGCAGCTTAACATTCAGGATCCGGTATATCTCGGTTAGCAGGCCAGGGTTCATCCGGGTAAATTCCAACCCGGAACTGCCCCGGATGGGGATGTTATCTACGGAGATCCCCGAAGGGCTGTCGAGGCAGATACCATAAAAATCAGGACTGCCTGCTCCGGTGAAACGGATCGTCAGGCTTGTAGGCGTATCGGTAAAGGACAGGTCACATTCTTTCAGTGACCGGCTTGGGGGCAAGGTATCCGATTTTAATTTCACATCCCCATTGAAGAAACTCACCTTCACCGGTTGCTGGTAGTTTTCGTAAAAGATCCTGCATCGTTGGTACTGATCAGCTCTTCCGCCTGATACCCCTTTTCCCCGTAATGTGATCCATGCCTCCAGCGGCTTTCCATTGCCAGCTGCCGAATCCGGCTGATCGGAGGCAAAACGGAAATAACTTCCCAACGGACCATATGGATGGGATCCCTGGTTTTTGTATTTGGTTCCCATCAGGTTGTACTTTTGCCAGTTTCCCGAAACGGAAGAGAGAAGGGCAAGACGGTAGGTTTCTTCGCCAAGTGGCAGAATTCCCGGCCCGGATCCGCCGAACTCAGCCTGGAACCGCGACCTCAGGTAATCGGTTATCCGGTCGCCTTCAAGTTGTGAATCACCATAATGCAGGATATGGATTCCTTGTTTGTTTACCAGCGATTCTTCGAGTTCACGGAAGAAAGGATAAAGAACGGTTTTATCATCACCGGGATAATCCAGAGGCTGGGAGACCAATTTTATGAGGAGGGAATCAGGTTTCCTCAGGGTATCGGCCTTTGAGATCCTCACCAGCGAATCGGTATCCGACCGTTTCTGTTGCAGGATCGAAGCAATATCGGCATATTCAATATTTTTGGGTTGAAATATTTTTTTCAGGGAAGGAAAACGGACAGAAAAGTTTTTTGATATCGCCATGTCACGGTCAGGCAGGAGAAAGGAAAACAGTATGAAAAAGAGGAAAACGATCAATAACAGGAGGAAGATTCGGATAGGT
>Ga0224525_1000067_pt1 | contig 54667 bp, 47 predicted proteins | sample CFST100metaG_FD_179874 | JGI IMG/M metagenome (GOLD analysis project Ga0224525, IMG submission 179874) | Peat soil microbial communities from Stordalen Mire, Sweden - C.F.S.T100 | ecosystem: Environmental > Terrestrial > Soil > Wetlands > Peat | place: Sweden: Norrbotten County, Stordalen Mire...
GTTATATTCTTCCTTTGTTTTATCTTTCTCCACCAGGAGAGGAACTGTAAAATCAGCAGCTGCAGACGAAGTTGTTTTTTTAGAAAAAACACTAACCCCGTAAATAACCATGATAAGAATAACCACTCCAATTGATCCAAAAAATATTAATTTTTCTTTTTTCATTGTTATTTTATTTCTTCGCGGTTAAGTTCTGCAAACCGTGTGATAAGTAATCCGTGAGGGTTGAGAGGATAGTTACGACTAACAAAAATTATTAAACCAGTCGTTTCAAAAGAATAGCGAATGGTCTGTTCATCCTGGGTAATAGACAGGATCGCTTTAACCCGGAAGGAATAAGGCTCCTTATTACCTTGGATCTCGATATTTTCCGGTAGTATTTCAATAGTTTGTTTTATGCCATAATTTGAAACCTTTGTATACCAGCCGTCATTTTTACGTTTTATGTAAAGCTGCTCTATAGAATTATCCCCAAACCACAAAGATTTTTCCAGGTTTTTTTCAACACTAAAAGCATCATATTGATAAAAGTAAGTATGAAATTTTTCAAGATGGTCCTTGATCTCAACCTTTATATTTTCATCTCTTTGCATCCACTTCATTGGGATCACTTCCCCGTTAGTATCCAGAACCAGCACTGTATTTAACTGCCGCGAGTAAAGGTTATTAATAGAAAAAGCGAATATTGCCGAAGAAACTATAAAGGCAATAGTGAGACCCCAGACAACCATACGGTTGACAATAAGGGTTTTATAAATATCTATTTTAGGTTTTTCCATTATACTACTTGATTAATTCTTTCATGAAAGGCATTGACACTTTAAAAAGCTTGATTTTGATAACTATAACCAGTATAAGAGCTAAAACAACCATTAATCCTCCTGAAATAGCCATATTAGCGGGATCTATAGAAGAAACAGGCGCTATAAGAACAGTCATAGTATCAAAGAGGGTGTTTGCAAAGACTACTACGAAAGCGTAAGGGATAATGACCAGGTAGTATCGAGCATACATCTTGAAGACATTGTATATATAATCTTTCGTTTTATCAAAAATAGAAAGGGCAATCATCAGGGGGACAAAAATCTTGATCAGCCCCATGAAAAAATAACGCTCTGCCAGGAAAACCGGGTATATTAAAAAATCCAGGATTTTTAACATGAATTGCGTTATATGTGTGTAAGCTCCTCCTGTCCAACTGGAAGGATTCATCATATTTACAACTTCTCCTATCTTTCTTAAAACACCATCTATTGCTGATTCGTTTGCAGGTGGCGGTGTAACAGGAAATGATGATACAGTAAACATATCAGGTTTATTATTAAAACCTTTTAATGCTTCCGATTCAACCATTGCACAGGCAGAATCAAATACGTCCAAAATCTGGGTACTAAAACCAACCAGTAAAAGAAGTCCGAGCATTCTAAAAAGGGTATAAGGAGAAAAACCTTCATCTCCCTCGCTAAATACTTTTCCATTTTTAGAAAAGCTTTTGAAAAAACTTTTCCACAGCGATAGAACTAAAATAAAAGCGCCTATAGATTTTGAAATTATAACCAGGTAGCCAAGACCACCTGCGAACATTGATTTATAAACCTTATCTAAATACTCTAGACCCATGATTAATTATTTAAAAATGCTATTTATATAATTCAATGTTCTAAGTTGCATCCTTTGATTATCAAGAGTTTCAACTTCTATAACAGCGGAATTAATAACTCCAAGATTTTCATGAAGCTCCTTAAGGGCCTGGTTCATATTTAGCAGTCTGTCTCCGTCTGACATTTCAGAGAGATTATCAGTAAGCACCACGGTAAGAGTAGAAATAGCATAGCTTGTTTGGCTGAGCAGTCCCATCATGGATTCATTAATCGTGTGATATTCAGAGGGTTTAAAACAGTTATGGTCATTAATTGTTTTTAGCGAACCAAGAACCCTTGTATATGAATCACTTACCTGAGCTATAGCCAGTTCTAGATTATGATAATTTGCAACCTTGCGATTGATTTTTTTAAGCTTTTCCGTGGCATCTTTTATAACCTGCAGATGTTCTCTTTCAGTTGCAACTTGTTCGGTGAGTTTAGTATATTCCCTGAGTCTATCTGTCACTTCTACTTTTTCCCGGGTTGCATCTTCTATCTCCCAAGCTGGATTTTTAACAACCACAGTTTGACTAAAAGCTTCATAAGAAATTAAAAAAAGAAATATTGTGAATAATTTTCTCATTTTAGATATTTTTAATCTTGCTGTATTTTTCGATCGCCTTCTCCATATCACCAGTTTCTTTAAAAAGCTCCATGACCTCGGTATATTCCTTCCCTTCAGTTTGAAATGCCAGGAGAACCTTTGGTGCTAGTTCCAGGCGCATTATGTTGCTCTCTGATCCTATCTTGAGTAAAAATTCAGAATATTTTATTTTACCCGTGAAATTGTATTTTATTGATCCCAGCTGGTTCTCATCATGCTCCTTGAGAGAAAGGCGTTCAATGATTTCTTTGTAGCCTTTTTCATTTTGCATGATATACATTACCTGTGTATTATCGATCATTGCATTTGAAGCATCGTTTTTAGGAAGTTGGCTTGGAGATTGAAGTACGATACCAATAGCGGCCTCCTGTTTTCTGGCTGCCTGGTAGAAGTACTCGGCCGAGGAAAGCACAGAAGGGAATTTTAACATCTTTGCGAATTCATCAAAGAAGATCACTCCTTTAGTGCTTCGGTCTTTCCAGACAACCTTTTGAACTGCTTCGCTGATCATGTGCAACATGATGGTAAGAAGGACATGATTATCTTTAATCTCGTCAAGTTCAAAAACGATGAATTTTTTCCCCTCGATCTTGTAACTGTCATCCGTTTTTGCTTCAAACAAAAACGAGTAAATACCTTTACCGATAAACTCTGAGGTAATATGTAGAAAGTCCTCTATATCAAAGAATTTTGGATTAAGATCCAGGACTTTCATAATATCCTCTTTGTTATCGACAATGAACTCATAGAACTGAGGAAAACTATGTTCTTTTTCTATAGATTTATAATACAGAGTTATGACCTTCCTTAAGCTCACGGCTTCATCTTCTTCAGGGAGTCGGTCCCTTTTCCAAAGTTTGAAAACGAACGTTGACAGCTCGTTTATTTTTGTGGCCGAAACGTTTTCAGCGTTTTCAACAAAAAAAGGGTTTAGGCCAATACCAACGCCATCCTGGTACTTGATGTAAACTGTATCATCAGGGTACAATAATGAAAGCTTTCGGTAACTATCCCCCAGGTCAATGATTACAATACGGATATCATCTTCATAGAACTGACGGAAGATATGATTTGCAAGTACCGACTTGCCTTCACCGGTTGGTGCGATGATAAAGAAATTGCGAGCTTTTATTCTCTTTCGGTCCTGGTCCCAAACATCTTTTTTAACTGGAATATTATAAACCCGGTCATTAAAATAGATCCCCCTTTCATCGTTTTTATAATTTGTGACATTAGTGAAAAAACAAAGACTCTGCTGCAAGTCTATAGGTATAATAATATTCGATTTGTCAATGTTGGAGACATTGGCAAAGAAGGAATTTAAAAAAAGATTCTTTTTATTTGCTCCTATCGGTGCGTAAGGTGTTATATCGAGGTTTTTGAACTCATTAGCTACCATCTGCTCATAAGAGCGAAAATCTGTCTCATTCTCTGCGTAAAAAACTACATTAAAATGACAACCGGAAAGGATAATTTTTTCATCCTTGGTGATTGTCTCGAGGAAATCACCCAGCATGTTCGCATCCGTTTCATATTCCTTTTTGAATTTTCTTGCTCCGTATAATAAGGTTCTTTGATCTTCAAGCTTACCTTTTTCCTGTTTGTGGTTTCGTATATAAATAATCTGGTTATAAATATGATCAAAGGGAAGGTTTAAACCAAGGTTATCTGCAAAGCCGGTGTGATAAACAAAATCTCCGGCGCTCATTTTTTGATCATAACTACAGGTTTTAACCGTTTCTCCCAGCTGTTTAAACTGGTTTACGGCAAAAAGACCGATGAACTTGTTGCCAACCTTCATTTTATCTACATCTATCTCAGTGTATCGGTCCTCGTAGAAAGAGTTAAAATAGCCAAACTCCAGGTATTTATAAACTTCCTCGGTAACAGGCTCAAGCTTTAAGAAGCGGGAATTATTTATATAATCAAAGCATCGCTCAACGGTTATTTCAAATTTCTTTTGCCTCTCGTACTCTTTAAGGTACTCGGCAGTTTTAATGGGCTTTTTAAACGGGTTCTTAAATCCTTCGTTTATTGTGATCCCGCTCTCGTTAAAAATAAAGAAAATGAAAGAATGATGGTCATTATACTCTCTCCCCTGAAAATGCTTTTTCGTTGCTCTCTGGAGGAACGTTCTTGAAGGCATCGAGGCTGAATCAAATTTCTTCTTGAGATATAAATCGCATTTATGAATAATGGTTCCTTCCTCGAAATCTCTAAGGGCGTTATACCAGATATCATGAATAGTATCAAAATCTTTTTCAGAGTTTGAATATATTTCTCTTAAGTGAACATGAAAACCAAAAATAACGGACCCGTTATTTGTATAACACCGGTGTCCATCACGAAACAGGACCGAAGGGGTATCACTCAGGTTTATTTCCATACCCTATTTATAATTATCGTTTATGATGGTATTTGGAAACCGTTCATTTGAGATTGAGCTTAAAAAGGCACCAGAATTTAATTTATTTAGGCCAAAGTAGCCAGCAATTAAAAAGACAGTATAAAATGCAAGTTTGAAAATAGTTATCCCCGTTGAAAGCAGGAAAATAACTATGATTAACAGTAGAATAAAAAGGTAAAACAAGGGCAACCTAAGTCCCAGGATATACGGTTGCTTGTTAACATTTTTGTAAACTCTATAAGATTTCATCAACCTGCCATGATAAAGGCTACGATACCCACAAGGCAAAAGTATACTGCCAGATAAAGCACTATGCCCGTAATAAAACCTTTATAATCCCGTGATTCTCCAAGTACCTTGCCCATGTTAGCTAATGCTCCAACAATTAACACAAGACCCCCAATAATAGGGATCGCTGGTTTAACCCAAACAGTATAAAAATTATTTAGAACATTTGTAACTTGTGCTTGGATCTCAATAGAGAATAGCATCAGCAATGCTAATAAAGAAATTGTCTTTTTCATAAGTGTGTTTTTTGGTTCAGGAAATTTGTATTGCGCTATAAATATATATAGGATTGTTAAACAGTTTATGGAATGTTTAAAAAAACTAAATATTATTTATTAACAAATTGTTAAGTCTCAGTAATATTGAGACTTCCAGAATCTTTACATGGAAATGCAAGCTCCTCTGACTATATGTTACCGGATAAAATTGACCAACAAAAGACAAAGTCAATTATTTGTTGTTTAGCAATGTAGGTTTAGGGTATCTTGTCCGGGCAAAGGGGATCAATGTGTCCGGTTTCTGCACTCAATATGATAATAATCTAAAAATATTATTGTATTAACTAAACTTTGATGCGAATAAACTTAAAATAAAGTATACGTATAATATAGAAATGGGTTCATCCATTAAAATCAATAAAATTGAGGAAATTAGAAGTTGGGGAGCAACTGAAGATTATTATCAATATAGTTATCAAGACAATAACATAATTGGTTATGAGATATTTAGAGCAGATCTTGACATTAAAACAGATTTGGATAATCAGAAGAGAGAATATAAATTAACAAAGTCATTTCTTATTAATCCATAATAATCTTTAATAGTTAATTGTATAACATTAAACATACAATACAATAAACACTTAATTCCGCATTCGATGGTCAGTTTGCTCCGGCCAAAGGTGGTCATCGAGTCATGTTGCATTTTTTTCAACTCCGTCAATCGGTGGTTAATTTTAATCCGATCAGTTATGTCAAAGTTATAGCCATCCCCACTCAGTTAAATAAAATTGCTATTAGCTTTATTATAGTTTAATTTTGATAATGAAATAAATAGGCCTCAGATGTCAAGCATTATTGAAGGATATAATTATGACATCTTCATCAGCTACTGCCAGAAAGACAACAAGCATGATAGCTGAGTAACGGAGTTTGTTGATAACTTTAAGGGCCAAAGGAAATATATATGCTCCATACAACGAGACAATTGATGGGCATACAATTTTACTTCATAGAAGTGGAATATTAGCTTGCGATGTAATTGGAGATAATGACAAAATGTAACTAAGGTACATATGAGCCTAAAAATATTGACAGCAGGCAAAAGGAAGGAAGAAAATTATATGGAAAGAATAAATAGATTTTTAAGAAATCAATATAAATAACCCTGTGAAATCAATCACTAAATTTAAAGCATTTATTATAATAGCTTATTTAGTTAATGCATTTGCCTGTAATGTATTATTTGCACAATCAGTCGACACAATTCAAGCAAAATTAGTGGCAACAAATTTTTATTCATCCAGATTATCCCAGAGTAGTCAGCTGAGTAAAAAAAGTCTTTCATTTCAAAATCTTGAATTGTTTTTAGCCCATAAGGAAAACGGAAATTTAAGTAATCAAAATAATTTAAAAAAAAGCAATCAAACCTTACCACTATATTATATATTTAATGTTAGGGACAAGATTAATTCTGAGGATAAATATGGTTTTGTTATTGTCTCTGCTGATCAAAGAGTCCCTGCTATTTTAGGGTATTCTTTTTCAGGAGAATTTTCTGAAAATGACCAACCACCTGCTTTTAAAGAATGGATGAATCACTATAAAGAACAAATTATTTATGTCATCCAAAATGCTTTAACACCTAATTTGAAGATCAGTGACGGATGGAAAAAGTATTCCAATACGATTGAATTAAAAAGTAATGAACAAATCACTGAAGTTGCACCATTACTTACAACAACCTGGGGTCAGGGTTGTTTTTACAATAGTCTTTGTCCTGCAAATTTCATTTATCCTTATAATTGTAATCACGCTGTGGCAGGCTGTGTTGCAATCGCTATGGCTCAGATAATGAAATATTGGAATTATCCTACAGCAAATAATCCCATACCTGGGTATGCTAACTCCAATTATGGATGGATACCAAATGTCGGAAGGACTACTTATGATTGGTCTCATATGCCTAATAGTCTTTCGTCATTGAGTACCAGTGAAGAAATAAATGCTGTATCAGAAATTATCTACCACTGTGGAGTTGCTGTTCAAATGAATTATGGTCCTTATACTTCTGGAGCAGGTATATCATTATATGAATTTAGAAATTATTTTAATTATCCTTCAAATATGCAACTTATTGGTAAAAACGAATATTCTGCCAGTGATTGGGAAAATATTCTGAGAAACGAATTGAATAATAATAGGCCAATTTATTATGAAGGTGGTAATGGAAGTGGTAGTGGCCATGCTTTTGTATGTGATGGATATCAAAATACAGATTACTTTCATTTTAATTTGGGTAATGGAGAGAACAACAATGGTTATTTTTATTTGGATGATCTTACACCTCCTACTATCCCTTACGCATATGGTCAATCAGCAATTATTGGCATATCGCCTAAAACTATTGATAATGATGAAAATGTTTATAATACCGTAATTATTGGAACGCAAACCTGGATGGCTGAAAACCTTAAAACCACAAAATATAATGATGGCACCATTATTCCTGTAATTACTGATAATACTACTTGGAGTAATTTAGTCTCAGATGCCTATTGTTGGTATAATAATGATGCTTCAACATATAAAAACAGGTATGGAGCATTGTATAATTGGTACGCTGTGAATACTGGCAAATTATGCCCTGTAGATTGGCATGTGTCAACATATGATGACTATTCGACTTTAGTGAATTATCTCGGAGGTAATAGTATTGCTGGAGGTAAAATGAAAGAAACAGGAACCGACTACTGGCAAAGTCCAAATTCTGGTGCAACAAACGAATCTGGTTTTACTGGTCTTCCGGGTGGCTGGCGTAATATTGATGGTGTATTCAATTCAAATGGTATACAAACATACCCAGTTGGATCATATGGATATTTTTTAACCTCAACTACTGTACCTAATACAACAACATCTTGCTATGTTACAAGCCTTGGTTACAATTATAACTCCTTGTCTTATGCAGGCGATCCAATGCAAGTTGGAATGTCTGTTCGCTGTGTTAAAGATCCAACATTAATTGTCACACCTCCGTATATAACAGTAGCTTCATTATCAGGAGCAACAGAGAAGTGTGATGTAACTTCAAACACAAACTGGACAGTAACAACGGATGCTGACTGGCTAATTTTATCATCAGCATCTGGTATAGGGAATGGAACATTAAAAATTATGACAACCAGTGCCAACCTTTTAACCAATGACAGAAGTGCAGGTGTGACGTTTTCTGCATCCGGAGTCAGTTCTGTTATGGTGATAGTAACTCAATCGTCAGCAACACCAACTTTATCAGTTTCCTCAACAAGTTTGCTAGTAGACTCAGGTTCAGGAAATATAGGTAGCATAGCAATTACCTCCAGTACAAGTTGGAGTGTAACTGATGATGCAACGTGGATCACGGTAACACCTTCAAGTGGATTAGGGAACGGACCTGTAACAGTCACAACAATAAGTGCCAACTCTTCTGCCATTCCAAGAAGTGCAAATTTGACGTTTTCCGCACCTGGTGTTAGTTCTGTTACTGTTACTGTAACTCAAAATGGTACAGGATCAACACTATCTGTTACACCTCAAAATGTAACGTTAGCATCTACATCAGGGGCAACTGGGAACTTTAATGTTGCCTCAAATACAACCTGGGGAGTAACAACGGATGCTGACTGGCTAATTTTATCATCAGGATCAGGTACAGGAAATGGGACAGTAACATTCACAACAACCAGTGCCAATACTTCTGGTATAAGACTTGCGGCAGTTACGTTTTCTGCATCCGGATTCTATTCTGTTACTGTGACAGTACAACAATATGGTTCAGGTCCAACACTGTCTGTGACACCTCAAAGTGTAACGTTAGCATCTATATCAGGGGCAACATGGAACTTAAATCTTGTCTCAAACACAAACTGGACAATAACAAAAGATGCAACATGGCTCAATGTTGAATATGCAGGTGGATCAGGGAACGCATCTTTAACAGTCACAACGACCAGTGCCAACACTTCAACCATTGAAAGAAGTGCAAATGTAACGTTTTCCGCATCCGGAGTCAGTCCTGTTGTCGTAACTGTAACTCAAAATGGTACAGGCTCAACATTATCTGTTTCTCCAGGTAATCAGGATGTAGGGTCAGATGCAGGAAGCATAACCTTCAATGTCAGTTCAAATACCAGCTGGACAGTTTCTGATGATGCAGCCTGGTTGACGGTAAGTCCAACAAGTGGCAGCGGCAATGGAACCTTAACTGCAACCTTTACAGCCAACACGTTGATCCCATCGAGGGTTGGGACCATTACAATATTAGGAACAGGGGTAAGTTCAAAATCCGTTACTGTTACACAGAGTGGCATAAACACATTATCTTTAACACCTTCAAATCAGGATGTAGGGTCAGATGCAGGAAGCATAACCTTCAATGTCAGTTCAAATACCAGCTGGACAGTTTCTGATGATGCAGCCTGGTTGACGGTAAGTCCAACAAGTGGCAGCGGCAATGGAACCTTAACTGCAACCTTTACAGCCAACACGTTGATCCCATCGAGGGTTGGGACCATTACAATATTAGGAACAGGGGTAAGTTCAAAATCCGTTACTGTTACACAGAGTGGCATAAACACATTATCTTTAACACCTTCAAATCAGGATGTAGGGTCAGATGCAGGAAGCATAACCTTCAATGTCAGTTCAAATACCAGCTGGACAGTTTCTGATGATGCAGCCTGGTTGACGGTAAGTCCAACAAGTGGCAGCGACAATGGAACCTTGACTGCAACCTTTACAGCCAACACGTTGACCCCATCGAGGGTTGGGACCATTACAATATCAGGAACAGAAGTAAGTTCACAAATAGTTACAATTACACAATCTGAACCAACATTGGTCGAAACATTAGAAGATATAAAAGCATCTATCTATCCAAATCCGACTAATAACTATATTTATATAATATTTGATGGCACAATGGTAACAGATGTTTCTATTTCTGTTGTGGACGAATTGGGCAAATCTTATCATTATAATGAGTACAAAAGTGGTAATTTTGAGAAAGAAAGGATTATTGACATTACCTCCTTCAAAAGTGGTTTATACTTCTTACTCCTAAGGAGCAAAAACATTATCAAAACCTATAAAATCATTAAGAAATGAATTATTCTTTGTAGAAACTACATCATTATGATAACTGATTTAATCCTGATGTTTTCCACAAATGATTTCTTAGGTTTATATTTTAAGTTTTATTATAATAATTTATAAAATGTTTCACTTAACGAGCTGATATACTATTAATTCAGTAATTGTTTTTAATAAATTGCAGTGATAATAATTTGAGGCCAAAAGAGGGAAAAAGTTTGTGGCGGATTTTGCGAAATTTGTGGCGAATTTTGTGGCAGAGAACAGAAAACTCCTTGATAATCAATTGGTACTGAGAGTTAAAGGGCGGTGCGGACGGGACTTAAACACTTACTTCCACCAGAGCTAACTTTAAATATAAGGACTCAACCAGGCTCATAAAAAAAGTACACGGTTAGTATAAAAGTTATATACTAAACTATGTACTTCAAATTCCAGTTCTTCCGAAACCCTGTCGGGGTGATCCGACTCGAACAGACGACCCCTTGCACCCCATGCGAGTTTTATTAATTTTATTTATTCCTCTTATGAGTTATAAGTAGTACCGTTGCCTAAATAGCACTTTGGGGCTTATAGGTTAAAAGCACTAAAGTAGACCTGTTTTTTTATCAAGCAATAATTGAGCAGATTCATAAAAACAAAAAATCTGAAAGCATTGATAATTAACGCTTTCAGCTTTTATAATGCTTCTAAGAAGTGGTGCCACCAGAAATTGAACAAGCTAAGAGAATTAAGTGTAAATGATTTCAGATAATTAATTTATATAAAATACTTATTTTATATAAAATATTAGTGATAGGATAGGTTTGTAATTGCTATGTATGTTAAATTATAGTCTTCCCGAAATATGTATCATTTCTTTCTGGAATAACTTCTAACCCATGAATAATGATATCCACTTTTTGTTGAAGATTTCACACTTTTTGAATAAGGCGTCGCACCCTTTTTGGAGTAATAAACTTTTCCTGATTTAGTGGTGTGTTTATAGGGAGCCAGTTCACGTTCTGTTTTAGCTTTATGCTGTTCAATAGTTAAAAGTTCCATATTAGCTGGTGTATCAGACCCTCCTTCAAAAAGAGGCTTAATGTGGTCAATCTGATAACCTGAAGGATTTTTTTTTAATCCTTTGCTTTTAAGAAACTCTTTTTTTGCCGATTCACTTCTTTTAACCTTTAATTCACCTGTTAGTTTGTAAGTCTCTTGTGCAAAGATTGATACTGCACAAATCAGAAAGCCAATTATTAGTATTAGTCTTTTCATTATCACAAATTTACAATTTTATTTACTTTTTCTTCTAAGGTAATAGAATTGTCGATGTCGAATGATTGAGAATTGGATTTGGGTTTCTATTGATTAATAAAAAGATTACTTAATTTACATATGTATGATTTTTGAGAACAACATGATAATAATAGCACTTTGCATATATCTTTTTATTGGAATTGCACTCAATTTTATTGGCCCCGTAGCCAAAATTATTAGAAAAGAGATCTTAGACCTTAAAGATCCATCTCGTGTGTACATCTTCTATGACAAGCATATAGTAAGTAAGAGGAAGATTTTGGCCTTTGAAGTAGTCATACGATTACTAATTATATTGTTCTTTCCAATCGCTTACCTAGTTGCTTTAATAGATTATTACAGTGAATTAAAAAAGAAAAAGGCCTATAACACACAAAAGAAAATTGAAAAGACACAGAAACTTCAAGAAATAATTGATAATAAAGGTTTCCTGTACTTTAAGGATACTTTTGGTGGCGGTATAATTCAGTGTCATGGCTGTGGTTATAAAGAAGAGATTAATTGCTCTACCCACGGTTTCGGTGAGCCAGCAGAGTTTTACGATGGATATCAATGTCAATTATGTGGAAAATATCATACAATAACTACTTATGGAAATGAGATTACCAACCTTGAAAAATGTGAATGTGGAGGAGTACTATCTAGAGAAAATCCCATTTTCTGTCCAAAATGCAAAGTCCATGATGTTTCCTGGCAATGGACTTATATGACATAATTATTTGGAATAAGCTTATTAGTATATAAAGAGTTACAATGGGCACTTAATATAGATCCATTGTAAGAAGGACTACTCCTCTTCGTTGGGGAAATAATATCAATTATAAAATAGGGATTCAATGGCAAATTCGATGTTATTAAATTCGCTATAGGAATATTGATATAAACATGCATTTGGTGGAAGTAATTGCTCATAAATAATTGGGAGGTTTGCAAATAATCCTGATATCTTATCCTCCAGTACGAATTTGCCATTTAGAAAGAGTGAAATATCCGTCTTTGAAATTATTATTCCATAATTTTTTAATTCCTGCTTTATGACACTATCTTCTCCTATTAAACTCACAATTTTTTGCGCGATATCTGGTCTAACATACATAAATGCCCAATCTCCAAATTTACTATGGTCGGAATTGCCATCCATATTACACCAAATTAAGTGAGGGCATAGACTTACCTCATATATTTTATCTTCAAACGGATCTAAAATAAATCCGTCATCATCGGTTGGAAGTATAATTTTTTGGCAAATCGGGCACCTATATCCTAAATCCTTTTTAAAATTGACATTAATCTTTTTGATTTCCAGAATCCTACTCCATATCATAACCATTAATTCTAAATTGTTTACTTAAGATAGAAAGATACAAATAAATACAATTATTGACTTCGCTAATTTCAATATATCAGGCTAATATTTCATAACTTTATGAAACCCACCAAAGGGAAATTTTATTACATTGGATAATATGTAGGAATTGCTATGTTAGAAACAGATTTGTGTTTATTTATTAATGAGTCGATACACTAACAAAAACAATTAATCACCTGTGAGCGAGTAAGTATAATCTTTTCAGAATGGCTGCACGAACAGATATTTCATCTTATTTGATACATTTCACCAAAGGTCAAAAACTTGAAGAAGCGTTCAATAATCTTTGTTCCATTATTAGTAGCTGTACGGTTTATGGAAGTAATAATTTCATAAAAGGAGGATCTAATTGTGTTTGTTTTTCTGAAGCTCCTATTGGTTGCATATCTAATGGTCTAATCAATAATGAATATTACTCAAAGTATTCACCTTTCGGGATAATGGTAAAAAAGGATTGGCTTTTTTATCATGGAGGAAGACCAGTAATTTATCAGACTGAAGAAGAGTTCAACTTATTACCAGAGGGTCAAAGGTGGAGACATATGACATATAATCCGATTTCAGTACCTCCTGTTGACTTTACTTGGGAAAGAGAATGGAGAATTTTAACTGCCGAATTATCTATTAATCCAGCTGATTGTAGCATTATTATGCCAAATGCCGACTGGGCAGATGCACTTATAATGAAGCATCGGGATAGCCAAGAATGGGAAATTCAGGAGTACAAAACAATATTCCAAGATGAAACGATTGTTGAATTATTTCGAAACGATTTTCAATGGACTATATATCTCTTAGATGATAGAGATTAATCTTGTAATTAATAAAGAATAATGCAGACTCAAGCTTATTTTGAAAATATCCAGAACCACATCCTAAGCGAAATCGAACAAGCTCACAGCTCGATACAATTAGCCGTGGCTTGGTTTACAGATGAAAATTTGTTCAAAGCATTATGTGGGAAGGCTAGAAAAGGCGTTGCAATCGAATTAATGATAATGAGTGATGAGATTAATAACTCATGTGGTATTAATTATGATTTATTGTGCAATGCAGGCGGTAAGGTTTGGAAAATTAACACATTTGGGGCAACAGAGAATCTAATGCATAATAAGTTCTGCATTATTGACAATAGTACTGTAATAAACGGCTCATATAATTGGACCAAGAAAGCCCAGCACAATCACGAAAGTATTACAATTATTAGTGAAAATATTGAATTAGCCCTCCAATTTTCAGATGAGTTCAGAAGTATTAAAGAAAAGTATTTTGGTAAGGATACTGAAAGTATTGTTGTTGATTTTGGAATTATCTGTTCCCGTCTAAGTACATTAAAAGAAACTATTCGCACTGGCGATGCAGAGGACATTGATTATCTTGCTGCAAAACTCAAGAAACATATTAAGTTATTTAGTGATCCAAAGCTTTCGACAATAGTTAAGATAATAGATTATATTGAAAGGAGGTATTATTCCGAGGCCGTTGATGAAATAACCCTCTTTATCAACAGGTATAAATCGTTGACAGTTTATACTGACACTGAGATTGCCGCTCTCAGGCTTGAACTTAGGTCATTGGAGTTACGAATTAGCTCACTTGAAGATGAAAAAATTGAACATGAGAAATTAATACATGAATTTGAAGTTCGGCATAATCGTGAATTAGGAGATATTATACTTAAAATACTCAAACTAAAAGCAGGGAAATATAAGTTTGAAGCCAGAAATAACCCTGAGAAGGAAAAGGATTATGAGGAAGCTGAACAAGACTATCGGAGTTTTTATGACAGTTACGAAACCTTAAAAGAAGAGAAAATCTTTGAGCTGACTGAAGAGCAAAAAAAAGAGCTTAAAATCATATTCCGTAGAGCTAGTAAATTATGCCATCCAGATGCAGTAGATGAAGAGCATAAGAAAGATGCAGAAGAAATATTTAAAGATTTGAATAATGCTTATAGTAAGAATGATTTTGAAAAGGTGCAACAAATTTTAAATGATTTAGAGAAAGGGATATTTACTTTAGGGTCTGACACCATAAATGAAAAGGGAAAACTGCTGATTATGATTAAGGATTTAAGGAGGGTATATGAAAGACTGGAAAAGGAGGTGAGACAAAATAAGCAAGATATTACTTACAAACTATTAATATCAATTAAAGATTGGGATGAATACTTCGCTAACATAAAAGTTGAATTGCTCAGCGAGCTTGAAAGGCTTGAAAGAAATTAAATTGATGCCAAATAGCCAGAGCGACAAATTAGCTGTAAGACCTGGAGCTTCATTGGTAAATGCACGTATTCAGGTAGCCATTACTGATAAGATCCTTAAATCAATTAGGAATGTAAAACCATCAATATTTGATAACTTCACAGACCAACGTGATGGTAATGTGTACAAAACTGTCAAAATAGGTGATCAGGTTTGGATGGCTGAAAATTTCCGTTATATTCCACACGTTTACCCTGCCAATGAAAATGGAGGAATTTGGGTATATGGATTTGAAGGTAAAAATGTTTTGATAGCGATTGAAGAAGAAAATTATAAGGAATTTGGATGCTTATATAATTGGGAAACAGCAATATCAGTCACTCCAAAAGGTTGGCACTTACCAACCGAAAAAGAATGGTCAATTCTTATAGATTCTCTTGGTGGTATGTGGGAAGCTGGTGGGAAACTAAAATTATTAACTGGTTGGAGAAATGATATCTGTCATGAAAAACCTACAAATGAAACTGGCTTCTCAGCAGACGGTTGTGGATGTCGTAGCATCTTTAATCATTATGAGAATCTTAGGTGGGTTAGTTATTTATGGTCAGGAACGTCAATCAATAATTCAACGGCACATAATACCTATTTAAATTATATGGATCATTATGCTGCCATTCACGAAAGCTATAAGAATTTTGGTTTTGGAGTTAGGTACTTAAAGGACATTATCTCATAAAAGAAAAGGGAGAATCCACTTCATCAGCAAAAGGTTATAATTGAAGATAGTTCGGGATATCTTGAAAGTGTAAAGGTCAAATTACTTATTAAATAGGGAAATCTTAAAAAATAGTCGGTAATGTCTAAGAATATACATGATAAATTAGCTCTCCGCCCAATAACCTCATTAGTACTAGCACGGAACCAGATATCTATTACTGATAAGATCCTTAAATCAGCAAAAGATTTAAAATTACATATTTCTGACACATTTACAGACCCACGGGATGGGAATATTTATAAGATCGTGAAAATAGGTGATCAAGTTTGGATGGCTGAAAACTTACGCTATATCCCACATGTTTCCCCCCCTGAGGAACAAGGTGGAATCTGGGTTTGGGGTTATCATGGTCATGATATTAAAGAGGCAATAGCTACTGACGGTTATAAAAAAAATGGATGTTTTTACGATTGGGAAACTATATTAAAGATATGCCCGTCAGGTTGGCACGTACCAACAGATTCAGAATGGAAAATCCTTGGTATTAACCTTGGAATGGAATATGAAGATTCAGATCCAACTGGGTGGCAGGGTCGTAATAAATTCACACAATTTGAAAAAATAAGTAAATGGAATGGTGAAAGCATAATCAAAACAGATGGGATGACTACTTTGCCTAGAGGTTGGCGTGATTCTTATGGCAAATTTGATAGTATTGGATATTCTGCTACATGGTGGAGTTCCCCTGAAATTGGGGCTAAGGGTGATTGGTCTCATGCAAGACTGGCGGGCAGCAATTTTTCTGACATCTACGATAATTCACATGGTTTGGCTGTACGACTCATAAAGGATTAATTGCATCTTCAAATCTGTTATCGATAGTTTTTTACAATAAGCTCAACGTTATACAATTTTTATCAAAAAATCATAAAATTCCTCAAAGGCGGAGCGACAAACAAAAGCCACTTATATAGTTTCCTTAATAAGTAGTTGATTTCCTGGTTGCTCCGCCAAGGCTCGAACTTGGACTTTTCTGATCCAGAGTCAGACGTGCTACCAATTACCCCACCGTCTTCAGTTAAAAAGCACTCAGACCAGTCAAATTTTATGTAATGTAATGAATCCCACTTAACATGATGATAATATACCTGAATTGAAAAACTACATTCTAACTCCTGAAGACTTTCTGAGTAGGAAAGAACGGCAGCAATTAATGAAAACCTCTCGGGAACATGCCGAATTGGATTTAATAAAAGGACGTCAAACATGGCCTGTTCGGTATATGTTAATTGATTTGGCTCTTTACAGTGGATTAAGAGTCGGCGAGATGGCAGCTTTAAAGGTTGGCGATATATCTTTTAAGGAACCCGATCCTTATATAATTGTACGGCATGGCAAAGGAAATAAGAAACGTACTGTTTATATCGATCAGAAGTTAACCAAGCATTTAAAAGACTTCATTAACTACAAAGCAAAGACCTTAAAACAGTCTGTTGAAATGGATTCTCCATTGTTTTCAGGCAGAGATGGAAAACACTCTCCCCCTATTACACTCATGAAGTCTTTTAAACAAGCTATACAGGTTTCAGATTTATCAGACCGATATTCCATTCATAAGGCAAGGCACACGTACGCAACGTATTTATTACATGATACTGGGAATTTGCGCTACGTGATGCAACAACTTGGCCATTCGGATATTTCAATGACTACTTTGTATGCCAGTATCCTGCCAGAGGAGAATGGTCACCTGGCTAATAAGATACTGAGAGATGAATAAGCATAGATTAAAAAACGATGAATACACCAACCCATTATAAACAATAAATTTTATTATGGAAAGGGATACTTACAGTCCGAATAAGGGAACTAAGTTTAATTTAAAATTTCAATTTTAACTTTCCTTAGACGTTCTTTGGTACATCAGAAAAGCAGTGGCCTTGACTTCAACTGGCCGGTTCATACTGAACACCATAAGCCAGAGTTACCTGTTTGGGTTTTTAAATTTTAGATTATACCCTTCACGTCTTCCATGATCCGGTTAAAATTGTCATTCAGATCCTTTTCAGTTATATGGTGTTTTACCTTTAATCCCATTCGTTTAAAGGGAAATAAATCAAAATTATAAAGCTTGTCCTTTCCATCAGCGAAAACAAAAAACTGGCCTTGTTTTAATCCTGTGAAATCCTGATTCTTATATTTTGATGTTTCCCTTGTACCTTCCGACATCCGTGTGTCTCCTCCAATACCAGTAGCAGTAAAAGATTTTGAAACCGTCTTCTTTTCAATTTCCTCACTTATGTTCTTGTAATATCTGACGCTATCCGGGTCATTCGCTTTGCCTATCATTTGATATGAAAGGTTTGCCAGAAGAGAGCTTGTAATAACATCTCCATAGTTTTCTTTAGCCAGTGCCCGGTCCTGGGTGGAAAACACAGTGGCTATATTATAGCTTCTCATTGTTGCCGGGATCTTGGAAATTCCATCAATATAAAAAGTTGTCCCTTCATCAAAAAGAAGAAAGCTCGCTGGCCTGTTCCGGATCTGCATACTGTTTATTGCGGTGCTTATTATCACCGAAATAAAAGGTGCGTTTATTCTTTCAAGCCTTGGATCATTTACGATGCTTAAAAATGTTGGATTGTCCGGGTTGTTGATGTCAAGGTCAACATCATTGGCACTCATTACCCAAAATATTGTTGGTAGTGCCAGATCTGTTAAGGGAAGTGAAAGCGAAGCTTTAACACCCGCCACCTGGTTTTCTGATATAAGTGAATCAACCAGTGGAGATCCTATCGCTCTTGAATAGGGATTTTTTGAGATAAAATCAACTATCTCTTTTGGCGTTTTCACTAGGCATAGTGCAACTGCGTGAGGTAGTGTACACATCTCAGGGTAATCTACCTTTAGCCTCCAGATAACAGCTGCAAGTGTCGGCTCGGGGATCTTGTCAAAGAAACTGCTTCCTGGTTCCCTGACGTTATCTACTTTCTTCAGGTTGGCAAAGATCAGCTTCGTTTGCTGCCTAAGGTGCTGCTCAGTGGGTATGTACTTCGGTAAAAAAGGGTTTACCCTATCCGAGTAATTAGGTGAATGCGGTATGATAGTTGCCTGTTTTACATTTGAATCCTGAAAAAAGTAGTGTGCTATTTCTGTTATCTCACCGTTTTTATAATCGTAACACAGGCAGGGGATGTTTCTTTCCCCGGCATGCTTAAGTATTGGTACAAAGCCGCTTTCTGTTTTTCCGCTCCCGGCACTTCCGAAAATAGCTATCCCTCTTTTAATGTTTTGCATTATTAGAGGGGAAGAGTTTCTGATTGGAAATTTAACGCTCCAGATAGGGTCTGTTTTTCCTGTTTCGCTCCAAAGTTTAGTACTTGTCACTAAAAGAAAGATAATAGACAACAAGCTGGCCAAAATAATTATCCCGATATGCAGAGGAAGGCTGTAACTATATAAAAAATGAAAAAACAAGTAAACCCCTGCTTGAATGGCCACGATAAATACAATCTTATAATAATACTTCAGTTTATAAGAAAGTACTGCAAATTGTAACAAAGAAACAACTAGTACAACTACACCTAAAATTAGCTTTGCAATGAGTGTAAGTTGCTGGTAATAATTAATTATGTGTTCCATGCTTAATATTTATAGGCCTGTGTTCAGGGTCGTTGTTAAAACCTTTTTAGCGACATCCAGGACAATTTTTGACGGGTTATATGCGTAATTTATTGCCTTTATGCACTCTTTAGCTCCCGGTACCTGTTTAAAAACTGCTGAAAGAGCATCCAGAGGATCTTTCGCATTAGCCAGGTTCACAGCAGTATTTACAACCTGTGAGGCTTTATTAAACTCTTTTACTCCGGGTACGTCTCTTGCCAGGCTCATGGCAACACTTTTAGCTGTATTTCTCATTTGGTTCTTCATCGTGTGATAATGAGAGAACTTATGTTGCTGTGAGCGTTTGTAATCAAAATTTGTATCAAAGCTTTTTTCACAGCTCTGTACAAATTTCATCCTGTCAAAACCGATCTGGACCTCTTTGCCATTTATTATATTCTTGGAGTTTTTGGCATTTGCCATCGGGCTTAAGCGGATCTTCTTTGACTCGTCCATTCTTGAAACTACAACATGCACGTGTGTTTGTAATCCTTCCTTCTTATCTCCGGCTTTATATAGTCCCTCTTTCACTTCCGCAGAGTCTCTTCCACGATACCTGGTATGCTCAACCTTTCCAAAGTATACAAGGCTTTCGCCTGTTAATCCCCGGTTGAAATTTTTTGCATACTCATCCATAACTTTCCGGGTATAATCTTTCAAAGCTTCCTCGTAACGTTTCAGCTCGATAGAGGTTAATTGGGATATGTCTTTTATATCTCTCCCGGAAACTTTTCTTCCAATGTGCCTTAGTTCGTCTTTGCTTGGGTTAACAGAAATCATGTAAAACTTGGTCTCGTCTTTTCCGAGTTTTCCTTTGTTATTATCAATAAAACTTTGCGCTGAATAGAAAGAAACGTCACTACTTTTTTGGTCGAAAAACTTCTCGTGGTTTAAGGCATCCTTTTCCAGGTTTTCTTTCTCCAGATAATTAATGAGGGAGTTACAACTACCCCTGTTATTATCCTTTTTTGATGAGTGAATCTTAACGTACATTAAAGCGTTTTTAAGTATTTTTTGTACTCGTTTATATCTCCCATTGGAAGCTCAATAACTGGTTTTCTTTCCAGCCCTGTAGCTCTATATTCAGTGTGAGAAAGGATATTTTCAAGATATTCCTTGGTTGTTTTTAATTTCAATTCAGACTTATTAAGCCTCTCCTGTAGATCTTTATACAGATCAGAATTTACATCATTTTTTACAGCTTCACTCTCTGCAGATCCTCTCTTTTCTGCCGTGGATATTTCCCCGGAAAGAGCAAAAGGTTTTATTTTGTTTTGCCCAGTGGTCTCTCCTTTTTTGGGGGCTTCTTCCTCTATGTATAACATAAATCTTGCAATCAAAGTTTCTATGTGTCCAAAGGTTGGGACTATAAAATCCTTCTCTTGTTTTCTCATAAATGAGATTATCGTATCCCGGAATTTTTTTAGTTCTTCTGCCGGGGAAAGTATTACCTGATCTTTTGGATTTACCCCTGTAACTTCAAAGTATTCCATAACAGAATCATAAAATTCCAGACCGTTCATCTCAAATTTTTTCATTAATCTGTCGGCAGAACTTTTTGTCTTAGATTTTATCTTTATTGAAGCATAATCAGTCATATATTCCGAATTAGTTCGGAATAAATATACGAATAATTCATTAAAACAAGCATTTTATCCGAATTTATTTAATTATAGTTCCGAATCGGAAAATATTAATATATTGAATATCAGGAGATTCCTGATAACAGAATCAGGTTAGCCTGATTCCATCTTGCTTTCCTTCGGAAACAATACCTCACGACATGAGTATTTGTTTCTACTGGAATTATTATTGGACTCATATTCAGCTCTACTAAAGCAAGGATTTCAGACAAGATTTTGAACTGCTGCAGGAAGAAAAATGAAATTAGTATAAGGTGCTTCGCTAATTTGTATTATGAATTTTCTTAGTTTTCTTCGCTCAATGAATATCTGAAAAATGAAATAAAAAAAAGAGATCCTCGGGGTGAAGATCTCTTTAATAAATTTTGAAGCTTCTTTAAAAATTCAAATCTATTGCTTCACACTTTTTACTGCAAAGAGATTAACAGAATTGCTGTTCTTAAAACAAATTGCATATTGTCCGATTGTGAATTTTGGAATTGTAATTATGTATGATTTGGTCCCGTACTTTATTGCCTTGAATTCTATTGTTTCATGTTTTGAATAATTCCACGTCCTTTTGCTGTTTTCAATTTTTGTTTTAACAATGCTTAGTACGTCATATGGGTTAATTGAATTATCTGAAACCCTAACGATAAATTGCGAATTAGTTGTATCGGCAAAGACAGTAGAACAACAAACTTTCACTTCATATTTTAATGTTAAAATGCCTTCTTCCAAAGTTGCTGTTTGTTGTTCCAGCAAAACACCACTCCCAATAGTATCATTTACGAAAACGGCTGTCCCTGAAAACTCCGGTTCAGTAATTCTGATAGTTTTTTCTTTTTGACAATTGGCCTGGCTAATTGTAAAAATTAAAAATGCCACGATTAATAAATTCCTTCTCATGACCTTGAGCGTATGGCCTATTTTTTAGTTGTATATTTTACTTCCGCTGAATCATCATCGGGAGGGATAAAACTATCTTCCTCAGAAACCGGATAAGGTTTCGATTTATGAGTACCACCGTTTTTGGGGGAACGCTCTCCAACTCTTTTTTTTTCGTGTTCTACATCTTCAGCTGGCAAACCAGCGAACTTCCTTAAAAACTTAGATTTTATCATGATGGTATGATTTATACAACGATTTAATTAGGTATCGTATATTCGTCTTCCTCTCTTTTGATCCAACGATATTTTCTTATTAGTTCCGCTTCTTCCGTCTCGAATGTTCTTTTATCCTTGTCGATTACTTTTTTCAAAAGCCATCCCGAATCTATTCCAGCACCCTTGACTGCAGATTCATCATCCTTTCCTTTTGCAATATGTTTCCAATACAACACAATTAGAGGCGTCCCTTGCCAATAGTAATTGTCTCTGCCCATCAGGTCTCTCATTGAAAACCAGTTACCAGTATCATTTTGGTTATTGCACCAACAGTAAACAGCTCCTTGAAGAAAATCAAGGATTTTTGCCTCTTGCTCAGGAGTAATACCATGAACATCTCTAATTTCTGAATTAATAGTTAATGCCATATTTATAGTTTATCAATTAACTTGTTCAAAGATGATACATTAAAATTTGTGTCTGGGAGCTGCTGATCTATGGACCGGCCGGCTATGAAAATAATTAATTTTAAATTTCTATTCCTAAAAGCCTTATTTTAATATCGCTTATAACACCATCAAGATGTTCCCCCGTAATTTGAATTACATTATTCCCCAAAGATTTATGTTCTTTGCCTGCCACATCGCATAGAGCCTCTATTCCGAGTACGTTTTCTTCTTTATGCGCTTTTACTTTTCTAACCTCAATTATAGTTTTATTTTTTAAGTTATTGCTAGTGAGATTTTCCTCCGGAACCGGGTAAGATTTCGGTTTTATCCCCATAAGCTCATAGAAACGCTTTCTATAAGTTCCGTCTAATAAGCTCTTCAAAAAATCTGATTTTGCCATGGTTACTGTATTAATTTTATAATTGTCTCTCTATTTTCAATCTCCCTTTTCAGAGTTGCTTTCAGCCTGTTTAAATGGATCTCAGTCTGTTCTTTTTCGTCCATGCATTTTTTTAAACCTTCCTGCAACTTAGTTATTTTCTGTTTCATTTCCTTCTGATCCTGAGGGAAACGGTACAGGGCATAAGCAATAAGTTTATCAATTAACTTATTTAGAGATGAGAGATTGAGTTTTTTCAATCCTTCCGTGAATAGCTTTTCTGTCTCATTGTCATAACGATATGTGAATTTTTTTCTATCTTCCATTGCCGTCATAATTTAATATCGCGGATCTTCCGGATCTTCAGCTGCAGCTAATAAATGCCGTCAAAAAGTTCTCCTGGAGATCTTCCGAGTCAGCTTCTCGATGCGATATGTGCCGTCATAACGTACTGCCGTTAGCTGCTGATCCGAGACCGGCCGGCCAGGTCCTTAAGTAAAATTGCCGTCATTATATTATATTTCATTTGTCTGTTTATTTCTTCCTTTTTGTAAAACCGTTAACCTTTACTCCCTCTTTTCTAAGATACCGGTAAATGGTGGACCTGCTTATATTCTGTGTTTCCTCAATAAAGTCAATAGTTTCTTTTTGTTTATAAAGGGTAACAACTGCAGAGGCTTTTTTCTTGTTGTAAGATCCTTCCGGCCTTCCTCCATTTAATCCTCTGGCCTTGGCTGCTTCAAGTCCTTTTATCGTTCTCTCCCGGAGAACATTTACTTCCATCGCCTTCAGGATGGCAATAATTTGAAATATTGCCTCTCCCATCGGGCTTGATGTGTCAAATATTCCCTCGGATAGGCTTTTAAACGCTATTCCCTTTTCTTTAAAGTCATTTAAAAGGATTATCAGTTCTCTGGTGGTTCTCCCTAGACGGTCCACGCTAAAAGCTATTAAAGTGTCCCCGGGTCTAATTTGTTCCAGGAGTTTTAAAAGCTCTGGCCGGTTTGGAGATCTCCCTGAAACTTTCTCCTGGAAGATCCTTTCACAACCGGCTTTTTTGAGCGCATCAGTCTGTAAATTCAGATTTTGTTCCTTGGTGGAAACTCTTGCGTAGCCAAAAATCATAAAAGTTCTATTATGTTCAAAAACAAAGATAAATAGAACTTTGATTAATAGAAAGCGTTAATCGAACTTTAATGTTCTATTTTTTTATGATTTTAGAAAGTTTCATCATACGGTCGTTTAATAAAACTTATGCGTTTAAAGTAAATCAATGATCTAACCAACCATTGTACAAATTAATGCTTCATGACTCATAACAGGGGTCATTGGTTCGAGTCCAGTACAACCCACAGATAAAGAAGCGCAAACAGTCAAATGATAAATTAATGCGATTTTTTGATTTGGTATATGTGACTATACTGAAACATTTATTCAATCTATAAACACTTGCTTTGACAGATAATATTTAATTGTTGATTTAAAATTATGAAATATAAATCTAAATCCTACTTTGGCAAAATAGGCTGCGAAAAATGTGCTTACTTTAATGGACCCATTGTTGCCTTTCTTAAAATTTCTACTGATCTCAGAGGACAATATTTACTAAAAAACAAATTACAATCATCTGTTCCTCCAATCGAGGCTCTATCCCTTGAGCCGTTCTCAATATTAATGGTTAGATAATCGCAGCGTTTTTTATAGAAAAACCTTGTAACAAAATATGGACTTTGTGATTCTATATCAAAATCCATATCTATATTTAACTCATACTGATCTGGATTATTATATAAGATACTGGCAGTATCTAAAATGGAATAGATAAGTCTCTGTTGAAAATTTTGGATCGTTAGATTAAAGAGAATCCTATTTTCAGACAGGAATTTTACTTCTAATTTTTGATTAATAGTGTCGTTACTAAATGAGTATGTACTATCAAATTTATTCTTTATTTCTTTATTTGAACAAAAGGTTAAAAGAAGGATTATAAAGCAAGTTATAGTTTTGATCATCTGTTTAATTAATTTAGTAGTGGAATCCATTATAAGAATTAACAAAAGGAATCTTATACGTATTTAGTGTATAGTTTGGTGTGTAACCAGTTGGATAAACATACGTGTTTATAGTGTTTGATGATACCGACCATAATGAAACGTTAGGTTGATTGCCGCCTAGCAATATTATCTTTCCATCAGCGTTATAACCTGCAACGAACGCAACGTGACCATTTTGAATCGCTACTGAACCAAAAGCAGGTTTGTTTTGAAGGTTTTGACCCCAATTACACCAAGATGCTGCAGTTGCATTTTGAGTACCTAATACATAGTTTGCAGCAAAACACCAATTCACAAAGGCAGAACACCAAGGCGCACTTCCAGTATCTCCTTTGAAGTTTGTTGAACCGAAATATTGAATTATTCTACCAGAATTTACATCCTTACTAAGTTCAGATTCACCTAATTCACCAAGTGCTGTAATCATCCATGGGGCCCCTGAGGGTATTATAATACCTGCATTAGAAGCTAATAAATCTCTACTACTAATAAAATTTTTGTACCGTGCAATTGAAAGAGTTAGGCTTCCACCAATTGTTGAAGACCATGTCCCGCTTGAAGTAATAAAAAGACAGCTACTAAAGAAAGCCTCATCATCACTCTGATAGTAATGTACCCCTGAATCTGAGGACCAATATCCTCCGAAGGTAGAATTAGAAATTGAATTTACTGCCTCATAAACATCCATTTGACTTCCAGAATCATAGTAACCACTACCCAAAGTACCATAATGATAGGCATGTCCACCAGAACCACCACCGCCACCAGCCATATTTCCAAAACTCATACTGCCATCGCAGAGCCAGTAGAAGTAGGCGTCAAAAGCAGCATCGCTTTCAGGATCCCTGGCTTTAGCCACCATACCTGAAGGGTCGGAGTACTTCAGCGGATTATTCAGGCAATATCCATACTTGTTATAATTTTGAGTAGATGTTGGATCTTGTATATAATTATCAGGACTTAAAAACATCGCGATAAGAGGGTCATAAAGTCTTCCATTCATATTAATCAAATTAAACCAGGGCAAATGTTCATGACCTGTATACCCTCTACCTGCCACAAATAATGCTGGTGCTGATCCTGGAGTATAATTTACCCAAGTAGAAGGATTTCTCATTCGACCCCATGCATCATAACTATATTCAGCAACAACAGCATTCGTTGAGCTATTTACCACATGAGTTATACTCCCTAAATTATCTCTGAGCAGATCATAATAAGTTGTTGTGTCACTTTGAGTAATTGCAACCACTGGTGCAGAATAAGCGTCCCCTCCAATAAAAGTATATTCTCTTGTTGTACTCCCATCAATCTCTTTAATATAACCACCATCAGAATACCAACGTGTTAGAATAGCACTTCCATTTTGCTTGACAAGCATCTGAACTCTTTCATTATCTGAATTATAGATAAAATCTGCTTCATAGTTTTTCTCAGTAATTGAGCTTACACTTCCAAGTGAAGTATAATTAATAGATTGAGCATCAGCGGTGTCCGCTTGTGTAAAGCCAATGGATGGATCAATGCTGCTTATTGAGTAGGGTTTATTATCATAATTGAATGTACCGGCATCGCTCTTAGTCAAGAAACTTCCTGTGCTGCTATCATAAGTTAATGTTGTAGTATCATTCTTTTGCATGCTTATTAGCCTGTCCAGATTATCATAATGAAACACTTCAATCAAAGCGGTATATTTATTATTTCGCCTTCGTTTCATATTCCCTGTTACAGGATCAAATTTACAAGAATCATTCTTAATTGTTCCTATAGAAGTAAAAGTCGGAAATCCATAATCGTCAAAATCATATGTCGCGTTAAGACTGTTTGCGAATTGTCCAGTTGTAATTTGCTGCCTGGCATTCATACTATTAATAGTCCATCTAGTGGCACCACTAGCTGAGACTGATGATAAATATCCATTTGAATAGGTATAAGATTCAGTTATTCCAGAAGGATGAGTAACTGAGGTAATTCTACCAATATTATTATCATAACTGTATGCAGTTCTTAATGTATCTGTACCTGAAATTGTATCAGTAACTGATTGGACTCTTCCTTTTGAGTCATAACGGAAAGTTTTACTAATGTTGCTGCTACCAAGGGCACGGGTATTTCTTAACTGTTTGTTAGAGTTATACCTATATTTTGTTGTCCCTTCACTAGTAACTTTCTGAGATATTCTACCATCATCAAGATATGAGATTGTCGTTGTTTTAGGACCAGGACTAACCTGAGATGTTAATTCACCAAAGCCATTATAGGAGTATTTGATTGTTCCAGCACTTGGATCAACAAGTTTTTTTTGATTGCCAGCTAAATCATAATACATACTAGTCACATTGCCGCCAGGAGCAGTAATTGTTCTGCTTTTCCCATCGGGATAATAAGTGTAGGTAATTGTTCCTCCATTATCAGTTGCCGAAGAAATAGTTCCATCAGAGGAGTATGTTTTATAATATGATTTGCCACTTGTTGTTTCAGTAACTATATTATTGTTATATTCCAGGCTTGTATTCCTTCCAGAGGGCCTTGTTATACTTGTTTTCCTTCCATAATCATCATATTCAAGAGTATTTAATAAAGGAGATCCTCCAGAATAGTAAGGTTCTGATATACTTTCTACCTGTCCCTTGGTATTATAAACGGTTGCAGTATAGATCATGGTCCCGTCAAATCCTTTTACATCTGATCTTATCTCCCTACCTAATTTATCATACCAGCTTTTTTTCTCAGAACCATTGTTTCCTATTATATCAATCGAATACCGTGCAGGTACAGGATCAGCAGTTGTGTCTTGCCAAGCATACGCTGTTGTTATCTGGCTACCGTCCGGAGATAGGACTGAATTTTGCCTACCTAACTCGTCATATCCATAAGTAGACGAGTTACCCAGATAATCTTGTTGGGTATATAACCTCCCATAACTATCGTAGGAATTTGTGGTTACGTGGGTTAATTGATCAGTTGCACTATGAATTCTTATGTTATCTGACTCGTATGTACAACTATTTGAGCGAGATACACTGCCAGCTGTTGCAGTTTGACTTTGCAATGTACCATTTGTATTATAGACATAAGATTTTGTAACCTCATTGTTGGTTCCAGAATACCATGTCTCGCTTGATATTTGATTGCTGGTTGTACCAAAAACTCTCGTTCCGGATCTCGTTATTGTAGTATCACCTGTAAATTGAATTGACGTAGCAGTTGGCCTACCCAATAACCATTGAGATGTAGATATCGTGTTATCATATGTATTTGAAGTCGATCGAGTCGGTCCATTTGAATACACTTTTGTAATTGAGGTAGGATTTCCGTAATTATCATACTGTGCACTTGACGATACTGAAAAGTCTGTGAGTTTATTAACCTGGTTTGAACTCTGAATATATGGGAAAATACGTTTATTTGTGGCATCCAAAACAGTATGTGACCATGAATTGGATACCCTTTCAATTGTATCAGTAGTTCCAACCAATCTTGAAAAAGATTTAAGTGATGTACTATAATAATAGGAAGAATTATAACCAAAAATATTGCCAGTTTCAATTCCTGATGTAACATCAGTAACAATTGTTTTAAAAAAGCCTAAAAATCCTTTGCCTTGCAAATGCATTTTTGGTCCCTCATAATAATAATTGTAGGTATTCTTTGATCCTATTCCATTATCAACCCGAACAGAACTTACCACAGACAAGGGTCCATGAAAGTCTATAACTGGATATATTGCTCCTGTACCTGGTTGATATATGTTTGAAGATGCCTGGGATAATTTTGTATAAACTAATTTGGTTAATGAGCCAAGTCCATTGGCTACTTTTTCCATAAGAATAGAAGATTTCCCACTATTTTTATAAAATCGATAGCCATACAAACCAGGAGGAACAGGGTCACTGCAGATGAATTCAGTACTCCCATCTCCATTAAAATCAGCACAATAATAATCATAGGAAAAATTCGGATGTGATGAAAAGCTTTCACTTCTTAAATCTGTACCATTATTTTTAGAAAAATAAAAGTTGGAATATGAATTAGTACCAATTGTATAATTAACCATAAGATCAGTAGCTCCATCTCCGTTAAAATCTCCAGAACGAATATAATCATCTTTCAGGTTGCTTTTTAATTGAGGAATTGAGTGTAATTCAAAGCTACTACCTGTAGAAAGATAAATTTGCCAATTAGCCATATCATAGGGTGATCCGGTACCTTTTCCCCCTCCATATACAAATATATCAGTCTTCCCATCAGCGTTAAAATCACCAAGTACATAATAACTTTTATTTGAAATTGTATTGGTTTTATATAAGAGATCCAATGAGCTTCCGTTTAAGGAATATATTTTTAAGCTATCATTTTCGAAGCTCCATAAATCGGATTTTCCATCACCATTAAAATCGCAACTTACTACATCACCTGGCAAAGTAGAATTGTTACCATTTGCTAAAGTATGTATCGATGATGTCAATTGACCTGTACCATCTACAAAAGACATTATTTCCCAACCTCCTGAAGAACTATTAATGAATATATCATTTATTCCATCCCCATTGTAGTCAGCTACATAGGCCGCTTTGACTCTTTGAAGTCTGCCTGAACGTTCATCATCTAACTCTCGTCGATCTGTCCGACTCATCTTGCCAGTGTACCCAGTATGTGAGTCATATGGATGTGATGTTAATAAAACGGGCTGTGATAAAGAAGTTCCATTACACATTATATAATTAAAGTTAGATGTTGAAGGACTCCCGTATTCATACAAAATGTCATCTTTCCCGTCACCATTGATGTCTAAAATTTTTAAATCTTTTAATTTGTCTTTATGGAGTGAAATATTACTTGTTATTGATGCAGAGTCCGGGAAATTGCCATTACCATCACCAAAAAATATACGAATACCAGTCCATGTTGCACCATTTACGGTATCTGGAAGGCAAAGAAAATCAGCTTTACCATCACCATTAAAGTCCCCAGTATATAAAAAAGATTTCATGGTAACATAGCGATTGCTAGTATTCCAGGTATTAAGATCAAATGAAATATTTTCAGGCATTTGATAGGATATAGCTGTAGAATTAAGTCTACTAGTGCCTGTTCCATACTCAATCACCTCATTTAAAATTGAATAAGAGTTATAATCAGTACCTTCATAAGATTGTTTAAACTCATAGGTTTTAATCTGAGTTGAATTGTATTTTATGATTATCTTATCAAGTAAGAGCCACTGCTCAATTTTGCCTCCTTTCAAGAATGAAAACATCTTGTCACTTCGTTGCTTATATGAGAATGTTATTGTATTCGGACCATAGGTAATTACCGAAGGATAAACACTATGATGATCTTGGATATAAGAAAAATCAATATGGTTGCCAAATAGATCACTTATCTTCGATACAAACCAATTCAATACCTGAGAATGACCACTTATCACCTGTTTTGAAGCTGTAATATTGCCATATTCATATGTGAGTCCAGATTTAGTCTCTGCTTTGAACCAAGCAGGTCCATTTGAATCTGTTCCTTCAGGGGTGACTCGTGTAAATATATCATTTTCTGTCTGGTACTGAGCATCTGAAGCACCATAAGTTGATGATGTATTTACCAATCTTTGCCCATCCAAATAGAACCTATCGTTAATATCCAGATTAACTCCACTTACCTCCCCATCATTATAAATTGTTTGTGGGCCCCTACCAATTGATGAGATTCCACCAAAATGCCAGCCAAATCCGGCAATACCTGAACCACCACTACTTGAATATGAGATAGAAAGTTCTGGACCTAGACCATTGACCCCTGGAGGCACTTCTATTGGAAGAGAATAAGATGCACCTCCCATAGGGTTTACATTGAAGCTTCCACTGGTTGCACCAACTAAATAAGATGTGTTTAGGGCACGAGTTTCTGGATCAGGAATATCATTTCCAGTCAAATAATTACTGTTAGCAAGGTTCAATACTATTTGTACCTTGTCTGAGTAAATTGTGCTACAATCAGATGTTACTCTACATTTATAATAATTATCAAATGTACCGGGCGCCTTGATAGTTAAACTCGATGTCTGATAACCTTGAGCAGGCAATCCAGTAAGATCTGTCCATGAATTTCCATCCGGAGATACTTGCCACTGATATTGTAGATTTGGACCAACTGCAATTAATCCGAATGAAGCATCACTTCCAAAATCTATATTTGAGTTCTCAGGTTGATACGTAATATAAGTTATGTCCTTAATATTCACTGTAGTATAAGCACATGAGGTAGTTACACAACCCCCTTCGGCACGTACCGAGTAAGTAGTTGTCACCATTGGATTAACAGTGATACTTGTTGTACCAGTCCCTTCATTTGTACTACCACAAGGTGTTCCTCCGGAATACCAATGCCAAACTCCATAGCCAGTTTCCAGGCTTCCTCCAGACAGAGTTAAAACAGAGCCCCCACCAGGATTCCCTCCTGGGCAAATACTTGGTGGATTTGCAGTTATTGATGAAGCGGGTGTTGAAGGTGTTCTGACTGTCAACATGGGACTTCCATTCATAGGTATTACGCAACCATCAGTATTTACTGCACTGACAGTATATGTACCAGCAACATTGTGGTTCCCAAATGAAAGCTGTCCCCCTTGGCCTGTCGGATCATGAACGGGTGGATTTAATGAGGAACCATTTAGATAGCAAGTATACCAAATAGCTGTATTTGTTGATGATCCATCAAGTGTTATTTCATTGGCATCTCCTGGACATATTGTTGTCCACTGACTATGCACTGTATATGGGTTTAGATAGCTGAAATGAATGTATGCTGGATTAGAAGTTGTAGTAAAACTACAGGACCCTGTTACAACACACCTGAACCCTCTTCCATCCATTCCTGTCGTATTTGAAATAGAATATGTTGTACCGGTTGCTCCTGATATATTACTCCAGATACTGCTGATTAAATTCTGCCATTGATATGAAATGGCTCCAGAAGCCGACACACTAAAGCTGGTTGATGCGCCGGCACAAATTGTTACATCTGTCGGATGCTGGGTAACAACTGGTGGAATAAGTACTGTGACTGTTATGCTTGCACATGCAGTAGTATTACATGTGCCTTCGGCTCTGACCCAATAAGTAGTGGTTGACTGAGGATTTACCGGGCAAGAATTTCCTGTAGTCACCAAGGTTCCCCCATTTTCTGTTCCACATGCTCCGGTGTACCATTTCCAACTGGCACCAGTACCTAATCCGCCACCCACTGTTGATAAAGTCGTGCCTGACCCATTTTGACAGATAGGGTTAACAGACGCAGATATACTGGATGGAGCAGTTGATTGTGTATTGTTATTAATAGTTGCACTTCCATCCATAGGGATTTCACAAGTTCCGGTTTTGCCAGTAAAAGTATAAGTACCTGGTGAAGAATTGCTCCACCATAATCCCTCTCCACTTATTGACGTCTTTGGAGGAGACACAAGAGACCCATTTCGATAGCATCTATATTCTACACCGGCAGTGGTTCCCTGTAATCCCACATTTATTCCAACACCTGGACATGTTGTACCGCCTCCGGAAGCCGTATAATGAGTTAAGTAACTTACTGTTACTCCATAGGAAGCAGTATTACTTGTACAGCCGTGTGCGTCAGTGCCTGACACCGAAACATTCCCTGAGGTTGAACCAAAAGTGACATCAATATAATATGTTGAACTACTACCTGACGCACCTGAAGGAATTGACCAGTTGTACGTTGTTAGTCCAGTATTACCAGCTGTATATCTGTATGTTGAGCCGGGACAGACAGGGGTTGTTCCTGTAATTGAAGATATTACCGGAGCTTGATTTACGGTTACTGTTATACTACTACAAGTCGAATTGCCACAGCCAGTTTCCCATCGCCCATAATAAGTAGTTGTTGTGGTTGGTGCAGCAATCGTTAAAGAAGCGCTACCAGTATATCCAACCTGTGTCCCACCACAACTCCCTGTAAACCATCTGGTATAAACTCCCGATCCTCCGTTTGCCGTAAGCGTAATGTTACCACCGGCGTTTGAGCAGAAATTATTTCTGTCAACAGATAGACTTGAGGGTGCAACAGGGTTACTTCCACAAGTCTGAGTAACATTCAGAGTATAGCTACCAATAGTTATAGTTCCGCTGCGTGTAGCCCCATACAATGCATCAACTGATACAATAACTCTTCCGGGGACAACCTGATAATGAATCCACGAATACGAAGTGTATATTGAATAAGTAGTGCAATTTGAGGGAGATGTATTTACAACTACTGATGGGGTTACCTGACCAGCACTTGGTCCGGTTGTCACAGATGTGGGAGATATTGAAGTAACTGAGCATGTCACTAATGGCTTCATCAGAGTCAGAGAGTCCTTTACACTCAAAGAATCAGTAATAATAACTTTCTGAGTTAGAGAGTCGCTGACAAATAAGGAATCACTACTAATTACTTTTTGAGCCAGAGAGTCTGGCAAAACCTCCTGGGCCATAGAATTACTAACGGAAACCGATACAATGAGTAGAATTAATGATATTCTTAGTTTTGAATAGAAGTTCATCATAGTATTTTTTTCAGGTTACAAATGGAGGGACAGTACTAGTTGTTATATGGAAGATTCTTGATAACTTTCCAATCAAAGGTCTTTTCATTTATCTTGACACGAAGTATATATATTCCGTCTATAAATCTGGTTATATCAATTTCAGTATGATTTTCAATATTCTTTTTCATCACAATTTCATTTCCTGACAAATCATAAAGTCTTAGCTCGCTAATAGAATTCAATGGCATATTTGAAATGTCAATCTTTATCAGTCCTTTATTAGGGTTTGGATAGACACGAGTTACGATTTCTCCTTCTGCCGGGCTAATTCTTTCCCTTGTAGAATCCGCAAGCGATTTTGCATCATCATTCTGGGAGCTTTCACCTGCGTTTAATCCTTTTGCCATGGCATTCTCCGTAGTTTTTAAATTTTTCGGATTAATGATAGGAAATTCAACAGACTTTGACTGGAGTTCCTGCACGGTGATTGTTCTGGTGTGTCTGTTGCCGTTATCATCGTAGGTGAATTCGACTTTCTGGCTAAGTAGAGTCACCATTTGAGACAAAGTCAAGATTATCAGTAGTATTCTTTTGAGATTCATTTTCATTTTTGTTAAAGGTTAGAGTGATATTATTTTTTGCTTATTTGCTTATGAGTATAAAAAATAAATTACATAAACTATTGATCATTACGGCAATGGCAATAGATACATCAGACTGAGTGATGAAATTGAGATCAATCATGATATTAAATTATTGACATGTATTTGCAGAACGATCACTTATACGTGAGTAGTCAAAGATTGTGACAAGGTTTATCGTTATTTTGATAACAGTACTTTAATTTATATTCATTCTAAATATAAATTAATGATCTATTGATATATAGTAAAAACCACTGAGAGATAATCTATAATACTATGATGACGCAATTAGTCAATATTATTGCAAGCGCTTACATAGTCAAGATCGAAACTAAGCATAGATAATTGTTGAATTCTTCTAGAAGTTTGCGCTTTAGCCAAAATTTATTAAATATTTATTTGCAGAAACCTGGGAGCAATAAGTATTTGTTTGGCAACGAAAATACGATAGCGGAGACGGAATGCAAACGCTTGCTTGCTTTTACAATTCATTGCATTAAGACTAGCCTTACAGCCAAATAGTTATCTATGGACTAAAAGTGGACAATCGACCAAAAACCTAAGGTGGTCATTATCATTATTGTTCACAATTTGACCAACTTAAGTAATGAAGGAAGTTAAAACATAGCCAATTAGTCTTTAAATTTGAATAATAGTTGGCTTTCTAAGAAAAACAGAGCAGGTTTTTTTTGATTTTATGGCTGAAATAAGTTTTTCAAGTTTTGGTAGTTTTTCAAATTTCTCGAAGTCTCTTTAAGTATTCTAATTTTTTCTTAATTAGTTGTTTGGAGCGTGGATAACGACTAAGCTTGTGTTTAATGGTTTCTAGTTTTAATTCCCAATAACGTTTTTCAGTTGTGTTCTCTTGTATTATCATCTTATAAAGTATTTATTTTTTTTGTAGTCGGGATCTCTTTAAATGTTTTCTCCCGGGTAGAAATAAATACTTAAAAAATATTTAAACGCCAGTACTGATTATTAGGCAGTTACAAAAAAAGACGTTTTTAAAATGTCATTTTTTGTCAGAATAAGTTCCTCAATAATTTATTTGTCAGTTTAAGTGGTTCAGGATAACATTCAACGTGTCTCTCCTGAAGTCTGCTGTTCCTTGCCTGAGCAACACCAATCTTAAAAGCAAGGTCCATCTGGCTGATTTTTGATCTGTTTTGGCAAAGGGGGGAAAAGCCATGGGATAATATCCTCTCTTTCCGATCCTTTAGCCATTTTTACTCCGGTACATAGCGATCAATATAACACTAATAATCAGTGTGTTTTATTTAGTATGAGTATAAATAAATGTTTTGTTTAAAAAAAGTCTGAAAAACTGTGTCACATTTATATATATCAAGACATGTATAGTACTGATCACTTTCGCTTAAACATTAATAAAACCATGCCAAAGGTTACTCTGGAATTAGTGGCTCAGTTTGATCCGGGATACTCACCAAAGTTAAATCTTATGAAAAGTGTTCGTCAAATATTTATAAATCTAGTTTATGCCATTTTAAAATTCTCTTTTATCCTTATTAAATAGTGCAATAAAATATTAATAATCAAAATGCTTTATTTAGAATGTCTATAAATTAACAGAAGTTTAAATAAATATTGTAAAACGAGGTAACAATAAGCATGTCATCCCAATTAAATCATTTCTGAAAGTTTAATATTTTAATTAATATTTTAAATGTTAGCCCTATTAACTGCAAATTCGATAACAAAAACTATCATCTCACATAATAGTGATAAAAGTTATTCTGTGTTTGAAAAATGCAGGTCTCCTGCAATAAAATAGGCACTGGAATCTGTTACAATAACTTTAGATATCAATCCAATCTAAAATTTATAAAAATGAAAATGCCCTTTTTTATCTTTCTATTATCATTATTTCTGTTTTGTTGTTGTTTTCAATGCAAAAAGGATGACAAACAAGTAAATCCAGTGAATATTGTGTTGTACAATCAACCTCTTGACACTATTCAACATTATATATTGGGAAAATGGAAATTTGTATATGGGAAGGGAGGTATCTGTGGCTCTTGCATTCATTATTGTAATAATTGCTATGTTGAATTTACATCAGATAATAAGTTTATTAGCAATACATATGCAATAACAAGTGACAGTACAATTATTCATTGGGTAAGAGATGTCGGAACCTATACCAATGCTGATTCCACATATCTCATGGCCATTAAAGATATACAAGGAGTCCCTTGGGTTTATGTTATAGAACAAATTTATAATGATACATTAATTTATCACGATAATTCTAGTGATGCCATATTTTATCATTTTATAAAATCAAAATAATCAAAACTTTAATTATTTCAATTATGAAATATATTGTAAAATTAGCTATTACATTTGTTTTGTTTTTGTATTGTATTAACTCGTACGCACAAGACAATGACACTTTGTTTATTCAAAGAAGTGAAAAAGGCAAAGTTCAATTTGCAAGGTTTAAAGTGAACGTCAACGCAAACAGAAAAATGCAAAATGATACAATATTTTTAAGATCAATTTTGCATAGCAATAAAGAAGACGAATTTAAAATTGCTAAAGAATTTACTGATGAGTTGGGCATAAAGCACAAAAGATTTCAACAATATTATAAAGGTTTGAAAGTAGAAAACGCCGAATATTTATTACATGGGAAAGATGATAACATTGAAGTAATTAATGGTGATTTTCAGCACATTAATATTGATGATGTAAAACCGACATTTAATGAACAACAAGCTTTAGAAAAAGCATTAGAATTTGTTGGTGCAAAGATGTATAAATGGGAAGATCCCAAAATGGAAAGGTTTGTGAAACAAAGTACAAATAATCCCATTGCAACATATTATCCTCATGGGGAACTGTTAATTTCTAAAGACCTTTTAACAGGCAGCAGTGTTTTTAAATTATCATGGAAATTTCAAATATCATCAATGTTGCCTAGCAATGAGCAATTAATATATGTTGACGCTAATAATGGGAATATAATTAATAATGTACCATTAATACTTGATGCAAATACATCATGTACAGCTCAAACATCATATAGTGGAACTCAATCGATAACCGGTGATACTTATTCAGGAGGAATCAGGTTACAAGAAACTAGAAATGGAGTACTTATACAAACTTTGAATTTGAATAGTACATATAATTATTCAAATGCAACAGATTTTTCAAATAGCAATACAAACTGGATTAGTGGAAGTTGGCCAAGTTTTACACAGGATCAATGGGCATTAGATGCACATTGGGGAACAGAAAAGGTTTTAGATTATTGGAGTTCTGTTTTTAATCGAAACAGTGTCGATGGGAATAGCTTAAGAATGCTTGGTTATGTACATGCTGGAACTAATTGGGAAAATGCTCAATGGGTAGCAGGGACTAACAACCACTTTATGCAGTACGGAGACGGATATACTATATTCAAACCACTTACTTCCTTAGATGTAGCTGCACATGAAACAGGTCATGGGATTAATGAATTTACAGCTAACCTTACTCCAGGTACCCAAGAATCAGGAGCTTTAAATGAAGGTTTAAGTGATATTTGGGGCGCTTCCATTGAGTATTGGGCCGCCCCAACTAAGCAAACTTGGAGGATCGGTGAAGAAATTGTTAAAGTTACAGGATATAATTGTATTAGGGATATACAAAATCCTAAAAGTACGACTGCATACGAAGGGCAACATCCTAATACTTATCATGGGACTTATTGGGACTATAATGGTGAACCTCATTGTAATTCCACAGTTTTAAGTCATTGGTTTTATTTATTGTCTCAAGGAGGTAGTGGTACTAATGATATAGGACATTCATATTCAGTTTTGGGAATTGGAATAGATCCTGCACAAAGAATAGCATATAAAACAGAAATAGCATACTTATTTTCATCTTCTACTTATACTGACGCAATGAATGCCTCTATTAGCGCAGCTACAGATTTATCAAATGGCAATGCAAATTCAATTAGAGTAAGTCAGGTTAAGAATGCATGGTATGCTGTTGGTCTTGGGACACAACCAACACAAATGAGTATCTCTGGTCCCTGGCTTCTTTGCTCTTCCGGTGCCTCATATACTATAATTAATCCCGTTGTAGGTGCATTAACCTGGCAAATGAGTTCTAATATTTCATATGTTTCAGGAACAAATCCGGCCATCTTCAGGGCAAATGGATACGGTTACGGTCCAGGTTGGATACAAGCATATTACGATGGATTACCAGGACCGATTATAAATGTTTGGTCCGGAACATATGAAAGTACACCTGTTACAGGACAATCAGGAGTTTGCCCTAATTCAATTTATAATTATACAGCTCAAATACCAGGAGCATATTCATCTGTATCCTGGACATATCCAAGCAATTGGATGAAGAACAACCAGTATCAAAATACTGTAACATTGCAAACTCCCATGTATAATCCGGCTTATGGAGCTGTAAGAGTATCAATAACGAATCAATGTGGTACCTCTGGATATTCAGGACTTACCGTTTACCCGGGTAGTTGTCCGCACTATTTTACGATCTATCCCAATCCGGCTTCAAATGATATAACTATTACGATGATCGATAATTCTACTTATTCTACAGCCACTGATACTATTATTACAAATGTGAATTCTAATATATCGACATCAGATGTTCCGATCAATTTTACTATCAGAATCTATAACAGCCAAAGTGCATTGATATCTTCAATAAAAAGAAGTGGTACGAGTTTTAGTGTACCATTAACAAATATGCGTGATGGTTCTTATATTATCGAAGTTAGTGATGGAAAAACCAGTTATACTCAAACTTTAATTGTAAAACATAACTAAAATCATTTTATCCCTTATCAAGGAGATGATCCTTGATAGGGGATAATAAATATTATGTGTAACGTATACTTTAAAGACATCCTGCATTTAAGCCCATGGTTAAAACCTTTTTACCAATATCCAGGATAATTTTTAACTGGTTATAAGAGGAAAAACATTGATTAAGAATTTTTCCAATACAAAAGTGGTGTTAGTCACTACCATTCCGGCACAAAAGCCCAAGCCGGAATGATTGATTATACATTTTTGCTCCCTGGCAAAAATGATCTTTGTAAAGCACATTTTCCCCCATCCCCGGTATCTACCGGAAAAACCAGTGGCCCTGATCATCTCTGGCCGGAGGCAACATCCCGAAAGGGAAAGCGCACCCGGAAGTAGCAATAGATTAAAAGAAGCCCCTGAGAATCGTTTTTCAGGGGCTTCTTTTAATGTCGTTTACCCGGCAGTCAGGCTAAAGTTTTTTGGACTGTGGCCATTTATCTTTTCGCTGCCGTACTTTTTTCGGATTTCATCTATATCCTTGGGTTTGCTGTTTAAGCATTTTTCTTCACTGGGGCGATAGTACCACATCACTTTTTTTGGGGCAAAGAATAACCCTGCTTTCTTTAGGGTTTCTCTATGCTTATAGGTGTTTCCGCTTACCCAAATCCAGCTGCCGATAAGCTCTATAAGAACCTGATCCAGGACAATAAGCTTGCTGATTACTTCAGGGTAAATGATGAAATCTTTCTCCTGCTCCTCATTATCAAAGGAGAAGCTCTTATCCTTAAGGATCTGTTGGTACTCGATGTTAATTTGCTGCATCGTCAGCGTGTCGCCTCCTTTATCGGGGTGATGCAGCATAGCTAGCTTCTTGTAGAGTTGTTTAACGTCCTCTATCGAAGTGCAATTAATAAAAAAGTTAGGTTTCATAGGATAGTCCAGTTATTATGGTGTGGCTCACCTTTCTATGCCAGATAGCGGAATTGCTTCAAGCTTTGAACGGGAACCAGTCATAAGGGCTGAATGAGCGCAAAAGGAAACGCAATAAATAGTGAAGCGGCTTTATGGCGTAGTCTTTTGCGTGGGCGGGTCCTTGAGCGGTTGCCAGCGTTTCAGACCGTTGGCTAACTTTGTGATAATACTTGAGCTAAGTAAATAATCATTCCGCTTTGCATTTTTTGTTTTAATCCTTCTCTGCAGTAAGGGATAAAATGCGGGGAGCGCAAACATTCTTTATCTCCTGTGTTTGGCTAAAAACCGTGCGGTGGCAAGGGCTAAATTTATACCTCGTTAAACAGAAAAAAATACCCCGAAGGGTATTAATTTTATATTTGGCCCTCATCCGCCAGGCTTCTGAAAATTTCTTTCTCTGGGGTAAGGATTATGTGATCGAGTAACTGAATATCAAGAAGATTTCCTGCCTCTTTTATTTTCTGGGTTATTTTCTGGTCGCTTTCGCTTGGGTTGCTATTTCCGGAAGGGTGGTTATGAGCGATAATTATTCCGCATGCGTTGCCTTTTATAGCGTACTGGTAAATCAGCCGAACATCCGTTACAGTGCCGGATAGTCCTCCTTCAGATATCGTGGTAATTCCCAGGACTTTGTTTGCCCTGTTAAGCAAGAGCATTTTAAAAGTTTCTTTCTGTTCAATTGTGTTTTGATTCCAGGAGTCGAAGAAGATCTTGTGTGCATCCCCGGAACATTTAACTGTAAGGCGATCCGATGGTTTAACTTTAGTCAAGTAGGTAAGGGTAACTTCTGCTACATGAAGAAAATCAACTGTTTGCTGGATGGACTGTGTGCTTTTCATAATGTGATAGATTAAGTTAAACAAAGTTTTTACTGCGCAGCTGCCAGCCAGAAGGACTAAATAAGTGCAAAAGGAAACGGAATAAATAGTGCAGCGGCTTTATGCCGTAGTCTTTTGCGTGGGTAGGCCGGTTGCGGGAATGGCCAACGTTTTGAGGACTTATGGCTAACTTTGTAAAAAACTTGTTTATAGAGTGAGCCCTGAGGCGAACACCACTTCTGAATTGTGATTTAGCGTGTACCATTGTACCGCTCAAATCATCGCATTAGCGCTGTGAAGGGTTTAGAACACGAATAGACAGGATGGCTAAGAGGCTTCCGTAGGCGAAGCGTAGCCCGTAACATAGTGACACAGATTAAAGTAATAAGGTGAGCGAAGAGAACACCATCACCCGGGGAATGCCAGGGCTGGAATTATGCGAACCGCAAATGTGCCTGTCAATGAAGGGAGACTTATGTAGTTGTTCAGAATATCTTATCGTAATTTTATCTTTGATTTACATATACGAACTATTGTAAGCAAAATATTCTACTTTAGTTCAAATGAAGACAATCTTTCAAGAGTTTTTAAATACATATACAGAGGTCCTGATGTTCCAGCTAGTTTATCGTATCGTTTATTTAATCTATATACATCAAGGGATCTTTGAAATACACTATATTGAATCTCGTCCAGTTCTTTTAAAATTTCTGGGGTCAAATAGGAAATGTGAGAGTAAAGTTGATTTGATAAAAACTTATCAGATTGAAAGAAATAATCAAAATATTCAAACCAATCGTTAGGAATGTAACTTGGATTTCCTGAAATTTCAGGTGGCTTGGAGGTTAAGATTATGTTATCGCAAATCGGTCTGAAACTTTCTAATTCAGGAATTTTGTCTGGGATTTCTAATCCCTTCAATTGCTTATATAAGTCCTTTTTGATTATAAATAAACCTACCCCAAAGGTATGAAGTCTGCTGTTAATTGATGGACATAAAGTTTTTGCCACCCTTCGATTCTCCAAGTACACCACCACATAATAAAATATACCCGAGGCAATAACAGAGCAAAATAAGTAATATGTTATCTCTCCAATTTCACTTGCCTTTTGGAAACAACTATTAATGTCAAGAAGAATAAGTTTATAAAGAAGTATCCAAAGAAAGCATACAGAACAAGTCAATAAAACTCTCTTATTTAATGAAGTCTTTTTTATTTTAGTTCTTAATGTGGTTATTGTGTCTATCATTCTCATAGTTAGATCATTATTAACTTGTTTATTTTATAAATTTATTAATGTCCAACCTTCGTTTCATTTTAATATTGAATATAGACCATAGTTGGGTGGACAATATTGACCATCAAAAGGTGGAGTTATGTATTTGTTGTTTAGCTATGTCTGTAAATTGAAACCATACCAGCGAATTGTGTCAATAAGCACGGCTTTTTAACATTATCATATTTTATAGAGATCCTGCGTTTAAGCCCATGGTTAAAACCTTTTTACCAATATCCAGGATAATTTTTGACGGATTATAGGCGTAATTAATTGCCTTAATACATTCTTTGGCTCCAGGTACCTGTTTAAAGACTGCAGATAGAGCATCGAGGGGATCTTTCGTATTAGCCAGGATCACGGCAGTATTTACAATCTGTGAAGCTTTATTATACTCTTTTACCAGAGGTACGTCTTTTGCCAGGCTCATTACAACACTTTTTGCAGTATTTTTCATCTGGTTCTTCATCGTGTGATAATGAGAGAACTTATGTTGCTGTGAGCGTTTGTAATCAAAATTTGTATCAAAGCTTTTTTCACAGTTCTGTACAAATTTCATTCGGTCGAAGCCGATCTGAACCTCTTTGCCTTTTATTATATTCTTGGAGTTTTTGGCATTTGCCATTGGGCTTAAACGGATCTTCTTCGACTCATCCATTCTTGAAACTACAATATGCACGTGTGTTTGTAATCCCTCCTTCTTATCTCCGGCTTTATATAGTCCCTCTTTCACTTCCGCTGAGTCCCTTCCGTGATACCTGGTATGCTCAACCTTTCCAAAGTAAACAAGGCTTTCGCCTGTTAATCCCCGGTTGAAGTTTTTACCGTACTCATCCATAACTTTCCGGGTATAATCCTTCAAAGCTTCCTCATAACGTTTCAGCTCGATGGCGGTTAATTGTGATATATTTTTTATATCTCTCCCGGAAGCCTTTCTGCCAATATGTCTTAATTCGTCCTTGCTTGGATTAACAGAGATCATGTAAAACTTGGTCTCGTCTTTCCCTAGCTTTCCTTTGTTATTATCAATAATTGCCTGGGCTGAATAGAAAGATACGTCACTGCTTCTTTGATCAAAAAACTTCGTCTGGCTCAAGAGATCCTTCTCCAGGTTCTCTTTCTCCAGATAATTAATAAGGTCCCTGCAGCTACCCCTGTTATTATCTTTTTTTGATGAATGAATTTTAACGTACATTAAAGCGTTTTTACGTATTTTTTATACTCGTTTATATCTCCTATTGGAAGATCAATAACTGGTTTTCTTTCCAGCCCTGTAGATTTATTTTCAGTGTGAGAAAGGATTTTTTCAAGATATTCTTTGGTTGTTTTTAATTTCAATTCTGCTTTAGTAAGCTTCTCCTGGAGATCTTTATACAGATCAGAAGTTACATCATTTTTTACAGTTTCACTTACCAAAGATCCTCTCTTTTTTTCTTTGTATATTTCCCCGGAAAGAGCTAAAGATTTAACCTTATTTTGTCCCACCGCCTCTCCTCTTTTTGGAGCTTCTTCTTCTATATATGTTACAAACCTTGCAATCAATGTGTCCATTTTTCCGAAGGTTGGTTTTATAAAATCATTCTCCTGTTTTCGCATGAATGACACTATTGTATCCCGGAATTTCTTCAGTTCTTCTGCAGGGGAAAGTACTACCTGGTCTTTGGGATTAAGCCCCGTTACTTCAAAGTATTTTGCCATTGCATCTAAAAAATCAACAAGGCTCATGTCAAACTTTTTGGCTAATCTGGCTATAGTTATTTTTGTATCACCATTTGAGTTTAAAGTTTCATATTTTGCCATATAATAGTTATTTTATAGTTACTTTCAGATGCTAAAATATTAATTTTCTTTTATATAAAATCATAAATAGTTATTTTTTTACCAAAGATAACTATCACTATTTTTATGTATACTTATATATATTTGTATATCAATAGTATATCAGGCATAGCATGATAACAGAATCAGATTCGCCTGATTCCATCTTGCTTTCTTAAGGAAACAAATTAAAAACGACCTTTTACAACAATCCTTAATGTCTAAATACACGCTGTATATATCCTGAAAGAAAGGAAAAAGATGAAAGAAGAAGGCGTGGGCGGAAAAAACAGCATGGCAAACGAGTAGAGTTATTCTCGGCCTGACGAGGGTCCTTAGAAAACCCATCGTCAGGACGGGAAATAACTCGGCCAGCCAGCACATCCAAAAGGCTTATAGGGAAGTTTAAGGGTCTATAATTGTTGTTTGGGGGTCTTGCTGTTTGATTTTTCTCCTCATTAATTTTTTGGAACGGTGGAGCTCGGCGGGGATAAAAGTTAAAAGCAGTATATTTGAATATATTTTGTCCCAAAATAAAATATCGTTGAACCTGGCAGATTAAAATTTTGAAATGAAACTGACTTCTTACAGGGGGACAAACAGGATATTGTTGTTTGCCCCTGAAAAGTTCAGGGGTACAAAGGAGAGCAGCAAGGCTAAAAAAAATGACAACACATAATCAATAAACAAAAATATCATGACAAAAAAAATATGCCTATTCAACCATAAAGGGGGCGTAAGTAAAACGACAACAAGCTACAACCTTGGTTGGAAACTTGCCAGAAATGGCAAAAAAGTAATTCTTGTAGATGCAGATCCTCAGTGCAATCTCACTGGACTTGTATTAGGTGAAAGCTTTGATGATTTTTATATTCAAAGGCCTAAGGACAATTTAAAAGCAGGAATTTCAGCTGCTTTTGAAGCGACACCTATTCCTCTGTCTTCAATTGATTGTTTTCAAATACCAGAGAATACGAACTTGTATTTAGTTCCAGGACATATTGGATTATCAGAATACGAAGTTCCTTTAAGTATTGCTCATCAGCTATCAAATACAATTCCAACATTAAAAAATTTGCCGGGTGCAATGAATAGTTTTTTAGAGTTGGTATCAGAAAAATATAATGCCGACTATATTATAATCGACATGAATCCAAGTTTAAGTTCAATAAATCAAAATCTTTTTTGTCTTTCCGACTTTTTTATGGTACCAACTTCAACAGATTATTTTTCGGTTATGGCAATAAATTCTTTAAGTAGTGTACTTCCTAAATGGGAGAAATGGGCAAAAATGGCTCGAGTTGCTTTTAATGACAGTTCATATCCCTTTCCAACAACTTCGACAAAGTTTTTAGGAACCATTGTGCAGAATTTTACTATTAGAAATGGAGAACCGTCAGAAGCATTTCAAAAATGGATTGATGAAGTTGCTAAAGCCGTAAATGAAAAACTTTTGCCTGCGATAAATCCTGAGGGAATGATGTTAGATTCTCAAAAGTACAAAGCTGACCAACCACAAAATGGATATTGCTTGGCTGAGATTCCAAGCTTTTCAGGTCTAATACCACGTTCACAAAGAGGCAGAATGCCTGTATACGAAGTTCCTGATAATTTACTTGGGGTAGGAACTGTTTTAGAACAATACAAAATAATCCGTGACAGATTTCTAAGGGTCTTTGATCAACTTGCGGATGACGTTGAAAATATGACTAACTAATGAATCAGGCTTTCTCCCAATTTTCTACCAACATAGAAGAAGTGAGAAAAACGCATCTAATTTCAACAAGCTTAAATGTGCCTACTTCTTCAATTCTGGATACAAGCAGTATTCTGCGTTCTTGCATTGTATTAAGTGTTAGCGCTATTGATCACTTAATTCATGAGCTTACAATAATTGGTATGCGTGAAATATTTAATGGTACAAGACTAGTTACTATAAAATATAATAGCCATAATGTTTCTTTAGGATTTATGCACGCAATTATTTCAATCCCACCTCTAATTACATTTGAATCTGAAATTCGAAGAAGTTTAGGTTGGCAAACATTTCAAAGGCCTGATAAAATTAAGGATGCTATTGCACTCTTCAATCCCTTACAATTGTGGCAACAAGTAGCAGTAGTAATGTGTGATACAGAGTTCAATATTAAAAATCAGCTAAACTTAATTGTTGACAGACGTAATATGATTGCTCACGAAGCTGACATAGAACCAATTTTTAAAACTAAGAGACCGATAAGAGATACTGATGTTTTAGTTACAATTGATTTTATTGAAAAGTTAGGAACGACTATTTATAACTTAGTACGATAAAGCCCAGCTGCTAACAAGGACTCATACGCCATTGGGGTTTAAGTAGTTAGGTGTGCTTCGTTCTCGTTTGCAAGCTTTCTGCACGGGTGATAAGTTCGCGTCCACGACATCCCCAACGTCGCATAGCCCAGACCGTTGAACTAGGTCGGCTCACGAAACGGAAGTTAAAGTACGCTAGCGTAAATTATTTCAACGTACTCAATAAATATTATGAATGAATAGCTAATTATAGTTTTTCAAACAGAATAGAATCCTGAGTTTTATTAAGAGTAACCTTGTACAGATCATTTGTTTTAATACTTGCCAAAACCTTTTTATAGAGTGCAGATTTACTCTCATCAGTTATGTTTTCCGCTCCATCAGGTCCAGTCTTTGGATGTATAAACATTAAATAGATGTTCTCCTTTTTAATAAGTATTAGAAAATAAACACGATACCCCCCACTTCCCCGAAGTCTCTTTTTGATATATGGCGTTTCATCACTATTATTAAGCCTAGTGCCAGAGTTTAGATCCTGTATTGGTTTATTGAAAAAATAATAGATTATATCCTTTTCAAGAGTCCTGTAGGCTTTCTTAACCTTTAATTTGTCAAATTCATCCTTAAAGTCTTCTAGACAAAAGATTTCCATCTACACAAGAGATAGTAGTTTTGTAGTTTCGTTAAAATCAGGCATTTCAGGAAGAAAAAAGAAAACTGATTCGAGATCTTCATAGACTTCTTTTAGTTCATCAACTGCAATTTTGAATTTCTTAATTTCTTCTTTTGCAATTCCTTTCTGCCTTAAAAAAGACATGGAAACATATTGTCGAATTAGGGTGGATCTTAAATCTTTAATAGCTGAAATCAGATCATTGATAAGCTTAAGGCATTCATCATCGAGATCGTTATACCAAGTTATTTTGTCAATATTATCATTTATTGAAAATATCTTGTTAGTTTTTTCCCCTAAGGAATCTTTGAATTCCAAAATTACATCCAAAAAAGCATTCATTCTTTCTTGATCCATAAATGGACTTCGTTTCTCATTATATGAAAAATCACGCACACTTGTAAATGTGTCCTGGATTTCTGCTTTATAAGCTATGCAGCCCATAATAGAAAACTTTATGTTTTTAAATATTCTTGCAAATATAATCATCTAAGACTATAAATTTACTTAAATATTAACAATAATCAATCCAAACTTTCCTTAAAATAGGCTTTACTTAATCTGGAATCAATAATAAATGCATCTAAAAAACAAACGCTAATACCGATGAACTAGGGGTCGGCTCACGAAACGGAAGTTAACGTACGTTAGCGTAAATTTATCAAATGGGTAGCGGAATGAGGCATAGGGAAATTTACATCTCTTTTCTTATCTCTGCTGCGGATCCTCGACAAGATATTAAGTAGTAATTTTTTAAAAGCCTATATATTAAGCAGTTACAAAAACACGCAGCCGTCGGGGATTTTTTTGGTTTTTTTGCCTTTTTCTTTTCCTTTTTGTTTTTTTTCTTCCGTTCCAGCAGCTGTAGAGTACTTATTAAAAAGGATATAATGGAATAGAGCTTTTAATTACTTGATTATATGTTACATAAAACAGAACTCAGAGAGATTTGTAACATGGAGGTTTTTAATAAAAGCAGAACTCAGAGAGATTTGTAACATATTGGACTCCGCCCTAGGAAAAAAGGTTGATTTGATTGATTTTCCTTTCAAATTTTCTTTTTTTCTGACAAAATGGCATTGTTTCGCAGAGAAATACATTTTTATTTATAAAAATACCTTTAAAAAGTTGTTTGATTAAGATTTGTTTAATCATTTGATAGTTTGTTGGAAGGTTAAATTGCAATATTAGCAGTGAGTTACAGGTTTAAACTCAGAGAAAATAGTAACACAACTCAGCGAGATTTGTAACACAACTCAGAGAAAATTGTAACATTAACTCAGAGAAAATTGTAACTACCTGTATAGAACTCAGAGAAAATTGTAACTAGAATTTCAAAGGATTATCAAATTCATTCTGTAAAGATTTCAAAACGTACCCTGTAATATCAGTAATTTTAGAAGTGTCTTTAAGGTTATGCTCGGTTAATTGCATGATTTTTAATAATATATCGTTAGGTGTTGCGGTGATGAAAAGAGGTTTAATTAGTTCTATGTGTTTATCTTCGAATTTAAAGTGTGTCCTGAGAAGGTAAAAAACATAATCTTTTTTCTCGATATCCTCTTTTATTAGATCTGGAGTGATCACCTTGAAGTTTAAATGAGTGACCGTGTTACCATGCTTTGTTGTAAAATCCTCACCGTTGCAATTAAACCAACAGTCGGCCTTCTCAAAAAGCTCTTCCTGAACAGGAATAAGAATTTGCCGTTTAATATCATTATAGTACTTGTATTTGGAATCAATACCTAATTGTTCTCTAAAATTATCCAGGGAAATTACAAAACCTCCCTTTTTTCTCCAACTGCAGATTAGCTTGTATATCCGTGAAGTGTATTTATTTTTTGTGTTTTGCGCAATGCTATATAAGAAACGGGTATAATTAATAGGCTGGCCAAATTGATTCTGATCTATATAAATTAAAAGTCTTGCAATATCTTTATTGATCCTCACTTGCATATAGCTGGAACGATCATTTATTTTAGGAACACTAGCAGACAGCAAGCCTTCAATACCGATTCGATCTTGTTTTGTTAAAGGATCTTTATAAGGGAACTCAATAACGATAGAAGCAAGACTTTTAATTGCTTGCTTTAAATGATCATAGTGTTGAGGGATTGATAAATCTTTTAGGGGAATATTAAATTCAATAAAATAAGGATTATTAAAATCATTAAATAAAGCAAGCTGTGTATAGTCCTCTCCTTTTCTGCTTATTTTTATTGCATCTTGAAGATAGTACATAACAGCGTTAAAAACCTTTTCCTGGGTTAAAGAATAGTCATAAATAGCATTTGTTACCCGGTTTGGCTGATAAATGTAATCCTTAAGAGCAGGAAGCATAATAATTTTCTTTTGCTTTTTAGTAACATGAGGGACTTTAGAGGGTGTCTTCATAAGTGGGTAATTTTTTAAGTAATGAGCGCCAGCGTATACAGTTTTTCATAGCTGTTTAGTAGGCTCTAAACTTACCTGTAAGAATTGCTTTATATTATTTTCTGTAATTAATATAGGTCTCCCTATTCTCTGGCTCTTAATCTTACCTTGTTTAATCCAGACTCTTACTGTTTGGGCTGTTACATGGAGAGTCTGAGCTGTCTCTGGTATGGTATAGAATTTAATACCCTCTATTACTGTAGGCATATCTTTTACTTTTTAGGTATTAGTTTAACTGGTCCGTTTTTCTCTTCATATTTAGCTACTGTCTCCTCCAGGGCCGAGGCAATTACCTCCTTTATCATTCTCCTCTCCCAGTAGGCTACTGCTTTAAGTTTTTCCAGTAGCTCCTCATTTACTATAAAAGTGGCTCTGGTCTCATTCTCTTTAGTTCCCTCCTGTGAGCTTTTAGTAATCTCCTTAGTCTGGGTTACTGGTCTCCCTTTCTTAGGTTTCTCTGGCTGGTCTCCCAGGAGAGAGTTTAATCCTCCTGTAAAGTTCTTTTTACTCATATTTTTTATTTAAGTGTTTACTCTGGTTATTGTGTTTACTCCTTTTTATAATCTCTTTACACAGGCTCAGGTAGTCCTCTGCTCCATTACTCTTAGGTTGGTAGTTAAATATATCTATTCCTCTGGCTGGAGCTTCAGCTAAGGCTATATTATCCCTTATCTTAGTAGTAAAGAGCTCCTTTTTAAAGTGAGTCTCTGTAGTTTCTACTACATCCCTGTTTAATACTTTCCTACTGTCATACAGAGTAATAAATACTCCTCCTACTTTTAGCTCTTTATTAAGCCTTTTAGTAATCTTATCTATTACCTCCAGGAGCTTAGTTAATCCCTGGAGAGCTAAATACTGAGCCTGTATAGGTATTAGGACCTCATTAGAGGCTGTCAGAGCGTTTATAGTAAGTAAGCCTAAGGAAGGAGGGCTATCTATTATAATGTAATCATAGGAGTCTCTGATAGGGTCTAAGAGTTCTTTTAAGATATACTCTCTCCCCGCCTCTCCAGAAAGTTCTACCTCTGCTCCTGAGAGGTCCAGAGTAGAGGGTACAATATCCAGCCCTTTTACTATCTCTATAGGCTGTAGCTTATACTCCCCTCTGAGAGCTCCGTAGATAGTCCGCTCCTGGTTTGCCAAGCCTAAACTCTGGCTGAGGTTTGCCTGAGGGTCAAAATCTATTAAGAGAATCTTTTTACCCAGCCTATTAAGTCCAGCTCCTATATTTATAGCTGAGGTAGTTTTACCTACTCCTCCTTTGTGGTTACTTATAGTAATTACGTTACTCATATTATCCTATTTACTAATATTACTCTGTTTATTAATATTACTCTGATTACTTAAAAGCGGTACTTACTCTGGTATCACAGAGAGCTTATAGCTCAAATACTCTTTTGCTTTATCTGTTATGTTACTCATATTACTGTGTTTATTCTGTTTACTTATACAAAGATACAGGTGTCTTTTAATATAACAATACTATAAATAGAATTACTTATTAACAAGTAAACATTAAATTATAAACTAAAGAAATTTAGCTCTCTACTTCCAGAAAGTTACATTAAGGAGGCAGAAAAGCTACGTAGCAATAAGATAAAGAGGAGATAAGTTCGGGTTCTTTTACTTTAATTGATTGGCCTTTTACCAGGCTAATAGCAAAATATTATTAAATTCGTTCTTTACCCAACAAGATTACATAGATATTAATAGTCGAAACTGGATGAAAAACACGAATAAATTGATAGTCGCCGGCCGGTAGGCAAGTTTATCAGGATGTTTGCATCTTGTACGAGTTGTTTCTAAGGCAGATCTAAACGCAACCAGTTGCGTTTAGTGAGTTGTTGGCGGCAATCATAAAAAACAGAGACTAAGAAACCTATTTAATAAAATTAATTACTATTCAACTCTTTTCCTTTAAAAAATGGAAATATTATGATGGTACAAATGCCAATTGATTATGGAAAAAACATTTATCACTTTACCAGAATTGAAACAGCATTGCTATATATCCTACCCTCTCATAATCTCAAGTTAACATCATTATTAGAATCAAATGATCCAAAAGAAAACAGGACTTTTGGATTTTGGTCAATACTGTCAGAGGTTGATATGTCAAAACACCAAACAATAAAACACGCTTTTCAAGTCTTTCTTCATAAAAACTGTAAACATCTTTGCTTTTCCCTAGACTATAAAAAAAATAGATTTTTTGTTCCTGGATTTAGGCATCCGACAATGTGGGCACATTACGCTGATAATTCTAAAGGTGTTTGCCTAGTGATAAATCGAGAGAAATTTCTATTAGAAAATTCTAAATTAATAAATAGTAAAATTAAATATAAATCTATTTTAGACTTTCCAAGTATTGACTGGCGACAATGGGAAAAAGGAGAGAATTCATATTTGGAAAAGTTTGTAAATAAAAATGCAAATAAACTTTTCTTTCAAAAGCATTATCACTGGAGTAATGAACACGAGTTAAAATTTATTGAAATCGGACAAATTGAGTATTGCTCTATACAGAATTCGTTAGTAGGAGTGTATTTAGGGCCAGATTTTGATAGCAAACTAAACAATCTGATTTTAGAATTAATGAAACCTTATAATGGCCAGATTGAGAGACTTATTATTGAGGATGGTGAGTTCTTTGCAAGCCCTATTCTATCAACAAATGATGAATTTTAAAAAAATTTCTACCTCCAAACGTTAGCCAGCATTTAATACGACAACGAGATGAATAGACTATTAATTATTACAATTTTGGTTTTGGGTTTTGGTCAAATTAATTCACAGACAGTTGAAATCGGACAAGATGCCGAATCTGTTAAAAGAATAATTGAATGGTCTACTAATGAACATAATAAACCAGATTCATTTGGTAATTATTCATCAGCAAGAGTAAGTTCGGATGTACAATACAACGATGGAGTAATTACGGATGTAATTCAATGCTATAGGAATCAATTTTATATAGAATTATGTATGTCAGTAGATTTTTGTAAGCATTATGTAATGGGAAATGGGAAATTGGCATATATTCTTACACAATTCGAGAACGTATCAACGGGGAAATTAATACAAGCATTCAATAGGCTATATGGCGAACGAAAACAGAATGATTTATATTTTGAAGAAGATTATAAACATTGCTCAAAAATTTATCTCTCAAAAAATGGACTTGCTACAATTGAATGGAAAAATGTTAAAATGAATCAAATTCCTTCAAACATAAGGCAGGAAATTATAAATAAACAAAAAGCACAGGAAGATGAAGCAATTCAGAAAAAACTTGCTGCTGAAGAAGAAAGAAAAAGAATTGAAGAAATTACATCGAAAGTTTATGATTTATATAAATACAATAGACCCAGATATGATGGAATTCTTTTTAGTATAAAGAAAGAAATTAAGGAATATTTCATGCCATCTTCAGATGGTTCTTATCATCCAAGAAGTAATGCTCCTTCCTTCAGTAACTTAGCCAATAATACTGAAAAAAAATATCGATTTTCTAATACATATAATGCATATTATAAACTTGAAGACCAAGGTTATTCAAATGCTGGGGTTCATCGTGTTAATCAAATTAAGAAAATTACCCTTATAGCGGGTACTGATAAAACTTGTTCTCTATTTGAAGATCTTCTAATAAAAATCCCAATTATTGAAATTGATGGGAATGAAGTATTGACCGAAGCACTATTTGAAAATATAAGTGTAGATTATATAAGAGGTATCACTTGGGTTAGAATTAGAAAAGATAATGTAGAATTTATCAAGTTTCCACCAGATACGGATGTAATTGAGAAAATCAGGCAAGACATCAGAAGCACAACACGGGGTAGTGGTCAATGCATCATAGAATATGAATTTCTTAAAGTATTGGGTGATGAAACAATCAAAACCCAACTTGAAAGATGACGGCAAAAATCATTAATTAAATTACATATAGATAGTATGAAAGAACTTGAAGAACTTGTTAACAGACTCCAAGAAGCCTTAAACCAAAAAGAAAAAGAGTTGTCATCTAAACAAGATTATAATGCTTATTTAAAGGGTCATATACAGAATAAACAACTTGAAATTCAAAGTTTTTCTAATTCTATAAAGGACGTTAGTAAAGACCCTTTTTTGAAAAAAGAAATTATAAATAATTTCACTAAAGAAGCAAACAGAATAATAGAGGAAATTCAACTGATTAAGAAAGAAAAAGTATAAGCAGCCTATGGGTTATGCTTATTTTTCTTAGTTTGATATTTTATTTCAGCTGAATCATCATCAGGCGGGATAAAACTATCTTCCTCCGGGACAGGGTATGGTTTCGGTTTTTTTGTATTACCCTTTTTTTCTGTTCTACTTCTTCAACTGACAACTTAGATTTTATCATAGCAATATAGGTGTTTATGTGTTTTAAATTTCCCCTTTAATATCTACTCCTTCCCTACGGAGATACTTGTAAATTGTTGATCACTTCAGCTTAATTAATTGGCCTTTTACGAGGCTAAAAGCAAAATTTTATTAAATTCGTTGTTTACTCAACAAGATTACATAGATATTAATAATCACAATATGAAAAACATCATTCTTTCTTTAAGTTTATTATTGACTATTTCTTTTCTCTCTTGTAATAACAGGGCCGAAAAAGAATCTGCCTTGAAGAATTTAGAGCAATCGCAAAATAAACTACGTGAATTTCAACAGGGAATAGTCCAATTGACTGAAAATTTAAGAAATAACAAAACCGAACTTGAAGTTGCTAAGGACAGAGTTGAACAAGCTAAGGTTCCACAATTTTTAAGAACGCCAGAAGAGCGAGAACAAGCAATCCGAAAAGCTACTAAAGAAGTTCAGAATCTTGAAACCTCCACTGATGAAATGAACCATGAAGTCTTAGCATTAAAAGATTCTGTAACACAGACCGAAGTCAATATAAATAGGCTAAAAGAATTTCTAAAAAAGTAAAGTGCTTCATGATTTGACGCCAGAATTCTTCATTAACAACTTAGATTTTATCATGTTGATATTATTTATTCCCCCACTTGATGGGGTGTCGTATATTCGTCTTCATCTCTTTTGATCCAACGGTACTTTCTTATCAGTTCCGCTTCTTCCGTCTCGAATGTTCTTTTATCCTTGTCGATTACTTTTTTCAAAAGCCATCCCGAATCTATTCCAGCACCCTTGACTGCAGATTCATCATCCTTTCCTTTTGCAATATGTTTCC
>Ga0224525_1000068_pt1 | contig 54637 bp, 50 predicted proteins | sample CFST100metaG_FD_179874 | JGI IMG/M metagenome (GOLD analysis project Ga0224525, IMG submission 179874) | Peat soil microbial communities from Stordalen Mire, Sweden - C.F.S.T100 | ecosystem: Environmental > Terrestrial > Soil > Wetlands > Peat | place: Sweden: Norrbotten County, Stordalen Mire...
GTTCTGCATCCGGTTCTGAGTCTACGGTTACTACTGTCTACCAAACTGAAAAACCAGTAAGATATTAAAATTTGGTGTTGCACTATTATTCGTTAAGTATGTATAATAATACTGGTTATGGCAATATTAAAAAACGTGGGCGATTTCTTTGGTCTTGATATAGGTACAACTGCAATAAGAGTTGTACAACTAACAAAAGTGGCACCAGATAGCTGGGTACTTGATAAGTATGGGTATGTTCCGGTAGATGAAAAAATTACTGTTGGTAGTTCTGCTGACGGTACTAGAAAATTAGGTGAGGCTATTATGACCGCTGTTGGACAAAGCGGCATAAAAACTAAAAATGTTGCTGTTGGGCTACCATCGAGTAAGACTTTTACAACTATTGTAGAATTACCAACTATGCCTGAGCAAGAACTGCGTAACACAGTAAAATATCAGGCTGATCAGTATATACCAATGGCGATAGATGACACTAAATATGACTGGGCGCTTCTTGGGCAATCATTGCATGATCCTAAGCAGCAAGAAGTAATTATTACGAGTACGTCGAATGCTTTCGCAGAAGAGCGACTTGAGCTCATAGAAAATCTTGGTTTTAATGTAGTGGCAGAAGAACCAGATCCTTTAGCTGACATGAGAGCACTTTTGCCTGCTGGCGTTATTGATTCAAAAATTATTATTGATATGGGTGAGAGATCTACAGATTTGGTTATTACTTATGGTGAATCACCAAGATTAGTCAGAAATATACCAATAGGTCTAAGAACCCTGCTTAGATCAATTGTTCAAAATTTAAATGTTAAAGACGATCAGGCTAGGCAGTTTATCTTAAAGTTTGGATTGGCTCAGGATAGATTAGAAGGTCAAGTCTATAGGGCGGTAGAGTCGGCTTTAGATGGCTTTGCAACTGAACTGACTAAGTCAATAAAGTTTTTTCAAACTAGATATCCGAGTGCACCAATCAGCGGCACATTATTATCTGGTTTTGCTGCTGCTATTCCCCAGCTAAATGATTACATAACAGCTCGTACTGGCATTACTGCGGTTGTGGCAAGTCCTTGGCTTAAGGTGAGGGTTGCGCCAGCTGATCAGCAACAGCTAGCATCTGTAGCAACAGAATTCTCGACGGTTGTTGGCCTAGCTCAAAGGGAAAATAAGATATGATAGAAATTAATTTATTACCTGATGTAAAGCTAGAACTACTAAAGGCTCAAAAAGTTAGATCTATGGTTGTGATTGTCTCTGTTGTTATAGGAATTGTTGCTGCTGTAGTCTTAGTGTTGTTATCTGTTTATGTTTTTGGTGTTCAGCTTGTTAGAAATCAGCTTTCTGATTCTACTATTACCAGCGAGTATAAGACCATAAGCAAAACAACAGATTTATCAAAGATGTTAACTATTCAAAATCAGTTATCAGAATTGTCTCAACAATATGATTCTAAGACAGTGACATCAAGATTGTTTGCTGTTTTGAGCTCAACGTTGCCATCTTCTCCAAATAATATTTCTCTTTCGGATATATCTATTGATACGACAAGCGATACTATAACACTACAAGGTCAAGCACCAACTGGATATATAGCTGTTGAAACGTTTAAGAAAACAATTGGAATGGCAGTATTTACGTATAAAGATAGCTCTAACGATGGTAACGCGGTTACCAAGAATTTAGCTTCAAACATAGTAATAACAAATACTAGCTATGGTGAAGATGCGAGTGGAAACAAAGTTCTAAGATTTACAGTTAGCTTCAACTATGACTCTTCTTTGTTTGCACCAACTTCAGCAGGTGCCATTATAAGAAATGGTACTACCGGTAATGTTACTGACTCATATCTAGAGTTACCAACAAGCATATTTAAGTCTTCTGGGAGTAATCAATAATGAGTAAGGTACAAGATAATATCGCAATTAGAAAAAGAGCACAGATAGCCAAGGCTAACAAGGTAATGTTTATATCTGTCGCTATTGCTTCTGCGGTTCTTAGCCTTAGTGTTGTCTGCTCGTATTTTCTTATTCAAAAGTTAGTTTTCAATGAAAAGATATTGTCTGAAAAACAGCATACAGTTAGCACACTGTATAACGATAATAGCGTTATTAACCAACTAACGAATAATATTAGAGCATTAAATAGTAATCAAAGTTTAATTTCTAATCAGACAGAAACGGACGGGCAACCTATACAGGTCATTCTTGACGCACTTCCATCAAGTTCAAACTCGCTTGCTTTAGGAGCATCGCTTCAGAGCAGTAAATTATTACTTGGTGTAAGTGGTCTTAATGTAGAATCATTGAGCATGAATGACACAAGTGCAAACAATTCTACTACAGTAACCAGTGTTGCTTCATCGAGTAGTGCTAATTCTATCGGCTTTTCATTTACAGTAACAGCAACCGATAATAAGTCATTCTATGATGCTTTGGTAAAGTTAGAGAACTCGATAAGAATTATAAATATCCAGACAATTGACATACAAGCTGGTAGTACAACTAACACCATGACAGTTAATGGGGTAGCATATTACCAACCTTCAAAAACGTTAAATCTATATAATAAGGTGGTAAAGCCATGAAAAAGACAGATATAGCAATGATTGTTTTAATAGCTTCATTAAGTGCAATAATAACCTATGCGGTTATTCAAGCTACGCCAATAGGAAAGAGCGTTAATCAGAGTACAAACGTGAAGACAATAGATGCAATTAGTGCAGATGTAGACACCCCAGATAATCGTATTTTTACAAACAATTCTATTAATCCGTCAGTACAAGTTACAATCAACAATGCGTCGACAAGTTTGAGCAACGGATCTAATACGTCTGGTCAAAATGCTCAATAATTTATTGAAAGAGGCTACAAGTGGCACTTTTAACAAATGAACTGCAGGATAAATTAACAAAGTTGCTTATAGATGAGGGTCTTGTTGATTCAGCAATTCTTGAAGATGCAAAGAAACAGGCACTAAATAGTGGTAAGCCATTATTTACAATACTCGTAGGTAATAAAACAGTTGATGATGAGCTTCTAACACATGCTTTGGCACAGGTTTCTGGTGTTCCGTATGTTAATTTGACCAATAGCGTCATTGAGCAATCTATTTTAGCTTTATTGTCGGAAGATGTAGCAGAGAGGTTTATGGCAGTGCCACTTGCTGAAGTTCAAAACAATAGACTAGCCGTAGCCATGATTGATGCAAACAATGTCCAAGCTGTTGACTATTTGTCTAATCGTATACAACGCCCACTTAAGGTATTTATGGCATCGGAGGCTGGTGTTAGGCACGTCCTTGATCAATATAAAACTGACCTGTCGAGTGTTGGTGCGGCAGCAGAAGCTAGTAGAGTTGAGGCTAAAGCTGAAGGATCGTTGAATAACAACGTTAAAACAATCGTTCAGGATTCGCCAATAAGTAAGGCGTTAAATACAATATTGGAGTACGCAGTTAAATCAAGAGCAAGTGATATACATATTGAGCCATTGGAAAATGCTTTAAAAATCCGCTGTCGAGTTGATGGTATGCTGAGGGAAATTATGCAACTTCCTAAAAGCATAGAGCCAGCACTCATAAGTCGAATAAAAATTTTATCCGAATTAAAAATTGATGAGCATAGGATACCACAAGATGGTCAGTTTGCCGTTCGCGTCGCTAATAAGGAAGTGGATTTAAGAATTGCGATTAGCCCTGTTATATGGGGCGAGCAAGTAGTCATACGATTATTAGACAAGACAGGCAATGATTTTAAGCTTGAGGATATGGGATATGCTGGAAGAGCACTAAGAACTATTAGAAAAGGCATCAAGCATCCAAATGGTATGGTATTAACCTCTGGGCCTACGGGCAGTGGTAAAACGACAAGTCTTTATGCGCTAATTAAAGAAATAAAAAACGATTCGATTAATATTGTCACACTTGAGGACCCAGTTGAATATAAAATGGATGGAGTAAACCAGATTCAAGTAAACGCAGAAGTAGGGTTAACATTTGCCAGCGGTCTCAGATCAATATTACGACAGGATCCAGACGTAGTTATGGTTGGAGAAATTCGTGATAGTGAAACGGCTAACTTAGCAGTCCAGGCCGCGTTGACTGGTCACCTAGTCTTTAGCACGTTACACACGAATAGTGCGGCTGGAGTTTTGCCTCGTTTACTCGATATGGGAATTGAACCATTCCTTATTGCTAGTACGGTTAATACAGTTATTGGGCAAAGGCTAATTCGTAGGGTTTCCGAAAAAAGGGATTCCTACCAGTCTAATCCTATAGAGACTGAAAGTATTAAAGCGACTATTGGAAAGATTCTTCCAAAGAATAAACAAGATATTTTGTCGGTTTCACAGGACCTTGGTTATAAAGATCTTCCGTTGGCTGATCAAAATTCTTATTCTCTTGTAAAAGGAAAAGATACGCCACAAACGCCTAGAGGATATTCAGGAAGAGCGGGTCTTTATGAAGTTATGGATGTAACCCAAGAAATCCAGGACTTGATAGTGAAACACGCAACAAGTTTAGAAGTTCAAAAGATGGCCATAAAGCAAGGAATGGTAACAATGAGGCAAGATGGGTATTTGAAAGCGTTACAAGGAGTAACTACAATAGAAGAAGTTAATAGGGTTGCAGCTGATATAGCATAAAGGGGAAGATATGGTTAATCAAGAATTAAGAATAGAAGTTTTACTAGAAGAAGTTGTTAGAAGAAAGGCGTCTGACTTGCACATTCAAGTTGGATTGCCGCCAATGCTTAGAGTCGACGGTTCGTTGACGCCAATCAGTGGTTTTGATCCGCTTGATATACAAGCTGTTGAATCTCTGATTTTTGCGATTCTTGATGATGAGCAGAGGCAAATACTTTTGAAAGATAAGGAATTTGATTTTAGCTTTGCCTTTGGAACACTAGGAAGGTTTCGAGTTAATGCTTTTCATGAACGTGGAAACCTTGCAGCTGCTTTACGATTGATTCCTAACGAGATTAAATCAATATCTGAATTGGGACTTCCTAACATAGTAACAACTTTTTCTGATTTTCCTAGAGGACTTGTTCTTATTACAGGGCCTACCGGAAGTGGCAAATCAACAACCCTTGCAGCTCTTGTTGATAAGATTAACACTGAAAGAGCAGACCATATAATAACAATTGAAGACCCTATAGAGTTTACTCATAAATCAAAGAGATCTGTCGTAGTACAGAGAGAAGTTCACTATGATACGTATTCCTTTAGTGCGGCCTTGAGATCATGCTTGAGACAGGATCCGGATGTAGTTTTAATTGGTGAAATGAGAGATCTAGAGACAATTTCGGCAGCAATAACTATTGCTGAAACTGGTCACTTAGTTTTTGCGACACTGCACACAAACAGTGCATCACAATCAATTGATCGTATGATTGATGTATTTCCACCACACCAGCAATCTCAAATTAGAGCACAGCTAGCCAATATATTAATGGCGATATGTTCTCAGAGGTTAATACCAGCTATCGGTGGTGGTAGAATTGCAGCCTCAGAGGTATTGGTTGCTAATTCTGCTGTTAGAAATATTATTAGAGAAGGAAAAACCAATCAGCTTGATGCGGTTATACAAACCGGTGCTGACCAAGGTATGCAAACTATGGATAGAACCTTGGCAAGTCTAGTCCAGGCTGGGACGGTAACTTATGACAATGCAAGAGAATATGCAGTTGATATAGCGGAATTTGATAGATTAGTAAGGGGATAACATGAAGAAATTTGCGTACGAAGCTAGGGACACTTCAAACAATAAGGTTGTTAAATCTATTGTACAAGCCGATTCAGAAAATGCTGCAGCAAAACTATTAATTGCCCAAGGTTTGTCACCGATTAACTTAAAAGAGCAAAATGATGATGAAGGTCTTTTTGCAAAGTTAACAAACAGAGTTACATCGAAAGATAGAACAGTCTTTTCGAGACAGCTATCAACACTAATAGGAGCTGGTGTGCCATTGGCTCAGAGCTTACATACGGTATTGGATCAAACCGGAAACAAGAAAATGCAATCTATTATTCAAGAAATAATTGTATCTGTTGAGGGTGGAAAAACTTTAGCTAGCTCTTTTGCGAAATACCCGGATGTTTTTAACAAAGTCTTTGTTTCGTTAGTTGCTGCCGGTGAGGCTTCCGGTACTATGGACGAAGCGCTAAAAAGAATAGCAGCCCAGGAAGAAAAAGATGCTGCTATTATGGGAAAGATTAAAAGTGCTCTAACTTATCCTATAATTGTCCTTGTCGTTATAATGGCGGTTATAATCTTTATGCTTGTAACGGTTGTTCCTCAGATAAAAGGTTTGTATAAAGAGCTTGGAAAGCCATTGCCATTCTTAACACAAGTAATGGTAAGTATGGCTGACTTTACTACTCGTTTCTGGTGGGTTGTTGTTATAGTTGTTGGCGCAATTGTTTTCTTTGCAATGCAATATTTTAAGACAAAATCTGGCATTAAGGTGAAAGACACAATGAAACTTAACGTTCCAGTATTTAGCGGTATGTTTAGGCGTCTCTATATGTCTAGGTTAGCAAGAACCGGGCAGACACTTCTGAATTCTGGTGTAAGCATGCTGGATATGTTAAGAATTGCTGGTGGTTCTGTCAATAACACGATTATAGAAAATAGTGTTAACAAGGCAGCTGAAAAGGTTCGTGGTGGAAAACCGCTATCAGAGGCTCTTCAAAAAGAGGATTATATAACGCCTTTCCTTCCACAAATGATTAGCATTGGAGAACAGTCTGGAAAAATTGATGAGATGTTAGGAAAAACAGCTCAGGTGTATGAAGATGAGTTAGACAGTCAAGTGCAATCTTTATCTGCAGCAATTGAGCCAATATTGATGGTTCTATTAGCCGTTGTCGCTGGACTTATTGTTGGTGCAGTTCTATTCCCAATATATGGCCTAGTGAGTAGCATGACTGTGTAGACAACGCTTAAATAATGCTGTATTATGAAACCATAATCAATATAGGAAACTAAAAGGGGGAACTATGAACAAAAAGGATTCAAAACAAGGTTTTACAATCATTGAGGTTGTGCTTGTTTTGGCTATCGCAGGTTTGATTTTCTTGATGGTTTTTGTAGCACTACCAGCATTGCAAAGGAGTCAGCGAGACACAGCAAGAAAACAAGATAATAGCTCTATTGCAGCAGCTGTTACTACATTCGAAAGTAATAACAGAGGAGTGCTGCCAAACAGTGATCAGATCAAGAGCTATGCTACTAATCTTTCTGATAACACGACTTCGATTTCTGTTTCTACAAATCAAAAAGCACAGAATGTTATGCCAAGCGATGGTGTTGCTCAGGTCACATGGGCAACTACATGTGGCACAGTTAGCACGACTGACGCTGAGTTACTCAACGGTACAACCAGACAATTTACCGTTGTAACTAAGTTAGAATCCGGTAACGGATCATATTATTGCTTACAGAGTTAATCTAGTAAACTGATATTTTGTGTAATAAGACCATGTCAATATGACATGGTCTTATTAAGTTAGATTAATGATATAATCTAAATATGCTTATGGTTTATATTATTATATCTTTTGTTGTTGGCGCTTGTATGGGAAGTTTTGCAGGTGCTCAGGTTTGGAGAGTTCGTGCAAAACAACTGTTAAATGATAAGAAAAGTGGCCATAAAGTTGATAGTGTCGAATATAAAACATTATCAAAATTGAACAATAAAACTTTTTTTAATGATCGTTCTATAGATTTAGAAACCGGACGAAGACTCAAATGGTTTGAGCTAATACCAATCATTAGCTGGCTTATTCTCCGTGGTAAGTCAAGGTATTCAAAAAAACCAATAGGGTATTTTGAACTATTAGTGGAAATTATTATGGGGCTTTTGTTTGCTACGACATTTGCAGTATTTTATCAAAATTTTGGATCATCCCACCAACTTATTAGTATATTGATACTATTAGTTGCTTTTGTATTATTGGCTATAATTTTTGCATATGATATGAAGTGGTCGTTAATACCAAGTTACATTAATTACGCTTTGATTGCCCTAGGTGTAATCAATTTTATTGTAGAAATCATATTTTCAAGTAATATATCGAACACCGTAATAAGTACTTTATCAGGTGCTTTTATTCTTAGCGGTATATATTTTATTATTTGTACTATATCAAAGGAAAAGTTAATCGGTTTTGGTGATGTGGAATTGGGTTTAGCGCTAGCGCTGCTTTTAGCCGACTGGAGACTTGCCTTTCTTGATCTGTTTTTTGCTAATTTATTAGGTTCAATAATTTCCATACCACTAATGGCTTGTAAAAAAATTAATCGGAAGTCGCAAATACCATTTGCTCCGTTCTTGATATTCGGATTTATTTTTGCAAAATTATTTGGATTATATGTCATACATTTTTATTTAAGCTTCTTTATATAGAAAATTCTTATGCTATAATTATCAATGATGAACGCTGCAAATAAGAGTGGGTTTACTTTGATAGAAGTTATGTTGTTTTTGGCAATTAGCGGTTTATTAGTTGCTTCTCTTTTGACGGGTGCAGGCGTTAATATTAACAGACAGAGATATAAAGATTCTGTTGATTCATTAGAGTCAACTTTTCAAACTCAGTATTCAGACCTTTCTAATGTTCAAAATCTTAGGGAAGGAAATACTACATGTGGATCAACAACGGTTGCTGTTCCAAGAGGACAAACTGATTGTGTTATATATGGTAAGTATTTGGAAATAGATGGAACGTCACTATATACAACTAATGTTATTGGTACTGATAGTGTAGACACTTCATCGAATTCTATTGTTCAAATATTTAAAAATGCGTCTTTATTTCTTGACACTAACACTGCTGAAAGTGATAGTTTGCAGTGGGGTACAAAAATAGCGTGGGCTTCCAGTGGAACTGACGCTAATAACACTGCTTTTAACAGAAGTATATCTGCGATGTTTTTACGATCACCTGTCGACGGTACATTTTATACTTTTGTTGATAATAATAGCGATAAAAATAATCTTAATAATGTTTTGAGTATTCAGAATTACAGCAATTCACATGTTATATGTGTTGACCCAAATGGTTTGCCAGTTACTGATATTATGGCGATTGTAATAGATAGCTATGCCTCTAACTCATCATCCGTTACGGTAAGATCCAATGATACGGCTGGGGGCTCAAAATGCTAATTAGCTTTAAAAACAAGCATTCTTTTAAAAAGGGAGATACTTTAGTTGAAGTGCTGTTTGCGACGGCTGTCTTTAGCCTTATTGCTGTTGGAAGCATGTCTATTATGAATCAAGGTTTAGCGCTTTCTCAGCGTTCGCTGGAGATAACGCTTACGAGAAACCAAATGGACTCACAGTCCGAAATGCTTCGTTTCTTTAATAATGCTTATATAGCCAAACATAGTACTGGAGAATCAGACCAATCAATTACTAGTGACGGAGGCCCTGCTGCAGAGTGGCTTAACGTATCAAAAAACATAATTGGGTTGACGGGATCTGTGTCGGACTATAGTAGCAGCTCTAGTACCTGTCCTAGTCCGAATCTAAACACGTCGTTTATTATTAATGCGCAGGCCGGCAAGGCCTATAAGTTGAATTTAGCTAACTATAATAGTCAGCCATATTCTTATTCACAAGTTATGTATGGTGGTGCATCGCAGATTCAAAGCACTCAAGGCATTTGGATTGAGGGTGTGAGAGGAAAGTATAATGTTCAAAGTGGCGGAAACACTATAAAAACACAGTATATTGATTTTCATATAAGAACTTGTTGGTATGCAATTTCTTCATCTAATCCAGCAGAACTAGGAACGATTGTGAGGCTTTATGAACCATCGAATTAATAAAAATAAAGGATTTACACTGTTAGAACTGATGTTTGCTATGACGTTCTTGTCGATTCTTTTAATAACGATTGCAATGTTCGTCACGCAAATAAGCAGTATCTATCAGCGTGGAATAACAATACGTTCTATAAACCTTGTAGGTCGTTCAATGACTACTGCTATGCAAAAAGATATAGATAATACTTCTCCGTTCTTGTTAACAGATCAAAGCCAAGGCAGTCAAACTAGAGCAAAAAATCGAAACTATATCCTATTTGATGGAGGTGGACGATTATGCGTAGGTAACCATAGCTATATATGGAATACGGTTGATGCTATACAGTCCAACGCTATGGTAAATAAGTATAGTGGTAGTAATAAAACAATTAGGTTTGTACAAGTTCCTGATAACAGCGGAACATATTGTAAGCAAAATTCGGGCAAATATCCAGATATTAGTCAGGATGGTTCAATAGAAATGCTTGATGAAGGTGACAGGGAAATGAATATATACAATTTTTCCGTTTCAAGCAATGACGCTGATTATGACGCCGTAACTAATCAAAGAGTTTATACTATACAATTTACAATAGGATCGATAACAAATAAGGAATATGGTGTAATATCAAATAATGAGTGTAGGGCTCCGAGCGATGCACAATCGGATGTTGACTATTGTTCTATCAATAGTTTTACGATTACAGCACGAGCTGGTAATAAGCTAAGTAGCGAATAAGGAAGTGTGTAATGGAATATCCTAGAAAATATAAAAAAGCAGCGGTATCGATATTCATTGTAATATTTACTGCTCTTCTTGTCCTTGTTATAACGGTTGGTTTTACCATGATTATGATTCGTGATGTACAACAGTCATCTAGCACTGACTTATCACAAAGTGCGTATGATTCAGCTCAGGCCGGTGTTGAAGATGGCAAGAGAGCTTTGCTGGCTTATCAGTATTTTTGTGGTGGAGGAGGATCTAATTCGACACTGTGCCAAAATTTCAGAAATAATGCAACAAAATGTAATTCTAGTCTTTCTATTATTGACACCAACGAAAGTAATGGTGAAGTCGGTGTAAGTACTGGAAACAATCCTAAAGATTCAGAGTTTAACCAAGCTTATACATGTCTAAAAATATCGCTTTCAACTAATGATTATCTTGGAAAGCTAAGCAAAGATGCGTCAAAAGTCATCTCTCTATCAGGAACTCAGACTTTTGATCAAATAGTAGTCCAATGGTACAACAATGATGATATACCTGATGGCACGTCATCATTGCAGCTTACCAAGCCTAGTGGGTCGCAGCTTTTACTTAATCCAGATAATTGGAAGCAAGATAGACCATCTCTAGTGAGACTACAGTTTATTAAATTTAATAGTGGTGGAAGTTATAATGCTTCAGTCTTTCTATACCCATATAGCCAGTCTTATTTTAATCCAACGTTTTCTTCGGCGGCTTCAATAAAAACACCGTCATATGCTCAGTGCAGTTCCAGTACAACAAGTGGGTATGCTTGTTCTCAAGTTGTTGATTTAGGTGGTAACACGGTCAGTCCTTCTGACACTGCACTGTTAAGAGTAACCGCTTTGTACAATTCTATGCATTATAGAATCTTGCTAAGAAGCAGCGCAACCGGCCAAACTGTTCAATTTAATAACGTACAGCCAGAGATTGATTCAACTGGTAGGGCTGGAAATCTATTTAGACGATTAGTAAGCCGAGTTGAGTTAGGACAAGTAAATTTTGCTTATCCAGATAACGCCCTAGACACAACAAAATCAATATGTAAGGACTTTACTGTAACTGATAAGGATAGTAGTAATAAATTTACATTGTCAAATCAATCTGCAAGAGATTGTTATGATAGTCTAAAAAATTAATTTACAAGACTATTTAGAATGAAAGTGTTCATAAGCGTCTTTCAGATGTGAATCAGTTATATGAGTATAAACCTGAGTTGTAACTATACTGCTATGTCCAAGCATTGTCTGTACGCTTCGTATATCAGCACCATTCATAAGTAAATCGGTTGCAAAGCTATGCCTCATTGTGTGTGGTGTAACATGTTTAGTCAGTCCGGCTATTTTGGCATATTTTTCAATTATTCGCTGTATACTCCTTGCTGTTATTCTCCTATAACTACCATCATTTGCTGATATGTTGTTCCTACTATAACTAAGAAATAGAGGAGGAAGGTTGTCTAATCTCTTTTGCAAATATGAAGATAATGATTGTGCTGCTTTTTCACTAATGAAGACAAGACGATCTTTATTGCCTTTACCACGTACTGTAAATTCTTTTCGTTTTAGATTAATTGATCCTTTATTTAGCGAAACAAGTTCTGAAACACGTAAACCGCTAGAAAATAGAAGTTCAATAATTGCACGATTTCTTAAATCAATCTCACTTTCATCGTGAATGGCAGACATTAATAATTTGACCTCATCAATATCCAAAAAAGTAACTTGCTTACGAGTTATTTTAGGTAATTCTATTTTTTCTGGTGACAATGATTTAATATCTCGTTTTGATAGATACAATAAGAAGCCCCTAAGTGCTATAAGGTGGTAGCATTGGGTTATGCTAGCTAACGATTCATTATTATAATTTTTGTATCTGTTTAGCCAAAGTCTATATTTTCTAATTTTTTCAGAGGTGATACTACTAACTTCGATATCACCAGCGAATTCAATGAATCTTTCTAGATATAATTTGTAGTTCTCGGCGGTTTTACTAGATCGTCCTCCTTCGACTTCGAGATGTTCTATGAAATCTAAAATTAATTCAGACATATACATAATCTAAGCATAACTCAAATAATTATAATGTCGAATGCTTTGATATAATATTATATGTATAAAGCAAGAAAGGTATTCTATGACAAAAGAAGGAATTGAGAAAACGCTAATTTTATTTAAGCCAGATGCGGTTCAGAGGGGGATTGTTGGTGAAATACTTTCGAGATTTGAGAAAGTTGGTTTGAAAATAGTTGCAACAAAAATGATTGCACCAAGTAGAGAACATTACTACAAACATTATGAGGAAATAGGAAAGTTAGAAACAAGAAGGGGTGAAGATGCCTTCAATTTAACGCTTAATTTCATGATGCAAGGGCCGGTAATCGCAATGGTACTAGAAGGTGTTGAGTCAATAAGCTTAGTTAGAAAGCTAGTTGGTCCTACCGAACCTAAAACAGCAGCCCCCGGGACGATACGAGGTGATTACTCGCATATGAGTTTTGGATACGCTAATAGTAACGCAAAGGGGGTCTCCAACTTAATACATGCTAGTGCTAATGCCGATGAGGCTGAGCAAGAAATAAATCATTGGTTTTCTGATGAAGAGATATATGAGTATCATGTTTTACACGAGAAGTTCACTCGTTAGAAGTTGTGTGCTAAACTAAAATGGTAGGCCCTGGTAGCTTAACTGGATTGAGCAGATCCGTCCTAAGGATAAGATTGTAGGTTCGAGTCCTATCCGGGGCACCATTTTAGTATATGAGTAAAAATATATTGATTAACACATTTGATGGCCAACGCGATGATGAAACGGTTGAAACTATCGTTAGAAAAAACTCCCTTTTTTTATGGAAATTCTTCTTGGTAATGATATTATTTTTAGCTTTGTTTTTTGTTAGCCTTTCATTAAATTTTGTTAATCTATATGTTTGTGCAGGTGTACTGTTTATTTTGTTTTGCATTGTCGTACATTGTCTTATCGTTTGGTATTTCTCGATATATATTATTACTGACCAGAGAGTGAGAACAATTAATCAGAAGAATTTTTTTATAAAAGAAGTTTACGATATAGAACTTAGCAAAATACAGCATATAGGTTATAAAATACCGAACATTATGGGATATATTTTAAATTATGGGACAATCATAGCTCAGACTGACTCCGGTGATTTAATAATGCACTATATTCCGGAACCGGATAAGATATATAATTTATTACAGAACTTAACAAAAGGTAATTAATAGATGTTTAAACTACACAAAAAAGAGAAAGAAACTGCCAGCGCTCCTTCATATAAGATAACGAAGGATACTATAATCGAGCATCGAAGAAAAGTTATAGCTGAGGGTAGAAGATTTAAATATCCGTTTCAGTACTCCAAGCACAAGCTTGTATTTAATACAATAATTATAAGTTTTGCTGCTCTAATTGTGTTTTCTGTTTTTGTCTGGCAACAGCTATATATTGCCCAAAATTCCAGTGATTTCTTTTACAGTATAGCAAGAATATTCCCACTTCCTGTAGCTAAAATTGATGGCGAAAACGTTTTATTCAGTGATTATTTAATGAAATATAGAAGCGCTGTTTTTTATCTTGAGAACAAAGAGCAAGTCGATTTGAGCAGTGCTGATGGTAAAAAACAAGTAGCTTACGTAGAACAACAATCTTATAAAGACGCACTAGCAGATGCATATGTAAAGAAAGTTGCTAATAAAAGTCACATTACTGTTAGTGACCAAGAAGTAAATGATTTTATTAAAAATCAGAATAAAGAAAATAACGTACAGCAGTCAACGTACGAGGCAGTTATAAAGGACTACTATAATTGGTCTCCAAGTGAATATAAACAAATTGTAAAGGAAAAGATGCTAAGACAAAGGGTTTCATATTTAATTGATGGCACAGCTAAAAAACAAAATGATCTATTATCGAGCTATATAGTAAAGAATGGTAGCGATAAAACGCTAAAGAATATAGTAGAAGACTTTAATAAAGCACATAACTATAATTTGAGTTATGCTGAGTCTGGTATCGTTTTAAAGTCAAATCATGACTATGGCCTAACCAGTGAAGCTTCGTTATTAAATAAAAATGAAATTTTAAAATCGTTTAAAACGACGTCAGGTGATGGCTACTATTTTATACAGCTTCTAGATAAAAACAGCACAAATGTTAATTATGGCTATGTAAAAATTTCACTGACACAACTGTCAAAAGACATAGATGGCGTAGAAAAAAGTGGAAAAGTAGTAAATTATATAAAATTGTGATTATTACGAACAAAATAATGGTTCGTTGTTATAAAGACATGTATAGAAAAAACAAAAAAACGGCTTTCAAATAAGTCGTTTTTATTAATAAATATGGCGGGCCCGACCGGGTTCGAACCGGTGATCTCCTCCGTGACAGGGAGGCGTGATAGACCAACTTCACTACGAGCCCATACTTACCACTCATTCTATCACCTATTAAAAATTCTGACAACGTGTTATATTAAATTCATACTGAATTATTATACATGCCACTGTAGCTCAGTTGGTAGAGCGACGCTTTCGTAAAGCGTAGGTCATCGGTCCAATTCCGATCAGTGGCTCCAGTTATATTGGATATAGAAAATATGAGTATTAAAGAATTTAAATCAGATTTAATGTTTTTTTTAAAGAGCAGGTTTCTACTTGTCTCGTCGATTATCGCACTTGTAGTTTCACTTATTTTAATAATAATATTAATAGCTAGCATACATCAGAGTGATATAAGACTTGTCGTAAGGTATTCATCATTTGGTATTACCCATTTTTATAGAGAACAGTGGTCATATTTTATTAATTTTGTAATATTTTCTTTTGTTGTTTATTTAGCTCACATGCTTATATCAATCAAGGTATATAAGAAATATAAAAATATTTTTGCATCAAGCATTCTTATATTCCTTACGTTTTTTATTTATATGATTGTTTGGTCGACTGTAATGCATATTGTTGCTTTAATTTAATTCAAGTAGAGTAAAGTTGATATATGAGTGATTTAGAAATACCTTTGGGGAAAAGAACAAAAAAATATCGTTTTTTTGAGATGCTTCCAGCTATTTTGAGCTATGGATTAATAATTCTGCTGTTTGTACTTTCGCTTTTGTCGCCGTTACTGGCAGCGATATATGTAACATTGATAATAGTTATTATGTTTATAAGGGCAACGATAGTGGCTGTTGATACTATGCATGGGCGAGATAAACTCAACCGTGCTATGGAAGTAAACTGGCATGAACGTTTGCTAAACTTAGAAAAACCAAATGAGTCTTTGAAAAGTATTATAAATTTACGTCAGTCGGATAAAAAACAATTTGACTACAGTAATCATCTATTAAATTTAAAAACTATTGCTAAGTCATCTGACGGTCGTTTCCCAAAACCTTCACAAGTTTATAATGCGATTATAATAGCGGCATATAATGAGCCTATTGAAGTTATAGAACCTACTATTAAATCATTAGTTAATACAACTTATGATAAAAGCCATCTTATAATCATCTTTGCATATGAGCAGCGTGGTGGAGACTCCATTAAAGAAACAGCTGAAGCATTACAAAGAAAATATAGTAAAGATTTTTTTGCTTTTCACATAGTGCAGCACCCTAGTGACATACCGGATGAAGTTGTTGGCAAAGGCGGTAACATAACATATGCTGGCTATTTTTTGAAGCAATGGCTTAGATTTGTCAAAATAGATTACAGCAAGGTTATAGTAACGACGCTCGATTGTGACAATAGGCCTCATGAAAAATATCTTGATTATGTAACCTACGAATTTATCGTTCATAAGAATAGAAAAAACTTGGCATATCAACCAGTCTCGCTTTTCTTGAATAATATTTGGGATGCACCGGCACCAATGCGAGTTATAGCAACTGGTAGTTCTTTCTGGAATATAATCTGTTCCGTTAGACCAAAAACACTTCGAAATTTTGCGTCACATGCTCAACCTATGGATGCTCTAGTTGGAATGAATTTTTGGAGTACAAGAACTATAGTTGAAGACGGACATCAGTATTGGAGAAGCTTCTTTTTCTTTAAAGGCAATTATGAAGTAATTCCGTTATATATACCTATTTACCAAGACGCCGTCATGTCAGATAGCTATGTTAAAACGTTAAAAGCACAATTTATACAATTGCGTAGATGGGCATATGGAGCATCGGATGTTCCATATGTTGCTGTGAGAGTTTTCTCTAGAGACAGAGAAGCGCCGTTCTTTACGGGTCTTGTGAAATTTATTGAATTGATCGACAGTCATGTAACTTTGGCTAGTATGGCTCTTCTCGTAGCTTTTGGCGGATGGGTGCCTCTTCTTGTAAACAATCATGCGGCTAGAAATGATATTACAGTCCATAACTTACCAGACACTATCAGTATGATACAGAGTGTTGCTATGATAGGTCTTATCATAACGGTTATTCTGGCCTACCGAATGCTACCACCAAGACCAAAACGCTATAAAAAGAGTAGATCGCTGTTTATGATTATTCAGTGGATTTTAATGCCAGTTACAACAATTGTTTACAATTCATTTTCTGCTTTATACTCTCAAGGTCGTTTACTGTTTGGAAAGTACTTAGACAAATTTGATGTTACAGAAAAAACAACAGTATCGCTTATCGATAATAAGAAGGAAATAAAAAAACAAATAAAAACAAATAAAAACAAATAAATGGTGGGCGATACAGGGCTCGAACCTGTGACCTCATCCACGTCAAGGATGCGCTCTAGCCAACTGAGCTAACCGCCCACAATGTAGATATTCTATCAGAGTATAACAAAGCTTGCAATAACTCGTTTTTTATATAATAATCTATACATACGTTGATGCGGAGTAACGAACCGATGAGTATCGTGATTGGTGTACACGTTTTAGCACCAATATAAAAGTGCCTTGCCCAGAAAAATAGGTAAGGAAGTCCGGTGGAACCGCCCAGATGGGCCCGAACATGTATCATATGATACATGTTATTTTTTTATTATTAAGGAAAGGAATACTATGGAAGAAAAGAATGAACAATTAACAACTATGAGACATAGTATGGCACATATAATGGCAGCAGCTATAAAAGAGCTGTGGCCAAATACAAAATTTGGTGTAGGTCCAGCGGTAAAAAACGGATTTTACTATGATGTTGATTTAGGTGATAATAAAATATCTGAAAACGACTTTAAAAAAATTGAAGATAAAATGCATAGTATAATTGCTGAAAAACTTACTTTTGAAAGAATTGATCTCGATATTAATGAAGCAATAAAATGGGCTGATGATAACAATCAAATATATAAAGCCGACTTACTAAATGATTTGAAAAAATATGGAACAACAAACATCAATGATCTTAAAAACAAAAGATATGGTGAGAGTGTTAGCGATGTAACTTTTTATAAAATAGGTAATTTTACTGATCTATGTAAGGGTCCGCATATAAGCAACACTGGTGATGCGGGTTTTTTTAAGCTCATTGATATTTCAGGAGTATATTGGAGAGGCAAGGAAGGGAATAATCAGTTACAGAGACTATTGGGTGTTGCCTTTCTTGATAAAGAGTCACTCGATAAATTTATAGAATCTCGCGAACTTGCTAAAGAGAGAGATCACCGTAAAATAGGCAAAGAATTGGATTTGTTCACATTTTCTCCGTTAGTCGGTCCAGGTCTTCCGTTGTTTACACCTCGAGGAACAATCCTAAGGGAAAAGCTAGGAGCATTTTCCCAGCAACTTCAAGAAGCTGCTGGTTATCAACGTGTTTCAATTCCACACATGACAAAAATAGATTTATATAAAAAATCAGGTCACTATGACAAATATCCAGAGAGGTTTGAAGTTACTAGTGTTGAGAGTGAAGATAAGTTCATGCTTAAACCTATGAACTGCCCACATCATGCTCAAATTTATGCCAGTAGACCACGAAGTTACAAAGACTTGCCAGTTAGATATATGGAAAATACTATTGTTTATAGAGATGAGAAAGCCGGAGAACTGCACGGTCTTAGTAGGGTTAGAGGTGCTACTCAAGATGATGCACATGTTTTTTGTAGAGCTGATCAGATAGAACAGGAGTTCACTTCTATCATGAATATGATAAGAGTCATGTATAAGCAATTCGGCTTATCTTGGAGAGCTAGGCTTAGCTTTAGAGACAGTACTGATAAGTATCTTGGTGACGGTGAATTATGGGATTATTCACAAGGTATTATAAAAAATGTTGCTGAAAAAATGAAGTTGGACTATTTTATTGCAGAAGGTGAAGCTGCTTTTTATGGTCCTAAAATAGATATTATGGCAACTGATGCATTAGGGAGAGAATGGCAATTAGCAACGGAACAACTTGATTTTGTCCAACCAGAAAGATTTGATTTGAAATATACAGACGCTAATGGGGAAGAACAAAGGCCTGTTATGATACATAAAGCTCTGCTTGGATCGCTTGAAAGGTTCATGAGCGTATATATCGAACATACTGCTGGGTGGTTCCCGATGTGGATGGCTCCAGAACAAGTTCGTATTTTGACTATAAATGATCAGGTTAGTGACTATGTTGATCTAGTGAAAGATAAACTATCAAAAATTCTATTTATGAAACCAGTAAAATACAATGAGCTAAGATTTAACTGTGATGATAGGAATGAAAGCTTAGGCAGAAAAATAAAAGATGCAAATGCTTGGAAAGTTCCGCTGCAACTTATAATAGGTCCAAAAGATAAAGATAAGGGCGTTGTAAGTGTTCGAGGAAAAAATATCAATGAAGTTGTCGATCTCGATAAGTTAGAGGAATTTATATTAAACGTTAATTTATAATGAATGATAAAATAATTTTTATCGTTGGCCCTACATCGTCTGGTAAAACAGCTGTATCAATTGATTTAGCAAAAAAAATAGGCGGTGAGATAATATGTGCCGATAGTCGAACCCTATATAAGGGTCTAGATATCGGTACTGCAAAACCTGACGAAAAACAGAAAAAAGAAGTAGCACATTGGGGAATAGATTTAATTTATCCAAATGAGAGTTATTCTGTGGCTGATTTTAAATTATATGCAACACAAAAAATTGAAGAAATAAGCAGAAGGAATAAGACCCCTTTTATAGTAGGTGGATCTGGTCTATATGTTGATTCGATATTATTTGATTATAAATTCGGTAAATTGCCCAATATTGCTTATAGAAAACGTTTGGAAAATTTGAATTTTGAAGAATTAATTAACATTTGTTCACAGAAGAAGATAGACCTACCATCTAGTATCAGAAAAAACAAAAGGTACATAATAAGAGCTATTGAGCAGGGTGGTATAAATGACAACAGGAGAGAATGTCCAATAGATAACGCAATTATTATCGGAATATCGGTTGATAAAAATACGGCTAGAGAACGCATATCAACACGAATATTAAATATGATAAAATATGGCGTTATCGATGAAGCGATTGCTGTTGCAAACAAATATGGGTGGGACAACAACGCTATGTCAGGAAATATATACTCCATTATCCGAGACTATATAGACGGAAAAATTGACTATAATACCATGATTGATCTAAGCGTTTTAAAAGACTACCATTTATTCAAAAGGCAGATGACTTGGCTTAAGAGAAATAAGAAAATCGTTTGGCTTAAACCGGAGAAAGTTGAGGAATTTTTATTAAACAAAACAAACATGCTACAATGATAAGGGAGTAAAAGTTTTGATTGAAGCATTATTTGGTTCAAGAACTAGGGTAAAATTGCTTCACCTGTTTCTTAATAATCCAGGTAAGTCGTTCTATGTAAGAGAAATTACTAGATTAATCGATGAACAGATTAATTCAGTGAGAAGAGAGCTCTCTAATATGATGGGAGTAGGAATTGTAAGTAGTTTTAATATTAATAATAAACTTTATTATAAAGTTAATCAGAGGTATGAATACTATTTACCATTAAGAACTATCTTTTCTGATAGCAAAAGTAATGATACAATTGGCGACTATCATGAAGAAAAAACGAGCATTAGTGATATCGTATGTTCGATTAAAGGTGCTAAAATTGTCATTGCGTCAGGTGTGCTTGTAAGTGGTTCCAAAAACAACGTCGATTTATTGGTTGTCGGTGAGGTGTCAAAGTCTATAGTCGATAGATCAATAAAAGAGATAGAAAATCATTTGAGCCGTGAAATAAATTATTCAGTTTTATCATATAATGAGTTTTACTATAGGTTAAGCGTTAGAGATAAATTTATTATGGGAATATTAAATGATAAGCACGTTGTTATAGTTGATAAAGAGAATATTCTAAAGTCAAAGAAGGAGGACTAATAATGTTTGACATTGAATGTAAAGGTGGAAATGATGTTGTTATTAATACAAAAAAATCAGCGATTGTTATTGATCCTAATGTGACAATGTTGGGACTTAAGCAGTTTAAAATTAGTGGTATGATTGAAGCTATTACTGAAAAAGACTTTTTAGTAAAAGATGACAATGTTGTTATCGAAGGTGCAGGTGAATATGAGGTTGGTGGTCTTTTAATTTATGGAACTGCAGTAAAAAGATACATTGATGATGATAAGGATCCACACAGAGCCGGAACTATATATAAGATAGTATGTGATGGTTTAACAATAGCCATTATAGGAAATGCCAACAGTAAAACTGATTTTGGTAAAGTTTTAGCTGACGGTAATAACACAATCGATGTATTGATTATTCCTGTAGGTGGAGGCGGATACACTATTGACTATAAGGATGCTGCCAAGATAGTAAAAGAGCTGGAACCGAAAGTTGTTATCCCTGTTCATTATAAGGAAGATGGTATAAACTACGAAGTTCCACAGGATAGTGTCGACCTATTTATTAAAGAACTATCGGTTGATGTAGAAGATGCTGGATCAAAGTTTAAAATTAAATCGGCTGAATCTTTGCCCGCTTCTTTGACAGTTGTTAAAATTAGCAAATAAGTTTTTTTGGAGAACTAAAAAAGAGGCTATAAAGCCTCTTTTTTAGTTATTGTCTGTAATTGAGTTTTTCTTTAAGGTTCTTATCGCATTAGTGCTTAAGACAAGCCTTATTCTCTGCCCATCGACTATAACAGTCTTTTTCTGCAGATTTGGCTTGAAAACTCGTTTTGTTCGGCGAAGAGAAAAGCTAACATTATTGCCGTATTGCTTTCCCTTGCCAGTAAGCTGACATCTTGATACCATATTAGTGACTCTCTTTCCTGAATATTACGATAATTATATAGTTATTCTTCCTATTAGTCAAGTTTTGTGTAGTGTGTCTAGGTAAAGATCATGCATTATAATAATTATGGACTGTAGTATATGACATTTGAGCATGTTCAGTATAGTTCTAATAAACAGTTTAGGCTAGATATCAAATCTATAGTAGAATAATAATATGATTATTCCTGTCGACATACTTTCGCTTATTATAGTTTTTATCTTAGTAATTTTATCAATATCATTTCATGAAGCATCGCACGCGTATGCCAGCAACTGGCTAGGTGATAATACGGCAAAAAATGCTGGTCGTTTGACTTTGAACCCATTAAAACACATCGATGTATTGTTTACTATAATAGTGCCTGTAGTCTTAGCGATTTTTAATTTACCAATTATCGGTGCAGCAAAGCCGGTTCCTTATAATAAAAATAATTTAAAATATGGTAATGTTGGAGTAGCGCTGGTGGCCATAGCTGGTCCTGTAGTCAACTTTATATTGTCATTTGTTTTTTATGTTATCTATTTTATTCTTTCAACGAGAGTCAGTTGGTTAGGCTCGGCTTTCTACTATGCTTCTATATCAAATATATGTTTGTTCCTTTTCAATCTTATACCGATACCGCCGCTTGATGGATCCAGGGTATTATATTTGGTTATGCCTGATTTTATTAGAAACTTTTTTGATTCTGTTGAGCAAAAGGGACTATCGTTCATTTTCATAGTTTTTCTGTATATATTTAGTAGCTTTATTGGCAATTACGTATATTATTGTGCACTATTTTTTATACACATCTTTGCTGTTCTTGTTAAACTATTTTAATGATATAATGGTTATGTTCTCAGGAACTGGATGTTAATTGATTTTCCTAACATCAATTAGTACAGGGATCCCAAATGGTATATTTCCGTGGAAATATATTGAGGGAACCCACCTTGCATTAGCAGGGAAGTATCAGTCGTCCATTAATCCTGGGAACTTTTTGATTGAGTATTTTAGCTAGTTTATTTATAATGATATATGCAGTCCATTGGGCAATCGCTTGCATTTTGCAAGAGGAAAGTCCGGGCAGCATAGAGCATGACAGTTGTTAACGACAACCGGAGGAGACTCTAGGGAAAGTGCCACAGAAACTATACCGCTATGAAAGTAGTAAGGGTGAAATGAGTGGCTCAAGAGACCACAGTGCTATATGGTGACATATAGCAGAGGTAAACCCTGTCAGCTGCAAGGAAAATCTACCATAGATAGCTCGTCTGTAGATTTTAAGTCCGCTTGATTTTTTTGGCAACAAAAAAACTAGATAGATGATTGCTTAAACAGAACCCGGCTTATAGATGGACTGCACCGTTTAAGTTTTTTCTACCTAGTTTTTTATTATTACTTTGCTGATACTTTGACTATTTCAGAAAAAGCTTTTGATTCTTTAGTTGCTAGTTCTGATAGCATTTTGCTGTTTAGCTTAATATCATTATCTTTAAGATTCTTCATAAGAATGCTGTATGAGATACCATTTTCTCTTGAAGCAGCATTAATTCTTGTTATCCAGAGACTCTTAAGAGACCTTTTTTTGTTCCTTCGGTCTCGATAAGCGTACCTTAGGGCCTTTATAACAGCTTGCTTAGCTAGTCTAAAAGAACTAGTTCGGCTGTGTTGCATACCCTTAGCTGCTTTTAATATTTTCCTATGTTTTTCTCTGGTTGATACACCTCTTGCTACTCTCATACTAAACTCCTAATGCTTTCTTTATATTTTTAGCAAACGAACCTTTTACTACGGCTGTTGTATTAATAGCTCGCTTTCGGCTTTTACTTTTCTTTGCTAGAAAATGGCCGCCAAAAGCACGCTGCCTAGTAACTTTACCAGTCTTAGTTACATTCATTCTTTTTGCTGTAGCTTTATGGGTCTTAATTTTTGGCATATTATTTGCTCCTTACTGTTACACTTAGGTTGCGACCAGCCATTTGTGGCTCTTGTTCAACCACAACCTCACCGTCTAATTGATTTAAAATATTGTTGATCATTTGATATCCGAATTCTTTATGAGCCATCTCACGTCCTCTATAAAAAATCTGAATACGAACCTTATTGCCATCCTGCAAAAAACTTCTTATTTTTCGTAGTTTTATATCTAAATCACCTTTTCCGATTTTTAGACCAAAGCGCATTTGTTTGAGCTCGCTTTGTTTGCTATTTCTACGACTTTTTTGCTGTTCTTTCATTTTCTGGTACTGATATTTTTCCCAGTTTATGATTTTTGCAATAGGGGGATCTGCATTTGGCGATATTTCAACTAAATCGACACCAGCATTCTCCGCAAGTCCTAATGCTTCAGATCTAGACATTATACCTGCTTGAGAGCCATCCGTGTTTATAACTCTTAATTCGTTTGCACGAATCTCCTCATTTATACGAATTTTGGTACCGATTGTCGTAATCTCCTCTCAATATTAAAAGTGCAACTAAACATTGCTTCATTGAACATTTTATCAGATAGACGACCAAAGTACAATAGTGGTAAAGCTCATCAATTCGATGTCTTTTAACAATAAAAAGAGCTAATATATTTAATGACATTATTACAACAAGCGTAACCATTATACATAGTATGCATAAAAAACTTATTTATTGTCTAAGGTGAAAATATATAGATATAGCTTATGTTTATAGACAATACGACAACGAATTATCATATAACCTATATTTAATATAAAACGTGCACTAAGATATTACATACATATGTAGAATTTCAGACAATATACGTTAGCGTATTGACAGTTTTTTTTATTCATATAGAATACTAACTATTGGGGCTGAATTATTTTAGACAGAAGATCGTTAACATATTATCACGCATATCGTTTATACTCGTAAAGTATTAAATAAATGCAAAATTTACTGCAAAAGCAAAAACTGCTGTAGCACGAATCGCATCTGCGTTTAGTGCTCCTGTTTTTGCACCAGCTATTGCTTAGTATAAGTATTTAGCCATCGATTATTCGAATCTCAGCATGTTTGATTATCGGTGTCATATTTTAGTGCTGATAATAGTTTGTCTGACTAGCAAGCTATGAAATTACAGTCAAACTAAATAATTCTTTTTGTTATTTTTTAATTTTATTTAGTATTAAAAATAACTATATATGTAGAGTGATAATGTGTTTTCTTTTGGACCCGGGGGTAGTTCCCGGCAGCTCCACCAAATTTTATTTAGATATGGTAATAAAAAACAACCGCCTGCGAGGTACGGTTGTTTTTTCTATGTGGAGTTTATCAATGTTTATTTTTGGCTTCTGCATAATTTTTTTATTCAGAAGCTACCTCTATAATATGATTGTAAATTGGTTATGTCAATGATTTTCGTAAAAAAAATATTACAAAATATATTAACATGTTCTATATATTTGTATGTTTAAAATATGTATAGATGTAATTGTCGTGGAGACTATTTTATTAACACCTATGTAGTTATAAAAGTTAAATTCATACGATCTAAAATTATTAGCGATATTGAGCTATATGCTAATTAAAATATAAAGTTAGGCGTGTTAATAATAGCGACTGATATTTATGGTACAAACATTTTCTAGCAATTAGCATATTTAAAATAAATAAGAACGAATGAATTTTAATGTTTTATGTAAAGTTTAGAAAGTAGAGCTAGTATCATTTAGACTAAGCGATATACCAAATGGGTTTATCAAAAAAACATTCTGACTATTTTAGATAAATTACTAATGGTATAATAGACAATCCTTTATTGTGCCATTGAATAAATAACATATGTTAGAAGTGCTTATAGCGTATGATATTTGTGTTTGAGAATAATCACGCAGAACCTTCAATGCAGAATTATTAATTCGAGTAAAGTATAATATTTTTGCTAATTAATATGATAGGTTTGCAAATTAATCTATAGCTCAAAACAATAAATAAAGTTTAGGCCAGTCTAGCTTTAGTACACGTACGGTAATAGATAAGCGGATCTATGATTTTGTCCGTTTATAATATTATTATTTTGACTAGTAATCCGAGACTTAGTTTTTTAAAATCAGCGATATTTTCTAATTAATAGGTTAGTTATGATGACATTTTTAGTCTATAGAAAAGGTTTTACAACGGTATAATGTAAGCGAAATTACTAAAATACAACGTAGACAAAAAGTCAACGAACATAGTTTTAAAGATAAAGATTGTATTAATTACATAACGCATTGTATAAAAAACAATATAATATATATTGATATATAAAAAAGATTATGCTTATATATATTTATAGATTTGCAATAAATCTAAGCACATTACATCAAAGGCTTTGTCACTAGTTTCGGTATATTATATCGTAATTGACTCAGTGACGTGCTCAATAATTCAATAGTCATTTGTTGGTTATTATAATATTGAGCATGTCATTGTATAGCCGGTATGCTCCTAAAAGGAGCGGTCAGTCGCCTAGGATTTTCTTCCAATACGCGCCTATTATTTTTAAGGGCGGATGTTTACTGAAAAGAATGTGTTCTAGGCGCTTTGTTTTGTATAATACTAATAAGTATGTTTAAAAAAATTTTTTCTATTTTTACATTATTCTGTTTTTTGGCACTGGTAATTATATTTACTAAAACTAACCCACAAACAGCGGGACCATATGCCATACTTGCCGTTTTCATCTGTATATATGTCTGTTCAGTCGGTTTCTTTATTCTATTAATAAATATGATAAATAAAATTATATCTTTCTTTCTAAGACTAACGTCTAAAGAAACTGCTTATGCGAGCAAAAAAACTACAAAAAAAAATTATTACTATTCGTCGGTTCTTGGATTCACACCAGTGTTTCTTTTGTCTTTCAAATCAATTGGTAGCATAACAATTTATGAAATTATTCTAATAATTATTTTTATACTTTTGGGATGCACCTATATTGCAAAAAATAATTAGGCCACAGCTATATAAATTAGGTTAATTCTTATGCTATAATCCAGATATGGAGCCTGGCAGATCTTCGTTTAATAATGAGCCAAATCTTTTCGAAAAAAGTCACGAGAACAATCTTCCCGTTAACCCTAATTTTTATGAAAAGAATAGAGAAAACTCATTTGATCGTACTGACAATTCTAAAAATGAAGTATTTGGTGAAACAAAAAAAGAAGATAGTTCAATTAAATTACCGGCACCAGTTGCTAATACGGCTGTATCACCGGTTTATCAAGCAAAGCCATCTGACTCTAAAACTTTGTCAATTGCAGCGAACCCGTTGTATGCTAAGGATGGTGATGCTATAGAAAAAGAGTGGATTGATCGGGCAAAACAAATAATAGTCGAGACTGTTGATGATCCATATCTTAGAGAACAGCGGATAGGTGATTTACAGAGGGATTATATTAAAAAAAGATATGATAGGGAAATTAATAAACCAATTTAGAAAGCATACTAATGATTGATTTTTTGATTTTTTTCTTTCTTGTATTAGTTATAGCAATCGTGGTTGTCGCTATTATATTTGTTCTATATAGAAACTCTTTGCGTGAAGCAAAAAATTACGAACGAAGCTTAAAGATGATACCTATATATATTCATCTTCCACCGGCAACTGATGATATAAAATCTGGTGGAAGAGATGAAAGAGATGTAGTTGAAGAGGCTATATCTGGTGCTCAGGTTATGTATAACATAATTTCAAGCACCGCGACAAAGGGGTTTAAAAGCAAAATCTACGGACAAAGACACATATCTTTTGAATTAATTGTTCATGATGGACTTGTTCATTATTATGCTATGGTTCCAACTGTTTTGGTTGATGTTGTAAAACAGGCAATCATGGCTGCGTATCCATCTGCCAGATTAGAGGAAGTTGAAAAGGAAAATATTTTTAATAAAGCCGGTAAAATGAGCGGAACAATAGGCGGCGAACTTAGCTTAAAAAAAAGTTATGTTTATCCGATAGCGACTTATCAAGAGTCAAAACGTGATGCTGCTCGAGCGATATTAAACTCATTATCTCTTGCTTCAAAAGATGATGGTGTCGCAATACAGATCTTGATTAGACCAGCGAATGATAATTGGTCTAAGAACTCTGCAACAGCAACTTCAAGAATTAGAAAAGACAAAGGAACAAAAAGCATTGGTATTAATAGTGCGAGAGGATTGATAGAAGCTCTATGGAAACCGCCTGAGGCTAAGACGGTCAAACCAGAGGATAAAGAACTTAACTCTATTGAGCAGTCTACGGTTGAATCTATCGAAAATAAGACAAGGTATCCAGGTTTCGAGACTCTTATAAGAATAGTAACATCATCAAATACGTCGGCTCGCTCACAGGGATTATTAAAAAATGTAGTGGCAGCGTTCTCCCTATTCAACTCACCAAATAATAATGGTTTTAAGTTTACGCCAGCTCAAGATATAAATGAGTTTGTAAATGATTATATATTTCGTTTCTTTCCTCAAGCTAATAATAACAATATATTAAATAGTGTTGAACTGGCTACAATATTCCATCTGCCAGATCAAAGTAATATACCAACATCACAGGTTGTAAGACAAAAAGTTAAGCAAGTAGATGGTCCTAATGAACTTATGGATGAAGGTTTTCTACTTGGCTATAATGAGTTTCGAGGCATAAAGAAACCAATTAGATTAAGTACTAATGATCGAAGAAGGCATACTTATATAATTGGACAAACAGGAACTGGCAAATCCGTTCTATTGGAAAACTTAGCTTATCAAGACATGGTTGATGGTAAGGGTTTCGCTTTTGTCGATCCGCATGGCGATTCGGTTGAGTCATTACTTGGGAAAGTGCCTAGAGAAAGAGTTGAAGATGTAATATATTTCAATCCTGGCGATTTAGCAAACCCTATTGGTTTAAATATGTTTGAATTTGATAATCCTGATGAAAAAGACTTTCTAATCCAAGAAGGAATTAACATGCTATATGGACTATATGATCCGGGGCACACTGGTATAGTTGGTCCTCGTCTAGAACATATCTTTAGAAATTGTGCGCTATTGTTAATGTCAGACCCAAAAGGTGGAACTTTTATAGATATACCAAAGTTGTTAGTTGATGAAGATTTTCGACGATCTAAAATAAAATATGTTACTGATCAGCAGGTTTTGGATTTTTGGACTAAAGAGTTTCCTAACTCTCAAAGATCAAATGAAGCGGGTGAGGTTATAAGTTGGGTAGTCAGTAAATTCGGGCCATTTATCTCGAATGATGCAATGCGTAATATTCTCGGCCAAACAAAGAGTGGTTTTAATTTAAGAGAGATAATGGATGACAAAAAAATATTGCTTGTAAATTTATCGAAAGGAAAGCTTGGCGAACTTAACTCGAAACTATTAGGAATAATATTTGTTATGAAGTTCCAAGCTGCGGCCATGAGCAGGGCGGATTTGCCCGAAGATCAAAGAATTGACTTCAGTCTTTACGTTGATGAGTTTCAGAACTTTGCGACGGAAAGTTTCGAAGTTATATTGTCTGAAGCTAGGAAATATAGGCTGAACTTAATTTTAGGAAATCAGTTTATGTCACAGCTAACCGATAAAGTTCGTGAGGCAATTCTTGGTAATGTTGGGACTGTAGTTAGTGGTAGAATTGGTATAACAGACGCTGAAGTGCTCGTTAAGAAATTCTCACCTACTTTTGATGAAGAGGACTTAACCAAACTTCCTAACTATCAGTCTATTGCGTCGGTCATGATTGGTAATGTACCATCATCGCCGTTTAGCATGTCATTTGTTCCACCAATGGGCACGACTAATCCAAAATTGGCCGATGCATTGAAAAAATTATCAGCTATAAAATATTCAAGACCAAGAGCTGACGTTGAAAGAGAAATATTTAGTAGATTAAGTTCAGCTGCACCAACAAGCCACAATGTTCAGCAAGATGTAGCAACTACTACGCCACTTAATAATGATAGTGGTAGAAAAACATCTTTTCTTGATGAATGGCTGAAAAAAAGGCAGCAACTAGGTGGATCAAATAAAATTAATAATAAAGTAAGTAATGCTTCTATGCCGAACAAAATTAACGGTATGTTTAGCAATGATTTAGCGACGGTGTCTAATCCGAATAATATATCTAATCAAAATAATGCTGTAAGCAACAATCTAGGCAAAAAAGATGAAACGTTAAATATACGGAGTAAAAACAACAACAGTAATAATGATAGTGAAGTTACGATTAAGTTAAGATAATTTTGAATATAAAAATAGTTCAGCTTATCTGTAAAAACTTGAGAAAAAACAAAAAACATATATAATATACACATATCTAATATGTATAGCTCGTAAAAGAGAGGTAGTAATGTCCAAACAAAAGATAGATGATTCCTATAATGGTTCACAGATACAGATACTGGAAGGACTAGAACCGGTTAGAAAAAGACCGGGGATGTATATCGGTAGTACCGGTAGTGAGGGCCTCCATCATTTAATAAAAGAAATAGCAGATAACTCTGTAGATGAGGCTATCGCAGGTTATGCTAATAAAATTATTGTTACGATACAAAAAGACGGTGGAGTAAAAGTTTCAGATAATGGAAGAGGAATTCCAGTTGATAAGCATCCGAAAACTGGTCTTTCAACTCTTGAAACAGTTCTAACGATATTACACGCTGGTGGTAAATTCGGTGGTGGCGGCTATAAGGTTTCATCAGGATTACACGGTGTTGGCTCGAGTGTAGTTAATGCTCTATCTTCGAAACTTACGGCCGAAGTGGTTCGTGAAGGAGTTTTATACTCAATTGAATTTTCGAGAGGAAAAACGACAAAACCTTTTAAAAAAGTTGGTCCAACAGATCGTCCAACTGGAACTACGATTATCTTTTATCCTGACCAAGAAATCTTTAAAGAAACGACAACTTTTGATTTTCAATGGGTCGTAGATTATCTAAGACACCAAGCGTATCTGACTAAAGGTATATATGTTACTGCTATTGACGAAAGAACCGACGAGAAAGAATCGTTCTATTTTGAGGGTGGTATTAAGAGCTATGTAGCCAGACTAAATTATGGTAAGGATGTAATCGGTAATAATATCTTTTATGTAGAAAAACAGGTCGAAGACTCAGTTATTGAAATAGCCGTACAATACAACGAATCATTCGTTGAGACGATAAGACCATTTGCCAACAATGTGCTTACACCAGAGGGTGGAACACATTTAGTCGGTTTTAGAACGGCACTTACAAGAGTAATTAATGACTACGCGAGAAAGACGAATCTTCTGAAAGAAAAAGAAGAGAACCTGACTGGTGATGATGTTAGGGAAGGTCTAGTCGCTGCTATTTTAGTTAAATTGCCAGATCCTCAGTTTGAAGGACAAACTAAGAATAAGCTGGGAAATACTGAAGTCAGAAGATATGTTGATCAAGTTATGAGTGAATATTTTTCATATTATCTTGATGAAAACCCAGCAATAGCAAAGAAAATAGTTAGTAAGGTTTTACTTGCTGCGAGAGCTAGAAAAGCGGCACGTGCAGCAAGAGACAATGTTATCAGAAAAAGTGCTTTTGATGGTCTCAATCTACCAGGTAAGTTGGCGGACTGTTCGAGTAAAGATCCTAAGGAATGTGAACTCTATATCGTAGAGGGTGATTCAGCCGGTGGATCAGCTAAGTCCGGGCGCGATAGCAAGACTCAGGCAATACTTCCTTTAAGAGGTAAAGTTTTGAATGTTGAGAGAGCTAGGCTAGATAGAATGCTCAATAATAATGAGATAGTAAGTCTTATCAAGGGCCTAGGAACTGGTATCGGTGACCAATTTGATATAAAAGGTCTTAGATATCATCGTATTATTATAATGACCGATGCCGATGTTGATGGAAGCCACATTGCTACGCTATTAATGACATTCTTTTTTAGATATATGAGAGGTGTTGTTGAAGGTGGCTATGTCTACTTAGCAAAACCGCCGCTATATCTTTTAAAAGGTGATGGTGGCAAGAGATTGTATGCCTATGATGATGACGAGAAAGATTCATTGTTAGCTAAACTTACTGAAGAGCGACGAGCCAGGGGCTTAAAAGTAAATCCAGAAGATCAGCCTATGAAACAAGCTGGATTAAATGACATACAGAGATATAAAGGTCTTGGTGAAATGGATGCTACGCAGCTATGGGATACTACAATGAATCCTGAAAATAGAATAATAATACAAATTCATGTAGAAGATGCTGAAAAGGCTGATGCTATTTTTACGAAATTAATGGGTGACGAAGTTCTACCACGTAAGAATTTTATACAAAGTCATGCAAAGGATATAGACCTTGAGGAGTTAGACGTCTAATGAAAAACGGTGAAGAAATAAAGAAAGAGGAATTTGTGCAGAATCATTCAAGACAGGTCGAGTCCAAAACTGTCGAAGATGTAATGGAGAACAACTTTTTAAGATATTCGATGAGCGTCATCATTGATAGAGCTTTGCCTGATGTTAGAGACGGAATGAAGCCTGTGCATCGAAGAATATTGTATGCTATGGGCGAACAAGGTCTTCGTCCAGGAGGAAAATTCTCGAAAAGTGCTCGTATAGCCGGTGATGTAATGGGTAAATATCACCCGCATGGTGATAGTGCTATTTATGATTCCATGGTCCGTTTAGCTCAAGACTGGGTAATGAGGTATCCGCTTGTTGATGGTCAGGGAAACTTTGGATCAATGGACGGCGACCCAGCAGCAGCAAGCCGTTATACTGAAGCTAGGCTTGGTAAAATAGGCAATGAATTACTGGTTGATCTAGATAAAGACACGGTAGATTTTCGTGATAACTATGATGGAAGCGAAAGAGAGCCGGTAGTTCTACCAGCAAAATTACCAAATCTTTTGTTGAATGGTCAAGTTGGTATTGCTGTCGGTATGGCAACGAGTATACCGACGCATAATCTTAGTGAACTAGTCGATGCTTCTATAGCTCTTATGGATGATCCGGATATTGATGTTAATGGCCTTATGAAATATGTCATTGGTCCTGATTTCCCAACAGGTGGCATAGTGTATGGCGGTCAGTCTATGAGGCAGGCTTATGCAACTGGAAAAGGTAGCGTTGTAATTAGAGCCGTAACGAATATAGAAGAAAATAAGAAGGGTCGATATACGATTATAGTTACCGAGATGCCTTATGGTGTTAATAAGGCTACTATGATTGAGAATATAGTCGATTTAGTTAAGAATAAGAAAATTACTTCAATCAGTGACTTAAGAGACGAAAGTGCTCGTGGCAGTGTCCGTGTCGTTATTGAGCTAAAAAAGGATGCATACCCTAAGAAAGTGCTTAACCAGTTGTTTAAATACACTTCGCTTCAGACGACGTTCTACTATAATATGCTAGCTTTAGTTGATGGCATACAACCTAGGGTTCTAGGACTAAAAGATATATTAAGTGAATTTATAATTCATAGAAGAAAAGTCGTTAGACGAAGAGCGGAGTTCGAATTAAGGAAAGCAAAAGAAAGAGCTCATATTCTAGAAGGCTACAAGATAGCTCTAGATAATATTGAGGAAGTTATTGCTACTATACGTGCTAGCAAAAATTTCGATCAAGCATGTGCGTCGTTAATAAAAAAGTTTAGTCTTAGTGAGATCCAAGCCAAAGCAATTTTGGCAATGCAACTCAGAAGACTTACTGGTTTGGAACGAAATGCTATAGAAAATGAATTGAGTGAATTATTGGAACTAATTGCAAAATTAGAGCATATCCTTTCTGATGAGAAAGAAATCCTAGAGATAATTAAAAAAGAACTTATCGAAATGAAAGATAAATACGGCGATAAGCGTAGGTCAAAGATTATCAATCACGAATTGGGCAAATTTAGTGATGAAGAACTTATACCAGAGGAAGATAGTGTAATAATTTTGACAGGAGAGAACTATATAAAAAGAGCTCCTCTTAATGACTTCAAACGTCAAAATCGTGGAGGAAAGGGCAAAAGGGGTATAACTACAAAAGATGAAGATCTTATAAGTAATCTAGTCTATGCAAATACTCATGATTATGTTTTGTTCTTTACTAACGATGGTAGAGTGTTCAGATTAAGAGCTTATGAAATACCAGTAGCAAGCCTTGTATCTAAGGGCGTTGCAGCGGTTAACTTATTACAGCTAAAACCAGAAGAAAAAATAACCTCTATCATCAGTTATGAAAAATCCGCTAGTGAAAATGGCTTTTTGCTTATGGCCACCGTGAATGGAACAGTCAAAAAATCGCCTATAGGTGATTACTTAAACATAAGGAACAACGGCTTAATAGCAATTAAACTAGATGAAGGCGATGAACTAAGGTGGATACAAAGAACAGATGATAAGAGTGATGTGGTTATTTCTACGTCGTCTGGTCAAGCTATCAGATTTGGTGAGAAAGACTTGAGGTCTATTGGACGAAGCGCTAGAGGCGTTAGGGGTATACGACTAAGGAAAGAAGACAAAGTTGTTGGTATGGATATAGTCGACAATAGTAATAAGTTGTTAGTTGTCAGCCAAAATGGCTATGGAAAAATAACTAATGTTTCTAATTTCCCAATACATAAAAGAGGGGGAATAGGCATCAAAGCAGCTGTCGTTACGAAGAAGACTGGGCCTATCGTTAATGTCAGTACAATAGATGCAGCTGCCGCTGAGATTCTAGTAATATCTACAAAAGGACAGGCTATACGAGTCAGCGTGTCAGATATACCAACTCTTGGAAGAATTACTCAAGGTGTTAGGATCATGAAGTTAAACAGTGAAGATATGGTAGCTTCTTTAGGCATAATGCCAGATCAGGGTGAGGATTCGCCTGCTGAAGAAGAGGTCTCCAACAAGAATGTTTAAATATAGATATATACTCGTCGTTGTATTAGCTTGGATTATTGCACAAGGCTTGAAATATATAATTGATTCTATTAAAAAACATAAGATGGATAATATTGATCAATTATTTCTACCTGGTGGTATGCCAAGTGCTCATAGTGCAACGGTAATCGCATTATTGACAGAGATTGCTCTATGCGATGGTATATATTCTAGTATTTTCGGTTTAGCACTGCTTTTTACGGCAATAGTTATATATGATGCTGTGATGGTAAGAAGATCGTGTGGTGAAATAGGCGCTACGCTAGTGAGCATTATCAATAATGACGGACGAAAGGATGTAAAGACTCCTTTCGTCGCCAGGGGTCATATGCCGCTAGAGGCCCTTGCCGGATCAGCAATAGGGCTTATTATAGGTATAGTTGTTTTTTTGGCAACAAAATAGTTTAAGATTATTGTTGACTTAGGTTAATCAGAAAGAGTATAGTACTTATTAGTCTTAGTTGTGAAAGCAACAAGCAACGTGGAGTTGTTGAGGCACATTGACAATTTAGTTGTGCAAATCATCGTCAGTCTTTTTGAGTTTTGATACGTTCAAACGTATCTCTTTTTTTGAGAGTTTGATCCTGGCTCAGGATGAATGCTGGCGGCGTGCCTAACACATGCAAGTCGAGCGGTAACAGGTCTAGTTTACTAGATGCTGACGAGCGGCGAACGGCTGAGTAACGCGTGAGAATCTGCCCTAAAGTGAGGAATAACTATTCGAAAGGATAGCTAATGCCGCATGTGCTCTACGGAGTAAAGCTTTATGCGCTTTAGGAAGAGCTTGCGTCGGATTAGGTAGTTGGTAAGGTAAAGGCTTACCAAGCCTACGATCCGTAGCTGGTCTGAGAGGATGATCAGCCAGACTGGAACTGAGACACGGTCCAGACTCCTACGGGAGGCAGCAGTGAGGAATATTCCACAATGGGCGAAAGCCTGATGGAGCAACGCCGCGTGCAGGATGAAGGCCTTCGGGTTGTAAACTGCTTTTATTAGCGAAGAATATGACAGTAGCTTTTGAATAAGCACCGGCTAACTACGTGCCAGCAGCCGCGGTCATACGTAGGGTGCAAGCATTATCCGGAGTGACTGGGCGTAAAGAGTTGCGTAGGTGGTCTGTAAAGCATTTAGTGAAATCTAACGGCTCAACCGTTAGGGTATTATTTGAACTTGCAGACTTGAGAGTAGCAGAGGTAACTGGAATTTCTAGTGGAGGAGTGAAATCCGTAGATATTAGAAAGAACACCAATGGCGTAGGCAGGTTACTGGGCTATTTCTGACACTCAAGCACGAAAGCGTGGGGAGCAAACCGGATTAGATACCCGGGTAGTCCACGCTGTAAACGATGGATACTAGCTGTTGGAGGTATCGACCCCTTCAGTAGCGAAGCTAACGCGTTAAGTATCCCGCCTGTGTAGTACGGCCGCAAGGCTAAAACATAAAGGAATTGACGGGGACCCGCACAAGCGGTGGAGCGTGTTCTTTAATTCGATGCTAAACGAAGAACCTTACCAAGGCTTGACATCCTTTGAAGCTTTGCGAAAGCAGAGTGTGCCTTCGGGAACAAAGTGACAGGTGATGCATGGCCGTCGTCAGCTCGTGTCGTGAGATGTTTGGTTAAGTCCATCAACGAGCGCAACCCTTACTTATAGTTGTATTTTCTATTTGGACTGCCTCGGTAACGAGGAGGAAGGAGGGGATGATGTCTGGTCAGTATTTCCCTTACGTCTTGGGCTAGAAACGCGCTACAATGGCTGGTACAATGCGCAGCGAAATCGCGAGATGGAGCTAATCGCATCAAAGCCAGTCCCAGTTCGGATTGTAGGCTGAAACTCGCCTGCATGAAGTCGGAATCGCTAGTAATCGCAGGTCAGCATACTGCGGTGAATACGTTCCCGGGTCTTGTACACACCGCCCGTCAAACCATGAAAGTGACCAACACCCGAAGTTCGATTCGTCGACCTAAGGTGGGGGGCATGATTGGGGTTAAGTCGTAACAAGGCATCCGTACCAGAAGGTGCGGATGGATTACCTCCTTTCTAGGGAGTAACAACGCTACTTTTAGAGAAATCTTTAAGCATAGCGAGGTCGGTCTAGTTATTGTGATGAGCTTACATAATAACAGTGCCCTTTAGGGCAAGACTAAGCTCAAAATTATCATTTAGACTGTTACGATGATTGCACAACTAAGTTGTTAATAATAAAAACGTCACTCTGTGGCGTTTTTTGTTTTTATGCTTGCCTTGTATAATTATATAGGGTAAAATAGTCTAAGTTCTCGTTATGGGGCAATAGCTCAGTTGGCTAGAGCACCTGCTTTGCAAGCAGGGGGTCCAGGGTTCGAGTCCCTGCTGCTCCACCATATGGGGGTGGATAGGCAAATGTCTATCCACTCCACCACATGTGAGAATTTGGGCGCTTAGCTCAGTTGGCTAGAGCGCCTCGTTTACACCGAGGAGGTCGGGGGTTCGAGCCCCTCAGCGCCCACCATATGATCCACATGGGGCTATAGCTCAGCTGGTTAGAGCGCGTCACTGATAATGACGAGGTCTGTGGTTCAAGTCCACATAGCCCCACCAGGAAGTACATTGAAAAAAAGTATTGCAAAAGATAAGTCATTTTGCTATATTGAAATACAAGCGAATGTTCAAAAGAACCTCTGGCAATTCCGTTTTGAGTAATTGTTAGAGGTTTTTTATTACTTCGAAAAAATTGCCACGTGAGTGTTTACTTTTTAAAAAGTAAATGATAGACTAAATAAGTCGCCTTGAGAGTAGATAGAGTTACATTAGAGTAATTCAGTTGTGCTCTTAAGTGAACATGATCGTTAACAACTTAAGAAGAAATTGATTAGAGTCAAAATAGTTGACGGTATAGTAATTGGTATTTGCCAATTACTAGTTAAGTCAATGCATAAAAAGGTATTAAAGAGCATTAAATGGATGCCTTGACGTATATCACCGATGAAGGACGTAGAAGACTGCGATAAGCTTCGGGTAACTGTCTAACAAGTGTTAATCCGGAGATTTCCAAATGGGGAAACCCAATATGAGTCATGTCATATTACTCATTTCTGAATACATAGGAAATGAAGAGGTAACCGACTGAACTGAAACATCTTAGTAGGTCGAGGAAAAGAAAGTAAATAACGATTTTCGGAGTAGTGGCGAGCGAAACGGAACGAGCCCAAACTTTATAGGTTTTTGTCTGTTTACAGACAAATAAGCTAATAGGCGAATGTCTATAAGGGGTTGTGAAATCACATATGACCAAGTCAGATTACTAAATTATGTTTAGGAATCTGATTTGCGACTACTGGCTATTAACGGTAGGTGAGGAAAGAATTAGTGTAGTTAGCGGAATAGTTTGAATGACTAACCATAGGACGTGAAAGTCGCGTATGCGAAAACTACATTAACCTTATATATGTTTTTTCGAGTAGGGCGGGGCACGAGAAACCCTGTCTGAATCTGGGAGGACCACCTCCCAAGGCTAAATATGATATACGATCGATAGTGAACTAGTACAGTGATGGAAAGGTGAAAAGAACCCCGGGAGGGGAGTGAAATAGATCCTGAAATTTAATGCTTACAAGGAGTCGGAGCATCTTCGGATGTGACGGCGTGCTTTTTGTAGAACGATCCAGCGAGTTAATTTCGTACGCAAGGTTAAGTCATGTGACGGAGCCGCAGTGAAGGCGAGCCTGAATAGGGCGTTTAGTGTACGGAATTAGACCCGAAACCGGGTGACCTAACCATGGACAGGCTGAAGCGACGGTAACACGTCGTGAAGGGCCGAACTAGAGTACGCTGCAAAGTGCTTGGATGATCTGTGGTTAGAGGTGAAATGCCAATCGAACTCGGAGATAGCTGGTTCTCCTCGAAATAGCTTTAGGGCTAGCGTCATGTAGTAATATTTGGGGGTAGAGCTCTGTAAAGGAATGAGGCGGGCAACCGTACTCATCCTTAACAAACTACGAATACCATTTACGTAATCATGGCAGTCAGAACATCGGTGCTAAGATCGGTGCTCAAAAGGGAAACAGCCCAGACCATCATCTAAGGTCCCTAAATATACGCTCAGTGGGAAACAAAGTGAGATTTCTTAAACAGCGAGGATGTTGGCTTAGAAGCAGCCATTCATTTAAAGAGTGCGTAACAGCTCACTCGTCAAGAGATTTTGCGTGGAAAATGTAACGGGGCTAAAGCGTATTACCGAAGATATGGACCTATCTATGATAGGTGGTAGAGGAGCGTTCCTATCTGCAGAGAAGCAGGATTGTAAAGTCCTGTGGAGCGTTAGGAAGTGAGAATGCTGGAATGAGTAACCATACCAAGAGGGGTGAGAAACCCCTCGGCCATAAGAGCAAGGATTCCTGAGCCATGTTAATCAGCTCAGGGTTAGTCGGGCCTAAGCCGAGGCGTAGAGCGTAGGCGATGGACATCAGGTTAATATTCCTGAACCGGTTATATTTTATGTACTGTTTATGGCGAGATAGTCGAAGCGGATTAATGGTTTATCCGTCCAACCTAGTAGGAATACAAAGGGAGTGAAAGTCGCTCTTCGGAGTGATAATTTTGGCAAAGGCGCTGACAAGAAAAGCAGGTACATTTATATGTATAGCCGACCGTACTACAAACCAACACAGGTGCTCGAGTCGAGTAGACTAAGGCTTACGAGAGAACCTTCGCTAAGGAACTCGGCAAACAAGCGACCGTAACTTCGGGATAAGGTCTGCCCCCACATCAGTGGGTGAGAGTTTTCGTATGTGAAGCGTGTGTTGTGTGGTTTAAGTAAAATTAATACCTTTAATCAATCACAAATTTCTTTTCTGAGATAACAATGCTTTATGTATGTGACTCGCATCTAATGATGTGGGGGCCGCAGCAAAAGAGCCCACGGAACTGTTTACCAAAAACACAGGTCTCTGCTAACACGAAAGTGGATGTATAGGGGCTGACTCCTGCCCAGTGCCGGAAGGTTAAGGGGATCGCTTTACGGCGTGAACTGAAGCCCCGGTGAACGGCGGCGGTAACTATAACCGTCCTAAGGTAGCGAAATTCCTTGTCAGGTAAGTTCTGACCCGCACGAATGGAGTAATCATTGTGGGCACTGTCTCAGCGAGGGTCTCGGTGAAAGTGCATTGGCGGTAAAGATGCCGTCTGTCCGTACCAGGACGAAAAGACCCCATGGAGCTTTACTACAGCTTTATATTGATTTGGATTATGACATGTGTAGCATAGGTGGAAGACTATGAAGTAGACACGCCAGTGTTTATGGAGTCACAGGTGAAATACCACCCTTGTCGTGATCTTGATCTAACTTATACCGTAATCCGGTATGAGGACCGTGTATGGCGGGTAGTTTAACTGGGGCGGTTGCCTCCTAAAGAGTAGCGGAGGCGTTCAAAGGTTGGCTAGTTTCGTATGGAAATCGAAATGATAGTGTATGCGCATAAGCCAGCTTGACTGTGAGGAGTACATTCCAAGCAGAGACGAAAGTCGGAGCAAGTGAACCGCTGTAATTTGTACATTTGTACATTGAATGTGGGATTGACAGCGTAAACGGATAAAAGTTACCCTGGGGATAACAGGCTGATCGCGCCCAATAGTTCACATAGACGGCGCGGTTTGGCACCTCGATGTCGGCTCATCACATCCTGGAGGGGGAGCACCTTCCAAGGGTTCGGCTGTTCGCCGATTAAAGTGGTACGCGAGCTGGGTTCAGAACGTCGTGAGACAGTTCGGTTTATATCCGGTATGGACGCTAGGAAATTTGAGAGAATCTGCCCTTAGTACGAGAGGACCGGGGTGGACGAACCTCTGGTGTATCGATTGTGGCCACCTGCTGCAGTGTCGAGTAGCTATGTTCGGATTAGATAAGCGCTGAAAGCATATTAAGCGCGAAACTAGCCTCAAGATAAGATTTCCCTATGAGGACACAGAAAGATTATCTGTTTGATAGGTGCAAGGTGGAAGTACAGCGATGTATGGAGCCGAAGCATACTAATAGTCCCATCGCCTTTTTATGTTTTTGTCGATTAAGCCAATTTTATTGACTATATCGACAAAATAGACTTAACTAGTAATTGGTGGTTATCAGACCACCTGTCAACTAAGTCTCTATCGATTTTTGTGACAGTTATGGACTTCGAATTTAGAATACTTAGGTATTTCTAATTCGGTGCCCATGGCGACGAGGAAACACCTGTTCTCATACCGAACACAGAAGTTAAGCTCGTCCGCGGCGATTATACTACGAAAGTGGGAAACTAGCACGGTGCCGAATTATAAGAGAGATCTCCGAATAGGAGGTCTCTTTTCTTTTAGGCTATTTTTTTATTGATGATAATAATAAGTTTTGTATATTTGTTGTGTGTTTATATCAGGCCTTGCCTCGTGGATGAACAAATCATTACATATGACATTTGATTTGATTGTAACTATTTTTTTATCTACGGTTATAAATTATGTGGCGTGATCGATCGAAGCTAATGCAGAAAATATACGAAGACTTTAATGTGAATATTGATATTGGTGCCTGTTGGTTCCGTTAGGCATGCTATAGCTATAATAGTATTTTAGCTATAAATATAAGTGCATGATTTTAAAAGGGTGAAAAGGAAAAGAGGCAAGCAAATGCATATTACTTTTCACAATAAATACTCAAACTGTCAATTGACATTACCGTGTTGACAAAAAGCATATGCTATGGTATTATAATGAACATAAACATCGCACATATGATGTTTTATATTAAAAACAATAGAATAAATAATGTGGAAATCTTATTAGATTGGAGGAAAACTTTATGTCAGGAACGATTTCAGGTGGCCGTAAGGCTGCAGAAAAAAATATTGCAAAGGATCCAAGCTTCTATGCTCGAATTGGTGCTATAGGCGGAAAGAACAGTAGGACTGGTGGTTTTGCTGCTAATCCAGATTTAGCTAGGATTGCTGGAGCTAAAGGTGGCAGAATAAGCCGTCGTGGCAAAAAGCTTGAGAAGTAGATAAAGTTATATAATCTAAGAAAGAAAATAGACCCCATCTAGGAGTCTATTTTTCGTCTTAAAGCACATGTCTTTGCTATATTTACTTTCCATGCGATTCCGCAGGAAGGGCAATAGTATCTGTCAGCAGTATCCTGTATCCCTATTGTGTTGCATCTAGGACAAGAGCTTCTTTGTGCTAGCCAATCCTGATATGTAGCAATACACGAGGCAACTAGCTTTTTATATATAGTAATTTTGTATTTTTTTGATAGTAACTCTTTAGCGTACTGCCATGCCGACACTTCCTGCTCAACTAGCTGTATGTCTCTGTTATATCGTCTATGCCCAAGTTTATAGTGCGCAATTTCATGTAATAATAACTGGGCACTATATTTTTCGGTTAACGAATAATGTATCGAGGATTGCTCATAATCGTAAGAGAAGTAAGCGTCTGGTGTGAATTTGATTTCCGGATAATCACTAAATATTTTTTTGACTGTTTTCTTCAAAGTTTCTGGCATAATAATAGCATCCGTATATAACTGCATTCTCAGGGTCGAAGGCTTGTTTAATTTGTGGTAGGTCTATGTATGAAGAGATGTTTTCTTCTATATACTGGTTTAAAAATTCTTGATAATTATTAAAGTAGGTTCCAATGCTACCACCGATTGAAATAATATTTGGCTGAACAACTGGTATGAAAGCTAGTAACCCGACTCCGATATTTCTTCCAATTTCCCTCCATACAGACACATCGTTAATGTCCTTGGCGAATTTATTGTATTTCTTGTAAATCGCGCTTCCAGCTGCAAAATTTTCCCATTCAACTAGCTCATTGTTGAAGTTTAATTTCATATGGCCAACTTCGCTATTATTAAGCGATTTATCGATGTTGCCATTATATATAACACCACCACCTATTCCGGTACTAACGGTTATATAAGCTAACGATTCAGGTTTGTTCTGAAGCGAGCTATATTCACCATAGGCGCCAAGCTTCGCATCATTTTCAAGCAATATTGGTATGTCTTTTCCTATTTTTTCTTTTAGGGATTTTAATAGATCAAAATCTTTCCATGGTAAATGAGCACACCTTCTAATTACTGAATCGTTAGAAAGTATCCCAGGGATAGCAATGGAAATTATTTCGATAGAGTTAATATCAAAATAGGATTTTATATTTTCAAGTAGCGAATTGACGTAATCTTCCTCATTTTGTGGTGTAGGAAATTTAAAAGATTTCGTTGGTATATAGTTACCATCATTGAAAGATGATATGAGTGTTTTCGTGCCTCCAGTGTCAATTCCTATAATCATGTAAGTAGTTTAACACAGCAGACTGATTAACTGTAACTTGGCCCCGTTTATGAATAACCGGTTTTCTTTACTTATACCTTGTTTTAAGGTAAAATAAGTTGAATTAGAGTGCGTGATTGTGCTCCAAGATATTTTATGAAAGGAGTCTAAAAAGACTTATGGCGAAGGACGCCGCAACAATAACAATGGATGAATTACTAGCTGGTGCTAGTGAGAACACAAAGCAAATAACAGCCGGGGAAACCATTAACGGTATTGTTTTGTCGATACATAAACATGAAATAATGGTTGATCTAGGCTCGTACGGCGTCGGAGTCGTTCCTAGAAGAGAAATGGGATTTATTCGTGATATTAAAATTGGTGATAAAGTAACGGCTAGTGTCGTTGACACTGATATAGAGGGTGGTTATGTGCTCTTGTCATTGCGAAAAGCCGTTAAAGATCACGGTTGGGATGAAGTGTTAGCAAAACAGGAAAGCGAAGAAGTCATTGATGTTGAGCCATATGATGTTAATAGAGGAGGTCTATTAATAGAGTATGAAGGTGTTAGAGGATTTCTGCCTGTATCTCAGCTATCAACAGAACATTATCCAAGAATTAGCAATAGTGATAAGGATGAGATTTTGCAGAGACTTAACGCATTAGTCGGAAAACCTATCAAAGCACGTATAATAGACGCTGATAGAAAAGCTAATAAGCTAATCTTTTCAGAAAAAGAGGCTATCAAAGATAGCTTAGCAAAGAGATTTGCTAGTCTCAAAGTCGGTGATGTTGTTGACGGTATCGTGACAGGTGTTGTTGATTTTGGCGTTTTTGTTAACGTTGATGGCATAGAAGGTCTAGTCCATATTAGTGAAATCAGTTGGGAAAGAGTAAATAACCCAGGTGACTATGTAAAAATGAATGACACCATTAAGGCTAAAGTCATCGCTATCGATAAAGATAGACTAAGTCTAAGCATGAAACAATTAACCGAGGATCCTTGGTTAAAAGAGATTGATAATTTTAAAGCTGGCGACAAAGTTGAAGGCACTATAACTAGGATTACTCCATTTGGTGCTTTTGTTCAGCTTAGCTCAGCAGTTGAAGCTCTAGTCCATATAAGTGAACTAGGAGACGATGATGTTGATCCAGAAAAGATTTTTACTTTGAACGAGAGAAAGAGTTTTGTGGTTCTTGATATTGATAAAGACAACCGTAAAATCTCATTGAGCTTGGGCGATAAGAAAAAATCATCAAAAAAATAGTTTAATTAAGAAAGGAGTGTGTACGTGGCTGACAAAGTTATAGTCATAGCTAATTCGATAACTGTTGGAGAGCTGGCGGACGCACTCCACATCTCGGTTACAAAACTTATAGGTGAGCTGTTTAAAAATGGTATCATGGCAACTATCAACCAGAGGATTGATTTTGAAACAGCTTCAATTATAGTTGAAGAATTGGGCATTGATGCCCAATTGCAACAAAAAGAAGTTGTAGCTCCAACAATTTTGAAAGAACATGTTCTTTCAAAAGGGGCCGTATCTAGACCACCCGTCATCGCTATGATGGGCCATGTAGATCATGGTAAAACGAGCCTTTTAGATGCTATCTTAGGTACTAAGCTTGCATCTAAAGAGGCTGGTGGTATAACTCAATATATTAGTGCCTACCAGACGTCTCATAAAGGTAAAACAATCACGCTATTGGACACGCCTGGGCATGAAGCATTTGCAGCCCTACGTCAGCATGGAGCAATGTTGACGGATGTTGTGGTAATTGTAGTAGCTGCTGATGATGGCGTTAAGCCTCAAACAGTAGAAGCTATAAAATTTGCGCAAAATGCTAATACTAAAATTGTTATTGCAATTAATAAGGTTGATAAAGAGACAGCCAATGTTCAGCTTGTAAAAACACAGTTAGCTACAGATTTTAATCTTGTCCCAGAGGAATGGGGCGGTGATACTGTTATGGTTGAAGTAAGCGCTAAGACTAAGAAAAACATAGATAAGCTATTGGACATGGTACTTCTAGTTGCTGATATTGAAGATCTAAAGGCTGATATAGATATTCCTGCTGAAGGACTTGTCGTTGAAGCTCATATGGAAGTTGGCCGTGGATCAGTTGTAAGCTTGCTAGTTGAGCAAGGTATACTAACACCTGGTTGCTTTATCGTTGCTGGTTACTCCTACGGAAGAATCAGGACAATGTTAGATTTTAAAGGCAAGGCGCTTAAACAGGCAACTCCGTCAACTCCAGTTACCGTGACTGGTTTTAAAGAATTACCGCAATTTGGTGATAAATTTATTATTGTTAAAAATGAAAAAGAAGCTCGAAATAAAGCCGCTCAAGTGAAACTTGAGCAAGAAAGAAATGTTGCAGTTACGAATGTGACTAGTTCCGATCTTCTAAAAATGATGAAAAAAGAAGATGAAGCTAAAGAATTTAGCGTTATTATCAAAGCTGATGTTCAAGGCTCCTTAACTTCAGTTGTGGATAGTTTAAAGCTCCTCAACACTAATAAAGAGGTAGTTGTTAACATTATTAGCAGCGGTGTAGGTAATATCTCCGAAGGTGATATCAGAATGGCCAATGATGGCAAAACGGTTATATATGGATTTAATATTGATATTCCTGTAGCAGTTAAAAAACTAGCACTTAGGAGCAACGTTAAGGTTAGACTTTATAAAGTTATTTATGAGCTATTGGATGATGCTAAAAAATCCATGGAAGATTTATTACCACCAAAAGTAACTGAAGTAGAAATCGGAAAACTAAGCGTTAAGGGTATTTTTAGAACAACCAGAGAGTATGTTATTGTTGGTGGTGAAGTTACTGACGGTAAGATGATACCAGGATCACTAGCTAGAATAAAAAGAGGCGGCGATGTCATATCAGAAGCGAAGATAATAAGCGTACAAAGAGAGCAACAAAGTGTCAAAGAAGCAGTAAAGGGCGAGATGTGCGGGCTTAGTGTCAGTCTTGATAAGAAGATACAAATTAATGAAGGTGATAAAATAGAGTTGTTCAATCGTAGCGTCACAAAACAGTCATTGTAATAATATAGCATTGGAGGATTTAACTATAATGTTTCAATTAGATGAAAAGTTTCTTAACGATTTAGGATTAGACAAGCTTCCAGAGGGACAGCATAAGGCGTTCTTACAGCACATATATGACGAGCTAGAGATAAGGGTTGGTACAAAACTATCCGAGGGTTTAAATGATGCCCAGCTTAACGAATTCGAACTTATTGCTGAAAAAGATGTTTCAACAATTAATAATTGGTTAAATCAATTTGTTCCAGACTATGCTACAAGAGATGATTTTATACGTCTAAAGAACAAGGCAAGTGTATCTTCAGATGATGACATTAACTTAAAAGGTGAATATACAGCTACTCAGTGGTTAGAAAAAAATAGACCGGATTACAAAAAGGTAGTCGAAGAAACGTTAAGTGATTTAAAAAACGAAATTATTGCTGAACGGGACGAAATATTAGGCTAGTGACAATAGCCATTTAGGTAGTCTTTACTGCTTATTATTTTTCCGCTTTTTGCAAGTATTTTATCAATAATAAGATTTTTTTTATCCATAAAATTAATTACAATAGCATTATCAGTTTTTTCGTCCTCGGTTTGAAGGTGAGAGGACAATACAATTATTTCGTCATCTCTATATCTGATGCGAACTTTAGGATATGATGAGTAAGCTCTTATTTTTCTTTCAGCATCGATAGCGTTGGTTGTTTCGGGTGCTATTATTGCATCATTTTTATTAATAAGACTGCAATAGGTAGCTTTACTAGCATCCTGCTTAAATGGAGCCATTCTATTATCAATGATATTTGGTAAAATATCCGTTAAGGTGTTCGATCCAAGTTCACCAAGCTTCTTATAAAGCTCAGCTTGATCTTCTTTTTTAGTAAGATGCACTTTTTTTTGACAATATATATCACCATCATCCATTTTTTCGGACAAAAGCATAATAGACACTCCAGTGTAGTCGTCACCGTTTAATATGGCAGATTCAACCGGTGAAGGGCCTCGATATTTTGGAAGAAGCGATGGATGTATGTTTATAATTCCATATTCAAAAAGATTAATAACATCTAAACTTATTAATTTACCAAAACTTGATAATATACCTATTCGCGCACCATTAATGGATGAAACATCATGGAACATTTCAGCACCATTGTTTGGCTGAAAATATTGGATATTATTGTCTACGGCAAATTGTTTTACCGGTGAATAGTGCACCTTATGGCCACGTCCACTCGGTTTGTCGATTTTAGTAATAATTGCTGATATATTGTAGCCGCTTGTGGTCAATGCCTTAAGTGTTATCAGGCTAAAATCATCAGTTCCAAAGAATATTATTGCTTTTGATTTCTTTATCATAATCAATTGGTTTTAAATCACCCTTATTATCCAGCCTATAAAATGCTTTTTTGCTATTTCTTATCTTGTCTACGAAAACGATACCTTTAGTATGTTCTACTTCATGCTGTATTGTTCTTGCGAGGAATCCTTCTGCCTTGAATTTTACCTCGTTACCATCAATGTCTAGTGCTTTAACTCGTATTTTGTTATAACGGGGCACTTTGCCATATACGTCGTTTACGCTTAAACATCCTTCGTAATCTTCGACGATGTCACCCTCGTATTTGATTATTTCTGGATTTATTAGGGCGATGAAGTCTCTGTTATCTTTATCTTCAAAATCGCTTCGTATTACAACAATTCTAAGGGGGCAATCTATTTGTATAGCCGCGAGTGCTGCGCTTATTTCATGCGGTCTAGAATTTTCCCAATCAACAGCAGCAAATATCATATCTTTGATTGTTTTTTTTACGTCGTCAGTAATAACATGGACTCTCTCTGATTTTTCTCTTAAATGAGGGTTCGGTAATGTTATTATGTCTTCTTTCTTCATCATATATCTATATTATAGATTATTATTGCCAGGTACGAAAGTAGTGATGCTGATAAATTGCTAGAGGAGGGATATTGGGTCAATATCATATTTCCAATGTATCGAATCTGGTATTAAATCGATCGCTTCTAATAATTTGTTTCGGTCTCTAGATTTAACAATTATTTGCCATCTAAAGTAGTCGCCAAATCTTTCGTGAAATGATGGTGCTGGTCCAAGTACGGTTATACCTTTTCTACTATGTAGCTGACTTGAAAACTCCCTAGTTCTTTCTATTACGTGCCCCTCGCTTTTGTACGTGCAGGTCAATTTTAATAAATAGCAGAATGGCGGAAAATTAGATTTTTCGCGCTCCTCAATAGTGCTTTTATAAAAGCCATTAAAGTCTTGTTCGATTCCATAACGAATAGCTGGATGATCTTTTTGATATGTCTGTACTACTACACTTGTTTCCATATTGTTTCTACCAACTCTGCCAACAACTTGGCATATTAGCTGAAAAACCCTTTCGCTGGAAGCAAAATCGGGTAATGATAAGCCGTTGTCAGCTTGGATTATCCCAACTGTTTTAAGATTTGGCAGATCAAGGCCTTTGGCTATGATCTGAGTTCCAACTAGTATGTCGACAGAACCGTTATAAATGCTCTCGTACTGGTTATTAACAGAATCCTCGGATTTATTGTCTGTATCGAACCTTCTTACAGAGGCAAAAGGGAACATCTTTTTAACTTCTGATTCAATTAATTTTGTGCCTATACCCTTATGAATAATATCTGGATTTTTACATTTCGGACAAAAGAATGGTATAGGCAAAGTTTGTCCGCATGAATGACAAATTAATCTGTTTTTATCAACGTGTAGAACCATCGGTAAAAAGCATTTTTGACATAAAGCAGTCCAACCACAATTTTCACAGATTGTCATCTGAGAACTGCCACGTCTATTGTGAAAAATGAGTGTCTGTTTTTTTTGTAAAAGATTGTTATTCATTTCGTCGATTAATTTATTAGACAAAAAACGATGTCTAGAAAAATTGTTATGGTCAGTCGAATCGACTAGAAAGACAGAAGAGGGCTTTGCTAATTGAATAGCTTTTTTATTCATTTTTATTATTGGTCCATGTATATTTTTTGCTATGTAATACTCAGATACTGTTGGCGTTGCACTACCAAGCACTAGGCTAGCTTGATATTGTCTGGCTAGGTAAGCAGCCGCTCTTATGGCAGAGTATTTTGGTGACTGGTCTTGTTTATAGGCGCCATCATGAAACTCGTCTATTATTATTATTCCTATATTATCTAAAGGTAAAAATAAAGCGGATCTTGGACCTACAATGACTTTTGGTGATTCTGTTGTAATTGCCGCTATCCAGGCTTTTCTTCTTTGAGCTTCGGTTTGTTGAGAGTTAGTTACTATAATTGATTGTCCAAAATAGTTTTCGAACATTCCAATCATTTGGCTAGTTAGTGATATTTCCGGAATCAGGACAATAGCTGACTTGTTTTGTTCAATAACTTTTTTTATTGATTCAATATAGACTTGAGTTTTGCCCGATCCGGTTATGCCATTTAAAATGACGGTTTTTTGTGATTTGCTTATTATCTCGACGGCTTTGTTTTGGTCGTCATTGAGCACTATCTTTTTTTCAGCAATATGTACAGTTGGTTGATTCTTAACTTTTCTCGTTGTTGAAAACGACTTAGGAATAATTTTGCCAATAACTATACCGAGTGGAGTTTTATAGTATGTACTTATAAAAATACAGAGATTGATTAGTTCCTTAGGAATCGGTTTTTCGTAGAGAACACTAGTCACATCCTTAGTTGAATAAATAGGTTGTTCAACTTCTCTTAAAACGATACCCCTTGTGGAACTCTTACTGATTGGCACGAGAACAATTTTTCCTATTTCAAGAAAGCTGTTGCATTGGTAGGTAAAAAAGCTTTTATCGCTTCTTATTATTTTTAATGGAGCTATCTCGTAATAGTGCATAACTTTAATTATACTGCTAAACTATTAGTATGTATTTTAAGGACAGGGCTCAAGCGGGTGCTCTACTGGCTGAACAGCTTATTAATTATAGGTATGAAAACTGTGCCGTAATTGCTCTAAGTAGTGGGTCGGTTTTGGTTGCGGAACAAATTGCAGCTGAGCTTCACTGTATATTAATGATGCTTTTAATTGAGGACATAAACATACCGGGCGAGGACATGAATTTTGGTAGTATCACTCAGGACGGCGATTTTACATATAATGGCATGTTATCAGCAGGGGAAATAGAGGAATATACTGGTGAATTCCATGGTTATCTTGATGAAAAACGCAGAGAAGCGTTTCAGGATATGAACAAACTTTTAGGTGAAGGCGGTATAATTGATAACCGTTTTATCAAGGATAGGGTTATTATTATAGTATCTGATGGTTTTAAGACTGGTAATTCGCTCAATGTAGCTGTCAGTTTTCTAAAACCGATGAGAATAGAAAAGCTTGTTGTGGTAACTCCAGTTGCAAGTATACCGGCTGTTGATAAAATGCACATGCTTGCTGATGAAATTCATATATTAGACGTAAAGGCGAATTTTATTGACGTAAATCATTACTATGATGATAACAATATTCCATCGCAAGAAGAAACGATAGAAAAAATAAATCAAATAATACTTAGTTGGCATTAGTTCTAGCTTGCGCCGTCTTTTTTAAAAGAGTAATATAAGAATAAAAGAGGCCTTTGGCCAATATTGTGAGGAGAGGGATGCTAGACGTTTTTATTACATCGCGAGTCAGACGTAAAATAGTTGTTGTGTATGCTAAATACCCTGATTTTAAAACACATGTTCGTGGCCTAGCCAAGCTTATTAAAGAGGACCCAGGTAACATACAAAGGGAACTCAAAAGATTAGAGAAGGTTGGTTTTTTAATTGGTGAAAAGCGTGGAAATACAAAAATTTATTCCACAAATAAGCAATTTCCTATTTTTAAAGAGCTACAAAGCATCGTAATTAAGTCACAGCAGTATACAACCAGGCCAAAGCGTAGCTAGCCGTGAGCGTTGTAGACCGACTTCTTGAAGCAAGAGGCATTGTTGATAAAAATTCTTTTTTAAATCCTGACTACGATAGCAAGATAGATCCATTCGATTTATCGGATATGGATAAAGCTGTTTGTCGTATTAAAGATTCCTTAAAAAGTCAGGAAAAGATAACTATATACGGTGATTATGATGTCGATGGTATCACTTCGACTGTATTGTTGCTTGAGTCATTAAACAGATTTGGTTTTAAAAATGTTAATTATTTTATACCGAACAGATTTGACGATGGCTATGGACTAAACGTAAATAGTGTAAAAAAAATTATAGCCGACGGAACAAAGCTAATTATTACAGTAGATTGTGGCAGCGGTAGTATTAAAGAAGCTGAGCTACTTAAAGAAAACAATATTGATTTAATAATAACCGATCATCATGAAATCGATTTAAAAAAAATACCAATTGCTATTGCTGTGGTTAACCCTAAAAAGGATTGTCAAAGAAATGATTTTTCCGGTGTCGGTGTAGCATTCAAGCTTGTGCAGGCACTCCAAACAACATTAGTAGGATTACCTAAAGGACAAGAAAAATGGTTTTTAGATCTCGTGGCTATGGGAACTATTTGTGACTCAGTAAAATTGCTTAATGAAAATAGAGCAAATGTTTATTGGGGGCTAAAAGTAATGCAAAAAAGTAGACACATTGGTCTTCAAAAACTTATTAATATAAGCGGCTTATCGAATGGTTCGGTAGACTCATATTCCGTTGGCTTTGTTATTGGTCCTAGGATAAATGCGGCGGGTAGAATAAAAAATGCCGATATAGCAGTTAAATCATTCATATCAGAAGACGAAAATGAAGTTAATGATTTAATAAAAGAGCTTGAAGATTTAAATGATTATAGGCGAAACTTGCAAGAAGAGACCTACAAAGAAGCCATAGGTGCTGTCGATTCAAATGATAATGCTATTGTAGTTAGCTCGGATAATTGGCACAAAGGAGTCATAGGAATCGTAGCTAGCAAATTGGTTGATTTATATCAAAAACCAGCGTTCGTAATTACAAATAAAGAAGATTTAAGCTCGGGATCTGCACGAAGTATTGATGGGGTTGATATCTCAGAAATAATTAAAACGTGTAAAAACGAAGGTATTCTCTTGGGTGGAGGAGGACATAAAATGGCTGGTGGCATAACTTTAAAAAAAGAGAATATACCAAAGTTTAGAAAAAGAGTTAATGCACTTTGCCAGGATTCAAAAATTAGACAATCTGAAAAATACAAGGAAGATATCAGTATCTCTCTCGAAGAAATCAGCATCAAATTAGTTGATGAGCTCAAAACAATGGAGCCGTTCGGTGTTGGAAATGAAAGGCCTATTTTTAGGACTACAAAAGTTAAAATTGTTGACTTGAGACATGTTGGAGCTAAAGATTATATAAAACTAACTGTTTGTGATGATAAAAAAAATTATTTTGAACTTATTTCCTTTGAAATTGATAGCAAAACCTTTCCATACAAGCAAGGTAGTATAGTTGACATCTGGTATAGTGCTACTGATAACGTTTGGATGGGTAATAGAAATGTTCAGGGCAGACTATATCAAGCAAAAGAGTCATAATTGGGCTATTGCTATCGTCGATTATATCTGTTATAATGGCCGTAATATGGTTAAAGTCACACGTAAAGATGAAAAAGAAGCTAATGAGAATATCATTAGGAGATTCAATAGGAAAGTACTACAGAGTGGTATCTTAGCTGAAGCTAAAGCTTCTATGAGGCTTATTAAGCCTATTAGCAAAAGAGAGAGAAGAGCTAGGGCAATTGTTCGAAGAGAACGAAAGATACAGAAGCTTAACAGTGCTAGGATGGGAATTCGCTAGTCACAATGTCGCTTAAGGATCGTATTGCTAACGATTTTAAGTCTTCAATGCTAGCCGGCGATAAGTTCGCTTCTAATACACTTAGTACGCTAAAAGCCTCAATACTTAATGAAGAGATATCTTCTGGAAAGAGAGAGACTGGACTTGCTGATAGTGAGATTGAAAGTGTTGTCGCCAGAGAAATAAAGAAACGTCACGAAAGCATCGATTTATATAAGAGTGCCGGTAGGGATGAGCTTGCTCTTGATGAGCAAAATGAAATAGATCTAATTAATAAGTATTTACCAGAGCAAATTAGTCAGGAAGACCTTGAAAAAGAGGTTCGTGATGGTGTCGAAAAATACGAGTCTGATAAGAATAGCTTTGGTCTTATTATGAAGGATTTAAAGGCTAAACTCGGTAGTAAAGTCGACAGTGCTCGTTTAGTAAAAACGATCAAAGAAAAAATAAAATAATTTAAAAAAGAGATTTTTGCTTTTATGATAATATTGTTTGGCCCAACAGGGGCCGGAAAAAGTGTGCAGGGACAACTTCTCTCCGCAAAAAACGGCTGGGCTTGGCTTAGTGCCGGTGAGCTTTTAAGAAAAACGAATGATCCAGAAGTCGGAGCTATCTTAAAAGATGGTTCTTTAGTTGCACCTGAAACTATTAATAAAATTATTGGACAAGAAGTTTCCAAAATAGATATTAGGCAACGAATTGTACTAGATGGTTTTCCAAGAGATATTAAACAGGCTGAGTGGCTTGTTGGTAACGAAGTAATTCTCAATAGGACTGTTGGTCTTGCTATAGTATTAGTTGTTCCTGAACAAGAACTATTAAATAGATTATTAAATAGAAATAGAGCCGATGATAATATTGAATCAATTCGGAGACGGCTCAATATATATAATCAAAAAACTGATGAGATATTAAATTATTTAGGCAATCATGATGTTAATGTTATAAAAATTGATGGAACCGGTACGATTGAGCAAGTTCACGAAAGGATAATGGTAGAATTAGAGAAATGCAAACTGGATTAAAGACACCTAGTCAAATACAAGCCATGAGGGATGGCGGAAAAATTCTTGCAAAATTTTTCCGTGATTTAAAGGACTATGTAAAGCCAGGCATAACTGAAATTGATATTGATAATTGGGTGAATAAAGCAATTCTAAAAAATGGGGCAACACCAACTTATAAAGAGCCCGACCCTAACTTTCCCGGAGTTATTTGTATAAGCGTGAATGATGAAATCGTTCATGGTGTGCCAGATGAATATGTTATTGAAAAAGGTGATATTATCAGCTTTGATTTAGTCATTACTTATCATGATATGAAAGTTGACAGTGCTTTTACTATGGTTGCCGGTGAACAACCAAAAGGCAGCGTTAAACATTTGTTAAATACAACAGAACGTAGTTTATATGCTGGTATAGATGCTATAAAGGGTCGCGGAACGCGAACTGGCGATATTGGTTATGCGGTTGAAGGTGTCCTAAAGGCTGGCAAGTTAGGAATAATTAGAGATTTAGTAGGCCATGGTGTTGGACTTTCAATGCATATGCCTCCAGATGTTCCAAACTATGGGCGCAAAGGCAGCGGCGTATTGTTAGAACCGGGTGATACCATTGCAATTGAGCCAATGGCTACTTTGGGTGGTGATGATATATCAACCGACAATGATGATGGTTGGACGATATATACAAGAGATGGAAGTTTATCAGCGCATTTTGAACACACGGTTCTGATAACCGAGGATGGTGCTGAAATATTGACTCAGCTTTAACACCTTTTTCCAGCGTGTATTTTTTCTTGACTTACCCTCCTTATAACCATATACTTTATATAGTTTACAAGAGGAGGAAAATGTATAGAAAGAGCTTATAGTAATAGGTAATTATTAG